>Ga0172380_10000958_pt1 | contig 51874 bp, 48 predicted proteins | sample Leawe162metaG_FD_119747 | JGI IMG/M metagenome (GOLD analysis project Ga0172380, IMG submission 119747) | Leachate microbial communities from a municipal landfill in Southern Ontario, Canada - Leachate well 162 metaG | ecosystem: Engineered > Solid waste > Landfill > Unclassified | place... | reverse complement strand
TGTCATGGGGTTACTCCTTGGCGCTTTCGCGCTTTGTTTGATAAAGATTCGCACCTCTATCAAAACGGGTAACCCCACCTCTTGGCAAGGCCCTTCTGTCAGATCAAGTCTGAACTTCTACACATAAATATTAGGCGGTCGCGTATCGTCTTACGTCCAGTTCAACACCCCGACTTGCCGCTTGGTCCGCTTGCTCAAGCAATGAGCGGGTAATCTCTTCGTCGTGATAAATCTCGCCGCAGTTATCGCAAATATTCGCTGGGACATTTTTGAATAACAGCGTCGTTCCGTCGCGTTCCAGTGTGATGCTGACGTCACCTTTGTGGGTGTTGCCGTGCTTACAAATTTGGCATTTCATGGTTATCTCCGTGTCTTCAAATCATCATGCCAAATTGTCGGCTCGGGTTCGTAAACGGTGATGATTATCCGCTCGCTTCCCTCGCTATTTTCGGCATAGACAACATGCACTGCTTTTGTTCCAGCCATACCGAGCAACAACGCGCTCGGGTATGGTGTATCGTTCGGATAGCTCTCTATCACTTGGCCGGTTTCCAAGGCTTGATGTATTTCGGCTTCGGTAATGCGCCGTTCGTGCATCCTTCTGATTGCGTGTTGTCTGTATATCAACTTCAAAGCTTCACTCCTGGCTGCCTATGAAATCAGGATACGCCCGAAAATCTTGGGGCGCAATTCTTCTCCTGTTATCCCCTCTGCGTTCAGCGAGTTGTCAGTTTTGACTGGATATAATCGACCATCTTCGTCCATCAGCGCGGTTTTTCGCTTATCCGCCATTAGGAGTGTGCCGTGAGTTTCAAAGCCTATCTGATCAACCAGGAAGACGGCAAGGTGGTGAGCCGATTCGTCGAGATGAACGAGGATCAACTCGATCCCGGCGAAGTCACGATCCGCGTTGCCTACTCCAGCGTCAATTACAAAGACGCGCTTGCCGCCACCGGCGCCGGCAAGATCGTCCGGCGTTTTCCTTGCATCGGCGGCATCGACCTCGCCGGCACCGTCGCCACGAGCAGCGATCCGCGCTTCGCCGAGGGCGATGCGGTGCTTGCCACCAGCTACGACATCGGCGTTGCGCATCACGGCGGTTTTGCCGAAGTGGCCCGCCTGCCGGCCGACTGGGTGGTGAAACTGCCGGCGGGAATGACTTTCAGGGAGGCCATGAGTTTCGGCACTGCCGGCTTTACCGCGGGACTGGCGGTGGTGCGCATGGAGGCCAATGGCCTTAAGCCCGGCAACGGGCCGGTGATCGTCAGTGGCGCCAGTGGCGGCGTCGGTAGCATTGCCATCGAGGTGCTGGCCAAGCTGGGTTACCGCGTGGTCGCCCTGACCGGCAAGGCGGACCAGACCGATTACCTGAAGCGCATCGGCGCCCAGGAAGTGATGCTGCGCCAGTCGCTGGATCTCGCCAAGATCAAGCCGCTCGATAAGTCGTTGTGGGCCGGCGCGGTGGACAACCTGGGCGGCGAGGTGCTGGCCTGGATGGCCAGCACCATGCAGATCGGCGGCACCCTGGCCAGCATCGGCCTGGCGGCCAGCCCCGGTTTGAATACCACGGTGATGCCCTTCATCCTGCGCGGTGTGAGTCTGCTGGGCGTCGATTCGGTGAACTGTCCGATGCTGTTGCGTGCCGAAGTCTGGCGCCGCCTGTCCAGCGACATGCGTCCGCCGCATCTGGAACAGATGACACGCATCATCGCCTTCGACCAGTTGCCGAGCGTATTCGACGACTTTCTCAAGAGTCGCGTGGTTGGCCGTATCGTCGTGGATATTGCAGGCTGAACAATCTATCCAAGCAGTAGCACCACCACCACCGGGAGGAGACCATGGCAAGCTATCAGGAGTTTTATCGGCGATCGATCGAACAACCGGATGCCTTCTGGGCCGAAGAAGCCAAGCTGATCGACTGGCACAAGCCGCCGCAACGCATCCTGGATTTTTCGAATCCGCCGTTCGCCAAGTGGTTCAGCGGCGGCGAGACCAACCTCTGCTATAACGCCGTCGACCGCCATGCGGAAAAGCGCCCCAACGATCGTGCGTTGATTTTCATCTCGACCGAAACCAATCAGGAAAAGATCTACAGCTTTGCCGAGCTCAAGCAGGAAGTCATGCGCATGGCCGCCGTGATGCAGGAGCTCGGTGTCAAGAAGGGCGACCGCGTGCTGATCTACATGCCGATGATCGCCGAAGCCTGTTTCGCCATCCTCGCCTGCGCCCGCATCGGCGCGATCCACTCGGTCGTCTTCGGCGGTTTCGCCGCCAACTCGCTGGCCACCCGCATCGACGACGCCAAGCCGGTGCTGATGATCTCGTCGGATGCCGGCATGCGTGCCGGCAAGGCGGTGCCTTACAAGTACCTGGTGGACGAATCCTGCAAGCTGGCGCAATTCCCGCCGGCCAAGGTGCTGCTGGTGAATCGCGGCATCGACAAGGAAATGCAACTGGTGGCGGGCCGCGACGTCGATTACGCGACGCTGCACGCCAAGCACATGGACACCCAGGTGCCGATCACCTGGCTGGAATCCAACGAGCCCTCCTACATCCTCTACACCTCCGGCACCACCGGCAAGCCCAAGGGGGTGCAGCGCGATGTCGGCGGCTATGCCGTGGCGCTGGCTTCGTCGATCAAGCGCATCTACTGCGGCAATTCCGGAGAAACCTACTTCGCCACTTCCGACATCGGCTGGGTGGTCGGCCACTCCTACATCATCTATGCGCCGCTGATCGCCGGCATGGCCACCGTCATGTACGAGGGCACGCCGATCCGTCCCGATGCCGGCATCTGGTGGCAGATCGTCGAGAAGTACCAGGTCAATGTCATGTTCTCGGCGCCGACCGCGATCCGCGTGCTCAAGAAGCAGGATCAGGCCTACCTGCACAAGTACGATCTGTCCAGCCTCAAGCACCTGTTCCTGGCCGGCGAGCCGCTCGATCAGCCCACCCACGAGTGGATCATGGGCGAACTCAATAAACCGGTGATCGACCATTACTGGCAGACCGAGACCGGCTGGCCGATGCTGTCTTCCGCTCCCGGCGTGGAGCAGAGCGCGATCAAGTTCGGTTCGCCGGCCTTCCCGGTGTATGGCTACAACCTCAAGCTGTTCCGCGAGGACGGCTCTGAAGCCGGCACTGACGAGAAGGCCGTGGTCGGCGTGCTGCCGCCCTTGCCGCCGGGCTGCCTGTCGACCGTGTGGGGCGACGATGCGCGCTTCGTCAGTACTTACTTCACGTTGTTCAAGTCGCCGCAAGTGTATTCTTCGTTCGACTGGGGCATCCGCGACAAGGACGGCTATTACTTCATCCTTGGCCGCACCGACGATGTCATCAACGTCGCCGGCCATCGCCTCGGTACCCGCGAAATCGAGGAGGCGGTGCAAGCCCATGCGGCCATCGCCGAGGTGGCGGTGGTCGGTGTCGCCGACCAGCTCAAGGGCCAGATGCCGATGGCTTTCGCCGTGGTCAAGGATGCCGCGCTGGTCGCCACGCCGGAGGGGCGGCAGAAGCTGGAGAAGGAAATCATGGCGACGGTGGACGGCCTGCTTGGCGCGATCGCACGACCGGGCCGGGTGCATTTCATTTCCGGCCTGCCCAAGACGCGTTCCGGCAAGATGCTGCGGCGTTCCATCCAGGCACTCGCCGAGGGCCGCGATCCGGGCGACCTGACCACTATCGACGACCCCGGTACGCTGGAGCAGATTCGACTATCGTTGACCGCCAAGTAATTATCCGCAGCGTACGCGGCCGTTTTCGGTTAGAATGCGACCCGCTTCAGGCGCGTAGCTCAGCTGGTTAGAGCACTACCTTGACATGGTAGGGGTCGTTGGTTCGAGTCCAATCGCGCCTACCAGTTCATAGTACGAACTGGTACAAGAAAGTCAAAAAGCCCGCACGGTTAATAACTCTGCGGGCTTTTTCTTGTCCGGCTAAGCCCTATTGCGTCCATTGACATCCGGGGGCAACTGGGGGCAATATTGGGGAACACTGGCCGTCAACCGAAAGGAGATGCCCCCATGCCCCTGACTGACACCGCAATAAAGAACGCAAAGCCCGGCGACAAAGCCGCCCGCCTGTTTGATGGTGGTGGCCTGTATCTGGAAGTCGCCCCGGCTGGCGGCAAGTGGTGGCGACTCAAATTTCGCTATGGCGGTAAGGAAAAGCGACTATCCCTTGGCGTCTATCCCGACGTAAGCCTGAAAGATGCAAGGCAGCGCCGTGATGATGCGCGCAAGCTGCTGGCTGATGGCATAGACCCCAGCGAACACCGCAAGGCCGTGAAAGCCACCAAGACCGAACGGGCTGCGAATAGCTTTGAAGTGATAGCGCGTGAATGGTTTGCGAGGAAATCACCGGGCTGGGCGACCTCCAACGCCGAGAAGATTATCAAGCGGCTGGAAAATGATGCCTTCCCTTGGATGGGTGGCAGGCCAATTGCCGAAATTACCCCGCCCGAATTGTTGAAAGTGCTGCGCCGAATTGAAGAACGTGGCGCAGTCGAAAGCGCCCATCGTATGCGCAACTACTGCGGGCAAATATTCCGCTACGCCATCGCAACCGGCCGCGCCGAACGAGATGCTTCCGCCGATCTGCGCGGCGCACTTCCACCACCTGTCAAGGAACACCGCGCTGCCATCACCGATCCCAAGGCCGCAGCCGAGCTGTTGCGTGCCATGGACAGCTATCAAGGCTCTTTCGTTACCAAGTGTGCCCTGCGCCTTGCCCCGCTGGTATTCGTGCGGCCTGGCGAACTGCGCAAGGCGGAGTGGACAGAAATTGATCTGGACGCGGCGGAGTGGAACATACCCGCCATCCGGATGAAGATGCGCGAACCACACCTTGTCCCTTTATCCACACAGGCAGTGGAAATCCTGCGCGAACTTCACGCGCTGACGGGTGCCGGGCGCTACGTGTTTCCGGGTGCGCGCACCAATGGCAGGCCGATGAGTGACAACGCCGTGCTTGCAGCCCTGCGGCGAATGGGTTTTGCCAAGGACGAAATGAGCGGACACGGCTTCCGAGCTATGGCACGGACCATCCTTGATGAAGTGCTGGGGGTGCGACCGGACTTCATCGAACACCAGCTTGCCCATGCCGTGCGCGATCCGAACGGGCGCGCATACAACCGTACCGCGCACCTCGCGGAACGTCGAAAAATGATGCAGCAATGGGCGGACTATCTGGACAAGTTGAAGGCCGGTGCGGACGTGATACCGCTACACGGAAACGCGGCATGACAATTTGCCGCGCCTAGCCCAACGGGGCGAACTCGGGGGAACCCTTACCCTGCTGGCGCGGCACCCAATCCAAGGGGCGCGAAAGGGACGTGGTGATAACTTACAACCTCCGGGGCTTCCTCTACTACCATCCACACTTAACCTTTTCCGACAGGAAGAGTGATTGCTTTATTGACCCTAAGGGAAAATCGCAAGGCGATCTTGATGTGGACACTGACGCGCTATTTTGCTTAGGAAGAAAGGTGTATGGCCTTCTTGACCCTGAATGTGATGTTTCAAGAGATGAGTTTGATCAGGGACATATTGGGTACTTGAATATGATTGACGAGTGGCGAGTATCGGTGGTTGAGATGTATGCCGCCAAGCGTCTGAAGTTTATTGACCACGCAGGGCTTCCCGTCACCAAGGATGTGAATGTTGACGAGATGGATGACTCACAAATTATCTCGATCATCTGGCAACAATCCTCGACGCTAGGGGCGAAAAAATTATTGGGAGAAGATCAAGAGGCGTTGAGAGTAATAGAACAGACACTTCTATTTCACGCGCTGAAGGAGATAGATCACGCGCTCATTGGGTTACGCCTGGATGGGGGTACTGTTGTCGCCACAATAGAGGCAGCAAATGCCTTGTCGAATGCTATTGCAATTAGATCTGGAAATGAGCAACTTACAATGGCTAGGCGGCAGTTTGCATACCAGGGTGCCATTGAAAAGATCAAACGCGACCCCAAACAAAAGGAAAAGCTTTTTGTCCGTGAGTGCTGGCAGGACTGGCAGAAAAAACCGGATAGTTACAAAAGCAAGGCAGCATTTGCCAAAGACATGCTGACCAAATGCGAACACCTGGAAAGTCAGAAGAAGATTGAAGATTGGTGCAGAGAATGGGAAGTCAAGAATGGAACCCAGCAGGCAGAGTGAGCATTCTGCCCGCCAAATGAGCACTATGCAGGGATAGCGATCTATCGATCCATTCCCGGAGCATTTAGGCTTGCATTGTTCCCACTCGAACGAGGCCAAACCAAAATGCACCAGCTACCACCCGCCGGATATGTCCGACTTTCGCAAATCATCGGCAACCCTAAAGCCGACCCTCCGATACCGCCAGTAATCCCAGTCAGTAAATCGACATGGTGGGCGGGGGTAAAGTCTGGTCGCTACCCGCAACCCGTACGAACGCTTGGCTCAAGAATCACGGCATGGAATGTGAAAGACATTCTCGCCCTGATCGAGAGAACGGCGGCTTGATTCGACGCAAGCAATGAGCACAAGAAATTAGACGTACTGCTGAGAAACATCTTGGCTAAGCGATCCAAGAAAGGCCCTGAATCCGTCTCAGGGAGCTTTTCAGCGGTGCCCCACGGGGTAATGGACAGCAATGCCTTCCAAGGCGCTGGGCACCCTGCACGCTCTCTGCTATACGAGTTGATTCGCCAACTGTCAGGACGAAACAATGGCCATCTTCAACTGGCATCGCCCTGGCTGAAAAAGCGCGGCTGGAATAGTGCCGACGTGGTGCAACGCGCCAAGGCGGAACTTATTACCCGTCAGTTGGCGATCAAGACGCGCCTTGGCGGGCTTAACGCTGGCCCGGACCTGTGGGCTGTGACTTGGTTGCCAATTTCCGACTTTACCGGACTCACCGAGGTTAGCGCCATGACCTACCATCCTGGAGCGTGGCACTTCCTGAACCCGCCAATTCCTATCCCAAAACGCGATGAGCGTTCCGTCTCGCGGAGCGGTGCTGTTCCGCCTAACGGAGCGGTTGCCTTGTTAGCTGTTCCGTCTCAAGGTGCGGAAACGGCACTTTCTGGTGCTCAAGCTGTTCCGTCTCACGGAAACAATGTATCTACCAATACCCCGCCGGCAGCGGCAGCGGCGGTAGTGCCTGCTCGTCGGCTTTCGCGGCCACGCCGGATAGTCGGCGCAGCGGGCCGGAGCGGAAAGCAGGCGGCAGCATGACGCTGATTCTGAAAATTGAGCCTGGCAAGCGCGCGCAGTCGAGCAACGACGGCAAACGCAAGCGCCACCCGAACCCTCGCCTTGCCAAGATACATAGGAACTACACCGTGGAAGAAGCCGCCGCCCTGCTCGATGTTCACAGGAACACCGTGCGGGAGTGGGTCAAGCGTGGACTGCCGACCAATGACGACCGGCGACCGATGCTGATCCTTGGCCGCGATCTGGCTGCTTTCCTCCACGCGCGGCGGACAAAGAACAAACAGACCTGCCAGCCGGGCGAAATCTATTGCGTCCGATGCCGCGCACCGAAAGTGCCGGCAGGCGACATGGCGGACTATGAGCCCGTGACCGAGACCCTGGGGAACCTGATCGCGATCTGTTCGGATTGCGAAACGATCATTTATCGCCGCGTCAATATAGCCAAGCTGGAGCAGATTCGCGGGAAATTGGACATCAGGATGCCGCAAGCACTGCCACACATAGGCAAGAGCGCTTAGCCCTCCGTGAACAGTGACTTCGTATAGGGAGCATCACATCATGACAACACACAACGCAGACAACGAACGAATCAAGCGCCGGTATTTCACCTATCTGAAGGAAGCCAAGCGTCACAGCGAGCCGACGGTGGATGCGGTGGCGAAGGCCATAGATCGATTCGAGACCGATACTAAGTATCGTGATTTCAAGTCGTTTCACTTTGAGCAGGCGATTGCGTTCAAGCGGCACCTAGCCGAGCAGAGGAACCAGCAGACCGGGGAGAAGCTGAGCAAGGCAACCCTGCACGCTACCCTCGCGCAGGTCAAGAACTTCTTCCACTGGCTTGCGGGACAACCCGGCTACAAGTCTCGCCTTCAGTATTCCGACGCCGATTATTTCAATCTGTCGGAAAAGGACGTGCGCGTGGCCACGGCCAGGCGCGAACAGGTGGGGCCGACCGTGGAACAAGTGAAACACGTCATCGCCCTGATGCCGGCCGAGAGCGCCATCCAGCGCCGCGACCGTGCCCTCATCGCGTTCACCCTGCTGACCGGGGCGAGGGACAAGGCGATTACCTCGATGAAGCTGAAGCACGTCAATCTCGCCGCGGGCTGCGTCGAGCAGGATGCACGCGAGGTCCAGACCAAATTCAGCAAGACCTTCACCACCTACTTCTTCCCGGTCGGGGACGAGATTCACCGGATCGTGGCGGAGTGGGTGACTTTTCTCAAGGAAGATATGCTTTGGGGCAATGACGATCCGCTCTTCCCGGCGACGCGCATTGCATTGGGGAATTCTCGCCAGTTTGAAGCAGTGGGCCTGGAACGCGCTCACTGGCGCAGCGCCGCGCGAGTTCGCATGATCTTTCGCGACGCCTTCACCCGCGCCGGCCTGCCGTACTTCAACCCGCACAGCTTTAGAAACACCCTCGTCCGGCTTGGCCAGTCTGTTTGCCAGACCCCAGAGGAGTTCAAGGCGTGGAGCCAGAACCTTGGTCATGACAAAGTTTTGACAACATTTCTGAGCTATGGACAGGTTGAGAGTACCCGTCAAGGGGAGATCATTCGGGATCTGGCAGCGCCGCAAGTCGCTAAGCAACCGGATGTCAGCCAGCTTGCGAAGGCACTAGTTCGTGAGATGCGTGATTCCGGCGTGGGAACACTGGTCAAATGAATTGTCGGCGCTAAGCCGTACCATCGAACGGCCGGAAGCCACGGCCGGCCTGTGGGATAACCTGAACGGCATGGGTTGAATCTGTTTCGAAAAATCGTGGGGGAGAGTGAATAGGTGCAACAATTCCCCTCCTGCGGTCTTTTGGCGAATGCTGGTTTAGTTGAAGAACGCTTTCACCGCTTCCATGAAGTCTTGAGTGACACGCTCGTTCACATCTTCACCAATTTCCAGCCTTTCGATTAACTCGTTTTGGTAACAAAACATCTCAAGCAGCAACGGCTTCAGTTCGTCCAGATCGATACTCCATCCGACCATGCCTGGTTCACCGGTCACGGACTCACCGGACAGCAACAGCGTAAGAACGAGCGGCACGGTCTGGTCAATGCGGTTGGCGAAGAAAGACCAATACGGCCATGCCTCAAACAGTTTGGCAAACCACTCCCGCACTTCGGGAATGCCCTCAAGTTCGCGGGGATCGTCGTCGTAGCCGTGGAACACCAGAGTTACCGCGCCCTCGGCACCCATGGCGGAAGATCGGTCACTGGAGAGGCTTTTAAGCGCAGACAGCACTTCCGATATGTTGCCAGCGGTGATCGCAACAGAATCACAAACGACAAATACTTGCTGGCCTTTGGCTGGGGAAAAGCGAGGGGTGGGCATTAGCGGCTTCGGTAGCTATCATCAAGCTGCTGCATAAATCTTCGTGCGAGACACAAGGATCAGTGTGTGTAGTCAGCACACCAGCCCGTGGGCGCCCTACGCGGGCTAATGTGCTGGCGAAGAAATCTGGCTGCCAATTAAATCGGCAATGGCCTTATCGTTGGCAAACTCAACAGTTTTGTCGGTGTAATAATTTGCGCGGGTGTATTGTTTGATGCCGATTGCGCGGGCATCCTCCACTAAAGCCAAAACATAGGTTTGTTCTTTGCGGCGCGCGCAGTCGAGAAAGACCATCTCGGCTTCCATCAGCCGCAAGGGGGTGGTTGCGGCAATAATCATTATTGGACGCGCCGTTGCAAGGTAAGCATCGACCAGAATGGATTGGCTTTCGTCGGCTGGCACGTCGCGGCGCATGGTGACATTGGCGGACTTTGCGACTTGCTCAACAATGTCCATCACATGCTCACGAAAACCGGAAGGCTGGCGGGTTTGTTGCCGCAAACAGGACAGCGCAATGAGCTGTGCGGCGGCTTCGGCAACGGCAAAGGCTCGCTCGGAGACAGTTGTATTGTCTGCCAGTGAATAGAGCGTTTCTCCGTCCTCGTCACACTGCACACCCAGCAATGACTGCAAGTCCGCAATACGCGCCTGCACCCGTTCCGACTCGGGATCAACACCGCTTGTGGCCAGGCGGAATAAAGCCTCGCCATTGTCATCCAAGCGCCAGCCTTGTGATAAACGGTGGGCAAAAATGATGACATTATCGCCATCATCAAAGCGAAACGGGGTGACGAGTTGACCGCCTTCAGGCGTTTCGCGCCATACCAGAGATTTGCAGAAATCCGGTTTCATGACAGCAGCCCTCCTTCGCCCAAGGCAATGCCACAGCGGCGGCAGAAAATATCAACGAGCCGCAAGCGGTCAGTGTCATTGGCAGGATTCAAGCCTGGCGGCGTGCTGAGAGCAAGCTCCGGCGCGCCGGGCAACAAGCGGTCTAAATAGTCTCGGTCAGTTTCGCAGTTAAGCACGATATGTATCCCTTTGTGGCTGGGATGATAATGCAAAACTGAGAGGGGGAGCAATCCGCCGGACGGGTCGTTTTGGAACAGGTAGGCATAGAATGCACGGCGTTCCAGGGTCTCGCCGTCGCGCACCATGAATATCACCGCCAGGTTTTCCGCGACTTGTTCCGGCCCCGCAGCCAGATAGCGTTTCCCGCCGATTTTATCGAGCGGACGAGGCAAGCCGCCGCGCTTAAATGTGCGGAATTGAACAGCGGTGAGACGCTTGGCTTGATTTTTGAGCGAGCCTAATTCCTGTTTTCGCATATCACGCAACCTTGTCGGGTGGAATACATTTATCGGGCAGCTTCGATTAACGCGATTTCGTCAGGGGTTAGGCCGTAGTATTTGTAAAAACACTCATCAATCTCTTCCTCCAGACGCCTTATTTTCGCCTGATCCATTTCATTCGGATTGTTTTGAGAACTCGCCTTTATGGAAACAATCTCCTGAACCTTACTGGCGACCTTGCTTCTACTTCTTGCATCAGGCATCACCACTGGAATTGCTTTGATTCTTTGCGGCTTAACCTGCGCAAGAATGCGCCCCTTTTCTTGCGAAATGGCACGATAGAAGAAATGTGCAACAATCGAGTTGAGCAGCCCGACAAAATACGCAATATCAGATTGAGCTGATTGCTTTAGCTGTACAACATTAACGGAATCAATACAGAAGTAGCCCACACTCAAATCGGCACTGGCAATTATTCGATCTCCGGTCTGCCGGACAAGAATCTTGGGGCTAGCGTACAAGCTAGGGGAACGGCCTCTAAACAAGACGTGCCAAGGCCGGGTGCCAGAATTTTTCTCCACGCACTTACGGATGAGTAATTCTTTATTGCGCGCAAGATAAGTATGGATATTGGGGGCAAGTTTTTTGTTGAACCCGTCTGTGACCCACAGAACAAAATCGCCAGTCTCTTCTGGACAGAAATACCGATTGAACTGACCACCACGTATGCACGGTTTCAAGTAAACATTTTCCAGCCCCTCATTTTGAGCAGTTGCAGCCGACACAATGTAGATGTCGTCGCAGCTTGTGCTAATGCCGTTCGCAATATCATCACAATACGTTTCCAGCTTTTGATAACTGGTAGCCAATTTCATCACCAGTGCCGATGTTGCGACGTTGAAACTAAACATCGCGTTAGGTGTTCCAGCAATGACGCTACTGGAGCTGAGAGTAAAGGATTTCGTTGATAGAGCCTGCCCCAACGCGGATGGCTCGCAATCTCGGAGGTCTGCAACTGGAATATCGTAGCTACTTTCACAAGTTTTCTGGAATGCCAATAGAGCTGTGGGAACGACCGCCTCAAAAACTTCGTCTCCCAGATTTATCGCAAACAGGTATTTCGATTCGTTGAGGAAAAAACGTCTCGCCTTGGTCATGTAAATCTGAAATAGAAACTCGTTAGGGATGATAAAACAACAGATACCTTGGTTTCTTGAGATGAGGAACGACTGCCCTAAGAAGTATAAAAATGAGTTACGAATGCGCTCTACTATGTGATCAAATTTTCGCTTTAAGAAGTCCTTATCTTTATCGCTAAACTCCGCACCATACGGCGGATTCGCAATCACAACATCAAACCCTTGCTTTGCGTGAAAAACTTCAGAGAAGTAAATTTCGTAATCGAACACCTCGCGCCCGTTGGTCAGTTCATGGATCAGGTCGTCAATCTGTTTCTTAAATTGCGCTTTTTTCTTTCGGTCGGATTCGTTGAAGAACTTCGGCTTTAACTCCTCCAGACGTTTGAATAAGCTTTGGTTGAACAGATTCTTTTCCACGCCCAGCAAGGAATTCCCGGCCACGATTTTGTAATCCAGATTCGGCAGTGGTTTAATTTGTTGCACGTCCTCTTCATCCACAACGAGCGATAGCCACAGGCGCAGCTTGGCAATTTCAACGGCGCCGACATCAATGTCGACGCCGTAAAGCGAGTTTTGAATCGCGCGGCGTTTGAAATGGTAGGCAGTGCGTTCCGCCACATCGTTGAAGTACGGCGTCAGCGCCATGCGGGCGCGCACGATCTCATTCATCATGCCAACCAAAAACGCGCCGGAGCCGACAGCGGGATCACATACGGTAATGTCACGCAGCAACTCATCTATCTCGCGGGCATATTTGCGGATGGCGGCAGGCGGCTTGTGGTAATGATCGCCCTTCGTTATTCCTGCTTCAATAGCAGCGGCGTAATGGGCGAACTGGTCGCTTTGGCCTATCCACTCGGCCAGCTCGTCACGCGGTGCGAGGATGCGGTCGCTGGTTTCGAGAAATTCCTGCTGCCCGGTTTTGGCTTTGGGCAGCTCGTCGGAATCCACAAAAAGCGGCGGTGTTTCCGGTTGCGGCGCAACCATGCCGATAGGCTTCAAGGGGTGATTCAGCGCCGTGTCCAGATAGTTGATGAGGCTTTCCTGGCACATGTAATGGACAATCTCCCGCGGGGTGTAGAACGCGCCCAGCCCTTTGCGCCGATTTTCCTCAATCAATTGCTCGAATACCTTGCCGAGCATTTCGGGATCAATGGCGACTTCTTTTTCCAGCGGCTCGTCTTCGATGACGGTGAAGTTGTAGCGGTCAAAGACATCGAGGATGCCGGTGCCGGTATCACCCGCCGCGTTGGTTTCGCGATTGGTTAGCAAGGTGTTCGGCAAGGTGATCTCGGTGTTCTCCCAATCGTATCCGGCCAAGGGCTCGAACAAGCCGCCATTGAGGAACGGGATGCGACATTGGAAGGTCTGGCACCATGCTTCATGCCCCCGATCCGTGGCGAGAGTGTCGTAGAACAGCGGCTCCAGCACATCATTGAACAGGTTCTGCTTTTTTTCTATGGACTGGGTAGCCAACTGGCGCAGAAAGTGGCGCGGGCCGTCACCCCAATTGCCATCTTTGGTTACGCCGAGCCAGCCCTTCTTCTGGATGAAGTAGAGGAAGACGATCTGGCCGAGCAATTTTTTGGTGAAGTCTGCGGTGTTGACGTGCTTCGCCTCGAAGTCGGCGCGCAGGGTTTTGTCTTTCTTAACCAATGCCGCCAGCGCGGCCTCGGTGGTCTCGAACAAACGTGCATATTCCTTGAAAAACTCCTTGGAGACCGACTCGACGCTGAAGGCTTCCTCGATCTGGGCGAGAGTGGGTTTATCAGAGGTGTTCTGGAGCAAGGCCAGAAACCGAGTTTGGGCGGTGTGGCATTGCTCATCTTCGCCAACCAGATAGGAATAGCGGCGCGCCGGGGTGAGGCGCTCTTCCGACTTGATCTTGCCGGTACTGGAGTCGCGCCTGGTTTCGTACTCCATGCGAACGTAGGAAAAGCGCCATGACTGCGAGCCGGGCGCCACAAAGGCGACGAGGCCGGCTTCCTTGTAGCTATCCCCCCGTTTTAGCTTGTGGGCGACGAAGTCACGCAAGGCGGTGCGGGTGCGCTCCAGCTTGAAGGATTCGGTAAGGTGAACAATGAGCACGTCGGCCAGTTCGCCATCGGCGGATTCAAACGTACCCAGCCGCTGGCAGCTTTTGATGTGGGACATGAAGGCGTCGGGTACGAGCATGTTCTGCGCCTTGGACTCGTCGAAGCCGTTGCAGAGTTCGCTGATGAAGTCGCGAAAACGCTTGCGGTCGAAGGCTGCTTTGAAGGTTTCGCGGACGATGCGCTGGGCGGATGTCTTGTCCATTGGGTGCTAAATCCCTTAAGGCAGGTATGAGGAAAGGATCACTTCCCGGGGCGCGGTCGATGCGTTCCTGTCCGTCTTGTGCGGTGTGCCCAGCAGATATTGACCGGCAATCTCATTGCGCAAACTCGCAAGCATTTCACGGGGATCGGCGGTCTTATCGAATGCCTCCTTGATCTTGCGCAGGGTGTGCTTGCCGACCCGGCCTTCCGCAATAATCTGCATGATCCGTGTTATGAATTTTTTGTCATCCGCTTTGAACCCATCGCAGTAGCGAAAAGCTTTGGCACGCATCCGCTTCAAGATTATCGCCTCGTTGCCGCTGCCCGATGCGGTTGCGGGCATGATGCTTTCGATGGTGGGGTTGGTGGCACTCTGGAATCCGGTCTTGTTTTTATCCAGTAGCGGGTAGAACTGTTCCGGCGGGATAATCTGCCTTTCTTCGCTGGCTGTGGTTTCAAGGGTTTCGGCAGTCGTGAAGAAATCAAGCTCTTCGGCAAAGCCCGCATGGGCATGGGCGCGAAAGAATTTATCCAGCCGGTCTTGGCGAAAATAGGTAATCACGGCGGGGCGATCCGGCATCGGCACGGCATCCGGCTTATCCGCCGATGCCGGCTCTGGCGCGTGCAAGCGGGTCGAACGCGCCTTGCGTGGCAGCGCAAGAATGTGTTTGAATAGTTCCGGTTGTTTTTCTTTCACATCGAGGATCTGGCGCAGGTATTTCAATTCGCTCTTGGATTCGGCCTCGTCGCCTTCGGCGGCTTTCTTGGTATTGATCCGGTCGAAAAGATTGTGTGAGGTAATCTCCTCGTCACCTGTCAGCAGGCGCGCATCGTTGCCCAGCAGCTTGATAAAGGCGTGTATCTTGGATTTGGCGGATTCGGTCAGGGCAATTTCATCGTTACCTTCATCGGTAGGAAAAAAATTGTAGGTGAAGATGGTCTTGAACTTGGTGCCGACGCGATTCACGCGCCCGACTCGCTGCATCATGCGGCTGGGGTTCCAAGGGATGTCGTAATTGATGACAGTCGCGGAGCGATGCAGGTTCACGCCTTCCGCGAGGATGTCCGTGGTGACGAGGATGCGACAGTCGTCACGGCCTTTGCTGTTGGCATCGAAGTTGGCGATAACGTCGCGGCGCTGTTCGGGGCTGGACGCAGAGCTAAACAACAAAGTCTTGGGTTCTACTTCTTTCTGGATTCGTGCCGCAAGATAACGGGCGGTGTCGGCAAACTCGCTAAAGATGATCAGTTTTCCGGTTTTGAAGCCCGGCTGGGATGTGAGTTCGCGTTCGAACTCTATCCACTTTGGATCGCGCTTGATGGTAGCCCATGATTGCTTAATCGTGCGCAATGTGCTCAGGTCTGACTCGACATGCTGGCGAAAGGCAGGGGTGAATTCGGCGGCTGAAAACTTCTCCACTTTCTCCGCCAGAATGAGTGCTTCAATGGCGGCATCGTCGCCATCCTCCATGAACTCCAGCACCTTATTGCTATATTTTTTGCTGGTATAAACGTAGCCATCCTCAAAAGCTTGCAAGACGAGTTCGTGAGACTTGATGAACCGGTCAAGTGTTTCCCTGAATGCGTTGAAGCTGCTTTCCAGTCGCTTCACCAGCAAAATCTTCATGAATTTGGCGAGGTTGCGCTGCCCCTGCACGGCGCGGTCTTCAGTCGGCCCGGTGTAATACTCAGGGTTCAGCGCCTGGTAGCGCGCCCAATGGAAGTCAGCGCTGGTGATACGTTCCAGGGTGTTCATGAAGACGGCGCTCTCCGTCTTATCAAGCTGGTAAAGCAATGGAACGGGGTCGTTGATCTGGGGAAACCAAATATTCTGCTTTTTCAAGTCGTCGCCATAGAACTCTTCAATCTCGCTGCGCGTGCGCCGAACCATGACATATTTGAGCACACGATTCCTTAGCTCAAGTGCATTTTGCCCGACTGCCGCGATGTATGCCTCGGCATCATCGAGACGATGCAGACCCTTGAGGCGGTTTCGTAAAGATTCAAAAAATGCAGCGAGATTGCGCAGGCCGGGGATGGTGCTGTTGCGGGGTGGCTGGAATAGTTTCAGTTGACTGTAGATGTCGTCAACCGTGTTGTTGTATGGGGTGGCGGAAACCAGGATGACGCCCTTGTTTTGGCAGATGCGTGTGAGCAACTCGTAACGCTGGGTTGAATCGCCTTTGAAACGGTGGGATTCATCAATGATGACGTATTTGTAGTTTTCAACATCCTGATCCAAGACTTCTTCAAGCTTGCCAATAGAGACGCACTTGTGCCCAGGTACGCCGAAGTCACGAAACACGCTAGGCCATGCGCCGGGGCTGTTTTCATCAAGCAGGCTCGGCGGCGCGATGACCAGGCAGCGGCCATCAAGCTGTAGCGCCAGCAATGCCGACATATAGGTTTTGCCCAAGCCCACCACATCGGCTATGAAGACGCCGCCGTAGGTTTTGAGCATCTGCTGCGCGGTGAATACGGCATCTTCCTGGTATTGCAGCTTCTTGAAAGTGGGCGGCAGCATTCCCATGGTCAGCTTGGAGCGGTCGCCCAGATAGTCGCGGAAATATTCCGCCAAAAACTTGAGGTAGAGTTCGTGCGGGGTGAAAAAGGCAAAGGGAGAGTCCTTTTCCACCGTGTCGACAATGGTCGCGTGGACATCCTTCACATCCACGGCATCCGCCCAAAGCTCATTGAAACGATACAGCGCGTAGTCGTGTTCCTCCGGCTCATTGAGCAGGACGTTAAACTCCAGATTCCCCTCCAGCCCGCTATGGGACAAGTTGCTTGATCCCGTGATGACGTAGCCGTGATGGACGTCAGGCGTTGCCTGTTCGGGAGTCATGATGTAAATCTTGGCGTGGATGTTTTGCTCCCGATACAGCTTTACTTCCAGCTTGCCCGAGCGAATCCACTCGATAAATTTCCGGATGCCGATCTCGATGGCAAGAGAATCCTGCGCTTCAACCAGTTCCTTCCGCAGCATCCCACCAAAGGTGTTTTTTACCTCGGCAGTGGATGGCGGATTTTCCTCCGGTGAGTCTTTGGCAATCTGTATCAAGCCATGTATGACCTGCTCGTTTTTCAGGCCAATAAGAATACGGATTTTCTTTACCTGTTCCAGCGCGGGATAGAGCCGAAAAAATCCGCTGATAAAAAAATATCCGACCAGGCAATCGAAGTCATGCGTCAGCGGTAGAATTTTTTCAAGCCGCTTGCTCAGAGTATTGTCGCCCTGATTGGTCAGGAATTTTTTCGGGGCAATTGGCGGCGGCGCTGAAACCGGCGGCGGCTGTTTATGATCGTCTGACATTTGAGACATACCTTACCCCGATTGATGCGGCCTGAGTGAAAGAAATCATGAGAATCGGCATTCAAACCCTGCACGACTGACGAAGTATATTCAAATTGTTTGTCACATCCATTTAACATTTTGAATGTGGGGAGCCCCTTGGGGCGGACGGGAAGCATGGCAGGCGAGCGGGAAAGGAGCAGCGCAGCGCGATCCCGCGCAGCCTGACAGGCCGGGTGGGCGGGGGACAACTACACCTTGCGCGTAGCGCCTGAACAAACATACTGAGCAAAGCGAACTGACATAGCCGTTGTCCGGGCTGGGGCGCAAGACATAACAGACCATTAGCCGAACCCGCAGGGTGCGCAGCGGTAGGCACACAAAGCGAAGCTCTGCGTAGCGACTGGCCTACTTTGGGTAATGCGCTGTTATGTTGAATCGCTTGCGATTTACCCCTGCCCGGCGGCGTGACCACCGCGCAAGGCGCGCTGACTGACTATCTACCGGTGTAGCCGCCGAAACCGTGGGCGGCTTCATCGCCGACGGCGCAGGTAGCGGGCAGCACGCTATAGCGCTCGCCAAGGACAAAAGGCAGTGAAGGAAGGGGAAGGCGGTAGAAACAGAGACAAAGTCGTGACGCGGCTTTATCGCGTGACGGCGTGGTTCAGATCACGACACTGTAGCCACCTGCAAGCCGCAAGCTGGCGAGCGGGGTTATCGCTGGCCAGCGCGGTGGCGCAGCGGTGGCGGGTTAGAAGGGACGACGACAAACGAAGGCACAAAGCCAGTGCGCGGTTTCATGCGCTCTGGCGTGGTTCAGCCGGCGAGGCGGTAGCGACGGCGCGGGGCTTGCGGTCTTCTTTGCAAGCGCCGTGACGGAGCGGTCAACGACGTCATCGCCCTGTTCACCGCCATCGCGCTGCACTTCATGTACTACAACTTTGCGCACATCCATAGGACGCTGAGCGTAGCTTCTACCATGTAGGTCGGTATCGCGGATCACGTCTGGACGCCAGAAGAATTTGCGGAACTGGCCAGCTGAGCGACGGCCGGCCAGTCCCTTGTGCCAGTGATCGGCTATGATTCGTCATGAGGCAAGCAATTCGAGGTCCGCATGAAATGGTTTGAGCACCTGAAGGTGCATCTGTTTCCGCCCGTCACACGGCGCATGGCGCTGGACATTGCGTCGCAGGTGCTGACGCAGTCTTTGGTATTCGAGCCGCTGATTTGCCACGGCAGGAAGCCACCGCAATTTCGGATTTACGCAAATCCCCCCGAGCCCTGCTGGTGGGTGCAGGCGCCCTGGGGCGATGGCAAGGAGGGAATCACCATCCGCAGCAGCCGCGTGATTGTGATCGGTAGGCGGACGGGAACTGTTCATTACGACGGTTCGGCCAGTGATGAAGGATAGGGCTGCGCTGGTCGTGCTGCGCGATGGCTGCCCGCAGAATCACAAGCTGCTGACCAAGGACGCCATGCATTTCTTCATCCGTTCGAATTAGCCATCCCGTGCAGCTTCCGATTTTTCCGCTCGACAACAAGTATCAGATCATCCAGTCGCTTGGAGAAGGCGGATTCGGGCGGGTGTGGCTCGCGGAGGATGTGCTGATTGAAGGTCGCCATGTTGCCATCAAGCAGCTCAGCAACGAGTCGCTCGGCGATACCGAGATGCTGATCGAGGAAATGCACCATCTGTCCTCGCTGGATCATCCGCACGTTGTCAAGTTCCTGCACCATTTTCAGGACGACGAGAACCTCTATCTGGTCATGGAGTATTGCGCGGGCGGCAGTCTGGATGCTTTTGCGCGGGCGCGCACGCTGGACCCGGCCAAGGTGTTCGCCTGGGGCAAGACTCTGACCGATACCCTGGCGGAGGTTCATCGGCATGGCATCGTTCATCACGACATCAAGCCGCAAAACCTGCTGCTTACCGACGATGGGCGCCTGAAGATCGCCGATTTCGGCGTGGCCAATCGCAACTGGGGAACCCGCGCCTACATGGCGCCGGAACTTTCTCTGGGCGAGGCCACGAGCGACGACGTGCGCATCGACATCTATGCCCTTGGGGTCACCTTGCTGGAACTGCTGCTTGGCCGCAATCCGTTGCGGGGAATTGCCGACAACGAATTGTTGCGGGCAAAAATCCTGCACGAGTTTGTCCCGACGACCCTCGACCGCTGGATTCAGGAAATTCTGCTCAAGGCCACTCATCCCACGCCGGAGCAGCGCTTCCAGTCAATGGCGGATTTTGCGCAGGCCATCGATTCACGTCACGTCCCGTACATCATTGATCGCGACAGATTGAAGGCGCACGGCCTGGCAGAAAAAGCGAACCGCATGATCGCACGGAAGAAATGGGTTACCGCGAAGAGCTACATCGACCATGCGTTGCTATTGGCGCCAGATTGCGTTTCGGCATTTGTAATCGGCGGCCGCCTGGAGCTTTTGCTTCGGCGCACCACCTATGCCAAGACTTATTTCTCCGAGGCGGTTCGCATCAGTCCGCGCGTCAACCTTCAGAAGGAACTCGGCTGGATCGCCCTTGAAGAAGGCAATCATGCCCAGGCGATTTCCATGCTGACCGACCACTTGCAACGGGAGGCGGCCGATTACGAGGCAAGCAACCTGCTGATGCAGTGTTTCTACGAGACGGGTCGTTACGAGCTTGGCGCGCGGCTGGCGGACGCGGTCATCGCGCAGAAGGTGACCAACGACTGTTTCGAGAACAATCAGTTTCTGTGCCGGCTGCTGCTGGAAGGTTGCTCGCCGGGCTTCCTGGCAGGCTTTGAAAAGGACAAGCTGACCAATCCCTTCATGCGCATGAATCTTGACGTCGCCACGGAGTCCCCCGCGAGTTGGGCCAAGGATGACCGACCGCCGCTGAAATCAAAGCTGCTGTTCCAGGATTACCGATTCGGAACCACCGAAAAACGCCGCAAGCCACATACGCTCGTCTTTGATTGTGGCGATGGCTACGCCTATACGTTCCAGACGCCGCTCGTCACACTCGGCCGCTACGACTCGAACGACATACCGCTCAGAGAAAATGGCATCAGCCGCCGGCATGCGGTGATCGTCAATTTTCCCGACGATGTCTGGATATACGACATGGGCAGCGTGACGGGTGTCGCTGTCGATGGCACGCGGGTGACGGGCAAGGTGTTCCTCGATGGTGTGCATGGGCTGAAGATCGGCACGAGCTCGATCAAGGTGGTTACCGACGAAGGGTTGTTGGTTTGAGCAGGGTAATTACGTCTTCCCAGCCAGACAAGTCAGGGGGCAACTGTGGGGGCAACATGCAGCATAAGAACAATCAAAACATTGTATTCATGCTGGTTAGCACGAGGTATTCGATAGCAATCGCGACCAGATTTCAAAAAATCCGGTAGTTCATGTCACGATCCAGCCGCCGCGAGGCGGCTGTTTTGTTTCCTTATGGTTGAAACGTGACGCAACCGGCCAGATACATTCGGTTGATTTGCACCATTGCTCATGCCACAATCGCGTCGCACGCTGTGCGGAGACTTACGTTCGAAGGGCAGTCCCCGCAAACAGCGGCAGTTCATGTTTTCGTGTTTCCGTGTTTCTTTGTGACTTCAACATGATCCGCCTCGACGGCGCGATCCGTATGCTACCCAAGTAGGCGATGAGCGAACCCTGTTATCACTGCGGCTTGCCGATTCCGCAGGCTGTCGATTGGCAGGTCGTCATCGACAACTTGCCACGGCGCATGTGCTGTGCGGGGTGCCAAGCGGTGGCGCAGGCGATTGTCGCCAATGGCTTGGACGATTATTACCGGCAGCGCGACGCTTTGCCCGAAAGCCCGCGCGAGGCTATGCCAGCGGTATTGCAGGATGCCGGCCTGTTCGATCACCCCGAGGTGCAGAAGGACTTTGTGCAAGCGGTCGGTGCGTATGAGCGGGAAATCTCGCTGATCCTCGAAGGCATTACCTGTGCCGCATGCATCTGGCTGAACGAGCAGCACCTGGCGCGTCAGCCCGGCATTACCGGCGTCGCCATCAACTACGCTACCCGGCGCGCGCGGGTGCGCTGGGACGAACGTCGCACCAAGCTTTCCGCTATCCTCGAAGCCATCGCCGCAATCGGCTATCGGGCCCATCCCTATGATCCGTTGCGCTCCGAGTTGTTGGCACAGAAGGAGCGCCGGGCTGCGCTGTGGCGCTTGTTCGTTGCCGGCTTCGGCATGATGCAGGTGATGATGTATGCCGTTCCGGTTTACCTGGCCAATGACGGGGACATGACACCGGATATCGAGCAGCTGATGCGCTGGGCCAGCCTGGTGCTGACCCTGCCGGTGATCCTGTATTCCGCCGCGCCTTTCTTCCGCAGCGCCTGGCGTGACATCCGGCTGGCCCGCGTCGGCATGGACGTGCCGGTCGCGCTGGGCGTCGGCAGCGCCTTCGCGGCCAGCTGCTGGGCGACGCTGAGCGCGAGCGGAGCGGTCTATTTCGACTCGGTGACCATGTTTCTCTTTTTGCTGCTGGGCGGACGCTACTTCGAGATGATGGCGCGCCAGAAGGCCACGCGTGGCATCGAGACATTGGCGCGGGCATTGCCGACTTTCGCCTCGCGCCTGGACAGCTTCCCTTCGCTCGCCGCCCAGCGCGTGGCGGTGGCCGAACTGCTGGTCGGCGACATCGTGCTGGTGCAGCCGGGAGAGGTGATTGCGGCGGACGGCGTGATCATTCAGGGATCCAGCGCCGCCGATGAATCGGTGATCACCGGCGAGAGCGCGGCAGTGGCGAAGCAAACCGGCGATACGGTCATCGGCGGCAGCGTCAATGTGAGCAGCCCGCTGGCGGTGCGCGTCGAGAAGGTCGGCGCAGATACGCGCCTGGCAACGATCCAGCGACTGGTCGAGCGTGCCACGGCGGAAAAGCCGCAACTGGTGGAAATGGCCGACCGTATCGCGGTGCGTTTTATCGGGGCGTTGCTGGTGCTGGCGCTGCTCAGCGGCGTGGTCTGGTACGTCGTCGAACCGCAACGGGCGCTGTGGATATTCGTTGCCGTGCTGGTGGTGAGCTGTCCCTGCGCACTGTCGCTGGCGACCCCGGCGGCGCTGGCGGTGGCCACCGGGGCGCTGGCACGTCTGGGCGTGATGGTGACGCGCGGCCATGCCATCGAGGTGCTGGCGCGTGCGGATCATTTTGTTTTCGACAAGACCGGCACGCTGACCCAAGGCCGGTTGACGCTGGTCGAGACGTTGGCGCTCGGCAGCATGTCGGAGGCGGCCGCGCTGACCATGGCGGCGACCCTGGAGCAGGGCTCGGGGCATCCCATCGGGCGCGCCTTGCGCGAAGCTGCCGGCGCCGTACCATTCGACCCGCCCGAGAATTTGCATACTTTGACCGGCCAGGGTGTCGAGGCGCACCTTGGGGGAATGGTGGTGAGGATAGGTACGCCGGGTTTTGCCGGCGCCTTGCACGGCGAGCCTTTACCCGAGGCCGCCTTGCGCTGGAGCGAGGCTGGCGGCAGCGTAGTGGCGCTGGCGAATGCCCGGGGTTGGCTGGCGTTGTTGCGTTTCCAGGACAGCCTGCGTCCCCAGGCGGCAGCGTTGATCGGCGCGTTGCGCGCCACAGGAGTGAAGCTCAGCATCCTCAGCGGCGATACGCCGAGCGCGGTGGACGAGGTGGCGGCACAGCTCGGCGTGACGGATGCCCTGGGCGGCCAGACGCCCGAAGCCAAACATGCTTTCATCACCCGCCTGCAATCCCGTGGCGCCATCGTCGCGATGGTCGGCGACGGCGTCAATGATGCGCCGGTGCTGGCCCAGGCACAGGTTTCCATCGCCATGGGCAGCGGCACCGACCTTGCCCGTCAGCAGGCGGATATTGTCTTCCTGGCGGAGGACTTGCTGCATCTGGCGCAAGGCGTCAAACTGTCGCGGCAAGCCTTGCGCATCGTGCGGCAAAACCTGGCCTGGGCCTTCGCCTATAATCTGCTGGCGATTCCGTTGGCGATGCTCGGGATCGTTACGCCATGGATGGCGGGAATCGGCATGTCGATGAGTTCCTTGCTGGTGGTGCTGAATGCGCTGCGACTGCAAACACAGCCGGAACCATTTGTTCAACCCGCAACAACACCAAGCAAGGTTGCCTGATGGAAATCCTTTACTTGCTGATCCCGCTTTCGGTGGTGCTCGTGTTCCTGATTGCGGTGGTATTCTGGTGGTCTTTGAAGAGCGGCCAGTTCGAGGATTTGGAAGGTCCCGCTTACCGCATTTTGATGGATGACGATCGACCGCAAGAGACCGAGAAGAAAAAGGAAACCCCGTTGCCTTTCCGCTCGGACCAAGGACGTTGATCGATCGATGTCTCATACCGCATAATCGCCCCGATGATTCTGTCCCGCACCAGCCAGTATGCCATCCAAGCGCTGATCTATATCGCGACCCAGCCGCGCGGGGTCCCGATTCTCAACCGAACCGTGGCGGAATATCTCAATGTGCCGCCGGCATACCTAGCGAAGATCATGCAGACGCTTAGCCGGGGCGGCCTGCTGTATTCATTCCGCGGCAGGCAAGGAGGATTCTGTCTGCGCGAGAGCTGTGAAAAAACCGACTTGATGCAGATTCTTACCCTCATCGAAGGCCCGGACTTGACCGAGAACTGTGTCATGGGGCTCAAGATATGCAGTGACAAAACCGCTTGTCCGATGCATGCAAAATGGCATCCGATCAAGATCAAGATTGTCGATCTGTTACACAAGCAAACGCTGGAAAAGCTCGCGGCGGCGGTGAAAAGCGGCAAGTACCGGTTAACCGAGCTGCCCCAGGCCGCCATGACAGTCGCATCCGCCCGCGGTGTTCGCGGCGATTCCATCCGCAAGAGGTAGAAGGATGGCCGTGTCCCATGCCAGAATTTCCCGGCTCCCTCCGTTAGCCAGGCAGGTGTGCGAGCCGGTCACCTGCAATAACTGTGGGATTTACCAGCTTTGCCTGCCGCTTGGCCTGGATCAGGCCGATATGTCGCTGCTCGACAGCGTCATCAAGCGCAAAGAAACCTATAAGCGCGGACAGGTGCTGTTTCGCCCGGGGGAGCGACTCGATTATGTGTATGCGATCCGCAGCGGTTCGGTGAAGACTTATGTCGGCACCGGAGATGGCCGGGTGCAGATTACCGGCTTTCATATCGCCGGCGAATTGGTGGGTTTGAGCGCGTTTGCTTCCCGTAAGTACAGCAGCGAAGCGAGTGCGCTGGAAACCGTCTCGGTGTGCAAGGTGGAGATCAGCCGTCTGGATGAAATTGCGCAGAAAATTCCCTCGATCCATTACCAGATGGCGCGCATTATGAGCACGCAGATCCGGCGGGACGAGGAGTTGATGCTGCTGCTTGGCAAACGCAGTGCCGAAGAACGGCTTGCCGAATACCTGATCGGCCTGTCCAGGCGTTTTGCCAGCCGCAATTATTCGGGTACGCAATTTCGCTTGAGCATGTCCCGCATGGATATCGGCAACTATCTCGGTCTTGCCGAGGAGACCGTAATCCGCATCCTCAGGCGTTTCCAGGAAAACGGACTCATCAGTGCCGAGCGGCGCAATGTTCACTTGAATGATGTCCCAGGGTTGCGCGCTTTGGCCAATATCGATGCCGCTGCATAGCGACCAACATTAAGGCGCCGTGTTCTCCATCGAGAACACGCCCCAGTCATGCTCTTTCATGCTCCCGGGACACAAAAGTTGACGTCCGTCAGGGTTTCTTTTGGTGCTGCTTGTTATCCTGTATCAGGACATCGATATCTTGATATCGTCAATTTGGGAATAGTTTCTGGAAAGCCCAGTGCTCGCCTGCGGTTGCCTTGTAGATCATATCCATTAGCGCTAAGATGGTTAATAGGTACTGGTCTATACGGGGTTCCGGGTTTGCATTGAACGCGAGTCGGGAAGAAGTCGTTTTCTTTTTTTCTTGAGAGGTAAAACCATCATGCAATCGCAAGCGACTTACAACTATAAAGTCGTGCGCCAATTCGCTGTGATGACCGTGATTTGGGGCATAGTCGGCATGCTGGTCGGCGTGATCATCGCCGCCCAGCTGATTTGGCCCGAATTGAACGTCGTCGAGTGGTTGTCGTACGGGAGACTGCGTCCGCTGCATACCAATGCGGTGATTTTCGCGTTCGGTGGTTGTGCCCTGTTTGCCACTTCGTACTATTCGGTGCAGCGCACTTGCCATACTCCGCTGTTTGCGCCGGCGTTGGCGGGCTTCACTTTCTGGGGCTGGCAACTGATCATCGTTTTGGCCGCCGTCACCTTGCCGCTCGGTTACACCTCCGGCAAGGAATATGCGGAACTCGAGTGGCCGATCGACATCCTGATCACCGTCGTCTGGGTGTCTTATGCCTTGGTGTTCTTCGGTACGGTCGTCAAACGCAAGACGCCGCATATTTATGTGGCCAACTGGTTTTACGGCGCGTTCATCCTGACGGTCGCGGTCCTGCATCTGGTCAATAGCGCCGAAATCCCGGTCAGTTTCCTGCCGATGAAGTCCTATTCAGCATACGCCGGCGCGCAGGATGCGATGGTGCAATGGTGGTATGGACACAACGCGGTGGGATTCTTCCTTACCGCCGGGTTCCTCGGCATGATGTATTACTTCGTGCCGAAACAGGCCGGCCGTCCAATCTATTCCTACCGTCTTTCCGTCGTGCATTTCTGGGCTTTGGTCTTCACCTACATGTGGGCCGGTCCGCACCATTTGCATTACACGGCGCTGCCCGACTGGACCCAGTCGCTCGGCATGATCTTCTCTCTGATTCTGTTGGCGCCTTCCTGGGGCGGCATGATCAACGGCATCATGACGCTGTCGGGTGCCTGGCACAAGCTGCGCGACGATCCGATCCTGAAGTTCCTGATCACCTCGCTGTCCTTCTACGGCATGTCAACTTTCGAAGGCCCGATGATGTCGATCAAGACGGTCAATGCGCTGTCGCACTATACCGACTGGACCATCGGCCACGTGCATTCCGGCGCGCTGGGCTGGGTTGCCATGGTGGCGATCGGCAGCACCTACTACATGCTGCCGCGTCTGTTCGGCAAGACTGAAATGTACAGCGTCAAGCTGATCAATACCCACTTCTGGATTTCCACCATCGGCGTCGTGCTGTATATCGCCCCGATGTGGATCGCCGGCGTGATGCAGGGCCTCATGTGGCGTACCACCAATGCCGATGGCACCTTGACCTACGCGTTCGCCGAGACGGTGAAGGAGAGCTACAAGTTCTACGACATCCGGCTGGTTGGCGGTCTGTTGTTCTTAACCGGCATGTTGCTGATGGCTTACAACATGTTCAAGACCATCGCGAGCGGCAAGGCGGTCGACGCACCGGTGGTTGAGCCTGCCGCAGCGCACGCCTGATAGGGAGAAAGGCAACATGTTAACTCACGACAAAATCGAATCCAACATCGGCATCATGATCATCCTGGTCATTCTGCTGGTGAGTGTGGGCGGCCTCGTCGAGATCGTTCCGCTGTTTTTCCAGAAGTCCACCACTGAACCGGTGGCCGGTCTCAAGCCCTACGATCCGGTGCGCCTGGTTGGGCGCGATATCTATATCCGCGAAGGCTGCTACAACTGCCACTCGCAGATGATCCGACCCTTCCGTGCCGAGACCGAGCGCTATGGGCATTATTCCGTGGCCGGCGAGTTCGTGTATGACCATCCGTTCCAGTGGGGTTCCAAGCGTACCGGTCCGGACCTGGCCAGGGTCGGCGGGCGCTATTCCGACGAATGGCACCGCACCCACCTGATTCAGCCGCGCGACGTGGTGCCGGAGTCGAACATGCCGGCTTACAACTGGCTGGATCGTCCCGCCAGAATAGACGATATCGAAGCCAAGATGAAAGCTCTGCGCATGGTGGGGGTTCCCTATACCGACCAGGAAATCGCCGGCGCCCGTGAACAGCTCAAGGGCAAAACCGAATTGGACGTGCTGATCGCCTATCTGCAGGGTTTGGGCACAGTCCTCAAGCAGACCAACTGATCATGGATATCAACGACCTGCGTGCGCTGTTTACGGTAGTGACGTTTGTCCTGTTCATCGCCATCGTCTTGTGGGCGTACAGCGGCAAACGCAAGCAGGCGTTCGAAGAGGCGGCGCTGCAGCCTTTTACGGATGAAGAACCGGTGGAAGCGGCCATGCAGATTGCCGCCTATCGGCTAAACGAAAGGAAAGCATCATGAGCGATTTTGTCAGTGGATTTTGGAGCACCTACATTTCGGTGCTCGTGCTGGTCAGCGTGATTGGCTGCGGCGTGTTCTTGTGGACACAGGGGAATGCAAAGTTTGCTCCGGGCGAAAAAACGCACCATGTCTGGGATGAAACCCTTGAGGAATACAGCAACCCGCTGCCCAACTGGTGGCGTTGGATGTTCTACATCACGGTGGTGTTTTCCCTCGGCTACCTGGCTGTCTATCCCGGTCTCGGTAGTTATGTGGGGCAGTTCAGCTGGTCGTCCCACGGCCAGTATGACAAAGAAATAGCCGACGCCAAGGCCAAATACGATCCGATTTATGATGCCTTCAAGAAGCAGGACATACGCATGGTGGCGGCCGATCCGAAGGCCAGGGAAATGGGCAGGAGCCTGTTCCTGACGTATTGCGCGCAGTGTCACGGTTCCAATGCAAAAGGCGCCAGGGGATACCCCAACTTGACCGATAACGACTGGTTGTGGGGTGGCGAGCCCGTGCAGATCAAGACCTCCATCATGGAAGGGCGTATCGGCGTCATGCCGCCCTACGGTGGCAATCCCGATGCGGTTGGCGGGCCGACTGGCGCCAAGGAAGTTGCCAACTATGTCCGTTCCCTGTCGGGGCTGCCTAATGACAGCATCTTGGCTGCCAAGGGCATGGAGAAATTCAAGCTGGTGTGCAGTGTCTGCCATGGTCTGGAGGGCAAGGGCAATCCAGCCCTGGGCGCGCCGAACCTGACTGACAAAGTTTGGCTGTTCAGCAGCAGGGAAGATGCGATTATCGACATCATCACCAAGGGGCGCACTATGCAGATGCCGGCGCACAAGGACTTTCTGGGTGAGGCCAAGGCGCATATCCTGGCGGCTTATGTCTATGGCCTGGGCGGCGGCGTGAGCGCTGCCCCGGCCGCTCCTGCAACGACCAACGCAACGATTAACGCAACTACTGCCACAGTTAACGCCAACCAATAATAATCAAGGCGATTGCCCCGGAGCCCCCTCCGGGGCTTTTTTGATTATAATTATTAGTATTTGCTAATAAATGCATCATGAGCCAGTCTGCGCCCAACTTGGGATCCCGGAACGGAAGTGAAAACGTCGTGGAGCAGTCGCTCTACGAAGCCCGCAAGAAAATCCATATACGGGCTGTGACAGGTTTGTTTTCAAATTGGCGTTGGGCGTTCGTGTGGCTCACCCAGTTGGTTTTCTACGGCCTGTGCTGGCTGCCTTGGAACGGGCGTCAAGCGGTACTGTTCGACCTGGTGGAACGCAAGTTCTACATATTCGGCCTGATTTTCTGGCCGCAGGACATCATTTATCTGGCGGTACTGCTGATTATTTCGGCCTACTCGCTGTTCTTGTTTACCGCCATCGGCGGACGGCTGTTTTGCGGTTATGCCTGTCCCCAGACCGTGTATTCGGAAATCTTCATATGGATCGAGCGGAAGATCGAGGGCGAGCGCAACGCGCGCATGAAGCTCGATCGGCAGGCCATGAACCCGCGCAAGTTCGCACTCAAATTCGCCAAGCACAGCATCTGGCTGGTATTTGCGTTATGGACCGGGTTTACTTTCGTCGGCTATTTCACGCCGATCAAGATGCTGGCTACCGAGGTCCTCGAATTCTCACTCGGCCCATGGGAAGTTTTCTGGCTATTGTTTTATGGCTTTGCCACTTACGGCAATGCCGGCTACATGCGCGAACAGGTATGCAAATACATGTGTCCCTATGCGCGTTTCCAGGGCGTGATGTTCGATCCCGATACCTTGATCGTGACCTACGATGAAGAACGCGGCGAACCGCGCGGCTCCCGTTCCAAAAAGCTTGACCACAAGTCTGCCGGCAAAGGCGATTGCATCGACTGCGGCATTTGCGTTCAGGTCTGTCCGACCGGTATCGACATCCGCCAGGGCTTGCAGTACGAATGCATCGGCTGTTCAGCCTGTATCGATGGCTGCGACCAGGTCATGGACAAGATGAACTATCCGCGCGGCCTGATACGTTATTCGACGGAACATGCCATGCAGGAAAAATGGGGACGCAAGGAGATTCTCGCCCATTTGGTCCGTCCGCGGGTCATCGTTTATGGCCTGCTGCTGGCGGTGATCATAATCGCCGCGGCATATGGCATCGCCACGCGGACGCCGTTCAAGGTTGACGTGATCCGCGATCGCAACAGTTTGTCGCGCGAAGATGAAAACGGCATGATCGAGAACTCCTTCCGCTTGAGGATAATGAACGTCAGCGAAGCCAGCCGTACTTATGCGGTCAGCGTGAGCGGCATGGATCGAGTCGATATCCTCCATCAGCCGTCTATCCAGATTGAGGTTCCCGCCATGAAAGCCGAGACCATTTCGCTGGAGGTTTATGCTCCCCCGGAATCCGGCATGCCGGGCGCAAACCGGATATATTTTAACGTGAAGGCAGTCGACGACGAAAAAATTGCCGTGCATGAAAAAGCGAGTTTCATCATGCCGCAAAGTGCCAGGTATTGATGAAAGGATGAAGCCCATGAAACCGGATATTCTCTTGCTCCCCTGGTACCGCCATCGTTGGCCCTGGTTCCTTATGGCAGGCCCGGCGATAGTGGTGGTTGCCAGTTTCATCACCCTGTGGCTGGCAATTGCTTCCAACGACGGGCTGGTGACCGAGGACTATTACAAAAAGGGCCTGGCGATCAACCAGACCCTGTCACTCAACGAACGTGCCCAAGAACTCGGTCTGCGGGCTGGAGTGAGCCTGAAGATGGATAGCATCAGTGTCAGGATCGCATCCAGAGCGTCAGATTTTGTATTACCGTCGCAGATTCGGGTGACGGTTTCTCATCCAACCCGCGCCGGACTTGATCAAAGCCAAATCTTGACGCTTGTGGAAGGACGTTACGCCGGTAGGTTCAAGCTGCCGGAGGCCGGACACTGGGTCGTGCTGGTGGAAGACAATGCCAAAACTTGGCGGATGACGGGAAACGTCATGTTGCCGGCTTCAGGCGAGACGGTGTTTGGCGCAATGCCACAAGTTGCCGCCCCGGTTGCCGCCCCGCTCAAATAAACAGGCGTTTACTCCATGCTCAACGATAGACCAGTACCGGGGTTCTGGAATGAGTCAGTACTTTTTGCGTCTCGCTGCCTAACAACAGACCGCTGATACCGCGGCGGCCATGTGATGCCATGAATATCAGATCACAGCCTGCTTTGTCGGCGGCTTCGATGATTGCCTGGTAGGGAATGTCGCTGACGGCACTGCTCGATGCGCTACTGACCCCTGCGGAATTGGCCTCGTGAGTTGCGGCATCGAGGATTTCCTGTGCTTGCTTATCCGCCATTTGGGCAAACTTTTCCGGCGTGCTGGGATCGATCAACGCACCCTCGCCGTAGAAAGCCACCGGATAATCCGGCTTGGCGTAAAAAAAAGTGATTTTGGCGTTCGATTCCTTGGCAAAAGCGATCGCGCGTTTGATGGTGTCGGTGGATAGCGCAGAGCCGTCGGTAGGGACCAGAATATGTTTGAACATGACACTCTCCCTGGCAAAGATAAGGCTATAGTCCCATTATAGGGAAGACTTACCGGGCTTGCTTGACCAGGATCAATGTCCTTGGGCCAGGCTCAAGCATCATTTCATCTATTCATCATGCGAATTGCTTTTTACGGTGCAGCGGGCGAAGTCACCGGTTCCTGTTATCTGGTCGAGGCTGCCACTGGCCCTTCCGGGAAAGTGCGTTTTATCGTTGATTGCGGGATGTTTCAGGGCGGACGCGAGTCCTACCGCAAGAATCTCGGTGCGCTCGGATTCGGTGTTCGGCAGCTCGATTTTGTCGTTCTGAGCCATGCCCATCTCGATCACTCGGGCCTGCTACCGCGACTCACTGCGCTTGGTTATCGCGGGCCGGTGTATGCGACGCCGGCAACTGCCGACTTGTTGCAGGTGATGCTGCTCGATTCGGCCCACATTCAGGAGAAAGATGCCGAGTGGGAGAACCGCCATTTTCATGGTCGCCACGCCCGGCGCGGTTGGGAGCGTGCGCCGCTCTACACGGTGGTTCAGGCACAAGCTTGTCTGAGGCAGTTGCAGACGGTCGAATATGCCGTTGAGTTCTCGCCGCATCCGGCGGTACGATGCCGGTTCCGCGATGCCGGCCATATCCTGGGTTCGGCGATTCTCGAAATAGAACTCGAAGAAACCGACTGCAAGCCGAGGAAACTGGTTTTCTCCGGCGATCTCGGCCAGTCCGGACGGCCGGTATTGTGCGATCCGGAGAAGATACGCGAAGCCGATGTGTTGCTGATCGAGTCCACCTATGGCAACCGCTTACATAAATCGCTGGAAGCAACCGAGGACGAACTGGTTGATGCACTCTCCGCCACGCTCTGGAAGAAGGGCGGCAATGTCATCATGCCGGCCTTCTCGGTGGGTCGTACCCAGGAAGTTTTGTTCGTTCTGACCGATCTGGTCCGGCGCGGACGTCTGCCGCAGTTGGAGATTTACGTCGATTCGCCGATGGCGGTGTCTGCCACGGAACTCACCATGAAGCATCGCAATTTACTGGATGACGAGACCCGTGGCTTGATTGCTTGGCAGCGGCAACATCCGGAGCGGCCGCGAATCCGCTACATCCGCGATGTGGAAGAGTCGATGGCCTTGAATCGCATCCGGGGCGGTGCCGTGATTATTTCGGCGAGCGGCATGTGCGACGCTGGCCGAATCAAATATCACTTGCAGCACAACTTGTCGCGGCGTGAATGTTCGGTGTTGATTACCGGCTTCCAGGCCGCCGGCACGCTGGGGCGGCGCCTCGTCGAAGGGGCACGCAGGGTGCGGTTATTCGGCGAAGAAGTGGCGGTGCGGGCCGACATTTACACCATCGGCGGTTTGTCTGCACATGCCGACCAGAAAGGCTTGTTGGACTGGCTGGAAAACTTCTCCAAACCGCCGCGGCATTGCTTTGTTGTGCATGGCGAAGCGGAGATTGCCACCAGTTTCGCGGCAACGCTGAGGGAGCGCCTGCATTGGCAGAATGTGCTGGTGCCGCACTACGGGGACGCAATAGACATACCCTGAGCATCAACGAGGAACCTCAAATGACTATCGGCCATATCAAGCGCCCAATAACGCCACTGACGCCGCAGGCGACCTGGACTGCCGTAAATCGGGCGGTGGAAGCCAACTTCGATCCGATGGGCATGGCGACTCCGTTGCTGCACGCGCAACTGGCGTGGTTGTCCCATCCACAGGAGCTGGCTGAAGCGATGGGGAAGTTCTCCACCGATCTCATGGCGTTGCAATGGCACTCATGGCGGCGTGCGCTGGGCATGCAAAGCGAGGACGTCGTCAAACCGCACCAGGATGACACGCGCTTCAGCGATCCGCAATGGCAGGATACTGCCAGTTGGGATATCGCCAAAGAGTGGTACCTGGTGTTCACCCACCAGATGCAGGACATGCTCTATGCAACGCCCGGCATGTCCAGCAAGGATCGGCGCCGTGCCGCCTTCTGGTGGCGCAAATGGCTCAATGCCATGGCGCCCACCAACTTCCTGTGGACCAATCCGGTGGCCATGCGCAAAGCCATCGAAACCAATGGCGAGAGCCTGGTTCGCGGGATGCGGAATTTTCTGGCCGACCTGAAAGCCGGTTCGGTGCGCATGACCAATCCCGATGATTTCAGCGTCGGGGTGAATCTCGCCACGACGCCGGGCAAAGTGGTGTTCCGCAATCGCCTGCTGGAAGTGTTGCATTACACCCCGACCGCGGCCAAGAACTACGAAAAACCAATCGTCATCGTTACGCCGTGGATCAACAAATATTATGTACTCGACCTCACGCCGCAGAAGAGCATGGTCAAATTCCTGCTCGACCAGGGTTTTTCAGTCTTCATCACCAGTTGGAAGAATCCCGATGCGAGCATGCGCGACGTGAGTTTCGACGATTACCTTACCGATGGCATCGGCGCCATCGTCGGGACTGCCTGCGCCATCAGCGGCGCCAAACAGGTGCAGGCCGTTGGTTACTGCATCGGCGGTGCCGCGCTGGTTGCCTACATGGCTTGGGCCAACCGGCACTATCCGGCGGGAAAAGTGCCGGTAGCCAGCCTGACGCTGTTTACCACCCTGGTCGACTATGACAAGCCCGGCGACATCGAAGTGTTTCTGGACGAGAACAGCTTCAAGTGGTTATCGAGAACCATGGCCGAGAAAGGTTTTCTCGATGGCAAGGAAATGGCCAGCGCTTTCCGGCTGCTGCGCTCCAACAGCCTGATCTGGCATTACGTGGTGCATGGCTATCTCTATGGCGAAACCCCGCCGTCATTCGACGTGCTGTTCTGGAACATGGATACGACACGCATGCCGGCTGCGATGCACCAGTGGTATTTGCGCGAGTTTTATCTCGACAACAAACTGATCAAGAAAGATGCCCTGACGATTGCCGGAGAGAAAATCGATCTGGAAAGAATCGTCCAGCCGCTCTACGCGGTCAGTGCCGAGGACGACCATGTTGCGCCCTGGCGGCAGACTTTCCGCGTCAACAACCTGGTCTCCGCACCAAAGCGTTATGTGCTCTCCAGTTCCGGCCATATCTTGGGCATCGTCAATCCGGTGGTGAATCCGCCCAAGCGGGAATTCTGGGTGGCTTCCGCCGAACGCCACGATTCGCCCGATAGCTGGCGTGAGCGCGCCGAGCACCGCGCTGGCAGTTGGTGGGAAGACTGGATGGCTTGGCTCAAGCCCCAGTCAGGCAAGCTGGTGAAATCCGGCCCGGTGGCCACCAAGGCTTACCCTGCGCTTGCCGAGGCTCCCGGCGAGTATGTACTGGAAGCCTGACTCATGGGAATCTTGACGGCTGTCAAGGTGACAGCGGGGAGGATAGCCAAGAATGGATACTTTCAGTTCCCAGGTTAAATTTCATGCCACAGATCAGCCAAACCCTGCCTTCCCATCACAAACATTGCGACGATCTTTTCTCCGCTGCCGAGGAAGCCGCTCAGCGCGGTCAATGGAAGGCTTGCAACGATGCCTGTACGCGCTTTGGGCAAGCCCTGCTGGCACATTTCGATGCCGAGGAAAGCATCTTGTTTCCTGCTTTCGAGGATGCGACGGGCATGACCGGCGGCCCGACCCAAATGATGCGCGTTGAACATGGGCAGATGCGCGGACTGTTCGACCAGCTTGCCGCTGCCATGCGCGCAGAGGATGCCGGGACTTTCTCGGGTGTTGCCGAAACCTTGTTGATCCTGATGCAGCAACACAACATGAAGGAGGAGAATATCCTCTATCCGATGTGCGATCGCGCGCTCGGTGCGCAGGTGGAACAGCTGGCTGCGCAATTGAGCCAGTCTTTGGCGGCGACCTGATGGCCGAGCAGCGGGTAATCGATGGCCGCGATCTGGTGCCGCCAGAACCGCTTGAGCTGACGCTGGAAGCGCTTGACTCGATGGGGCCGGGCGATGAACTGCTGTTGCTGGTGTTTTGCGATCCCGTGCCGCTTTACAACATTCTCGACCGTAACGGCTATCGTCACAGCAGCAGGTGGCTTGAGGATGGGACCAACGAGGTACGCATTACCAAGGCATAATCTGGTGTCCGCGCTGGAGATATGCCCTTCCCGCGTCACGGCAACCGTCCATCGGAAACATTAGACTCCCATGCAACCCGTCCTGTCTTTCGAGCAGGCGCCGCCGATCTCGGTGCCATACCGTTTCTTCCTGACTGCGCCGCTGTTCGGCGTAGTGGCCGGATTGATCCTGGCTTGGTACGGTCCCGCAGCGCTGATATCGCGCTGGACGTCCGGTTCCTTGGCGATGACTCACCTGCTCGTCGTCGATTTCATGTTGCAGGTCATGTGCGGTTCGTTGCTGCAGTTCGTGGCCGTCGTGGCGGGCGCCAATATCTGGCGGCCGCGACTGGTGGCGGCGGTGGTTCATCCCCTGATCACGATCGGGGCAGTGCTGTTGGCCTTGGCCTTTGTCATGGAATTGCCGTTGCTGTTCCTGCTGGCGGCGGCGTTGTTTGTGATTGCGCTGGGTTTCTTCCTGGCGGTCATGGCATTCGCGTTGCTGCGCACGCCGGCACACGGCATGACCATACATGTGCTGCGCTTGGCGGTGGTGGGACTGTTGGTGACCTTGGTGCTGGGAGTGGCCATGGCCTACGCCTTGGGCTTGCAGCAAATCGGATTTCCGCTGCTGATTTTCGCCGATGTCCACGCCGCCTGGGGCTTGGGCGGTTGGGCATTGATGCTGGTGATCGGCGTGTCCTACCTGGTGGTGCCGATGTTTCAACTGACTCCCCCCTATCCTGTTTGGGTGACCCGGATATTGCCGGCAGGCTTGTTGGTGGTGCTGGGCTTGAGGTCTCTACAGCTGCTTGCAGCCAATGAGGAGATGCCAGCGTGGCAGTCCGGCGTGGCCATTCTCGGCATGCTGCTGGTTGGACTGTATGCCGTCACCACGCTGTGGCTGCAAACTCGGCGGCGCCGGCGCCTGACCGATGTCACGTTCGCTTATTGGCGAGTCGCCATGCTGGCGCTGTTGGGGTTTGCCATTTCCTGGGTGATTTTCGAAGTCTTCCCCGAACTCGGCATTCACCCGCGTGCTCCGCTCTGGTTGGGAGTCCTGGCCCTGTCCGGGATGTTTCTCTCGGTCATCATCGGGATGCTCTACAAGATCATGCCTTTCCTCAACTGGTTGCACTTGCAGCGTCTGTGCGATCCCAAGACGCCTCCGCCCAACATGAAGCAGATGATTCCCGAGAAGGCAATGCGCGGGCAGATGTGGATGCATTTCATCTCGATAGCACTGCTGCTTGCGGCGGTTTTGTGGACACCTCTGGCGACGTTGGCCGGGCTGGTCTTCGCGGCATCCTGCCTGTGGCTGGAATGGAACCTGATCGGCGCGGTGCGAATCTACATGGGCTTCAGAGATCGAATTCTTGCAAGCGCCGCATGTCGTGAATCGTGATCTTGCGGCCATGCACTGAAATCAGTTTGGCCTTGGCCAGATCGTGGAATATCCGCGAGAGAGTTTCCGGCGTGAGATTCAGGCGCGAGGCGATCACCTGCTTGGAAGTAGGCAGGGCAGTGGTCTTCTCGTCCGTGCTGTTATCTTCCTGATCGCAGAGTTGCAACAGATAGCCGATCACGCGCTGGGTGCTGGACCGCAGCGAATAGGATTCGACATCATTCACCAGCGAATGCAGACGCAACGAAAGGCCCGCCAGCATATGCAGGGCGAAAGTCGTATCGTGACCGAGCATTTCGAATACGGCAGTTTTGGAGATATGCAGCAGCAACGAGTCGCTGAGCGCTTCAGCGAACACCGGATAGGGCCGGTCCATGAACATCACGGCTTCGCCGAAGCACTGCCTTGGACCGATGATGCTGACCACCTTCTCATTGCCTTGGCTGGAGGGAAAGGCGAGTTTGACTTGGCCAAAGACCGTGACGAATAGTCCGGACGGCGCGTCGCCTTTCTGGAAGAGCACTTCTCCCTTGGCCAGGCGTATTTCGCGGGTGGCCGCAGCGATGTGCGCGAGTTGCTCGTCGGAAAGTTCGCGGAACAGCGGTTGGTGGAAGAGAATTTGGGGAATATCGAGCCGATCGGCTTTTTCTGATTGCATACGATCGGTAATGCCAGCTTTTCCGGCAACCTCTAGTTCGGCTGGTGGTTGAGGAGTTGCTTCAGGCCGCCGTGATCGAGAATCACGATATGCTTTTGCTGGACGCTGATTAGACCGTCTTCCTGAAAATGGGAAAAGGCGCGGCTGACCGTTTCCAGCTTCAACCCGAGGTAGGAGCCTATCTCGTCGCGCGTCATGCGCAAGTGGAACTCGGCGGGTGAATAGCCGCGAGCGGTGAAGCGTTGCGAAAGATTAAGCAGGAAGGCTGCCAGCCGTTCTTCCGCGCGCATGGTGCCGAGCAGCATCATGACGCCATGATCGCGGACGATCTCACGGCTCATCACTTTGTGGAAGTGATGTTGCAAGGTTTGTATCTCGCGCGAAAGGTGCTCGAGCTGGGCAAACGGGATCACGCAAACCTCGCTGTCTTCCAGCGCGACCGCATTGCAGGTGTGGGATTCACCACTGATCCCGTCCATACCGAGAATTTCTCCGGCCATCTGGAAGCCGGTCACCTGGTTGCGTCCATCTTCGAGCAGTACATCGGTCTTGAAAAAGCCGCTACGGATAGCATATATCGCTTCGAAGCTCTCGCCGGCCCGATAAAGATTCTGTTGACGCTTAATACGCCGACGCGCACCAACAGCGCTGTCAAGCTGCTCGATCTCCAGTTCCGACAATCCGTAAGGCAGACACAGCTCCCGCAAGTTGCACTGCGAACAAGCCGTTTTCAGATTAGTTAGCGTCAGCGGAATGATATGTTTCTCGGGTTTGTGCACTTTACGATCAGCCCTAGGCAGCTGTTTGATCTGTGTCAATGCGAATTGTACATGGTTACGGCATCTTACAGCCTGGCTCTGCGGTCGCCAGGTTTCTTCGTTCCAATTTCTGCCGATGGTCACAACTTATCAAGAACTGATCTTTGATCCGCAGCTCATTCGTCGTTTCGACGTCAATGGTCCGCGCTATACGTCCTATCCGACGGCGGACCGCTTCGTCGAAGCCTTCGATGCGGAAGACTACCGCATGTGGCTCGGCAGGCGCACCATCGGAGGAATCAGCCGTCCTTTGTCATTATACTTCCATATCCCATTCTGCAACACCATCTGCTATTACTGCGCCTGCAACAAGATCATTACCAAAGACCACGGCCGTTCCGCGAAGTATCTGAAATATTTGGGGAAGGAACTGGCGATGCAAGCCGCGGCGCTGGAAGGATCGCATGATGTGGTGCAGCTGCATTGGGGGGGCGGTACCCCGACCTTCCTCTCGAATGACGAGATGCGTCGCTTGATGGCGATGACCCGCGAACATTTTCGCCTAATACCGAATGGCGAATATTCGATCGAGGTCGATCCGCGCAAGGTGGATGCCGGGACAGTCGCCTTGCTCGGCGAGCTTGGTTTCAATCGCATGAGTATTGGCGTGCAGGACTTCGATCCGGCCGTGCAGCAGGCCGTCAATCGCATCCAAAGCCTGGAAGAAACCAAGTTGGTGATCGAGGCGGCGCGAGCCAATGGTTTCAAGTCGGTGAGCGTGGACCTGATCTACGGCCTGCCGAAACAGAATGTCATCAGCTTCAACCGGACGCTGGAAGAAGTCATCCGGCTTTCGCCAGACCGTCTCTCGATTTACAACTATGCGCATCTGCCCGGGCTGGCCAAGCCGCAGCGACGCATCAACGAAACCGATCTGCCGACGGCGGATGCCAAGCTGCAAATCTTGCAATTGGCGATCCGCCGCCTTACCGATGCCGGCTACGTCTTCATCGGCATGGACCACTTCGCCAAACCTGACGACGAACTCGCGGTGGCACAGCGCCAAGGCCGCCTGCACCGCAATTTTCAGGGTTACTCGACCCATGCCGAGGCAGACCTGATGGCGTTCGGCGTATCTTCTATCAGCAAGGTCGGCCCCACCTACTGCCAAAACGTCAAGACGCTCGACGAGTACTATGATTCGCTGGATCGCGGCGTCCTGCCGGTGGTGCGTGGGATCGAACTGACCGCCGACGACCTGCTGCGGCGCTCGATCATCCAGGCACTGATGTGCCATTTCGTCTTGTCGGTCGAGTCGATTGAAATTGCCCATCTGATCGACTTCAAGTCCTATTTCGCTCCCGAACTCGCAGCACTGCGCGAGATGGAGCAGGCCGGCCTGCTCAAGATCGACAACCAATGGCTCAGCGTCGAACCGCGCGGCCGCATGCTGGTGCGCAACATCGCCATGGTGTTCGACCGCTATCTGCGGACCGACCGTGAACGCACCAGGTATTCCAAAGTCATCTAACAGCGGGGGCCGGCGAGCGATGAGCGGTTGCTGTTGTCCGCGGCGCTCTTCGCGTTTCGATCGATGCCCGATACCGGCTACATTTCCGTTTTTCTGATTGGCTTGCTCGGCGGCACGCATTGCATCGCCATGTGCGGCGGCATTGTCGGTGCGATCACGGTGCACTTGCCCGGCCAGAAGATGGCATGGCCGCTGCATCTGGCATACAACATCGGACGCATTTTCAGCTATGCCCTGGCGGGTGCGGCCATGGGTTCGATCGGCAGTCTGGGGCTGTTGCTCAACGAAGTGCTGCCGGTGCAACTGGGCTTGTATATCGCCGCCAACTTGATGCTGGTGGCATTGGGTTTGTACCTCACCGGCCTGACGCAGGCGTTGGCATTTTTTGAGCGTATCGGGCAGCGCTTGTGGGCCGGGATCCAGCCGTTTACCCGGCGTTTTTTGCCGGCGCGCTCGGTTTCGCAAGCATTGCCTCTCGGCATATTGTGGGGCTGGCTGCCTTGCGGCATGGTGTATAGCGTTTTGACGGCCGCGCTGCTGAGTGGCAGCGCGCTGCGCGGAGCCGCCCTGATGCTGGCCTTCGGCCTTGGCACGTTGCCCAATCTGCTGTTCGCCGGACTGATGCTGAAGCGCTTGCGCGTTATTATCCAGGCCAAGGCGGTGCGCCTGGTATCCGGATTGCTGGTGATGGGTTTCGGGATATTTGGCCTGACCAATGCAACTACTCTCGGGGGACGCTTGTGGCAAGGTGTCGTCTGCCATGTGTAGAATGATCCCATGAAGATCCTGCTGGCTGTTGATGGCTCCGATATTTCGCTGCGTGCCGTGCGCAGCCTGATCGATCATGTCCAGTGGTTCGCCGACAAGCCGGAAGTGCTTCTGCTTACCGTGCATTTGCCAATTCCGAGCGGTTTGGCAACGCACTATGTCAGTCATGCCGCTTTACAGAGCTATTACCGCGAGTCAGGCGATATCGCGCTGGCGCCGGCTCGTCAGCTATTGGATGCGGCCAGCTTGCCGCATACGCCACATATCCACGTGGGCGACCCGGCGGTGGTCATCGTCAAGATGGCCGATGAACTGGGTTGCGATCTGATCTGTCTGGGCAGCCATGGCCACGGTGCGATGCAAAACGCCATACTTGGCTCGGTCGTGACCCGGGTGTTGCATCTCGCGCGAGTGCCGGTGCTGGTCGCCAAATAGGCCGGAGGCGGCGCATTATGCAAGACACTGCGCGCGATACGCTGGAACTGTCTATCGAAGGCATGAGCTGCGCGGCCTGCGCGGCGCGTATCGAAAGGCAGTTGAACCGGTTGCCGGGGGTCGAGGCGGCGGTGAATTTTGCTGCCGAGAAGGCGCATGTCAGATTTGCGCCGGGGGTGAGCGATGCAGAGCGGCTTATCGCCACCGTCGAGAAGACCGGGTTCAAGGCGAAGATTTCCAATACCGATACGCGCGCAGAGGAGCGGCAGCGTAAGCTCATTGCCTATCGCGCGGAATTGCAGCGTTTCTGGATTGCTGCCGCGCTGACGTTGCCGCTGGTGGCGCAAATGGCCTGGATGTTCGGCGGCGGTTATTCTCAACATGCGGATGTCCTGCCGCGCTGGCTGCAACTGGTGTTGGCCACCCCGGTGCAGTTCTGGATTGGCTGGCGTTTCTACCGCGGTGCCTGGCACGCGCTGCGCGGGGGCGGAGGCAACATGGATGTGCTGGTGGCGCTCGGCACCAGCATGGCTTATCTCTACAGCCTCGTCGTGACCCTGGCCGGGTTGCAGCACCAGCATGTTTACTTCGAAGCATCGGCCACCGTCATCACGCTGGTGTTGCTCGGCAAGATACTCGAAGCGCGTGCCAAGGCGCGCACCTCGCAGGCGCTGGAAGCCTTGATTCGCCTGCAACCGCAAACGGCGCGCGTCGAACGCGATGGCCAACTGTTCGATGTGGCGGCCAAGTCGTTGATCCCCGGCGATGTCTTCATCGTACGGCCCGGCGAGAGCGTGCCGGTGGACGGCGAGGTCATTGAAGGACGTTCCAGCCTGAATGAGTCGATGCTGACCGGGGAGAGCCTGCCGGTCGCCAAGCAGCCGGGCGACAAGCTGTTCGCTGCCACGGTGAATGGCGGGGCGATGCTGCGCTGCCGTGCCACCGGCGTCGGCAGCCGCATGCTGCTGGCCGGCATCATTCGTATGGTGGAGCAGGCCCAAGGCTCGAAAGCGCCGGTGCAACGTCTGGCCGATAAAATCGCCGCGATTTTTGTGCCGGCCGTCACCGCGATTGCGGCGATAACTTTTGCGGCTTGGTGGGGTCTGGCCGGGGATTTTACGCAGGCATTGGTCAATGCTGTGGCCGTGCTGGTGATCGCCTGTCCCTGCGCGCTCGGCTTGGCCACCCCGACCGCGATCATGGTGGGCATGGGGCAGGGGGCAAGAGCGGGCATACTGGTAAAGGATGCCGAAGCGCTGGAACTCGCGGAAAAGATCAAGGTGGTGGCCGTGGACAAGACCGGCACCCTGACCCAGGGCAAGCCGGCGGTGACGGAACTGTTGCCCTTGCCTGGTACGGATGTCGACGAGCTGCTGCGGGTCGCCGCCAGTCTCGAACTGGGTGCCTCCCACCCGCTTGCCACAGCAATCCTGGCGCGCGCCGAGCTGTCCGGAATTGCGCCTAGCATGCCGCAGGAATTGGTCGCCGAACCCGGCAAGGGGCTACGCGGCCTGGTTGACGGCACGGCTTGCCTGCTCGGTTCAGTGGCGTTCCTGCGCGAGCAGGGAGCGCTGTCCGGCGCTGTCGATGAGCGCATGCTGCAGACGCTGGAGCAGGCCGGCCAGAGTATTGTCGCAGTGGCTCGCGAAGGCCGGACCCTCGGCGTGATCGCCGTGGCCGACCCGGTGCGGCCAGGTTCGCGTGCCGCAGTTGCGCAACTGAATGCATTTGGCATCGATCTGGTGATGCTCTCCGGCGACAACCTCCTCACCACCAAAGCGATCGCGCGGGAGCTCGGCATCGTCCGCTTCCAGGCGGAGGTATTGCCGGGCGACAAGGCGCAGGCTATCGCTTTGCTCAAGCAGGAAGCGAGCAAAACCGGCCAGCGGGTCGGCATGGCCGGCGATGGCATCAATGATGCGCCGGCGCTGGCCGCAGCCGATGTCGGGTTCGCCATGGGTGCCGGTTCCGATGTGGCGATGGAAACAGCCGGCGTGACCTTGATGAAGAATGATCTTGCCGGCGTTGCCGAGGCGATTGACTTGTCGCGCGCCACGCTGGCAAAAATCCGGCAGAACCTGTTCTTCGCCCTTATCTACAATGTGCTTGGCATTCCGCTGGCCGCGCTGGGGATGCTGAATCCGGTGGTCGCCGGTGCGGCGATGGCGCTGAGTTCGGTGTCGGTGGTGAGCAACTCGCTATTGTTGCGTCGATGGAAACCGGGTAGAAACACCTCGAGGAGTTAACATGGAAACAGCCGTGGTGAAAGTCGTCGGTATGAGCTGCGGGGGCTGTGTGAAAAGCGTCACCGAGGCGCTGCTTGACCTGTCCGGTGTGACCAGTGCCGAAGTGTCGCTGGAGCGCGGCGAGGCGGTTGTCTGTTATGACGCTGGCAAGGTGACGCGCCAGGATATGCGACGCGTTATCGACGAGGCTGGATTCGAGTCGGCATGACACTGGGCGGGGACTGAAAGTTTGCCGCTGAGCGATGATGCCGCCCATGTTGTCAGCGCCGATCACATACCAGCTCAATATCCTCGTCGGCCATCCGCTCCGCATCGCCATCGGTCGCTTCGGCCAATTCCTGTTTCCCGCTGGCCGGTATATCTACACAGGCAGCGCCAAGCGAAACATCGAAGCTCGGATCGCTCGGCATCTGCGCAAGGAGAAATCACTGCGTTGGCACATTGATTACCTGCTGTCGGCCAACGACGTCAAGGTTGTTTCAGTGAAGCGCTGCACCGAGGAAGAATGCGCGCTGAACCAGAGGGGGCGCGGCGTTGTCGTTGTACCAGGTTTCGGCGCCTCGGATTGTCGGAAAGGCTGCGGCAGTCATTTGAAGTATCTTGGTGAAAAACGCTAGCAACTCGCGCTTCCAGCTATCAGAAATGGGGGGCCATCTTCCTTGCGATGGACTGAATAGGGACTTGCAAAAAAATATGGCCAGCAAAAATGCCGGCCATGTTCGTTGCTAACACACTGTTTTTATTGGTGCCGGCGAGAAGAGTTGAACTCCCGACCTTCGCATTACGAATGCGCTGCTCTACCAACTGAGCTACGCCGGCCTGTTGCAAAACAACGAGATACAAGCGGCGCATTATAGCAGTCGACTCGGATATTGAATACTCCCGGCAATATCCCATGGGGCTTGAGCAAGGGGTTAAATAGATGACTAAACAAGTCGGGAATGTGCCAGAATGACGGCTTGTTTCGGAGTTGCAGCCATGCCCAATCGCCTTGTCGACGAAACCTCTCCCTACCTGCAGCAGCACGCCGACAACCCGGTCGACTGGCACCCGTGGAATGCCGAAGCGCTGGCCTTGGCGCAGCGCGAGGACAAGCCGATCCTGCTCTCGGTGGGCTATTCGGCCTGCCACTGGTGCCACGTCATGGCGCACGAGTCGTTCGAGGACGAGGCCGTCGCCGCAGTCATGAACCAGCACTATGTGGCCATCAAGGTCGACCGCGAGGAGCGTCCCGACCTCGACCAGATTTACCAGACGGCGCATCAGATGCTGACCCAACGAGCCGGCGGCTGGCCGCTGACGATGTTCCTGACCCCGAGCGGGGTTCCTTTCTATGGCGGTACCTATTTTCCCCAGGCGCCGCGCTATGGTTTGCCCGGCTTTGTCGATCTACTGGAACGCGTCGCACAAACCTATCGCGAGCGCCGCAGCGACATCGAGACCCAGAATGTCTCGTTGCTGGAAGCGCTGGCCAGCACTTTACCGAGAGGCGGAAGGCCCGCCGATCTTGCGGCCGATTTCAATGCGCAGCCCTTGTCGGAGCTGTGCGTCCAGCTTGCCGAAAGTTTCGACGCACACTGGGGCGGCTTCGGCAGTGCGCCGAAGTTTCCGCATCCGGCCGATCTGGCATTTCTGCTGCGGCGTGCCGATGACCCTGCGGGCAGGGAGATGGCCCTCACCACGTTGCGCCGCATGGCCGAGGGCGGCATCTACGATCAGCTGGGCGGCGGTTTTTGCCGTTACAGCGTCGATGCCGAATGGAGCATCCCCCACTTCGAGAAAATGCTCTACGACAACGGTCCGCTGTTGGCGCTGTATGCCGATGCTTGGGCGCTGACCGGAGAATCCCTGTTCGGCGCCGTGGTGGAACAGACTGCGGCCTGGGTGATGCGCGAGATGCAGGCCAAGAATGAAGCCGATACGGGCGGGTATTATTCGTCGTTGGACGCCGACTCGGCGGGTGAGGAGGGCAAGTTCTACGTATGGACCCGCGATGCGGTGCGCGCCTCGTTGTCGCCCGACGAATACGCGGTTGCAGCACGCCTCTGGGGTCTCGACGGCCCGCCCAACTTTGAGGGATCGCATTGGCACCTGCGCGTCGTTGCGCTGCTGCCTGAAAACGAACGGCCGCTGTTGGACTCCGCGCGTAGCAAATTGTTCGCGGAGCGCGAGAAGCGGATCCGTCCCGGCCGCGATGAAAAAATCCTCACCAGCTGGAATGCGCTGATGATCGAAGGCATGGCGCATGCCGCACGCATTTTTGGCCGCGCCGACTGGCTGGCTTCAGCGCGCAGCGCGCTGAATTTTATCCGTACCCGGTTGTGGAAGGACGGCCGCCTGCTGGCGACAAGCAAGGATGGCCGCGCCCATCTCGATGCCTATCTCGACGACCATGCCTTCCTGCTCCTGGCCTTGGTCGAGTCGATGCAGACGGAATATCGCGGCGAGGATATGGAGTTTGCCTGCGCACTGGCGGATGTCTTGCTCGAACATTTCGAGGATCAGGCGCAGGGCGGTTTCTTTTTCACCCGGCACGACCATGAATTGTTGATCCATCGCCCCAAGCCAGGCCATGACAACGCCATGCCCGCCGGCAACGGCGCCGCCGCCCGCGCGTTGCAGCGCCTGGCGCTGCTGACGGGCGAAGCGCGCTACGCCGCTGCGGCGGAACGCACGTTGCGCCTCTTCCAGCCGCAATTCACACGCCACGCCGGCGGCTTCGCGACCCTGTTGTCGGCGCTTGAGGAACGGCTGTTTCCGCCGCGGCTGGCAGTGCTGCGGGGGCCTGCGAGCGGTGTTGCCGAATGGCAAGCGCGACTCGATCGATTGGCTTTGCCCGGCTTGCTGGTACTGGCCTTGCCGAATGGCATTCATGGCCTGCCCGCCGCATTGGACAAGCCAAAGAGCGATCAGGTCAACGCCTGGGTATGCAGTGGCGTTACTTGTCTTGCCCCGGTCGCAAGTTGGCCGGAATTGAAACAGATTCTCCGGAAGCAAACTGTTGGGTATTAATGCCCGTATTTTGTTCGAGGGTACTAGTGCCCGTATTTGGTTCTAGGGTACTGGTGCCCGATTTTGGTTCTAGGGTACTGGTGCCCGCATTTGGTTCTAGGGTACTATTGCGCGCTTTTGATTCCAGGGTGGCATTAAAGCAATTTCGAATTCAACCAACATTTATGAGGTATTTATGAAGTCTATCGTGATCTCCACGCTGATCGTCAGTGCTGTTATGGTTTCCGCACCGGCCATGGCCAATCTTGAACTGGCCAAGAAGAGCAACTGTCTGGCCTGTCACGCAGTCGACAAGAAAGTCGTCGGACCGGCCTATCAGGATATCGCCAAGAAATATGCCGGCGACAAGACTGCAGAAGCCAAGCTGGTCGAGAAAGTCAAGAAGGGAGGGGCGGGGGTCTGGGGTCCGGTACCGATGGCACCGAATGCCGCGGTCAAGGAAGAGGACATCAAGACGCTGGTTAAATGGATTCTTGCCGGCGCCAAGTAATTCCGGCAACCGGATTCCCTAAAAGCCAGACTTTCGGTCTGGCTTTTGTTTTTGTGCGGATGATCCAGTCAAGTTTTTACTTCATGGTACTGGTGCCGGGATTGGGTTTTGGGGTAATATTCGCCCTTGAAATTAACCAACCGGTTAGTTTTCATTTTAGCCAATAGTCATGGAGCACTTATGAAGTCTATCGTGATCACCGCACTGGCTGCTGGTGCCGTTATGGTTTCCGCACCGGCCATGGCCAATCTTGAGCTGGCCAAGAAGAACAACTGCATGGCCTGTCACTTAGTTGACAAAAAACTCGTCGGGCCGGCCTATAAGGATGTCGCCAAAAAATATGCCGGTGACAAGACGGCCGAAGCCAGGCTGGCCGAGAAAGTCAAGAAGGGCGGCCCGGGCGTCTGGGGTCCGGTGCCGATGGCGCCGAATCCCCTGGTCAAGAACGAAGATATGAAAACGCTGGTGAGATGGATTCTGGCCGGCGCCAAGTAACTGACGTATCCTGATTCTCGAAAGCCAACCGGAAGGTTGGTTTTCGTATTGGCGAGCCGATGCGTTCGATGCGTTCGATGCGTTCAAGCTTGACAAGGGCAAGGCTTGACGCAACAATCGCTTGGGTTGTTTACCTTAGTGTTGTGGAGGCCTCAATGAACTTGCCAGTCAAATCCCTGCTCCTGTCCGTCGTTGCTGCTTTGGCGTTAATTGCCTGTGGCAAGGAAGCGCCCCCGCCTCCGCCGCCTGTGGCCGCACCGGCACCGGTGCAGGTCATCAAGATTGGCCATGTCGGCCCATTGACGGGTGCCATTGCCCATCTCGGCAAGGACAATGAGAACGGCGCACGCTTGGCGGTCGACGAAGCCAATGCCAAAGGCATTGAGATCGGCGGCAAGAAAGTGAAGTTCGAAATGCTTGCCGAGGATGATCAGGGCGATCCGAAAGTAGGCACTACGGTTGCGCAGAAACTCATCGACGCGAAAGTCGTGGGCATCATCGGCCATCTCAACTCCGGCGTAACCATTCCCGCTTCGGCGCTCTACGAGCAGGCCGGCATCCCGATGATTTCCGGTTCATCCACCAACCCGAAGCTGACCGAGCAAGGCTTCAAGGGCGTTTTCCGCGTGGTTGGCCGCGATGACCAGCAGGGGCCGGCGGTCGCGAAATACCTGCTGGATTCCTTGAAGCCAAAAACGGTGGCGGTGATCGACGACGCGACGGCTTATGGCGAAGGTCTTGCCAACGAAGTGGAGAACACGCTCAAGGCGGCCGGGGTCAAGGTCTTGCCGCGCGAGAAGGGCACCGACAAAACGGCAGACTGGAAGGCGGTGCTGACCAAGATCAAGGGTAAGAAGCCGGATGCGGTGTTCTATGGCGGCATGGATGCCACTGGCGGACCGCTGCTCAAGCAGGCGCGCGAATTGGGCATCAAGGTGGCATTTTCGTTCGGTGATGGCGCCTGTACCGACAAGATGGCCGAACTGGCCGGCGCGGCGGCCGACGGATTGCTCTGTTCGCAGGCCGGCGTTCCGGTGCAGGCGACCAGCAAGAAATTCCGCGACAGCTACACGACCAAGTTCAATATCGATCCCATTCTCTATGGGCCTTTCACCTATGATGCTGCCAGCCTCCTGATCGAGGCGATGAAGAAGGCCGGCTCCAGCGAGCCTGCCAAGTATTTGCCGGAACTGGCAAAGATCAGTTTTGAGGGCGCGACCGGCAAGATCGAGTTCGATGGCAAGGGCGACCGCAAAGATGCCGAGATGACGATCTTCACTATGACAGCCGGCAAGATTATCCCGCTGGCGATTGTCAAAAGCGGCAAGACAGTGAAGTTCGAGGACTTTGTCAGCCAGGCTGCAACGGCGGCAGCCACGCCGGCTTCTGCTCCGGTCGCCGCAAGCACCACGCCTGCCGCACCTGCCACGGCCCCGGTTGCCGCACCGGCCGCCGAGAACAAGGCGGAAGCCAAGAAGTAAGAGGAGGTTCACTGCCTTTAACTTGATAACGGCGCCTGTGGGCGCCGTTATCATATGGGCGGTACAAGTGCGGAATCTTCCATGGACATTTTTCTCCAGCAGATCGTCAACGGGCTTACCCTGGGCAGCCTGTATGCGATCGTCGCGCTGGGGTACACGATGGTGTACGGCATCATCCAGCTGATCAACTTTGCCCACGGCGAAGTCGTGATGTTTGGCGCGATGATCGCCCTGTCGGTAATCTCGGCGGCTGCCGGCAGCGGCTTGCCACCGCTTGCGGTGGTACTGGCAGGCGTCCTCGCAGCGATTCCCGCTTGCATGGCATTGGGATATCTGCTGGAGCGCGTCGCCTATCGTCCGTTGCGCAAGGCACCGCGGCTGGCACCGTTGATCACTGCCATCGGCATGTCGATCGTGCTGCAACAGATCGCGATGATGGTCTGGAGCCGCAACATCCTGTCGTTCCCGCAGATCCTGCCGGTGACGCTTTACGAAGTGGCGGGTGCCAGCATCAGCGGCCTGCAGATCGCCATCATCGGCTTGTGCCTGTGCATGATGGCCGGACTCGCCTGGGTCGTGTATGGCACCCGGCTGGGCACGGCGATGCGCGCCACGGCCGAGAACCCGGAGATCGCCAGGCTCATGGGCGTGGATGTGGATCGCGTCATCGCCGCGACTTTCGTCATCGGTGCCGGCCTGGCTGCCGTGGCCGGATTGATGGTCGGGATTTATTACGGCCTGGCCCATTACACCATGGGCGCGACGCTCGGTATGAAGGCTTTTTCGGCAGCGGTATTGGGCGGCATCGGCAACATCCCCGGGGCGATGGTGGGCGGTGTTTTGCTTGGCCTGGTGGAGGCGCTGGGCGCCGGCCACATCGGCGACCTCACCGATCTGTGCCAATACGGCCTGCTGGATTCCCTGTTGCAGGCGCGTTGTGCCGATGGCGGCAATTTTGTGCTGTTCGGCAGCAACTACCAGGACGTGTTTGCCTTTGTCGTGCTGATCCTGGTACTCGTCTTCCGTCCCTCGGGGCTGCTCGGCGAGCGTGTCGCGGATCGGGCCTGAAGCCGATGAGAGTGATGCCATGACTCCGCACAGACCGCATACGCCGGGATATTTCGTTGGCATAGCGCTGGTGGCGCTGGCGCTGATCGCCTTGCCTTTCACCTTGTCGGCGGCGGGTACCGCCTGGGTGCGTATCACCAATCTGGCCATCCTGTTCGTGCTGCTTTCCCTCGGCCTCAACATCGTGGTCGGTTACGCCGGTTTGCTCGACCTCGGCTACGTCGCCTTTTACGGCGTGGGCGCCTACGTGTATGCCTTGCTGGCCAGTCCGCACTTCGGCCTGCATCTGCCCTTCTGGATCATCCTGCCGATCGGCGCGGCGCTGGCAGCGTTTTTTGGCGTGCTGCTCGGCGCCCCGACGCTCAAGCTGCGCGGCGACTATCTGGCGATCGTGACACTGGGTTTCGGCGAGATCGTGCGCATTTTTCTCAACAATCTTTCGCAACCCGTCAATATCACCAACGGTCCCCAGGGCATCGCCCTGATCGATCCGGTGCGCTTGGGCGGCATCGGTTTTGGGCAGAGCGACCGGTTCTTCGGGCTAAGCTTTTCCGGGCCGATGAAGTACTACTACCTGCTCATGCTGCTGCTGTTGTTGGTGATCGCGGTGAATCTGCGCCTGCAGAATTCCCGCATCGGCCGGGCCTGGGAGGCGATCCGCGAAGACGAGATGGCGGCGCGCGCCGTCGGCATCAATACCACGCGGATCAAGTTGCTGGCCTTTGCCATGGGCGCTTCCTTCGGCGGCGTGGCTGGCGGCATGTTCTCAGCCATTCAGGAATTCATCAGCCCGGAGAGTTTTGTCCTCACCGAATCCGTGATGATCCTGTCGATGGTGGTGCTGGGTGGCATGGGCAACATCTGGGGAGTGATCGCCGGCGCGGTGTTGCTGTCCTTCGTGCCGGAACTGCTGCGCTATACCGTGGTGCCATTGCAGATGGCCCTGTTCAAGCGCACCGTGATCGAGCCGGAAGTGATCCGCATGCTGTTATTCGGTCTGGCATTGGTGCTGATGATGCGCTTCCGGCCGGCCGGCTTGTGGCCCTTGCGGGTGCGCCAGCGCGAGTTCGGCAAGCAGGCGGCGGTCAAATGAAACCTGTGCTGCTGGAAGCGCGGTCCGTCTGCAAGCACTTCGGCGGCGTGCGGGCGTTGCACGAGGTGTCATTGACCATACGCCAGGGCGAAATCTACGGACTGATCGGCCCCAACGGCGCCGGCAAGACCACGTTGTTCAATGTCCTGACCGGTCTGTACAGCGCCAGCAGCGGCGCTTTCCAGTTTGCCGGCGCGCCGCTGGCCATTAGCGCGCCGCATCTGGTGGCGCAGGCCGGTATCGCCCGCACCTTCCAGAACATCCGCCTGTTCGCCAACATGACGGCGCTGGAGAACGTCATGGTCGGCCGGCATGTCCGCACTCATGCCGGCATCATCGGAGCGGTGCTGCGCGGCGCCGCCACGCGTGCCGAGGAAGCCGCCATCCAGCAGCGCGCCGTCGAATTGCTGCATTACGTCGGCATAGCCGATCGCGCCAATGACCTGGCGCGCAACCTGCCTTACGGCGACCAGCGGCGGCTCGAAATCGCCCGCGCCTTGGCCACCGATCCCAAGCTGCTGGCGCTCGACGAACCGGTCGCCGGCATGAATGCCACCGAAACGGCCGCATTGCGCGTGCTGATCGAAGGTTTGCGCGCCGATGGCCTGACCATCCTGCTGATCGAGCACGATGTCAAGCTGGTCATGGGTCTCTGCGACCGCGTCGCGGTGCTCGACTATGGCGAGAAGATTGCCGAGGATGTGCCCGAGAAAGTGCAACGCAACCCTCAAGTGATCGAGGCTTATCTTGGCGCCTAGTCCACCACTACCGAACTCGCCAATGCTTGCCGTAATTGACCTTCAGGTCCACTACGGCGGCATTGCCGCCGTGAAGGGCATCAGCTTCGCCGTTGAAAAAGGTGAGACGGTGGCATTCATCGGCGCCAACGGCGCCGGCAAGACCAGTACGCTGAAGGCCTTGTCGCGGCTGCTGACGGAGGATACCAAAGGCAGCATCCGTCTTTGCGGCGAGGAGATCATCGCCCTGCCGCCACACCTTCTGATCCGGCGGGGTCTGGCGCTGGTGCCGGAGGGCCGCGGTGTTTTTGCGCGGCTTTCGGTGGCCGAGAACCTGGCAATGGGCGCCTACGTTCGTAACGACAGGCAGGAAATAGCCATCGATCTGGAACGTATCTATACGCTGTTGC
>Ga0172380_10000957_pt1 | contig 51879 bp, 58 predicted proteins | sample Leawe162metaG_FD_119747 | JGI IMG/M metagenome (GOLD analysis project Ga0172380, IMG submission 119747) | Leachate microbial communities from a municipal landfill in Southern Ontario, Canada - Leachate well 162 metaG | ecosystem: Engineered > Solid waste > Landfill > Unclassified | place... | reverse complement strand
CCTTCATCCTCATGCAGTACGTCGGCATGTCGGCCAACCTGATGTCGCTGGCCGGCCTGGCGATCGGCATCGGCATGATGGTCGACGGCGCCGTGGTGATGGTCGAGAACGGCTTCCGCCTGCTCTCGCATCAGGCCGGCAAGACGGTGAACCGGACGCACGTCATCCTTGAGGCGGCACGCGAGGTGATCAATCCGATTGCCTTCGCCATCCTCATCATCATCGTCGTCTTCCTGCCGCTGTTCTCGCTCACCGGGCTCGAAGGCAAGCTGTTCAAACCAATGGCGCTGACCATCACCTTCGCCATGGTCGGTTCGCTGGTCCTGACGCTGACGCTGGTGCCGGTGCTCTCGGCGCTGATTCTGAAGCCGAAGGAAGAAAAGGACACGGCCTTGGTGCGCTGGGCCAAGCGCCTGTACCTGCCTTTGCTCGACCGGGCACTGGAGAACAAGAAGACGGTGATCTGGGGGGCCGTGGCGCTGCTGGTCGCGGCGCTCGCCACCTTCCCCTTTCTCGGCAAGGAGTTCATGCCCAGTTTGCAGGAAGGGTCGATCATGTTCCGCGTGACCGGCATTCCCTCGACCTCGCTGGAAGAAAGCATCAAGGTTTCGCAACGCTTCGACACTTTGTTGAAGCAGAGCTTCCCGCAGGTGAAATCGACGCTCGCCATGATCGGTCGCGCCGAAAAAGGCGAAACCGCCGATGTCAATTACATGGAAATTCTGATCGAGGTGAAACCGGAGAGCGAGTGGCCGAAGAAGATGCCGATGCCGGAACTTTCGGGCCAGATGCAGGAGTTCATGGAAAAGGCCATCCCGACCGTCGTCCTGAGCGCCACCCAGCCGATCCAGATGCGCGTCGAGGAGTTGATCTCCGGCGTGCGCGCCACCCTGGCCCTGAAAATCTACGGCGAGGATCTGACCACGCTCGACCGTCTGGCCGGCGAAGCCAAGGCGGTGCTCGACAAGGTGCCCGGCGTTGCCGATCTGGCGCTGGAAGCGAACAAGGGCAAGCCGCAGCTGGTGATCAAAGTCAACCGCGACGAGGCCGCGCGTTACGGCATCAACGCCGACGAGATCCTCGAAGTGGTGCAGGCCGGCATCGGCGGCAAGTCCGTCAGCACGGTCATCGACGGCGTCAAGCGCTTCGACCTCCAGGTGCGGCTCGATGCCGCTTTCCGCGACAGTCCGCAGGCGATCGGCGACATTCCGATCCGCACCCAGTCCGGCGCGCTGGTGCCGCTGTCGCGGGTCGCCACCATCGACACCGATGAAGGCTACTCCTTCGTCCGCCGCGAGCAGTTGCAGCGCTATGCCGTGCTGCAACTGGACGTCAAGGGCCGCGACGTCGATGGATTCGTCAAGGAAGCCGATGCCAAGATTCGCAGCCAGGTGAAGCTGCCCGAGGGGTACTGGCTGGAATGGGGCGGCGCCTTCGAGAACCAGCAGCGGGCGATGGCCCGGCTCGCCGTCATCGTGCCGCTGACGATCGGGCTGATCTTCCTGCTGCTGTACACGGCCTTCAATTCGCTGGCGCACGCGACGTTGATCATCGCCAACGTGCCCTTCGCGGTGATCGGCGGCGTCTTCGGACTGGCGGTGACCGGGCAATACGTGTCCGTGCCGTCGGCGATCGGTTTCATCGCCGTGTTCGGCGTCGCCATGCTCAACGGCATCGTCCTGGTGTCCTTCCTCAACGACCGGCGGCGACAGGGATTCAGCATCCGCGAGGCGGTGCGTGGAGGGGCGGCGCTGCGCCTGCGGCCGGTGCTGATGACCGCCTCGGTGGCAATCCTCGGCCTGATCCCGATGCTGCTGTCGCAGGGCGTCGGGGCGGAGACGCAGCGGCCATTGGCGACGGTGGTGGTAGGTGGATTGTTTACTTCTACCGCACTGACCCTGCTGTTGCTGCCACTGATGTACGAGTGGCTGGAAACCCGGCGGGAACGCAAAGGCGCATCGGCTTAATCAACCCATCCGGCGGCCCGGCTTCGACCGGGTCGCCAACGGAGAATCATCATGAAAGAAATCAAGGCATACATCCGTCAATACCGCATCGCCGACGTGCTCCAGGCCCTGCGCGACTCGGGCTTGTGCGAGCTCGGCCTGGGCGCCCGATGTCACAACATCACGGTGGTGCAAGTGCTGCGGCCGCTGGCAAGCGCCGATCCCTCGCAGCAGCACTACTCGACCGATCTCGCTGAAGCGGTAGTCACCGAATACAAGCTGGAACTGGTCTGCGCTGACGATACCGTCGATGCGCTATCGGGAATCATCGCCCGGGTGGCGCATACGGGGCAATCCGAGGCAGGATGGATTTTCGTGAGCGACATTCAAATCGCAACCGAGATTCGGTGAGCGCTCGAAGACGAGCGCGATTCGCGAATCATCGTGGTGGCGAGCGCGGGTATCCGTCGAACCCTGGGCAGACATACGAAGACACGGCAGCGGGCGGTCCCCCGTGCCCGAAGTGCGGCAAACCCCGGGGTGAGTGGCACCAAGTCGGCGGATAGCGAATCGGGAGTCATTCTCCAGTGAAATGAAGAGCGGCAATGAGTACGACAATCCCGCACCCCCGCTAATTCGAAATCCAATACGAAGGATGTTTCGATGAAGAACGAAAAACTCGAACTGGACTTGCCGCTGGTCCTGCCGGACGTCCCCGACGAGCGCGACCGCTGCGTGGAGCGGCTGACTCGATTGCTGCAGGCCGAAGGGCTGGAAAAGGTACACCTGATCGACGACAACGGCCACGCCCGTCTTTGCCTGCACTACGACCCGCAGCGCTTCAGCGTGAGCCGCCTGCGCGAGCTGGCGCAAGCGGCCGGCACCACGCTCGGCAAACGCTTTCACCACGAGAGCCTGCGCATCGACGGCATGGACTGCCCCACTTGCGCCACCGTGATCGAGCACGCCTTGCAGCGCACGGACGGCGTGCTGGAGGCTTCGGTAAGCTACGCGGCGGAACGCCTGCGCCTTGAATTCGACAGCGAGAAGATCGCCCGCGCGGCGATCGTCCGGCGCATCCAGGCGCTTGGTTACACCGTGCTGGAAGAAGGCCATGAGGCGGGATGGTTCGCCGAGCACCGCGAACTCCTACTTAGCGGCGCAGCCGGCGTGCTGTTGCTGGCCGGCTGGTTGACAGGCCTCGCCGGTGCCCCGCGCGGCCTCTCGTTGGGCCTCTTGCTGGGCGCCTACGCGGCGGGCGGCTTCTATACCCTGCGCGACGCCTGGCAGAGCTTGAAGAGCCGCCGCTTCGACATCGACACCCTGATGATCGTCGCGGCGGCGGGGGCGGCGGCGCTCGGCGCCTGGGCAGAGGGCGCGCTGCTGCTGTTCCTGTTCAGCTTGGGTCATGCGCTGGAGCACATGGCGATGGACCGGGCTCGCAAGGCCATCGAAGCGCTCGCGGAACTGGCGCCGAAGATCGCGCTTGTGCAGCGGGGTGGTGCGGAAATCGAGGTACGGATCGAACAACTGCTGCGCGGCGACCGGGTCGTGGTGAAGCCGGGAAGCCGCATTCCGGCCGACGGGCAGGTGGTGTCAGGAAACTCGGCGGTGGACCAGTCGCCGGTCACCGGCGAATCCATTCCGGTGGACAAGCAGCCGGGCGACAAGGTGTTCGCCGGGACGGTCAACAGCGAGGGCGGACTCATTGTCGAAGTCACCAAGCTGGCGGGCGAGAGCACGCTCGCGCGCATGGTGAAGATGGTGGCCGAGGCGCAGACGCAGAAATCGCCCACGCAGCGCTTCACTGACCGCTTCGAGGGCATCTTCGTGCCCGTCGTGCTAGTGGGCTCCGCGCTGCTCATCGTGCTGCCGCCGCTGTTGGGCTTTCCCTTCGCCGAATCCTTTTACCGCGCAATGGCAGTGCTGGTGGCGGCTTCGCCCTGCGCGCTCGCCATCGCCACCCCGTCGGCGGTGCTCTCCGGCATCGCCCGGGCCGCGCGTGGCGGCGTGCTCATCAAAGGGGGCGCCCATCTGGAAAACCTCGGCATGCTCACTGCTATTGCCTTCGACAAGACCGGCACCCTAACCGTCGGCAAGCCAAAACTGACAGATGTTTTCTCGGTCGGCGACGACGAGGCGCGTCTGCTGACCATCGCCGCAGCCGCGGAAAGTCGCAGCGCCCACCCGCTCGCGCTCGCGGTGGTAGCTGAGGCGAAGCGCCGGGGTTTGACCTGGACCGAGGCCAGTGAGGTCGAAGCTGTGACCGGGAAGGGATTGCGCGCCCAAGTGGATGGCCAGAAAGTGATCATAGGCAATGCCAAGTTGTTTGAGAACGAAGCAATCCCCGAAGAGATACGGCAGCAGGCGATGCGCCTAGAGGCCGAAGGAAAAACCACCATGCTGATCCAGGCCGATGGCCGGTTTCTTGGCGTCGTGGCCGTGGCCGACACGCCGCGCGAGAGTGCGCGGGCGGTGCTGGCGCGCCTGCACCAGATCGGTATCGGCAAGACCATCATGCTCACTGGTGACAACGAAAGCGTGGGCCGCGCGATCGCCAAGGCGATCGGTCTGGACGACGTGGAGGCACGACTGCTTCCGGAAGACAAGGTAAAGGCCATAGAAGCGCTCGGACAGCGCTACGGCTTGGTGGCCATGGTCGGCGACGGGGTCAACGATGCACCGGCGATGGCGCGCGCAACAGTGGGCATCGCCATGGGGGGCGCCGGCACCGACGTGGCGCTGGAAACCGCGGACGTGGCCCTGATGGCCGATGATCTTTCCAAGCTCCCCTTTGCCGTGGCATTGAGCCGCGCATCGAAGCGCATCATTCGCCAGAACCTGTGGGTGTCGCTGGGCGTGGTGGCGGTGCTCATACCCGCTACGCTGTTCGGCTGGGCCGGCATTGGTATCGCCGTGCTCATCCACGAGGGGTCGACGATCGTTGTCGTCGTCAATGCCTTGCGATTGTTGGCATATCGTGAAGATGAGGAGCCGGTGCAGGCATAGCGTCCGGCGACGACAACTGGTAACCGATGGCGCAAAACGGAACATTATTGAAAAACTGCTATGCATAATCTATCCAACTATGTGCGTAAAGACCTGCGCATCCTGATTCGTGTGCTGCCACTCATCCTGGTGATCTTGGTCATCAAGCTCGGTCTGCATTTCGCTAACCTTGAACTGCTTTCCATCAATGCCATTTTTTCTGGATTGATTGGTGCCAATGTTTTTCTGATGGGTTTTTTATTGAGTGGGGTGCTTGCCGATTATCGGGAAAGTGAGCGTATTCCAGGTGAAGTTGCGGCAACATTGCTAACTATTGCGGATGAATTCCAGATCAACCATCAACGAAAGCCCTGTCGGCAAACCGCCAATGCGCTAAATCACATCCGGGATGTTGGGCTAACCATATATGAGTGGCTTCACAAACGGGAGAAGTCCTCTGTGGTCATGGATCGGCTTTCTCAGTTGAACCGGGACTTCTACGCACTGGAACCAATGACGCAGATCAACGCTATTACGAGGTTGAAACAGGAGCAAAATGCCCTGCGCAAGCTCCTTATCCGCATTCACACAATCCGGGAAACAAATTTCATTTCCTCGGGATACTTCATCGCTGCAACAGCTACGGTTCTGCTCCTGATTGGGCTAACGTTTGCTCGTATCGAACCGTTTTATGAGTCACTTTTTTTTGTGTTCGTGGTTAGCTACCTACTTCTATACCTCCTGTTTCTCATACGGGATTTGGACAATCCGTTTGGCTACTATGAGCTCAGTTCGTCAGAAGACGTGTCTCTGAAACCGCTGGATGATGCTTTGCGTGATTTGGGTAAGCGGGCGAGCGACGGCATAGCACTGCTTGATAGTGGTATCACTCCAATTCAATCCACGTAAGGACATGCTTCCACCGCTGGCCATGCCGCGCGACCATGCCCTCCTGCTGGAGTTGATCGAGCACGGGTTCGGCTTGACCTTGTCCCCGGATATCAAGCGCGTGATGCTCAACCTGTCGGAAAGCGCGACGAGTGCGTTGCCGACACTGAGCGCCATGGAGAACTCGCGCAATCTCGCCCTTGTCCCGGTAACGACACTACAGGGGCAGGCGTCATGATCGGCGAATCGTCCTCGCGGCAGTGGAACCAGTTCTTTGTCTGTTGGCTGATTGCCGTCTCGGCCACGCTGGGCAGTCTGTTTTTCAGTGAAGTGATGGAACGGGTGCCCTGCGTGCTGTGCTGGTATCAACGTATCGCCATGTTCCCGCTCGCCATCATCTTTACCGTCGGCTTGCTTCCGCTCGATGTCCGCTGCGTACGCTATGCCCTGCCTTTTGCCGTGTCGGGATGGGCGCTTGCCCTGTACCACTGCCTGATCTACCTGGGCTTCATTCCCGAAAGCCTGCAACCGTGCACGCAAGGCGTGTCCTGTGCGGACGTCCAGATCGAGCTGGTGGGCTTCGTGACCATTCCCTTGTTATCCCTTCTTGGTTTTACTTTCATCATTGCACTGCTGCTGGCAGTGCGGAAAGGCATCAAACAATGAAAAAGCCCATCCTCGTCGCCGGGGCCACCATCGTCATGCTTGGCGCGTTTGTCGTCGGCAAGAACATCTACAAGGACCAGCAGGCGGACAAGGTGAGTCAGATCGCCGCGACGGACAAGGATTCCCCCTTCAACCGCCAGGATGCACCGATGATCGGCACGATCATGGCCAAGGTGGAGATCGTGGAATTTTTCGATCCGGCCTGCGAGGCCTGTCGTGGCTTTCATCCTTACGTCAAGTCAGTGCTCAATGCCCACAGGAGTCAGGTGCGTCTGAGCTTGCGCTACGCCACCCTGCACAAGGGTTCCGACTATGTGGCGCAAGTTCTTGAGGCCGCGCGTATGCAGGGGCTGGATATCTATTTGGCAAGCCTGGAGGCGGTGCTGGAGGGGCAGCCGGTTTGGGCCGAGCATGGACGTCCTCAGCCTGAGCTTGTCTGGACGCTACTCACGAGTACTGGCCTGGATATCGAACGGGCCCGGCGAGAAATGAACGACCCCAGGATATTGGCGCGCTTGAAGCAGGATGCGGCCGACATGGTCAAACTCGATGTGCGTAAAACGCCCACCTTGTTCATCAATGGCAAGCCCCTGCGCGACTTCAGCCCGGAGGGGTTGACGTCACAAGTGGCCAATGAAATTCGTATCGCCTACAAATCCTGATGCGCGTCACTTTGGCAACCGGCCTTCACGCTGTGGTAAAGGTCGTCGATCTGACGAAGGAGAGAAATCATGAAATCGTGGTTCACAGTAACGGTATGCCTGACAACGCTGATACTGGCTGGCTGCGCCGGGCATACGCACAGTCTGATTCGAGATGAGAGCGATCGGGATATTACGATCGGTACGTTCCGGCACGAGGGGCCAGAGGGGGCGTCGATGGCCCTGGAATTTCGGGGCACCCGCTTTGAAGCGAGCGGTTTTGCCATCCAGCGCAACCAGAATCTGGCGGAACTGCGACGGAAATATTATCCGGGCAAGCATTACGACCGGATTTTTTCCGGACTGGATAGCGATCATTACGTGTATACGGCCCAGCCCGAATTGCATTCAAGCAATGGCACGACCTTGCGGTGCTCCGCTGTATGGCGGTCAGGCGGCTCTCCGGCAGGACATTGCGTGACTGCGGAGGGTTCGCACGTAAACTTCCGGTTCGAGTGAGCTGGCGACAGATTGCAAATTGAACGAAGGAGAACCCGCATGAAAGAAATCAAGGCATACATCCGTCAATACCGCATCGCCGACGTGCTCCAGGCCCTGCGCGACTCGGGCCTATGCGAGCTCGGCCTGGGCGCCCGATGTCACAACATCACGGTGGCGCAGGTGCTCCGGCCGCTGGCAAGCGCCGATCCCTCGCAGCAGCACTACTCGACGGATCTCGCCGAAGCGGTAGTCACCGAATACAAATTGGAGCTGGTCTGCTCTGACGATACCGTCGATGCGCTGTCGGAAATCATCGCCAGGGTGGCGCGTACGGGGCAGCCCGAGGCAGGATGGGTTTTCGTGAGCGACATTCAAAGCGCAACCGAGATTAGTTAATCTATGGCATCGCCATAGTTCGACCCATTCCCTATCCGTCATCCTGAAGGAGCCCCTTTATTGATGTCCAACGGAAAGGACAAGAAAAATGATCAAAGCGCTATTGCCTTCGCTGCTTATCATCGGCCTTGCCGGCTGTGCCGCTTCACCGGATTTGTCTTCGACGTATGCGTTGGATTCCAGCAGGCCGGAGGGCTTAGCTGTCGTATCTTTGACGCTGAGCGGCAAGCCACTGGAGAAGGTATCGAGCTACGAATATCAGATCAGGGAAGTATTGCCGCGCGGGGAAGCCTACGCCGTCGTTTCGCAGCATTATGCGTCGGTGCGACAACATGCGCGGGCGGTACAGGATGCGGGCAAGGAGCGCCCGGTTACGCATTCGGTAGTGGTTAAGGGGCCGAACAATACCGATGCGCTTGACATTCAGGATGCCGGCAAGACAACAGGGCGATTGGCTGCCATTCGACTGCTACCCGGAGATTACGAATTCCACATGTGGCAGGTGCGTGAGTCAAGTCCCTATGGAGAAACCGAGTATCGGCCAGCACGTGATTTTGTTTACCGCTTCAGCATCAAGCCTGGAGAGGCGACATATCTCGGTCGCCTGAATCTTCATCTTGGCGAGGGCAATATCCAGCGGATCGCCATCGAAGATCGGCAGGCTGAGGACGCGAACCTGCTCGGCCAAAAATATCCTGCACTTCGCGTAGCAAGACTCACGGCTTCAATTGGAACCCTTCAACGGTGAGCCACTGTTGAAACTAACGCCGTTCGCAGGTCATCGATCAATTTTCAGGAGAAAGCACTATGTTCAAGTCGCTTGTGTTCGTCGCCGGCACCTCGTTGGTTCTCGGAGGCTGCGCCTCCCATTCGCACTCAATCGCTGAAGGAGCTGCATCTGGTTTTTTGAAAGGAGAGTTGGTACATCTTCAACCAAGTCGCCTCATTCTTGAGTCTGAAGAACGGAAATATGTTGCGGAAGGATTCGAGGTTCAACGACATCAAAATAGGGCTGAACTTCGCAAGCGTTATCGAATGAGCGACCCCAAGCACTGGGATCGTATTGCTTCCGGTCTCGACAAAGATCATGAAAGCTATTCGGCAGTGGCGAATCCCAAGGCCCAGGACGGCAGCGAGTTGACTTGCCGGTTGGCATGGCGGGCCGTCCAGACCCCCCAAGGCACATGTCAGGACAATTCAGGCAAGGAATACGTTCTTAAATTTGACTGATCAGACAAAAATGGAGAAACCCATGTTCCACAAGATCATTTCCCCGGTCGTTACATGCCTTGCGCTCGGTTTCGGTTCAATCGCGGATGCCGCCCGCAAACACGGCCACAATCACGATAAGCCGTTGCATGGTGGCATCGTCGTCTAAGCGGCCGATCTTGATTTTGAGTTGGTCGCGAAGGCTAACGGTCTTACGCTCGACATCACTAGCGATGGCAAGCCAGTAGCGACTGCTGGCGACAAAGGCACGACAACGGGGTATGTCGGCAGCGAGACTTTACTTTTCAAACGAAAGATAGAAAAGAATGCCGTTGTCTTTTCTCGAAGGGCCAACTCCGATGGGGAAACTTACCCCGGAAACCATTTGCCAGCCAGATTCGTAGTTCTTGGCGTAGCGCAAGCCTGGGTTAAGGAATGCGGACTTTTCCCAAGTCTTTGATCCGTCGGGCTGGACAGTCTGATTCTCGTTCCTGACGTACTCAACCAGGAAGTTAAGGTTTTCGGAATGGAGGTAAACAAGGCTTGCGCCATGATTGTTTCCTCGAATATCCGCTCTTACGCCGGAGGCTTCACGAGCGTTGGGCGTAAATGTTGCTCCGGCGTTCCAATGGCTTACCCACTTGTCAGCAAGATCGACGCTGAGAGGGATATTGACCTGGTAGCCCGTAGCGCCATTTCCGAGCCCCTTCTTGTACTGGCCTGTGGGGAGGATTACGGATAACCGAGGTGCCACCGCAACGTCATCGGTCTTGACGAGTTGATAACGATAGTTGATTCCAATGTCGCCTAGGCCGGACTGAAAAGTGGGGTCGACGCCAACGCGTGCCAGTGGCACCGTGTAAGAAAACTGGTGCGTCTGATTCGGCATTGGAATTTCATTGGTGAAGGTATAGAGCCACTTCTTGGTCTTCCTCGAATACTGATACGACTGAATATATTGAATGACGCCTTCTTCCTGGTTGTACGCCTCTTCGAGCAGAAACGAGTTGTCTTCGATGCGCTTTGCCTCCTCAGCGGAAGCATTCAAAGACGAAAGTAGGCAGGGCACGATAAGTGCGATGCTTACAAAACGTGAGGAGTTGATTTTCATGATGGGCGGGCTGGAAATTCGAGTTTGGGTAGCGTGAAAAAGCAAAAATCGATGGATGGGTAATCGTCGAGCGTAGCGAGCCAGTAACCACCTCCCCCGCGAGGGGGACGGGAGGGGGCGGGCCTTTATATCCGCGCTTTTCATGGCACTGGGGTGGCGCTGGCGACCATGCGCGTTAGGTAGGCGGGATGCTCAACTGGCGCAGATTTTTTAATCTGATGCGAACCGTTGCATTCTACCAACACAAGCCCTACGCCAACAATTACGTGATTCAGCGAGCATCATTTCAGGATGGACATCAACTGCGCAACAGTCGAAGTCCGTTCGCCACAACCAGCAGGCTTGCCCCCATGTCGGCGAATACCGCCATCCACATCGTGGCGTTGCCGAACAAGGCAAGCGTCAGGAATACAGCCTTGATACCAAGGGCCAGCGTGATGTTCTGCCAGAGCACGGTATGGGTGCGGCGTGACAGCCGAATGGCCTCGGGAATCCGTCGCAGATCGTCGTTCATGATCACGATGTCGGCGGCCTCCATCGCGGTATCGGTTCCTGCTGCGCCCATTGCCACACCAATATCGGCACGGGCCAGAGCCGGCGCGTCGTTGATTCCGTCGCCGGTCATGGCGGTCAAACCATAGCGGCCTTGCATTTCCTCGATGGCCGCCAGCTTGTCTTCGGGCAGCAGGTTGCCGCGCGCATCGTCGATGCCGGCCTCGCGAGCGATCGTGCGGGCCGTCGCGCTGTTGTCTCCGGTGAGCATCACCGAGATGACGCCAAGTTGATGCAGTTCAGCAATGGCCGTGCGGGAGCTGTTCTTGATCGTGTCGGCCACGGCAAAGATCGCCAGCACCTGCCGCTCCGAGGCCAGCAGCGTCACGCTGCGCCCCTGCGACTCATGCACCTCCAACCAGGCCTCGATTTCCTTGCTGCACAGGCCACGCTCCTCGATCAAGCGATGATTGCCCAGCGTCAGCCGTTCGCCATCGGTGCGTGCCTCGATGCCTCGCCCGGGAAGCGCGACGAAATCCTTGAGGCCATTTTCGGGCAGGTTGAGTCCGCGCGCTATAGCCTTAGAGACGGGATGATCGGAGTGCCCGGCGAGACTGGCGGCCCACGCCAACACTCGGGCTTCAGGCACGGCTGAAGACAATACCTCGGTCGCCACCAGCCGCGGCTTGCCTTCGGTGATGGTGCCGGTCTTGTCCAGCGCGATAGTGCGCAATTTGCGCGCTTCTTCCAGATAGACGCCCCCCTTGATCAGAATGCCGCGCCGGGCCGCCGCCGCCAATCCGCTGACCACCGTGACCGGCGTGGCGATCACCAGCGCACACGGGCAGGCGATCACCAGCAGCACGAGCGCCTTGTATAACGCGTCGGACCAGTTCCAGCCCAGCAGCCAGGGCGTCAGCAGTGCCACCGCGACGGCCATCGCGAACACCGATGGCGTGTATATCTCGGCAAATCGATCGACGAAACGCTGAGTCGGTGCCTTGGTTCCTTGGGCTTGCTCCACGGCATGAATGATTCGAGCCAGCGTCGTGTTGGTGGAGATCGCCGTAACCCGGAATTCGAGCATGCCGGTTTCGTTGATCGTGCCGGCGAACACCATGTCGCCCTCGGCCTTGTCCACCGGGATGCTCTCGCCGGTGACCGGGGCCTGGTTGACCGCGCTCGTTCCCGCCGTGACGCGGCCATCGAGCGGAATTCGCGCACCAGGCTTGACGCGCACGAAGGCGTCAAGCGTTACCTGCCCGGCAGGGACTTCACGCCAGACGCCATCGGCCTGCCGGACCTCAGCCGTATCGGGTGTCAGATCGAGCAGGCTCTTGATGGCATTGCGCGCCCGATCCACCGAGCGCGCCTCGATCAGCTCGGCGATGGCATACAGGGCCATGACCATCGCCGCCTCGGGCCATTGTCCGATGAGGAAGGCACCGGTGACGGCGACCCCCATCAGCGCGTTCATGTTCAATTGGCCTCGGCGCAATGCCGCCAGCCCCTTGGTGTAGGTCGACAACCCGGCGAGCCAGATGGCGATGGCCGCCATCGCCATGCCCAGCCCCTTGAACGGCAGCGTATCGGGCGCAATAAAGTGCACCAGTTCCGCACCCGTGGCCAGGGCCAGCGCCAGCACGGCTTTCCACAAATCGCCCTTTGCGGAACTGCCTTCACTTGCTTCGTTGCCTGCGGCGAGTGTCTTGGTTTCGTAACCGGCCTGCCGAATGGCCTCGACCGCGGCGGGCAATACCGAGTCGGGGGCGTCGATGGACAGCGTCCGTGCTGAAAGCTGGAAACTCAAGGAACGAATGCCACCGATATCCGCCAGGGCGCGGCGAATGTCGTTTTCCTCGCTGGGGCAATCCATCGCCGGAATCAGCAGCACGGTTGCGCCAGCCTGACCAGCCGCGACTTGCGGCTCTGACAGGGAAGGCGTTGTCGAGCAACTGTTGCTGCAACCGCAGCCGGAGGATTTGATCGGAATTGTGTGTTCGGATGTGGGCGATGTCATGCGAAATCTCCTTGCTTGACTACATTTAAAACCCTGTAGCGGCTATAGAGTCAAGAAGCTACAATGATGACGGGAGGAATAATGATGATGGAGTTTTTTAGAATATCTGGTCTCTTCGTCATTACGGCGTTGGCTGAGATTGTCGGTTGCTATCTGCCGTGGCTTGTCTTGACGCACGAACGTTCCCGCTGGCTGCTCATCCCAGCCGCTCTGTCATTGGCAGCATTCGCTTGGTTGCTCACTTTGCACCCCGGCGCTGCCGGGCGTATCTATGCTGCCTATGGCGGCGTCTATGTTGCCATCGCCATGCTCTGGCTTTGGCAGATCGACGGCCTCACTCCGACACGCTGGGATCTAATCGGCAGCGCAGTGAGCCTTGTCGGCATGGCCATCATTGCCATGCAGCCGGATCGCAGCGTTTAGGCGCTCATGAAGATTGAGGAACTTGCCCGCCATACCGGCACCCAGGTGGAGACCATCCGTTATTACGAACGCGAGGGTCTGCTGCCCGAACCCGCGCGTACCGACGGCAACTACCGCATCTATGGGGCCACGCATGCGGACCGACTGCGCTTCATCCGCAACTGCCGCAGCCTGGACATGACGCTCGACGAGATTAGGTTATTGCTGTGCCTCAAAGATTCGCCGGCGGAAAATTGTGGGGGTGTGAATGACTTGCTCGACGAGCATATTGGCCATGTCGCCAGCCGTATCCGCGCACTGCGTCAACTGGAACGGCAACTCAAAAGTCTGCGCGAACTTTGTCAGGATGCCAGCGATGCGGGCCGTTGCGGCATCCTCAACGAGTTGAAGCAGTCATCCCTCCAACCGTCCGACAGAAATGGCCACATGGAGGGAACTCACAAGGGTGGAAACTTCCATTCTTCAGCCGCGAAGTCCCGGCGACGCTGATGCATCAATGCAATACCGAAATTTTCAGATTAAACACGGTGACACCTTCAGCCGACTGAACCGACACAGTTCCACCGTGCGCTTGAATGATCGAACGTGTGATTGCCAGCCCCAGACCAGCCCCATCGGCGAGACGTTTTCGTGAGGGGTCGGCCCGGTAGAAACGGTCAAAGAGATGCGGCAGATGTTCCGGAGAGATCGTTTCGCCAGTGTTCTCAACCTGGATCGTTGCCATTCGATCTCTATCCATGCCAATCCGAATGCGCACATAACCCCCTCGGGGTGTATGCCCGAAGGCATTCGATAGCAAGTTGCCAATGGCCCGACGCAACATCAACCGGTCTCCGGCTACGGTGACGCTTCCATCTACCGTCAGAGTAACGCCGTTTTCCTCGGCGACAGCTTCGTAGAAAGAGGCCAGCGCCTCCGCCTCTGCCCGAAGATCAACGGCTTCAAGATTCGGAATCACCAGATCGTTGTCGGCCTTGGCGAGGAACAGCATGTCGGCGATCATTCTCGCCATACGTTCAAGTTCCTCTGCGTTTGACGCGAGCACATCCTGATATTCATCGACCGTTCTGGCGCGCGAAAGCATGACCTGGGTCTGCGTCAGCAGGTTGCTGACCGGAGTTCGCAATTCGTGGGCAATGTCCGAGGAGAAATCCGACAAGCGACGGAAGGAATCCTCCAGACGGGCCAGCATCTGATCCAGGGTTTCGGCAAGGTCCACTAGTTCGATCGGGATCGATTCGGTAGACAATCTGGAGTGCAGTCGATCCGCCGTAATGGCCGCCGCCTTCCGCCTGATCGCGTGCAAGGGCGCCAGCCCTCGCTTGACGGCCATCCAGCCAAGAAATCCGGTTGTGAGTGCAGCCAGAATCACTACAGACCATAACGTGAGTCGAAACGAACTCATGAATTGCTCGTGGTGAGATATGTCCGTCGCCACGGCGACGACAGCGGGCTTTGAACCTTGGATGCCGGTTTTGACCACTTCCGAAATCCCGCGAAGAGGTACGCCGTTCTTCGATTTCCAGATAGTCAGGCGCGAGTTACCCGTTGCAGGATTTCGCGCAAGCAAGACTTGTGGAAATTCGGCACCGCTCGTGACAAACAGGGTCTGTCCTGAAGGGGCCACTACCACGACCGCCAAGCCATGATGCCCCACCAGGGAGTCATCCAGTTGCTGCGGCAACGCATCCAGATCGCTTTGCGAATGAACCTTCTCCAGCGCGTGCCGGGTCAGTTCCAGTTTGCCGGTCAGTACGTCCATGTCCTGCTCTTCGAAATGGTGTTCGACCGATCTGCCGATCAACAGTCCGAGCACAAGCAGCACAGCGGTCGAAACCGACGCAAATAGTAGCGTCAGGCGGTAAGTGATGGATTTGCGTCCGGCTAGGTTCACTCCGTGATCTCCAACACGTAACCCATGCCGCGCACGGTGCGGATCAGCTTGGGCTCATAACCATCATCGATTTTCGCGCGCAGGCGTCGCATTGCGACTTCAATCACGTTGGAGTCGCTGTCGAAATTCATGTCCCAGACCTGCGAAGCGATCAATGAGCGCGGCAAAACCTCGCCCTGGCGCCGCAACAGCAATTCCAGCAAGGCGAACTCCTTGGCGGTCAGGTCGATGCGTTTGCCGGAGCGGGAAACCCGTCGCCGCATCAGGTCGAGTTCGAGATCGGCGATGTGCAGAAATTCGGATTCCTTCGCTTTGGTGCCTCGCCGCAGATGGATGCGCACCCGCGCCAGCAGTTCAGCAAAGGCGAAAGGCTTCACCATGTAATCGTCGGCACCCAGTTCCAGTCCATTCACGCGATCCTGCACCTGGTCGCGTGCCGTCAGGAACAACACGGGCATGTCCTTGCCGGCCCTGCGGATACCCTGTAGCACCGCCCAGCCGTCGATGCCTGGCAGCATGACATCCAGTATCGCTAAGTCATAGGCATCGGTCAGCGCGAGATGTAGCCCATCGAGTCCGTCGCGTGCCAGGTCGACCACAAATCCAGCCTCGGTCAAGCCTTGCCTCAGGTAGTCTCCAGTTTTGATTTCGTCTTCGACGACCAGTATTTTCATGTGCACTCTCCCGTGTCGCTATTTGCATCATTGTGCGCTGGCAACATGGGCAAAGCCGAAAGATTACCGAAATGTAATCTGAAGGTCAGCATGGCGTTAGGTAAGGTTGCGCAGAATTCGCTCATCGTCGAACAGGAGCGAATGCTGTGGAAACTCATATTCATAATCGTCAGGAAGTTGCGAGCCGTCGCGTATTCCTGCTTCGATCTTCGCGGCAGACATGAAACCCACCTTCTCCCGTCAATCACGCCAACTGAGGCTAGTGGCGGTTTGCGCTGCCGGGTTGCTCGCCGGTCTTTCCGTGCAGGCGGCAGAAACGTCGAAATCCGGACTGGCGACAGCCGTGGAACAGGCCTGGCGCTTGAACCCGCAAGCCGCCGGATTGGATGCCCGCGAGGCCGAAGCACGCGCTGCGAAGGATGTCGCAGCCGGACTGACGCCCGAGCCAGGCTCGGTCAGCATCGGTAGCCTGAACGACCGGCTCAACCGCAATCAGGGCAAGCAGGAATACGAGGTCGAACTGGCGGTGCCACTGTGGCTACCCGGCCAGAAAGCAGCGCGTGAAGGCGAGGCGGCGAGCCGCATCGACGAAGCCGTTGCCAGACGAACTGCCGTGCGCCTGGAGGTCGGCGGCGAATTGCGGGAGGCGTGGTGGGCGTTGGCAGCAGCGCGCAGCGCCAAGGTGCTGGCGGCACGGCGCCTGGAAACCGCACGCGCCCTTGAAACTGATGTTGTTCGGCGCTACAAGGTCGGCGAACTGTCCCGCATCGACGCTAATCTGGCGCAAACCGAAACCCATGTTGCCAATGCGGAGCTGATCGAGGCGGAGGCAACGCTGCTCCAGGCTGAGCAGGCCGTGCAAACCCTTATCGGTTCCCCGGCCCCGAAGGATCTGGACGAAGAGTCACCGACGACCCGGCGACTGATTGATGAAACCGGCGATACAGCCGCATCCCATCCGTTGCTGGCCGCTACCGCCGCTTCTGCACGCAGTGCCCGTGCGCGCGTCCAGGTTGCCGATGAATCGCGCCGTGCCGCGCCTGAACTGGCGCTGCGGGTCGTGCGCGAGCGCGGCGACTTCGCTGAGTCTTTTTCCAACAGCGTTGGGATCAAACTCAAGATTCCGTTTTCATCCGGTTCCCAGGTGCGTCGGGAAACGTCGGCGGCGCAGGCCAAGGCGAACCAGACCGATGCCGACCTGCTGCGTACCCGGACCCGGGTTCGGCTCGACGCGGAGCGTGCACAGCGCAATCTGCAGTCGGCGGAACGTCAGCTGACCATGGCGCAGGAACGCCGTCAGCTTTCCGCCGAGAACCTGCGGCTCGCCGAGAAAGCCTTTTCGCTGGGCGAATCCGATCTGGCGACCTTGCTGCGCATTCGGGCCGCCGCCTTTGATGCCGATGCCTTTTTAGACCGCCAGCGCGTGGCCCGCGCCGCCGCGATATCACGTTTGAACCAAGCCCTGGGAGTGTTGCCGTGAAGCATGTGAAGAAGTTTTTTCTTGTGACGCTCGTCGCTTTTTCCTTGCCCGTCTGGGCAGGCGGGGACAGTAGCGATGGGCATAGCCACGCGGCACCCGCACCTCTCCCGGTCAGTCAGAGCATCACGCCGCGTGCCGCCGCAGCGACCGAGGAATTCGAGGTCGTCACCTCGCTCGAAGGCAAGACGCTGGTGGTGCATGTGGATCGTTTCGCCAGCAATGAACCGGTGACACAAGCCAAGGTGGAGATCGAGGGGGCGGGGCTGAAGGGCGTGGCCAGCGAAACCACACCCGGAACCTACGTGCTCGATGTCGCCACCACTCCGCCGCCGGCCAAGCACCCACTGACCATCAGCGTCGAGGCCGGCGATAGCGTCGACCTCCTCACCGCAACGCTGGATACCTCCGCTTCCGTGGCCAATGAGGTGCATACCCACGGCTGGAGCGAGCGGGTCGTCTGGGGGATTTCCGTGGCGCTACTTCTGGTCACCGGAATATTGTTTGCCGTTCGGCGTCACAAACGCGCCAGGAAGGGAATTTGATGATGCGCAAGATCGATTTACATGTGCTGGTGGCAGCACTGGCATTGGGGTTGGTCACGGGAACAGCCTTGGCCCACGGCGACGAAGATCACAGCCAGGACGCCAAGAAGAAGGCGCCTGCCGCCGTTTCGGCGGTAGGAACAATGGGGGCAGCAGGGGTGACTGCAGCGCTGCTGCGGCTGGCAGACGGCAGTCTGTTCGTGCCGAAGCCGGTGCAACGTCAGCTAGGTTTGCGCACCCAGCCGGTGCGTATCGCCGAGCTGGCGGCGACGGTTGAATTGAACGGCCAGATCATTCCCGATCCCGAAACCAGCGGGCGGGTGCAGGCCATGTTCGCCGGGAGCGTGATTCCCGGCCCGAAAGGCATGCCGACCGCTGGGAGGAGGGTCACCAAGGGCGAAGTCCTGGCCTACCTGCGCCCGATCAGTGGCGCCATCGAACGTGGCAACCAGAAAGCAAGTCTCGCCGAACTCGAAGCCCAGTTGGCCATCGCCGAGGGCAAGATGAAACGCTTTGAGCAGCTTGAAGGCGCCGTGCCGCAGAAAGAGATTGAGGCAGCGCGCATTGAACACACAGCGTTACAGCAGCGGCGGGCATATGTTCGGGCCAGCATCGACTCCTCCGAACAGCTCGTGGCACCGGCGACCGGCATCGTCAGCGCCTCGCACCACTTGTTGGCTGGGCAGGTGGTCGATGCCAAGGAAGTGCTGTTCGAGATCGTCGATCCCGCCCGCCTCGCCGTGGAGGCGCTGGCTTACGATGTCGGCATCGCCAAGACCCTGGTTTCCGCCAGCGCCTTGGCAGATCAAGCGGCGCTGGACCTCAAGTTTGTTGGCGGAGGCCAGCAACTGCGCGAGCAGGCCTTGCCCTTGCTGTTTCGCATCACCAACCCTAACGCGGCAGTGGCCGTTGGTCAGCCGGTCAAAGTGATCGTCCGTATCGACAAAGGTGTCAAGGGCGCGACTGTGCCACGGGCGGCACTGACCAAAGTCGGCGCTGGCGAGACGGCGGTTTGGGTCCATACCGAGGCGGAGCGCTTCGTCGCTCGCCGGATTCGCCACCAGTCGCTCGATGCTGCCAACGTCGCCATCCTCGATGGACTGCATGACGGCGACCGCGTGGTGATCATCGGCGCCGGTCTGCTCTCGCAGGTGCGTTGACATGTTCGACTACATCATTCACGCCGCGCTCAAGCAGCGGCTGATCGTTCTAGGCATCTCGCTGCTGCTGATCATCTATGGCGCGATCACCCTGCGGCAGATGCCGGTCGACGTTTTCCCCGATCTCAACAAGCCGACGGTAACGCTGATGACCGAGGCCGGCGGCATGGCTCCGGAGGAAGTCGAGCAACTGGTCACCTTCCCCATCGAGTCGAGCATGAACGGCATGCCGGGCGTGACGCGCGTGCGCTCGGTATCGGGCATTGGCCTGTCGATCATCTACGTCGAGTTCGAATGGGGCTCCGACATCTACCGCAACCGCCAGCAGATCGCCGAACGGCTGAACCTGGTGCGCGAAACCTTGCCACCCGGCATCGTGCCGCAGCTCGGGCCGATCTCGTCGATCATGGGCGAGATCCTGCTGATCGCGCTGCCCATCGGCACAAATGAGGACCCGGCCAAGATCAGTCCGATGGCGGTTCGTGAATACGCGGACTGGGTGGTGCGTCCGCGTCTGCTGACGATTCCCGGCGTCGCCCAGGTGATCCCGATCGGCGGCGAAGTGCGGCAATACCGCGTCGAGATCAAGCCGGCGCAGCTCCAGGCGCTCGGCATCGAGCGGGAGAAGCTGGAAACTGCCCTGAAGGACTTTGGCGCCAACACGAGCGGCGGCTTTCTCGAAGCCCAGGGTCGCGAATGGCTGATCCGTCAGATTGGTCGCAGCTCGCGGATCGAGGACTTGCAGAATCTCGTGGTGACGGTCAAGAACGGCCAGCCAATCCTGCTCAAGCAGGTGGCGGACGTGAAGCTCGCCCCGGCCATCAAGCGTGGCGACGGCAGTTACAAGGGTAAGCCGGCAGTGATCCTGTCGGTGCAGAAGCAGCCGGCCGCCGACAGCGTCAAACTGACCCGCGAAGTCGAAAAAGCAATGGCCGAGCTTGGCAAGAGCCTGCCCAAGGGATTCGATACGCCGTCCTTCCTGTTCAAGCAGGCCGACTTCATCGAGCATTCGGTAAACAACGTTGAAGAGGCGCTGCGCGACGGCGCCATCCTGGTGGCTGTGATCCTCTTCATGTTCCTGCTCAACGTGCGCACCACGCTGATTTCGCTGATGGCGATTCCGGTGTCGCTTCTGGCCACGGCGCTGGTCTTCCATTACTTCGGCCTGTCGATCAACACCATGACGCTGGGCGGCCTGGCCATCGCCATCGGCGAGCTGGTGGATGACGCGGTGGTCGGCGTGGAGAACGTGTTGCGGCGCCTGAAGCTGAACCGAACCGCCGAGGCTCCGCGTCCAGTGGCAGAAGTCATTGCCGCCGCCACACTGGAAGTACGTTCCGCCATCGTTTATGCGACCGTGATCATCGTCCTGGTCTTCGTGCCGTTGTTCGTGCTGCCGGGCATTGAGGGACGGCTGTTCACGCCGCTCGGCATTGCTTACATTGTCTCGATTCTCGCCAGCATGATCGTTTCGGTGACGCTAACGCCGGTGATGGCCTATTACCTCTTGCCGCGGATGAAGCAGCTCCACGCCGGCGACAGCCCGCTGGTAATTTGGCTCAAGCGCTGGGATGCGAAGCTTCTGCATTGGTCATTCGGTCATGCGCGCAGCCTGCTGGCCGGCGCCGTGGCACTGGTCATCATCGTCGCGGCGAGCGTACCCTTCTTTCCGCGCTCCTTCCTGCCGCCTTTTAACGAAGGCACGCTGACAGTCAATGTCCTGCTCAATCCCGGCACTTCGCTCGCCGAATCCAACAACATCGCCACCCTGGCCGAGCAATTGGTGATGCAAGTACCCGAGGTGACACAGGTCGGACGCCGTACCGGTCGCGCCGAACTCGATGAGCATGCGGAAGGCGTGCACTACACCGAAATGGACGTAGACCTGAAAGCCTCGGTGCGTAGCCGCGACGAAATCATTGCCGACATCCGGCAGCGTCTAGCCAGCCTGCCAGCAGCCTCCAACGTCGGCCAACCGATTTCGCACCGGCTCGACCACCTACTCTCTGGTGTGCGTGCCCAAATTGCGCTGAAGATTTACGGCGACGATCTCGATACCTTGCGCGGACTGGCGGCCGAGATGCGCGACCGGCTGGCGCGGATTCCGGGAGTGACCGATCTACAGATCGAAAAGCAGGTGCTGATTCCGCAGATCAAGATCCGCCTCGACTACGAGCAGGCGGCGCGCTATGGCGTCGCGCCCGGCAGTCTGTTGCGTGGGCTGGAGCAAATGATCGAGGGCGAGAAAATCACCCAGATCATCGAAGGCAACCGCCGCTTCGACCTGCTGGTGCGCTTGCCGGAGTCCGCGCGCGGACCGCAGGCATTGGCCGACCTGCTGATCGAGACGCCGACCGGCTACGTGCCCTTGTCCAAGATCGCCATCGTCGAGGAAAGCGACGGCCCCAATCAGGTCAGCCGCGAGAACTCGCGCCGCCGTATCGTGCTCTCAGCCAACACCGATGGCCGCGACATGTCGAAGGTGATTGCCGACATCCGCGCCGAGCTAGCCGCCAAACCTTTGCCCGAAGGCTATTTCACCGCACTCGAAGGCCAGTTTCAGGCGCAGGAGCAGGCGGCAAAACTGATTACCTTGCTCGCGCTGGTGTCGCTGACGATGATCTTCATGGTTCTCTACAGCCGCTACCGCTCGATGGCGCTGACGTTGATCATCATGGGCAACATCCCGCTGGCGCTGATCGGCAGCGTCATTGCCCTGTGGATTTCCGGGCAACCACTATCGGTCGCGGCACTGGTCGGCTTTATCACGCTGACCGGCATCGCCACGCGCAACGGCATCCTCAAGATCAGCCATTACATCAACCTGTGCGCCTTCGAAGGCGAAACCTTCGGTCAGCCCATGATCGTGCGCGGATCGCTGGAGCGGCTCACACCCGTGTTGATGACCGCGCTGGTGGCTGCCTTTGCACTGATGCCGCTGCTGCTCTCCGCCGACGCCCCGGGCAAGGAAGTGCTGCATCCCGTGGCAGTGGTGATCTTCGGCGGCCTGGTCAGTTCGACCCTGCTCGATACCCTGCTGACCCCGGTGATGTTCTGGCTGTGGGGACAACGCCCCCTGGAGCGTTTGTTGGCCAGCCAGGAAAAAGAAAGTTTCTGACCCCTTCCACCCACCCAAGGAGATGTTTGCCATGAAGAAAGCCCTGTTCCTGATCGCCGCCGCTAGTGCATTTGGTCTGGCGAGCCCGACGTTGCTTGCCCACACCGCCGAAGTCCTGGATACCCAGAAAGCGCCCAACGGTGGTCAGCAGCGCATGGCCGGCATCTATCACTACGAACTGATAGTCGCCAAGGACAGCAAGGAGGCGAGGGACAACGCGGTGGTCGTGTATGTCACCGATCATGCCGGCACCAAACTACCGACGGCCGGTGCGAGCGGCACGGCGACCATCCTGGCCGGCAAGGCCAAGGCGACCGCGACACTGGCTCCGGACGGCGACAATCGGCTCAAGGGGGTGGCCAAGTACCTGTCGGCGCCGGACATGAAGGTCGTCGTGTCGATCACCTTCCCGGGCAAGGCAGCCGAACAGGCACGCTTTACCCCGCTGGCTGCCGCGAAAGATGGACATGCCGACCACAAGCACTGACCCTGATGTTCGTGCGCAGGGGCGAGAAAAGAAATGGATTACAGATAACAGAAATGTAATTTCCGGGTCAGCTTCCTGTCGGGATGAATGGGTCAGACTGCTTCCATCCGAACAACCGAGGAACTCCGTCATGAAGCTCAACCGACATGCACTACTGTTGATCTCCCTTCTGGGCGCTTCCGCCGCCATGGCGCAAGCCACTGTGGTCGAGGTATTCAAAAGTCCGTATTGCGGATGCTGCGGCAAATGGGTCGAGCATTTGCGGCAGAACGGCTTCGAGGTCAAGGCGCATGACGTGGAGGACGTACCTGCGGTCAGGCAGAAGCTCGGCATGCCGGACCGGTTGGGTTCCTGCCATACCGCCAAGATCGGCGGGTATGTCGTCGAGGGCCACGTCCCCGCAGCCGACATCCAGCGTCTGCTGAAAGAGAAGCCGAAGGCCCTGGGCCTGTCGGTTCCCTCCATGCCGCCCGGCTCGCCGGGAATGGAAAGTTCGAAGCCGATGCCCTATCAGACGCTGCTGGTCCAATCTGATGGATCGACGCGCGTCTTCGTCCAGCATTAACCACTACGCCAATGGAGAGCACCATGAAAGCTATTGCCACCATCGCCATTCTGATTGCAGCCGGTTTTTCCATGCCAGGTATTGCCGCAACCGATCACGATTCGCACACCGGACACGGCACGATGTCCGCTAGGCCAAGTGCGGATGCTCCACTGATCGATGGCTTGGTGAAGAAGGTCGACAAATCCGCCGGCAAAGTCACGGTATCCCACGGTCCATTGCCGAATGGCATGCCGGCGATGACCATGGTCTTCAAGGTCAAGGACATGGCATGGCTCGACCAGATGAAGGATGGCGGCAAGATCCGTTTCGCGGCCGACCATATCAACGGGGCGATGACGATCGTCCGCTTCGTGCTGGAGCAATAACATGGCTCGCCAAAAAATCGCCGTCATCGCCAGTCTTGCGATACTAGGGTTGTCCGCCGCACCGGCCCAGGCGTTTGGTCCCATGATGATGGGTGGTCATCAGCACGGCGGCGATACCAGTCATAAAGACTCGACGGCTGGGCGTGCCGACGCACCTCCGGCCCCAGTCTCCTCGAAGCACGATGAACCAGCGGACGAGGGGCGATCATCCAGCAATTCGCCTGTCGCCCCGCAACATGTCGCTCTGCGTGACGCACACCGGAGCGATGCCGAACACGGTCGATGAGCATCCGTATCCACCACATCGAGAATGCGCCCCCGGCATTACTTGATTACATGATTTACGGCAGCCTCATTGGCGTCGTCATTGCCTTCGTCATCGTTTTTCATGTCAGCAGGAAGCCGCAGTCGGGCCAGAAAAATCGCAATCAGCGCGAAAACAAGCGCAGACGAAGTGCCAGATAGACAACGTGGATAGAACAACCAATGGACATGCTTTTCAAAGGAGGGGTAAGTCTATGTATGTTGTTGTCACCCAGCGCAGCCTGTTTGCCGATTTCTGTTCATTTCACAAAGGAGAATCACCATGCGTAAATTTATTCTTCCCCTGCTGATGCTGTTGTCCCTGTCCGCACTTGCTGCCGAAGAACGGGTCAAGCCCGGGGAGACCATCGAGCTCAATGACGGCGGCAAGGTCATGGTCCAGAAGGACCGAACCATGGTCCACATCGATGCCGCGGGCAACCGCGTCAAGATGCGGGACAACGTGGCCATGGAAGCCAAGGACGGGACCAAGTTGGTGATGAAGAACAACGCCATTTGGAAGACGCTCACCGAAAAGGGCACCCTGAACCCGAAGTTTTGAGCCTGCGGAGGACGGCCCGACGGCCGTCCGCCATCATCCGACGACAAGAATCGATTCTTACCCGTAGTGAAAGGAAGCACCATGAAGCAATCCGCAACGTTCACCCTCTTGATCACCCTGGCCTTCGGGGCGGGCACCGCTTTTGCTGCCGACAAGATGGGCGACATGAGGAGCATGGACATGGGCGACCAGAAGGCCATGGCTGGCGCCACCCATAAGGCCGTCGGCGTGGTAAAGGAAATCGATGCCAAGGCCGGGATGGCGACCTTCGCCCATGAGCCGGTAAAGAGTCTCAACTGGCCGGCCATGACCATGGGCTTCGCCGTCAAGGACAAGGCGCTGCTCGACAAACTGGCCGTGGGCAAGAAGGTCGAGTTCGAATTCGTCAAGGAAGGCAAGGGGTACGCTGTGACGGGCGTGAAGTAGGCGCCAGCCTGTCGCAGGGAAGCCCACCGGGCAGACAAGAAAAAGATATCGCGTAATGCCGTGCCAGTTTTGTGGCATTCCGTTTTGATTGAACGAACTATCCGATTTCAATGGGAGGTTGTATGCGAGGCGTGACTACCACGCGGACATTGGCGATGCTATTGGCCTTGGCGGCATTTCCTGCTGTCGCGCAGGAAACGCCGCCGGGACGAACGGTCGAGAGCCTGCTCGACTATGCCAAGTCGCGCAATCCCGAGTACGCCGCCATGCGTCTGGAGGCCGAAGCAGCAGGCGAGCGGATCTATCCGGCAGGAGCCTTGCCCGATCCGGTGCTGCGTACAGAGTTGCAGAACGTGACCAACTTCGGCGCCGAATCCGGTACCAGTTTTAATCTGCTGCCAAGCCGTGTTGGCAGCACCAAATACACGGTGATGCAATCGCTCCCGTTCTGGGGTAAGCGCGATCTCAAGCGCGAAGCGGCCGAAGCGGAAGCCCAAGCTGCGCAGGGTAAGGCCGGCCTTACCTGGGCGGAGCAGGCAGCTCGCATCAAGACGGCGTATGGCCAGTATTTCGCAGTCGCGCGGCTGATCCGGCTCAACCAGGAAGTTATCGACCTTATTGATCGCATGGAACGCATCAGTCAGGCGCGCTATGCCGGCGGGTTGGCTCCGCAACAGGACGCGATCCGCGCCCAGGTCGAACGCACCTCCATGCGCAACGAACTGATCCAGATGGAGACAGAACACCATCACACGCGCGCACGCCTCAATGCGCTGCTGGCACGTCCCGCCCAGTCGCCGCTGGCTGATCCTGAACAACTGCGGTCGGTGCCTAGCCCCGCCAAGCTCGACTATGTGACGCTGGAGGACCGGTTGCGCGGCAAGAATCCGCAGCTATTCACTGACGACGCCAAGATCCGTGCGGCGGAAAAGAACCGTGACCTGACCTACCGCAACCGTTATCCTGATTTCACTGTCGGCGTTTCGCCGATCCAGACCCGAAACCGGGTCAATGAATGGGAAGTGATGTTCGAACTGAACATCCCGCTGCAACAGGAAAGCCGGCGCAGCCAGGAACGCGAGGCCGAGAAAATGCTCGATGCGGCGAAGGCGCGCAAGGAAGCCACAGCCAACCAACTGCTGGCTGATCTTTCGGAAAACCTCTCGGGCATTGACGCGGCGCGCCGTCTGGAACAACTGGCGCAGACAAGCCTGCTGCCGCAGGCCGAACTCACCTTCAAGGCGGCGCTGGCTGGCTATGAGACCGGCAAGGTGGACTTTGCCACGCTACTCGATGCCCAACGACAGATCCGAAAAGCCAAACAGGATGTCATCAAGGCACAAGCGGAACAACAGGGTCGCCTGGCGGATATAGAACGATTGATCGGAGAAGAACTATGAAACAGGGAGCGAGAGTGGTGCTGGCGGCTGTCGTGGCGGTTTCGGCGGCGGGAGGCGGCTATTGGATGGGCACGCGCAAGGGCGGTGAACACGGGGCATCAGCAATGCCGGTGCAGTCAGCAGCAGCGCCTGCCGCCGAAAGCAAGCCGCGCAAACTGCTCTTCTACCGCAACCCGATGGGACTGCCCGATACATCGCCAACTCCGAAGAAGGATCCGATGGGGATGGACTACATCGCGGTCTATGAGGGTGAGCAGGACGATGAACCCGCTGCCGCCAACCAGATCAGGATCAGCACCGACAAAGTCCAGAAGCTCGGCGTCAGGACCGAAACCGCGAAGCTGCGCTCGCTTGACCGCGTCGTCCGTGCCGCCGGCCGCATCGAGCCGGACGAACGGCGCACCTACGCCATTACGCCCAAGTTCGAAGGCTATGTTGAACGGCTGCATGTGAACGCCACTGGGCAACCGGTTGGCAAGGGGCAGCCGCTGTTCGAGGTCTACAGCCCCGAACTGGTATCTGCCCAGCGCGAATACGCGATTGCCGCGCAAGGTGTCGATTCGTTGAAGGACGTCGGCGGTGAGGCGCAACGCGGGATGCGCCAGCTAGCCGATTCGAGCCTGATGCGCCTGAAAAACTGGGACATCTCCGAAGAGCAGTTGAAGGCGTTGGCGAAATCCGGCGAGACCAAACGCACGCTGACCTATCGCTCGCCGGTCGCCGGCATCGTTATCGAAAAGAAGGCGCTCCAAGGCATGCGCTTCATGCCGGGCGAGGCGCTTTATCAGGTCGCCGACCTGTCCGCTGTCTGGGTGGTGGCCGACGTGTTCGAGCAGGATATCGGCTTGGTGAAGCCTGGCGCCAAGGCAACGGTGCGAATCAACGCCTATCCGGACAAAGCCTTCACCGGCGCTATTACCTACGTCTATCCGACGCTGAACGCCGAGACACGTACCGTCCCTGTTCGCGTCGAGGTGGCCAACCCCAGCCAACTGCTCAAGCCGGGTATGTTCGCCCAGGTGGAATTGCCGGTGGCTGCCAAGGGCTCGGTGGTGACGATACCCATCTCGGCTGTCATCGATAGCGGCACCCGCCGCATCGTGCTGATCCAGGCCGGAGAAGGTCGCTTTGAACCGCGCGAGGTCAAGCTCGGTGCCCGCAGCGATACCTATGTTGAGGTCATCGAAGGCGTCAAGGACGGCGAGCCGGTGGTGGTGACAGCCAATTTCCTGATCGATGCCGAAAGCAACCTCAAGGCGGCGGTTGGCGGTTTTGGTCATGCCTCCCACGGCGGCGGGGCGGCGGCGGCACAAGCCGCACCGGCCGCTGCTGTCGGTTCCGAGAGTCGTGAGGGCGCCAAACCAGCCAGTGCCGATCATCGCGGCGAGGGGAAACTCGACGCTATTGATCTGAAAGCAGGGACCGTCACCATTACCCATGGCCCGGTCGCCACGCTTAAATGGCCAGGGATGACGATGGACTTCACGCTGGCCAATTCTGGCCTGATCGGTAATCTCAAGCCGGGGGCGAGCATCGAGTTCACCTTCGTCGAACGCAAGCCCGGCGAGTGGGTCATCGTCAAACTGGCGGGAACCGGCGCCGCGCGCCCGGCGGCCCATGCCGCTCACTGATCCGCCACGGAAACGGGTAACGCTATGCTAGCCAATATCATCGACTGGTCGGGCAGGAACCGCTTCCTGGTTCTGCTCGCCACGCTGTTCATCATCATCTGGGGCGTCTTCGCCGTACTGCGGACGCCGATCGACGCGCTGCCGGATCTTTCCGACGTTCAGGTCATCGTCTATACCGAGTACCCCGGGCAGGCGCCGAAGGTGGTCGAGGATCAGGTGACCTATCCCCTGACCACCGCCATGCTGTCGGTGCCGAAATCCAAGGTGGTGCGCGGCTTCTCCTTCTTCGGTGCATCCTTCGTCTACATTATCTTCGAGGATGGCACCGACATCTACTGGGCACGCTCGCGTGTGCTCGAATACCTGAATTTCGCGTCCAGCCGCATGCCCAAGGGCGTCACGCCGTCGCTCGGGCCGGACGCCACCGGGGTTGGCTGGGTCTATCAGTACGCGCTGCTGGCCAAGGACAAGACGCTGGCCGAGCTTCGCACCATCCAGGACTGGTACGTGCGCTACCAACTGACCAAGGCGCACGGCGTCGCCGAAGTCGCCTCTATTGGTGGCTTCGTGCAGACCTATCAGGTCACGGTCGATCCGGTCAAGCTGCGCGCCTACGGCATTCCGTTGATGAAAGTGGCGCAGGTGATTCGTGACTCCAATCGCGATGTCGGTGGGCGCGTCGTGGAGATGGCCGAGACCGAATACATGGTGCGTGGCGAGGGCTATCTGACCGGCCGTGGCGACATCGAGATGCTGGTCGTCAAGAGCGACAAGGGCACACCGGTGCTGATCCGCGACATCGCCCGCGTCGAACTGGCGCCGGACGAGCGGCGCGGCCTGACCGAACTCAATGGCGAGGGTGAAGTGGTGTCGGGCATTGCCATGGCCCGCTATGGTCAGAACGCGCTGGAAGTCATCCATAACCTGAAAGCCAAGATCGCCGAAATCGGTCCCGGCTTGCCCGAAGGGGTCACGATACAGACCGTCTACGACCGCTCGGAACTGATCCACCGCGCCATCGACACCCTCAAGCGGACGCTGCTTGAGGAATCGATCATCGTCGCCCTGGTCTGCATCGTCTTCCTGCTGCATGTGCGCAGTGCCCTGGTCGCCATTCTGATGTTGCCGGTTGGCGTGTTGATCGCCTTCATCGCCATGCGCTCCCTGGGCATGAACTCCAACCTGATGAGCCTGGGCGGCATCGCCATCGCCATCGGCGCCATGATCGACGCCGCCATCGTCATGATCGAAAACGCACACAAGCATCTGGAGCGCCTGCCCGAGGGGCACTCGACCAGTGATCGCGCTGATGCCATGCTCGCCGCCTGCAAGGAAGTCGGGCCGGCACTGTTCTTCTCGCTGCTCATCATCACCGTCTCCTTCCTGCCGGTCTTCAGCCTTGAAGGACAAGAGGGACGATTGTTCTCGCCGTTGGCATACACCAAGACCTTCTCCATGGCCGGCGCCGCCCTGCTGTCGATTACCTTGGTCCCGGTGCTGATGATGCTGTTTATCCGCGGCAAGATCATGCCCGAGGCGAAAAACCCGGTGAACCGCTTCCTGATCTGGGTCTATCGCCCGATCATTGCCTGGGTGATGCGCTGGAAGAAGATGACTATCGCGCTGGCGCTGCTCGCCCTTGGTGTCTCGATCTATCCGGCCGCAAAGCTTGGTTCCGAGTTCATGCCGACGCTCAATGAGGGAACCCTGCTTTACATGCCCGCGTCCCTGCCAGGCATGTCGATCACCAAGGCAGCGGAACTCATGCAGACGCAGAACAAGATCATCAAGAGTTTCCCCGAGGTCAGCTCGGTATACGGCAAGGCCGGTCGCGCCAACACGGCAACCGACCCGGCGCCAACCGAAATGTTCGAGACGGTAATCAACCTCAAGCCTGAATCCGAATGGCGCCCCGGTATGACCACCGACAAGCTGATTGCCGAACTCGACAAGGCCCTGCAATTTCCCGGTGTTGCCAATGCCTGGACCATGCCGATCAAGGCGCGCATCGACATGCTGTCCACCGGTATTCGGACGCCGATCGGGATTAAGGTTTTCGGCAAGAACCTCGATGAAATGGAGAAGCTGGCCAAGCAAATCGAAGCTGCCGTGAAAGCCGTTCCCGGCACCACCAGCGCCTTTGCCGAGCGCATTACGGGCGGCTTCTATATCAACATCAAACCGGACCGCGAGCAGCTAGCCCGCTATGGCCTGGCGATTGGCGACTTGCAGGACGTGATCGGTACCGCCTTGGGCGGTGAAATGGTGACTACCACGGTCGAGGGGAGGGAGCGGTTCGGCGTCACCGTTCGTTATCCGCGCGAGCTGCGCTCCGATCCGGAGCAGATCGCCCGTGAGGTACTGGTGCCGACCATGGGGGGCGCAATGATCCCCTTGGGTCAGTTGGCGAAAGTGGAGGTGGCCAAGGGGGCGCCGTCGATCCGCACCGAGAACGCGCTGCTTTCCGCCTATATCTACGTCGACATCCGCGACCGGGACATCGGTGGCTATGTCGCCGACGCGAAGAAGGCCGTGGCCGAAAACGTCAAGTTCCCGCCCGGCTATTACGTCACCTGGAGTGGCCAGTTTGAGTACATGGAGCGGGCCATTGAAAAAATGAAGGTCGTGATCCCGGTAACGCTGTTGTCGATCTTCCTGCTGCTCTACCTCAACTTCAAGCGCCTGACCGAGACCTTCATCGTCATGCTCTCGGTTCCCTTCGCACTGGTCGGCGGGGTTTGGTTGATGTGGCTACTCAACTACAACCTGTCGGTAGCGGTGGCGGTGGGTTTTATAGCGCTGGCCGGGGTCGCGGCAGAAACCGGCGTCGTCATGCTGATCTACCTCGACCATGCCTGGGAAGCCGCGAAGCAAAAGTCGGTGCTGGCGGGACGGCAGCCAAACACGGAAGACCTCTATGCGGCCGTGATGGAAGGTGCTGTCGAGCGCGTGCGGCCGAAGATGATGACCGTCGTGGCCATCATGGCCGGTCTTCTGCCCATCATGTGGGGCACTGGAACTGGATCGGAAGTCATGAGCCGGATTGCCGCTCCGATGGTCGGCGGAATGATTTCGTCGACGGTGCTGACGCTGGCGGTTATTCCAGCCATCTATGCGCTGGTCAAGCAATGGTGCCTGAAGCGCGGGTTGGAGAAATAGGTGGTGGGAAATGGAACGAAACTCGCTGATCCATCAGCGATGCTGGGAAATCTGGACAGAGCTGAGCTTTCCCAGCATCTTTCCGACTTGTGGGTTGGCCACAATCTCGGATCGGATATGGCATGCAAGCCCTATGGAAGCGCTGAATAAGCGGCCGAGAAGTCTGGTGACGAGTTCCTGTTGAGAGAAAAAGTTGAACCGAATCGATTTTTCATCCGACCAATCGCCGTTTCGGGGCCGAAGCGGGGGGTATTTCCGTGCTTTTCGCTCATACCAGACGCACCTCTCCCGTCAGCGGTCGTCCCCACTTGCTAATGTTCAGCATTGCCAGCATGGCAAACGCCCGATTCGCATTCTTCGCCAATCCGCGGTAGCGCACCTTGGCAAAGCCCCACAGGCGCTTCAGGGTAAGAAACGGATGCTCGACCCTGGACCGCACACTGGACTTGCGCCGATTGGTTTCCTTGTCGGCGTCCGTCAGTGGACGATTCTTGTAGGCCCGTTTGTTGGTGAAGTCTTTGGCATTCGGCGCAATCTGCTTGAGCCGCGCTCGCTGATTCTTACCCCGGTAGGCGCTGTCGCCATAAAAACGGGTCTCGTCGCCGTGCAGCAGGTTAGGCACTTGGTGGCTGTCGTGGACGTTGGCCGCCGTGACGCTCGCGCGATGAACCAGCCCGGTCTTACTGTCGGCGCCGATGTGCAGCTTCATGCCGAAGTGCCACTGCTTACCTTTTTTGGTTTGGTGCATTTCCGGATCGCGGCACTTCTCCTCATTCTTGACCGAGGGCGGTGCAGCGATCAGCGTGGCATCGACGATGGTGCCGCCAGAGAGCCGCATACCATTGGCCATCAGCAATTCGCCGACCTTGGCAAACAGCATCGCGCCCAGTTGATGCTCTTCCAGCAGGTGGCGAAATTTGAGCAGCGTCGTGGCATCCGGCGCCCGCTCTCGCCCGAGGTCGATCCGGCAGAACTCGCGGAAGACCGGAACGTCATAGAGCGCATCTTCGCAGGCTTCGTCGCTCAAGTTGAACCAGTTCGCTACGCAGTACATGCGCAGCATCCGCTCCAGGCCCACCGGCGGCCGACCGTTTCCCGCCTTCGGGTAGTACGGTTCGATCAGCCCACAGAACTCCGCCCACGGGATCAGGCTTTCCATGCGCGCCAGAAATTCCGCCTTGCGCGTCGGGCGTCCGTGCTTCTCGAATCCTCTTCCTGCGGCCAGCGTCAATTGCTTCATCGTTTTATCTCGTGCTGTTCGAATCCACCGTCTGACTCATCGGCCGGAAAATCGTTCACCACTTGTTCAGTGTTTCCCTATCTGTCTGACAGGTGGGGCAGGGTATACCGTGAGTTCCTGACGGGAATGTAATCAGCGAGACATCTGTCTGACAGCTACGAAGGCGCAGACTGTTCGGTGTCTGGATCACTACGCGAGTCGGCGATGTAGTTTGCTGATAGTCACCCGTTTAAGGAGCGCACATCATGTGGAAAACCAACTTGGCTACTTTAGGCTTGTCGCTCGTGCTCGGTGGTTGTGCAGCCAGTCCGTATCAACTATCGAAAGATTCGTCGCCGGAGCTATTGAGGGGTGAGTTTTTGCGCGGGCAACAAAATCGCTTGGTTCTTGAGTCGGCAGAACAGAAGTATGTTGCAGAAGGTTTCGAGGTTCACCGTGACACCAATCTTGCCGAACTACGCAAACGCTACAGGAACTCGAACCCCAAACACTGGGATCGAATCTTCGCTGGGTTCGACAAGACCCATGAAGTTTATTCGGCAGAGCTAGTACCAAAAGCGCAGGACGGATCTGAATTGTCGTGTCGCCTGACGTGGGCATCGGGAAGCGCGCCTCAAGGCATTTGCCTGGACAAGGCTGGAAAGGAATATCAAGTTCGTTTCGATTGAAGTCGTCAGGCGAGGGAGATCAAGCACGAAGCCATTATTCAATTCAAGGAGAAAGTGATGTCGAATAAGATGTGGATTGTCGCTGTAGCAGTGGCAGTGGCCGCGGTATTGTTGGGTGGCTGCGGTACTGGTGGCGGATATTATGGGGGAAGCTCCGGCAGCGGATCGAGCGTTGGTCACTCCCACTAACATGTTCCGGCGGTTACGGAAATCTGTTCGCTGTCGGCGGATAGTTTTCCGCGCGTGATGCGCTGAAAGCCTTGCTGCTCGGGCGTCTTGTACCGCCATCGTCTAAAGGGTAAATCGAAATGGCCATCGATCCGGTTTGTGGCATGACCGTGGATGAAGAAACCGCAGCGGGTAGCTTGCGCGATGGCGAAGGTGTTTACTATTTTTGTTCCACCGATTGCCTGAAGCAATTCGCGGCAAAGATCGAAGCGATTGCCCGGCTTACCAGCAATAGCGCGCAAATTGGGACCATTAGCGAGGTTCACGGTCCGGTGGTGGACATTGTCTGTGACCGCCTGCCGCCGCTGCATCAGGCGCTCTACACGCAGATCGATCACGAAACCTATACCTTCGAAGCCCATCAACACCTCGATGAAAAGCGCGTTCGCGCCATCACGCTGAACCGGACCAGTGGACTACAAAGAGGCATGCCGGTCTTCGATACCGGAGCGGCCCTACAGGTTCCAACGTCACCCCAGTGCCTGGGACGCCTGCTCAATGTTTTCGGTCATCCATTGGATGGTGGCTCGCCCCTGCCGGTTGGCGAAACACGGGGCATCCTAGCCAAACCGGCACCGCTGCACGAAACCGTCAATGCCAAGGGAATCCTGGAGACCGGCATCAAGGTGGTCGATCTGCTGGCGCCCTTCATCAAGGGTGGCAAGACCGGACTGTTCGGCGGCGCCGGCGTGGGCAAGACCGTACTCATCATGGAATTCATGCATGCCATCGTCGCGTTGCACCAGGGCGTCTCGGTGTTCGCCGGGGTTGGTGAACGTATCCGTGAAGGTCACGAACTGTGGCACGAGATGCAGGACGCCGGTGTCATGCCGCAGACCCTAATGGTGTTCGGTCAGATGGACGAATCGCCGGGTGTGCGTTTCCGTGTCGGCATGACAGCGCTGACTTACGCCGAGTACCTGCGCGATACCCTGCACAAGGAAGTCCTGCTGCTGATGGACAACGTTTTCCGCTTCGTCCAGGCCGGCAGCGAGATATCGGGCCTGCTAGGGCGTATGCCTGCGACCGTCGGCTATCAGCCAACCCTGATGACCGAAGTGGCTGAACTACAGGACCGCATCATCTCCACCACCGCCGGCGACATTACCTCGGTGCAGGCGATCTATGTTCCAGCCGACGACATGACCGATCCGGCGGTGAGCGCCATCCTCAGCCACCTCGATACCACGGTGATCCTGTCGCGGCTCCAGGCCAGCAAGGGCATTTACCCCGCCATCGATCCGCTGTTGTCTACCAGCAAGATGATGGACCGGCATTTTCTCGGCGACCGCCACTATGTGGTCGCCGAAGGGGTGCGCGCCCATCTGGCCCGCTATCGCGAGCTCGAAGACATCATCATGATGCTGGGCATGGAGGAGCTGTCTGAGGCTGACCGCACCATCGTCATTCGGGCGCGTAAACTCCAACGCTATCTGACCCAGCCTTTCCACGTCGTCGCCCAGCACACTGGGATCAGCGGCGCCAGCGTGCCGCTCGCCGACACCCTCGACGACTGCGAAGCCTTCCTGCGCGGCGAATATGACGAGTTGCCAGAAGACCGCTGCTATATGCGCGGCAGCATGAAGGCCGCATCATGAACACCTTCGTCCTGCATCTACAGAGCGGCACTCAGTACGAGCGCATTGATGATGCGGTCAGCTTTATTGCAGCCGACGAGTCGGGCAGTTTTGGCATCCTCGCCGGGCATGCACGCATGATGACTTCGCTGGCCACTGGTCTTGCGCGTTTCCGTACCGCCGACGGCGCCTGGCGGTTTCTGGCTCTGCCCGGCGCGGTACTCTATTTCGTCGACAACGAGCTTTACGTCAACACCCGGCGCTATCTCTACGATCCTGATTACAAGCGCGTCAGCATGGCCTGGCGTGAGGAGTTGCGGGCCGATGAGGAAAAGCTACGCGCAGTCACGGAAAGCATGAATCGTCTGGAGGACGAGATGCTGAAACGTCTATGGACCCTGCAACGTGAGGCTAGGGGCACGGTATGAGCGAGGAGAAAAAACTTGCGGAACAGGTCGAAAAAGAGGCCGAGCGTTTGGAACGTGCCGAGAAGGAGCGGCCGACTGTGCTGGCACAAACCGCCTATGTCGGCATCCTTGGCTTACTGTTCGTACTGCCGGTGATCGGAGGCGCTTACCTGGGGCGCTGGATCGATGGTTTTTTCGAGGGCTATTCGATGCGCTGGACCCTTAGCCTGATCTTTCTCGGCATCGTTCTCGGGGCCGTTAACGTCTATTACTTCGTGCGGGAATAGGAGTTCGTCATGGCCAGTTCAAGCAGCTTCATCACCGAGGTTTTCCACATCGGCCCGCTCTTCATCACGAATACGGTAATAGTAACCTGGGGAATCATGCTGGCCTTGACGGCAGCCGCGTGGACAGTGACCCGAGGTATTCGCCTCAGGCCGGGGCGGTGGCAGGTGGTGGTCGAAGGGATCGTTGCCGCCATTGAGGATGCCGTCCGCACCGTGCTGCCCGACCACTACCGACAGGTCATGCCTTTCATCGCCACTTTGTGGATATTCATCGCCGCTGCCAACTTGGTGAGCCTGATTCCCGGGCTGCGTTCACCCACGGGGGACTTGTCGCTGACGGCGGGATTGGCAATCCTGGTGTTCCTCGCCGTCCACTGGTACGGCCTTCGCAGCCATGGTTTGAAGAGTTACCTGCGCCATTACTTGCAGCCTAACCCCATCCTGCTGCCGTTTCATCTAATCAGTGAAATCACCCGTACCGTGGCGCTGGCCGTGCGTTTGTTCGGCAATATCTTCAGCCTGCAAATGGCAGCCCTTCTAGTGTTACTGGTGGCGGGCTTCCTGGCACCGGTGCCAGTGCTGATGCTGCACATCATCGAGGCCGTGGTGCAGGCCTACATTTTCGGCATGCTGGCATTGATCTATGTCGCCGGTGCCATCCAGTCGCAGCAACTCAAACACAGTCAGGAAAAGGAGTGAGCCATGAATGATTTGACCTTGTTTACCACCGCATCGACTGTCGCCGCCGCTTTGGCGGTGGCCATTGGTGTGTTCTTTCCGGCGCTGGCCATGGGGCGTGCTATCAGCCAAGCGCTGGACGCCTTGGCACGGCAGCCAGAAGCGGAAAAAGCCATCACGCGCACCTTGTTCATCGGTCTTGCGATGATCGAGTCGCTCGCGATCTATGTACTGGTGGTGGTACTGATCATCCTGTTCCGCAACCCGTTGCTCGAATACCTGCTGAAGTAGCGAGGCAACCATGGAATTCGACGGTACGACCTTCGCGCTCGAAATCATCAACTTTCTGGTGCTGGTGTGGCTGTTGCAGCACTTTCTGTACAAGCCGGTAACGACCGTCATTGCACAGCGCCAGGCCGGAATTGAAAAGACCCTGGCTGACGCCCAGGCGACGCAGAACGAGGCCGACGTGCTCAAGTGCCAGTACGACAACCGGACGGCCGAATGGGAACAGGAAAAGGCGCAGACCCGTCAGCAACTGCAACAGGAGATGGATGCGGAACGCGCCAGGCTGATGACGGTTCTGCAAGCTTCCTTGGACGAGGAGCGCAACAAACTGCGTGCCATAGAGCAGCGGCGCAACCTGGAGCAGCGGCAGCGGCTGGAGGAGGAGGCCCGAGCCGAGGGCGGACGGTTCGCTGCATCTCTGCTGTCGCGTCTTGCCTGCTCCGAACTGGAAGAGCGCATACGCGGCGTGCTGCTCGAAGATATGCCGCACTTACCGGACCAGCAGTTGCAGGCGTTACGCACTGCCGGACAGAGGGACGGGGTGAATATCTCCAGTGCCTACTCTCTGGACGAGGCTCAACGCGCCGGCCTTAATCAAGCCCTTGACCATCTGCTGGGAAGGCCGGTGGCTTGCACGTTCAAGCACGCCCCCGAACTGATGGCGGGACTACGTCTTAGCATGGGCTCTTGGATGTTGCGCGCGAGCCTGTTGGACGAACTGCATTTTTTTGCCGAGGCCCAGCATGCCGACGCCAAGCGCTAGTCTGACGATTCCTCACGCCGACGCATCGGACTGGTTAACCCGCTATCAATTCGGGTTGCGAATGACTGAACAAGGACGGGTTATTTCGATTGGCGACGGTATTGCCTGGATCAAAGGCTTGCCATCGGCCGCCATGGATGAGATTCTGAACTTGGAAGACGGTAGCCGGGCACTGGTTTTCCATCTCGAAGAGGAACTGCTGGGTGCGATTCTTCTGCAGCAGAGCGCGGCCTTGAGTGCCGGCGCACTGGCTTATCGCTCTGACGAACGTCTCGGGATCGGTGTCGGCGACGCCTTACTGGGCCGAGTCATCGATCCTCTTGGTGGACCACTCGACGGCGGTACCGCCCCAGCATGTGATGGACGCCGCGAACTGGACGTGCTGTCGCCGCCCATCCTAGCGCGGGACTTCGTTGACCAACCGCTCTACACCGGCAATAAGATCATCGACACCGTAATTCCTGTCGGCCGCGGTCAGCGTCAGTTGATCATCGGTGACAACGGCGTCGGCAAGAGTTCGCTGGCACTCGATACCGTCATCAACCAGCGGGGGAAGAACGTCTATTGCGTATATGTCGCCATCGGGCAGAAGCGTTCCAGTGTCATCAACAGCCTCGACGTGTTGCGCGAATCCGGTGCTCTCGCTCATACGACCGTCGTCGTGGCCGAGGCCACCGCCATGCCCGGCCTCAAGTATCTGGCGCCCTTTGCTGGTTGCGCCGTGGCCGAGGGCTGGATGTGGCAAGGGAAGGATACGCTGGTGGTCTACGACGATCTAACCACCCACGCTCGTACTTACCGTGAGCTGTCTTTGTTGCTGCGCCGACCGCCAGGTCGCGAAGCCTATCCCGGAGACATTTTCTACCTGCATGCTCGCCTGCTCGAACGTTCCACCCGTCTGGCCCCGGTGCACGGCGGCGGCAGCATGACTGCACTGCCGCTGGTGGAAACTGAGCAGGGCGAGATCGCGGCCTACATTCCCACCAACCTGGTATCAATCACCGATGGCCAGATCTATCTCGACCAGAACCTGTTCGCCAGCGGCTGCTTGCCGGCGATCGATGTAACCAAGTCGGTTTCGCGCATCGGCGGCAAGGCGCAACATCCTCGCATCAAGGAGGAGGCAGGGCGCATGAAGCTCGATTACCTCCAGTTCCTTGAACTGGAGGTATTTAGCCGCTTCGGTTCGCAACTGGAAGCGTCGATGGAAACCAAAATCCGTCGCGGCCGGCTGCTGAGAGAAATATTCAAGCAGGAGCGGCTGGCGCCGCTGCCCATCGAGTTCCAACTCGCCTGGATGGTGGCCTATAACGAGGGGCTGTTGGACACCCTGGCCGCGAGCGCGATTTCCGACTACCTGGGCCATTTGGCCCAATGCGTCGCACAAGGGCCACTGACCCTCGGCGACAGTCGCGAAGATTGGCGGCAGGCAGTGACGGCATGGATGCAGGAAATGGCCGTGCCATGAGTAAGCGCGGGCAAATCCAGAAGCATCTGGCAACGCTCAAAGACATCGGCGGCATCATGGGGGCGATGAAAAACATATCTCTCATGGAAACCCACAAACTGGCCCGCTTCCTTGCCCATCAGCACCGGGTGCTGGCCAGTATTGAAGGTACGGCTACGGACTTCCTCGCCCACCACCCGGAAATCGGCTATCGCTCCGAATCGGCTACGCCGGGTATAGTCGTCGCCATCGGCTCGCAACGGGGATTCTGCGGCGACTTCAACGAATCCTTGGCACAGGCTCTGCGCGACCATTGGCGACAAACTGCGGGCAGTCCTTCCGATGTGCTGGTGGTAGGGCGCCGGCTTGCAGCGAAACTGGGAAGGGAGCCGCGCATAACGGCTACCTTCGATGGCCCCAGCGTCGCCGAGGAGGTACCGCCAGTGCTACAGCGCCTTATGGATGCGCTCGGTGAATTGCAGCCGCGAGTGGGTGAACACGGACTACTCACCATATCAGTCTACGCTCATCGCGAAGGGGAAAGTCAGGTGGGCGCGCGCTCCCTCCTACCGGCGCCGAATCCTGGACAAGTCGTGCCGCGCTTCGCTTATCCACCCCAGTTGACCTTGGCGGCTCCGAAGTTCTTTGCGGAATTAGCCCGTCACTACCTCTGGGCTCAGATGCACGACGTGTTCTTCGGTTCGCTGATGGCGGAGAACCGCCGTCGTCTACAACACATGGAAGGCGCCATGCAGCGCATGGAAGAAAATGCCGACGAGTTGCAGCGCAAGTACAACCTCTTGCGCCAGGAAGAAATCACCGAGGAAATCGAGGTCATCATGTTGAGCAACGAAGCCTTGCAGCGGTCTCGACAAACCGCCAAAGTCCGTAAAATTTAGAATAGAGAATCCTGCAATGACTCAGCACTCGCATCACCATGATTCAGCGCAGCATGGGTTGAACAATGCCTCTATCGATCCTGTCTGCGGCATGACGGTCGAGCCAGAGTCTCCCCATGCATCCCACTATCAGGGGCTGCACTATCGGTTTTGCAGCGCCAAGTGCAAAACCAAGTTCGATGCCGAACCCACTCGCTATCTGGCTCCATCGCCAGTACCGGCTCCCGTGGTCGGAGCCGAATACATCTGCCCGATGCATCCGGAAGTGCGACAGCCCGGTCCGGGCACTTGTCCCAAATGTGGCATGGCGCTGGAGCCGGTTTTGCCGTTGCTTGACGACGACGAGGAAAACGCCGAATACCGGGATTTCCATCGCCGCTTCTGGTACAGCCTGCCAATGACGATCATTGTCGTTGCGCTCGCCATGCTGGGACACCAGTTGACGGTCGTGTCGCCGACCCAACGGACCTGGTTGGAGCTGCTGCTCAGCATGCCCATCGTGCTGTGGGCCGGCTGGCCTTTCTTTGTGCGGGGCTGGCAATCCGTCGTCTTGCGCAGCCCCAACATGTGGACCTTGATCGGTCTCGGCACCGGGGCTGCCTTCGCCTACAGCGTGGTCGCCACCTTTGCCCCTGGGCTGTTTCCGGACTCGTTCCAGGCTCACGGCCGCATTGGTGTCTATTACGAGGCCGCCGCCGTCATCATTTCCCTCACGCTGCTCGGGCAGATGCTGGAATTGCGAGCCCGCTCCCAGACCTCGGCGGCGATCAAGTCTCTGCTGGGCCTGGCGCCGAAGACCGCCCGCCGGATCAGGGCGGACGGCAGCGAGGAAGACGTTCCCCTGAATCATGTCCATGTGGGGGATCTGCTGCGGGTCCGGCCCGGCGAGAAGGTGCCGGTGGACGGGGAAGTCACTGAGGGTGGCAGCGCGGTGGATGAGTCGATGCTGACCGGCGAACCATTACCGGTGTCCAAGCACGCAGGCGACAAGGTCATCGGCGCCACGCTCAATACCTCGGGCAGTCTGGTGATCCGCTCCGAAAAAGTCGGCTCCCAAACCGTGCTGGCGCAGATCATCCAGATGGTGGCACAGGCCCAGCGCTCCAAGGCCCCCATGCAGCGGTTGGCCGACGTGGTGGCGGGCTATTTTGTCGTCGGCGTCGTGCTGATTGCGCTGTTGAGCTTCTTTGCCTGGGGCCTGTTCGGCGGGGAGCGGGGCTGGGTCTTCGGGTTGATCAACAGTGTCTCGGTGTTGATCATCGCCTGTCCCTGCGCTCTGGGCCTGGCCACGCCGATGTCGATCATGGTGGCGACCGGCAAGGCGGCCACCCAAGGCATCCTGTTCCGCGACGCGGCAGCCATCGAGCGCCTGCGCGAAGTGGATACGCTGATCGTCGACAAGACGGGCACCCTGACGGAAGGAAAACCCAGTTTTGAGCGAGCCGTGGCCGTTCAGGCAGGGCAGGAGGAGGAAATCCTGCGTCTGGCCGCCAGTCTCGACCAGGGTAGTGAGCACCCCTTGGCCGACGCTATCGTGCAGGCGGCGCGGGCGAAAGGGCTGGTGCTGGACAAAACTGACCAGTTCGAATCATCGAGCGGCATCGGCGTGCGCGGTATCGTCTCTGGGCGGCGCGTAGTGCTCGGCAATACAGTGTTGATGACTCAGGATGGCATCGATGTCGCGGAGCTTGGAACTGCCGCCGAGGCTCTGCGTCAGGAAGGCGCCAGCGTCATGTACTTGGCGACCGATGGTCGGCTGCAGGGATTGCTGGCCGTCTCCGATCCGGTCAAGCAGAGTACGCCCGACGCCCTGGCCGCTTTGCGGCAAGCTGGCATGCGGGTCATCATGGCTACCGGCGACGGTCTCACTACCGCACTGGCAGTCGGCAAGCGACTGGGCATCGACGAGGTGCACGGGGAAGTCAAGCCGGCGGACAAGCTGGCACTGGTCGAGCGCCTGCAGCAGGAAGGACGAGTTGTCGCAATGGCGGGCGATGGCATCAACGATGCCCCGGCGCTGGCCAAGGCCGATGTCGGCATCGCCATGGGGACGGGAACGGATGTCGCCATGAACAGCGCGCAGATCACCTTGGTCAAGGGCGATTTGCGGGGCATCGCTCGGGCACGCGAGTTGTCGATGGCCACGGTGGCCAACATGCGACAGAACCTGATGTTCGCCTTCCTCTACAACGCCCTCGGCGTGCCCATCGCCGCCGGCATCCTGTACCCGGTCTTCGGGCTGGTCCTGTCGCCGATCATTGCGGCGGCGGCCATGAGCCTGTCGTCTGTCAGCGTCGTAGGCAATGCCTTGCGTCTGCGCCGAGCCTCTTAAAGGGCTACATCCGACATGCTTACAAAAATGTAATCGTGCAGTCATTTCCGCGACAGCAAGATGGGCGCAAGCTATACCTTGTCTCACGGATTTATCCCTTTCTACTGACTATTGGAGCCTGATTATGAAACTGCACACTCTCTTTGCCGGCCTGCTGCTTGCTACTTCTGTCTACCTGTCCGCCGGCGCACTTGCGGCCGATGGCGACAAGCCTGCTGCCGACGCCCCAGGCGAAAAGGCCACCACGCCCGCCAAGAAAAAAATGAAGCCCCACTCCCACATGGAAGAAAAGGGCGGGATGGCGCCGGCATCCGCGAGTGCCGATGCCGACAAGAAGACCGATACACCGACAAGCGACAAGCCGAGAGCCGATAAGGACAAGTCGAAACATCTTCATCCCCGGGATGGCAAGTAAGCCGAGGATCGAATCGGATGCCCCCTGAAGCCATGCCAATCCTGAAGCGGCATGGATTGCGCCCTGCAGCGTCGGCGACCTTCAATGTCGACGAGGCCAGGATTAGGATTGCCAGGCTCCAGGGGGTCATTTCGTCGAGTTGGAATGGCGTTGACTTGGTCGTCGAATATGACCTGCGGCGGATAACCCTGGGCCAAATTGAGAATGTAACCGCTGGCGCGGGCCTGGCGCTCAAGGGTGGATGGCATCGACTACAGCGCGATTGGTGGAAGTTCGGGGAAACCAACGAATTGTCGAACGCCACCCGCAGCGGTGATGGAGCTTGCTGCAATCGGCCGCCCGCACGGCGATGATGAACGCCTGGAGAAATCATGGTCAATGAACAACCGCGACAAGAACCGGCATCGGAGACAACGGATCACGATCATCGCCATGCCCGCAGGATGGCGTGGGGTTGGTGGGTCTTTGCCGCTATCGCGCTGTTTTATCTGCTGACCGAACATCGCGCCCACCTGTTTGGAGCGTTGCCCTATTTGTTCCTGCTGGCCTGTCCTTTGATGCACTTCTTCATGCATGGCAAGCACGGCCACCATGGTGGTGGAAACGACAAGAACACGGAGCGCGAGCCATGACGCCCGAGAACTACGATTACGGCCTGTGGCCCCTGGTGCTGATCAACTCGGTCTTCTTCATTCTGTTCGCCGCCAGCTTCTTCAAGCCGCAGTCGAAACAGGACTGGCGAACGCTGGGCATGTTCTCGGCCTTCATCGTCGCGCTCTTCACCGAGATGTACGGCTTCCCGCTGACGATCTACCTGTTGTCCGGATGGCTGACTGAACGCTTCCCCGACATCAACTGGCTATCCCATGATGCGGGTCATCTACCGGAGATGATCTTCGGCTGGAAAGGCAATCCTCATTTCGGACCGTTCCACCTGCTCTCCAGCGCCTTCATCCTGGGCGGCTTCTGGCTGCTGTCCTCCGCCTGGCCGGTGCTGTACCGCGCACAGCGCGCCGGCAAGCTGGCCTGCAGCGGCCCATACCAGTGGGTCCGGCACCCTCAGTACGCTGCCTTCATTCTGGTCATGATCGGATTTCTGTTCCAGTGGCCGACCTTGATCACCCTGACGCTGTTTCCCATTCTGGTAATCATCTACGTCCGACTGGCCAAGCGGGAAGAGCAACAGGCTCGGGAGGCTTTCGGTGACGCCTACCGGGCCTATGCGCAGGCGACGCCGGGGTGGTGGCCCCGTTGGAGCGGCCTGCTGAATAGCCAACGCAACTAGCGATTCGTCGTTGATCGGGCATGACCGGCGACGGCGATCTCCACCGGTGTTGCGTTACTGAACAGGTCCAGCACCGGGCAATGGGCATCGACCACCGCCTTGAGACGGGCGAGTTCCTCCTTGGAGGCAGAACTATCAAAGTGCACTTCGCCAGTAATCCGACGAAACCCCGGACGCACCCCTTCAGCCGCACCGAAAAATCCGCGCAGATCCAATTCCCCTTCGAGTCTGACCGACACATCGCGCAAGGGGATACCCAAGGCATCGGCATGCAAACGATAGGTGATTTCCTGGCAGGTAGCGAGCGCCGCCAAGGCGTATTCGACCGGGTTGGGGGCCTTGTCCTGGCCGCCGAGAGCTGGCGGTTCATCGACTTCCACGCTGAAGTCGCGAATTCTGACTTCGCGGTGTAGCCCGTTCTTGCCCTGGCTGGAGACATCGAAGCGGGCTATCGCTTGAGCTTCATCTCCAGACAATGCACTACGGGTGTCCTTGAACAACTGGGCAAAGCCTGTCATGACGCATTTCCTTTCCTGAGAGTTCGTGTCGCCGCATGTCGAACGACGCGGTGGGAAATGACTATAGGGTCAGTACAGTCGCCGGGCAAACAACTTATCGCGCAATCCATATTCGCTGCGGCGATATACGGCAGGTGGGGAATCATCGATAATCTTGCCAATTTCATACATTCGCCGTTGCCATGACTGACCCCATCGGTACGCTCATCACCCGTTGGAAGGATGATTCCCGCAGCACTTTTTCGACCTGGTTTTTGTGGTCGGAACGTCTCAAAAACTTTCGCTCCATCCGTCGCGGCATTGCCGAAGTCGTCAGGGATATCGAAGCCGGCACCTTTGGCAATGCCTATCGCGGTTCCTCGCTGGAAACGGTTGTGGCATCGATTGCCGAGCAGCGGCAAATCTTCAAAGGGGCAGACCACGCTTTCCTGTGGAAGCCGAAACTGCGGATTCCCGATATCTACGAGCATCCCGCGAACCAGAAAGCCTTCGCCCGCCTGCTGCATACCTGCAATTGCTGCGATACCGAGGAGGCTATCCTCCAGGCCATCAACCAGATTGACTCCCTCGCCATCAAGGGATTGGGGCCTGCGGTCGCAAATCTGCTGTATTTCATTCACCCGACCTTGGTCCTGCCGTTCAATACCGCTATCGTCAACGGATATAACGCGCTGACCGGCGCCAAGGTGAAGCTCGGTCGCTGGGATCACTATCTGGCGATGCGGCAGGGAGCCCTCGCTCTGAATGGCCGTTATCGACAGATGCTGTCCAATGATCTGGGTGCCTTGGCCGGCTTGCTGTTCGATGTTGGCAGCAAGCGTTATCCCGTACCGCCGCTTGATGGTGACGAGACTGCCGAACTGGCATGGCGGCAGGACTTGGAGCGAGTCCGGGAAGAATCCGCCGCGCAATCCAAAGCGGCCACGTCCGCGTCGGCGGGTGATCAATCCCATACCCAGATTCAAGGCTGTCTTCGCGATATCGGATTGGCGATGGGGTTTGGAGTCTGGATTGCCGCCAACGACCGCAACCGTGCCCACGAGACGGGTGTCCTGGGCGATGGTTGCCTGACTGCGTTGCCGGACCATCTGTCCGCCGTGTCGGGCGCCGAGTCGGTGAGAATGATCGACGTGATCTGGCTGGACAGGGCGATTGGCAACGTCATCGCAGCCTTTGAGGTGGAGCATACGACATCCATTTACTCGGGCATCGTCCGCCTTCTGGATTTGGCCTATGGCAATGAACTTCGGACATGCCAAGGCTTGTTCCTGGTGGCACCGGATGGCCGCGAAAACGACGTCTTGCAACAGATTCGCCGACCGGCATTTTCCAAGATCGGAGAGCTGAATTTCCGGTATCTGCCCTATGGCGAGTTGCTCGATCAACAAAAAGCCATTGTCCGCTTTGGCTCGGGACTGATGCCGATATTTTCCATCTCAAAATCCCTGTCTCGGTAAGGCGACCAGTTCCGAACCTTGCTGAGGGATGGACGTTGTGGCCGTTTATCCTGACATTTCGGTGACAAAGATGTAATCAGGCGGACATGCTTTCGTCAGCTTGCCAATCCTAAGCTCCCAAGAAATTCAGCTAGGTCTGCCGACTCGATGCGAGGGAGGCTATCTGCGAATACTCTGGATTCATCTCTATAGGGAGCCCGCCCATGAGGCCCGCAATTGAGCAGCTACGAAACCACTATCAATCCCAGCTTGATCTGATATTTCGTATCAGTCGCGCAGGGTTGGGATACTGCGAAAAAACCGTGGAAGCCAACACGGCGACGGCTCGTAAGCTATTGGCGATTCCGATCACGGAATCCTCGAATCAAGGGAATCTTGCCGAGGTGCTTGTCACTGGCGGAAAGATCGCAGCTGCCCACTGGACCGCCTCCGTCTCGCACGGAATCGATTTTCAGCGGCAGATATTTGCCAGTCTGACGAATAGGTAAAAGTCATGGATACGCGCGCTTCCTCGATCAATAGGAAACACGCCTCCATCTGGCGTTCCGATTGCGGTCAGGCGATCTCCTGTGTCGAGAAGATCAAGGTACTGAACGAGAACATCGATGAACTCTCGCAGATCGCGCAGGATTACCTTGAGGATGGCCTGTTGTTGGGCTGCTCGGAGCCGCAACTCCGGCAGGCCTTCCATGAAGTGATAGACCGCCTGATCAACCCTTATTCGCAAGTCAATTTCGACCGCAAGGAGGCATAAATGGGCAAAAACAATTCCGCAGGGAAAACCAAGACCGGCGAGCAGCCACAGCAAGCGAGCCAGGCAAGCGATGCTGCCGCCATTCCGCGCGAGCAGTTGATTTCCGAAGCCGCCTATTACAAAGCCGAGCAGCGCGGGTTCCAGCCTGGAAACGAGATGGCCGACTGGTTCGAGGCCGAAGCCGACGTGGACAGTATGCTTGGAAATTCTTCGGCTACAGGCGGTTTGTAGCTGATGGTTGCATCTCATGGTCTCGTGGCAACCGCAGCGAAGACGACCTTCGTGAGCAGTCCCGATGCCTTGCCCGTTTTGTGGCAGTGCCCGAACCGCCTTGCAGGAAATCGATCCCGGCGGCTGGATGGTCGAATGTCTCGGTTGCCAGCCACCGGACCGGTCAAGACATCGGCCATGGCTGCGGAGCAGGCATGGAACCGCTGCCTTCCGCACCTCACGCCTCGTGACCAGTCGTGATGACAATAATGTAATCCGGCGGTCACCTTGTTGACGGCCACGCAAGGGCAGACTTCGTCATGTCGGACTTTGATGACACCTCGGATTCACCCCGCACTTACTTTTGGAGAAATTGCCATGAAACTGAAATCCCTCCTCGCAACAAGCCTGCTGGCGATCACTGCTGCACTGTCCACAGGCGTGCAAGCCGCCTCGGATACAAATACACCTGCGGCCGCCCAAACTCCGGCAGCGGGAACGCAGGGCGACAAGGCCATGAAACCGCATTCCCACATGGAAGAAAAGTCTGGCGTGCCGCAGACGGCGCCGGAGGCAAAGGACAAGAAACCAGATCCGACGAAGGACAAGAATCGTCACCTTCATCCGCGAGATGGCAAATAATCCCATGCATCACGAGGCCCCGAATAGGGGCCTTGGCATTTATAAATGGCGCAACCCAAACATGTTGACCACGGCAACCGATGTTCGTGTCGTTTGCTTGCCGAGGCCATTGGGTGCAGTCCCAAGACGGTTCGTTACGCCTACTGCCATGCGGTTCTGGTGAGGCGCTGGATTGTCGATGCAACCATGGATGTTGCGATGAGGCGGTAGTCGCCGGACGCGATGATAAATGGCATGACGTGGGACCGCTGGATCCGGTCAAGGCGATTCTGATCATGAACGAGTGAGGCCAATCATGCATTCCTCTCACGAAATCGGGTATCCATCGGCTGAAACATCAAGCTCCAATACAGAAACGCTTTCGAACCATCGTCCCGGTGTCTCGGCGTCGGTTGCCAAAGAATCGTTTGCGCGAGCACTTGCGAGCGCAATTGCCCACAACACCACAATGACGGGTAGCGCCACGCAAGACACCAATGCTCCTGGCGAGGGATTGCAGCAGCGGTTGGTAGCGGCAATCCTCGCAGGAGCCCATGGGACTGGTGGCACAGCAGCGTTTTCCCTTGTGACCAAGGCATCTGGACACGTTCAATGGCAAGGCCAAGCAGAGATTTCGGCATTCTCGGCCGATGCGCAAGCCAAGCATGGCAGTCGATGGCATCATGAACTGAAGCCAATCGGGCCTGTCAAGGTGGCCTGAGAATGGCGCCGGTCGCGGGAGTCGGGAGTGTGCAGCCTACCGCACCTGCATCCAATGGCGGTGGGCATGGGGATCATTCCGCCGGTCAGTCGTCACCTACCGCGGGACAAACCTTTGCTTCCGCGCTATCGCAAGCCATCGGCCAAGCGCCGGCCGGCGGACATGCCGGTCATGGGGCTGGCCCAAATACTCCCGCTCTCCCACGTGCCAATAGCTCGCAAGCCGCTGCTGGTGGTCAAAGCGGAAGCACTCATTCTCGGCACTTCACCATTGGAGAAAATCATCAAGGTGAAAATCACGGCATTCAGGAAACGGTGCTCGGGGTGCGCGCCTATCGACAAGAGCTGATTGCGTCGAACATCGCCAACGCCGATACTCCGGGGTACAAGGCAGTGGATATCGACTTCCAGGAAGCGCTACGGATTGCTCGGTCCCTCGCCAATACGACGCCGCTTTCGCTTGCCACAACGGCCCCCGGTCATGTTCAAGGCCAGGTCCAGAACGGTCTTGCCATATCGCTCAAATATCACGTTCCAACGCAGCCCAGCGCCGATGGCAATACCGTGGAAATGGACGTCGAGCGTTCGAAATTCGCCGAGAATGCCGTAATGTGGGAATTTTCGCGTGATCGCGTCAGCGGGCATTTCAAGATGATGATGGAAATGCTCCAGAGCCTGAAGGATTGAAATGTCCATTGCACTGCCCGAAAGTCCTAGGGATCTTCGCTGGCTGCTTGCCCGAAGGATGGGGACGGTCGCGGTTGTCATTGGGCTGGTCGCGGGCAGTGCGTCATATCTGGTCGAGAGTCATCAAGCCGAGCAAGGTGCCCTTGATTACGCACTCGACAGTGCCCGTCACTTCGAATCGCCTGCCATGCAATTGGCAATCAGTGTCGGCTCACCGACAGACCACGGAGAACTCAACCGCTTACTGGATCGCAACCGGTTTATCGGGATTCGCATATTCGCCAATGACAAGAAACTAATCTACGAGTCCTGGGAAGACGTTCCCATGGTACTCATCGAAGCGGCAAAATCCCGAAAACATGAATGGCCTGGGCGCGGTCAGAGCCACACAAGCTGGATCGAGGCATCCGAAGAACGGCTCATACAAGTCATTCTTCCATTGTTTGGAACCGACGGAGAACTTGCAGGGTATCTGGACGGCGTTAGCCGCCTCGACAGAAAAGCCCTGAAATTGCAAAGAGTGCAAATCCGCAACGGGGCATTGACGGCGTCCATATCCGTCTTGGTTACCGCGCTTCTTCTTTACCCGCTGCTGCTGGCCATGCTGCAACGTTCAGTGGGGCTGTCGCGTCGCCTGCTGGATTCCAATCTGTCCCTGATGCGCTCATTGGGAAACGCGATCGCCAAACGCGACTCCGATACCGACGCCCATAACTATCGGGTAACGTACTATGCGGTTGCACTCGCCGAAGCGATGGAACTGCCAAGACGCGAAATCGCCGATCTGGTCGCGGGCGCCTTTCTTCATGACGTGGGGAAAATCGGTATTCCCGATAGCATTCTGCTCAAACCGGGAAAGCTGACCGATGATGAGTTCCGGATCATGAAGACCCACGCGCTCCTGGGCATCGAAATCGTGGCGGACAACCCGTGGCTGACTGGCGCGGCATGCACGATACGGCATCACCATGAACGTTTTGACGGAACGGGTTATCCCGACGGACTGGTGGGCGATGCAATCCCGCGTATCGCCAGGATATTCGCTGTGGTCGACGTTTTCGATGCGCTGACCTCGGAGCGTCCCTACAAGAAGCCGATGGGGCTCGCCGAGGCGCTCTCCATCATCGAGCAAGACTCGGGCCGACATTTTGATCCAGTCGTTGTGGCAAGTTTCAAAGGGATTGCCGGAGACCTGTACCAGAAGATGATCCAAGCCGATGCGTACGATCTGCAACAGGGAATGCGAGGTATGCTCCCTAAATACTTCAACGTGGAAGTGGCTCCCGAAGAAGCCACTCCATTCCACATGGCGCGCTGATCAGCCTTCGTGCCCCTTCCGTAGCAACGAATCCAGGCGCATCACTTCATCGCCATGCATGATGATCTTTTGACCATCCTTGGTTTCCATGACGGTATCTTTCTTCATCCGAACAGCATTACCGTACTTATTTTCCATGGCCATCTTGCCATCCTTGAAAATGTAGACCGTCGAACCATCTTTGAGATCAATTACCTGCTTAGCTTCGGCACGGGCAGCATCACCTGCGAACGCGGAAACGGCGGCAGAACTGATTGCAACGACCAGCAAAAATTTCTTCAGCATTTTTCATGCTCCTATGTGGAAACTTCATAAAACGCGGAATTGTCATACACCGCAGAATTCATTTTGCTCGCCCCATCCTAACCGGATGCTTACCGAATGATTACATCTATGTAACCACCCGGTAAGCAGATCAACCGCCAATGTAGGCCGGATTTTCTGCAACGTAGACCGTCACTCCGTCAGTTCCAGGAATGATCTTGGAAAGTGGGAACGGTGCCGTGCCGAGCGTATCGAACATCCACGTGATAGTTTTCCCGCCGGCCTTGATTTGGACCGTTTCGAGGCGTGTGACGTTCAGGTATTTTGTGCTGCTGTCAATGCTCACCACACGCGCTGCGGCGGCGGTGGATTGATACCCGAAGGGAGCAAGCTGGTTGGCTGTCGGTTGGCCCTTTGATTCCGAAGCGTGCGAGAGCCAATGCAGGCTTCCGCTTTCGGAATAGTCTTCGTGGGCCATTGCGGCTGTCGTGCCAATGGCGCTCAGGGAAGCGATCAGAGCGATTTTGGTAAGCGTGGTTTTCATGGTGTTCTCCTAGTGACATTGGGTTGTTAGCGCCGGATATTTCTCGTCCGACGGTGATGCCATCTTAGGAATCGCATACCAACAGGAAGATGACTCGGAAATTACCTTTCGGTCAGGTTGTTGTCTCCGAGAGGAGCGATGCAGCCTACACAGCGGAGAGAAGAATTACGAATCAACGATATCGCCGGTAATGCGGTGGTCATTTGTTGTCGTTGTGAACTCTCTGATTGTCACTGACTCTTTTTCCTCCGCTGCAAGTTCCACGGTTTCTTTCTTGCGCGCCGCCAGAATCGCGCGCGTGGCCAGGGTGCGAATTTGCCCGGCTACTCGAAGGATCCTGCGTTTCCATTGATAGGCCTCGATGGAGTAGTGCGTGTCGTCGATGAGGCAGGCAAGCCATAAAGTATCCATCGCGGCTATCAATTGATCGAACTCGCGGATGATGGCCAGGAACCTGATCGAGCGTGGCGAGGTGATCTGAATCTCGACGGTACGGGCATTGGTATATCCGATCATCGTCTCGCAGCCATTGGCTTCGCTCATATCCTGCATGCGCTTGATCTCCTGGCGAATCTCCTCCAGCGTTTTGTTGAGCAGGTCATCAACCATTGCTTCCACTGCCTGGGCCTGTTCTTCAGTACCGATGAAGCGTAAAACGACGGTCAGCGAGAACAGCCCGTTGGCACACATGTCGTAACCACGCTCGAATACCTGCTGGGCATGCAATGAATTCAGCATGGTCTTCTGGGTGATGAATGGCCGGCTATTGCTTAGCCTGACGGTAGGAATGTTGGTTGAAAGCTTGTACTGACGTGTGGCCATGACTGTCTCCCGGTTGATATAGCCTCGGGAGAGTAGTCAGGACGCCCCATCTATGGCGTCTGAAATGCGTCCAAAAAGGGCATATTTCGACTGCCTGAACATTTTTCCGATGGTCAGAATGCGACCATCTCACGTCCTCCTTATGGCGGGCATGGTGAAGGTAGCTGGCCTTCCGAAACAAACAGCATTTTCAAACCCCGGCGGGGATACCCCGTCAGGTAATGACGGCCTTCCTGCCAATTTCAACTTTTGTCAGGAGGTAGTCATGGCATCACTCAACAGAGTCACCCTCATCGGCAACTTGGGTGCCGACCCTGAGGTTCGTTACACGCAGAACCGCGAAGCGATCGCAACGATTCGGATCGCAACGACGGAGACGTACAAGGACAAGTCGTCCGGT
>Ga0172380_10000956_pt1 | contig 51887 bp, 53 predicted proteins | sample Leawe162metaG_FD_119747 | JGI IMG/M metagenome (GOLD analysis project Ga0172380, IMG submission 119747) | Leachate microbial communities from a municipal landfill in Southern Ontario, Canada - Leachate well 162 metaG | ecosystem: Engineered > Solid waste > Landfill > Unclassified | place... | reverse complement strand
TGTATCAAGGGGTTAAAGGGGTTAGTATGCGCGTCATGCTGTCAGCGAACCGAAGTTCTCAGGCCAGCTAGTGGAGGGTAGAATACTAGGGAGGCACATGACTCGCAACCTAACATAAGTTAGAATAGGGGGTATAAGGTGCGTTTGGTAAATCTCGCAGATTCAACCAATCGTTCCTGATATTAGCACGTATTTGACTTTACGTCAATAGTTTTCGACACTTTTTATATGAAAATCAATAGAATTTCACCAGATGCCAGCGAATATCTTCAGATTGTGACTCATATTGCTAAAGTGCCAGAAAAATTACATTTTATAGGAAATCTACCTGCTACCCGTCGCCCCAGCGTCGCCATCGTCGGTACTCGCAAGCCCACTGCCTATGGTAAAGAAGTGACGCACCAGCTGGCCTACGAGCTGGCGCGCCGGGGGGTGGTGATCGTCAGCGGCCTGGCACTCGGCGTCGATGGGCTGGCCCACCAAGCAGCCCTGGAAGCTGGCGGCACCACTATAGCTGTGCTCGCCAACGGCCTGCCCGATATCTACCCAGCTACTCATAAGTCCTTGGCTGAAAAGATTATTAAACAGGGCGGCGCTATTATAAGTGAGTATGAGCCCGGTACCGAAGCGTGGCCGAATCAATTCCTAGAGCGCAACCGCATCGTCAGCGGGCTAGCCGACGCCGTGATTATCACCGAGGCCGCCAGTAAAAGCGGTACGCTCAATACCGCCATGCACGCGCTAGAGCAAGGCAAAGAAGTTTTCGTGGTGCCAGGTAACATCACCAGCCCCATGAGCAGCGGCTGCAACGCACTCTTAAAACAAGGTGCCACACCGATTACGAGCTTTGAGGATGTGCTCGAGAGCATAGCACCCGAGCTGCTCAAGCCCCAAACGTCGCTGGCCCTGGGTAATAACCCAGCCGAGACGACTATTATTACTCTGCTCCAAGCCGGTGTGCGCGATGGCGAAGCATTGCAGCAGCAGTCGGGCATCGAGGCAGTCGAATTTGCCACCACGCTCACCATGCTCGAACTTGCTGGCACCATCCGCTCACTTGGGGCTAATCAGTGGACGCTGCGCTAGCATTAAGTACATATACTATATTTCGATTTTACAAATTACCAAAAGTTGCTTATAGTATCCCATTGTGTTGAACAGCCAATCTAACCATAAGGATTTATGAGTAAAAACTTAGTCATCGTCGAGTCACCAGCCAAAGCCAAGACTATCGAGAAGTACCTCGGTAAGGATTTCGTAGTCAAAAGTAGCATCGGCCACATTCGCGGCTTGCCGAGCAAAAGTGGCAGTATTGATGTAAAAAATAACTTTGCACCTATTTACGAAGTCGATAGCGGCAAACGAAAAGTCATTGCTGATCTGAAAAAAGAAGTAAAAGCCGCCGATACTGTTTGGCTAGCATCCGATGAAGACCGCGAAGGGGAGGCGATTGCCTGGCACCTGGCTGAGGTACTAAAGCTTGACCCCAAGACGACGAAGCGCATCGTCTTTCACGAGATCACGAAGAATGCTCTGGATGAAGCGGTCAAAACGCCGCGTACTATTAATATGCCGCTGGTTGAAGCCCAACAAGCCCGCCAATCGCTAGATTATTTGGTTGGTTTTGAACTTTCACCAGTGCTGTGGCGCAAAGTTGCACCCTCGCTCAGTGCCGGTCGCGTGCAATCGGTGGCCGTTCGCCTCATCGTCGAGCGCGAAGCCGAGATCGACGCCCACCAACCCGAATCTACCTTCAAGCTGACGGCTGTATTTGTCCTCGAGGATGGCACCGAACTGCCCGCCACCAGCAGCAAAAAGCACCAATCGATTGATGATGTCCGTACCATCCTGGAAGCCTTCGCAGCCAGTAGCTTTAGCGTGGCCAGCATCGAGAAGAAGCCTGGCACCCGCAACCCATCCGCTCCATTTACCACCAGCACCCTGCAGCAAGAAGCCAGCAGTAAGCTCGGTTTCAGTCCGCGTAGCACGATGCAGCTGGCCCAGCGCCTATACGAAGCCGGGCATATTACGTATATGCGTACCGACTCGGTGAACCTCTCAAACCAAGCACTTGGGGCTATGACTGAATTTATCAAGCAAAGTTACGGCGATGCCTATCACCAATTCCGCACCTTTAAGAGCAGGTCTGCCAATGCCCAGGAAGCCCACGAAGCGATCCGTCCGACAGATGTCCGGCGAGATTTTGCCGGTGCCGATGAGCAACAAAAGAAACTGTATAACCTTATCTGGCGCCGCACCCTCGCCAGCCAAATGGCACCCGCGAGCTTAGAAAAAACCACCATCAGCATCGCCGCCACGAAAAGCAGCGAAGTTATGGAAGCTAAGGGCGAGATCGTCATTTTTGATGGTTTCCTAAAGGTCTACGGCCGCAGCGGTGATGACGTGCTGCTCCCAGAGGTGAATAAAGGCGATGCGCTCACACTCAAATCGGCAGATGCCCTCGAGCAACTCAGTCGCGGCCCAGCCCGCTACACCGAGGCTAGCCTCGTCAAGAAACTGGAAGAAATGGGCATTGGCCGCCCGAGCACCTACGCTAGTACTATTAATACTATTCAAAGTCGTAATTATGTCGAGCGCGGCGATCTAGAAGGCGTGCAGAAGTCCATTAAGCATTTGACGCTTACTGGTGGCACTGTCGCCGAAGCCGACGAGACGATTGAATACGGCAAAGACAGCAATAAACTATTCCCGACCGACACCGGTAAAGTGGTGACCGACTTTTTGGTCAAGCATTTTAGCGAAGTGATGGACTACGACTTTACGAAGAGTATTGAGGAAGAACTCGACGAAATCGCCCTGGGCGCCAAAGACCGCGTGAAAGTACTTAGTGACTTCTACGGACCATTCCATAGCCTAGTCGAGAAGAGTGCCGATATTACCCGCGCTGAAGCCAGCCAAGCCCGCCTGGTGGGCAATGACCCCAAGTCTGGCCTACCAATCTATAGTCGCTTCGGCCGTTTCGGCCCGATGCTCCAAAAAGGCGAGCAGTCCGATGACCCCAAACCAGAATTCGCTCCATTGCCGACTGGAGCCAAGATCGAAACCGTCACCCTTGAGCAGGCGCTCGAGATGTTCAAGCTGCCACGCCTCGTTGGGCAAACCGATGATGGCAAAGATATCAAAGCCAACATCGGCCGCTTTGGCCCCTATATCGTGATCGACAAGCTGTTTGTAAGTATCAAACCACTGGATCCGCACACCATTACCTTAGAAGAAGCCAAGGAGCTCTACGCCGCCAAGGTGAAAAGTGAAGCCGAGAAAAACATTGCCGACTTTGGCGATGGCATCAAGGTCTTAAATGGTCGCTGGGGTGCCTACATCACCGATGGCAAAAAGAACGCCAAGATCCCCAAAGATACCGAACCAAAATCTATCACGCACGAGCAGGCTAAAGAGCTGCTTGCGAAGGCGCCAGCTAAAAAAGCACGCAAGCGCATCGTTCGTCGAAAAAGCTAGCACCACACCATATCTAGGATACTAAGAAAGCCTCATGACACTATTTACAAAGCATGTCATCTTCATGCTATAATAATTTTATACAGGTAGAATACTTGACATATAAAAAACATTGTTTTATAATCGAAGCAGATTGAGACAATAAACTATAAACTCAAACGGTGGAACAGAGAGGACATACCCCATCATGGAAGAAACAGCGACCAAAGACACGACAGCGACTCTGAAAGAGGCTGTGACTGATATTCTTGGCGTCATCGAACAAGACCGCGAGAAAGAGATCATCACTCGTCGCTTTGGCCTGTTTGACCGTAAGGAAACGCTCGAACAAATCGGGGAACTGCTTGGTATCACCCGTGAACGCGTTCGACAGCTCGAGAAAGCTATCCTCATCCGCCTCAAGATTGCCGCTGAAGATGGCAAAGTGCCTGCGATCCACGATGTAGAGCGCACCCTTATCCGCCACCTGTCAGAAAATGGCCGTGTTGGCCGCGTCAAAGACGTTGCAGACACCCTCGTCGGTGGCACCAGCGATGACCGTCACCGCGCCCATGTGGCCTTTGTGTCTGAACTCTCGCCACACCTCACGGTAGTCGGCGAGAACGACCACTATTTTCACGCTATCGGTATTAAAGAGCACGGCGACGAGAAAAAGGTAAAGACCGGCGTTGATACGATTGTCAAGACCATTAAAGAGCACGGCGAGCCAATTCAGATTGAAGAACTACACGACAAGCTCAACTTTGAGCACCCCAGCCACGTCAAGGCGCTGGCGAGTGTCAGTAAGCACCTAGCTCACCTCAATGACCACTGGGGCCTGACCAAATGGCCAACCGTGAACCCCAAGAACATCCGCGACAAGATCTACGTGATCTTAGCCGAAAACGGCAAACCAATGCACTTTTCTGCTATTGCCAAGGCTATCAAAGACAGCGACTTCAAACGAAAAGATGTCACCACCCAAGCAATTCACAACGAACTTATTAAAGACAAGCGTTTCGTCCTGATTGGCCGCGGCATCTACGCGCTCGACAGCTGGGGCTTTAGCAAGGGAACCGTCTCAGATATCATCACCGATGTGCTGAAAAAAGCCGGCGAACCGCTGCACCGCGACGAAATCGTCAAGCGTGTTCTTAAAAGCCGCCAAGTTAAAGAAACTACCATTCTTCTCAACCTACAGAGTAAATCACAGTTTAAGCGTGTCGCAAAGGCGACCTATGCACTGGATAGTGCAGAGTCCTAAGAACGAAACTTGCAAACACCGTAGTGGGGTGGAATAATAAGAGGTGAATATGGATATTCTATCCTCACTTATTGCGTTCTTTTTGCACCCGCTGGTATGGATCCCGCTGGTTCTAATCCTCGGCTATCTGACCTGGCGTAATTACCGCCATATCGACGCCATCCAGTCGATTGAAAGCACGCTCCTGATTCTGGAGATTCCAAAGGCTAATGACAAATCAGAACTCGCCGCCGAGCAGCTGTTTGCCAGCCTCCATGGAATCCTGCGCGATAAGCGCGAACTTCACTACACCAAGGGTATTCAAGAGCACCTGAGCTTTGAAATCGCCTCGGTCAACGGCCAAATTCGCTTTTATGCCTGGGTGCCGAAGACCCTCCAAAGCTTTGTGGAAGGTCAGATCTACTCGCAGTATCCGACCGTGCAGATTCATGAAGCCGACGAAGATTATGTCACCCATGAACGCAACCACAGCGTCGTCTACACCTCTGAAATCGCCCTGACAGGTAGTGAGTTCCTGCCGATTAAGACTTTTCAGAGTTTCGAAGTCGACCCGCTGGCCGGTATTACCGGTACGTTGGCCAAGCTCGAACAAACGGGCGAAGAACTCTGGGTTCAAGTCGTGGTCCGCCCAATCGCTGATGATTGGCACAAATCGGCCGAACGATGGGTCAAAAGCATCCGTGGTGGCAATCCGATGGCCTTTTTATCCGGCGAAGGCTTTAGCTTTAAATGGATCGGCCAGTTCCTGGCCGCCCTCTGGAAACCACCAGAACAGGGCAGTGGTACCACCTCGGCTCCCGAAATTTCCGAGCGCGACAAAACTCGCATCAGCGAAGCCGAGAAAAAGGCCACCAAACTGGGTTACCAAGTCAAGATCCGCCTGGCCTACCTGGGTGAGAGCCAGGCCAATGCCAAGCTGCGCATGCAGGCCATCGTCGGTACCTTCAAACAGTACAACAGTACCAATTTAAACGGCTTCAAGATGGTCAAAAACAGTTTCAATAAAGACGACTTGAAGCAGTACAAAGCTCGTCTCTTCACCGATAGGGGATTCATCCTCAATATCGAGGAGGTGGCGTCCGTCTTCCACTTGCCGCATACCAATGTTGAGACCCCAAATATCGTCTGGGCCAGCAACAAGACCGCCGAACCACCAGCCAAACTACCAGTCCTCACCGGGAATGATGCCATCGATGAAAACATCAGTGCCTTTGGCCTGACCAATTTCCGCGGTATCAACCACCAGTTCGGTATGCTGCGCTACGACCGTTCGCGTCACGTCTACATCATTGGGCAGACCGGAGCCGGTAAATCTGGTACCCTCGAACTCTTTGCCCTGAGTGACATTTTCCACGGTCACGGCTACGCTATCATCGACCCGCACGGCGACTTTGCCGTCGATAACATGCGCTTTATCCCAGGCTCACGTCTGCAAGATGTGGTGTACTTCAACCCGGCCGATACGGCCTTTCCGCTGGGTTTCAACCCGCTGGAAGTCACCGACCCAGCTCATAAGACCAATATCTCCTCCGAGGTCATTGGGGTACTCAAGCGCATGTTCGGCGAAAGCTGGGGACCACGGCTCGAGTACATTCTGCGCTATACCATCCTGGCGCTACTCGATCGCTCCGACACCACCATGCTCGATATTACTCGCATGCTGACGGACAAAAAGTTCCGTAAAGAGACGCTGACGTACTGTACCGACACGGTGGTCCTTCAGTTCTGGAACATCGAGTTCGCCAGCTGGACAGAGAAATTCCAGGCTGAAGCCATCGCCCCAGTCTTAAACAAGGTGGGCGCCTTTACCGCCAACCCAATCATCCGAAATATTATCGGCCAGCCCAAGAGTACCTTCAATATCCGCGAGATCATGGACGAAGGTAAGATCCTGATCGTCAACCTATCTAAAGGTCTTATCGGTGAAGACAATGCCTCGATCCTCGGGGCCTTTATTGTCACCAAAATCCAGCTGGCTGCGATGAGCCGTTCGGATATCCCGAATATCGAAGACCGCCGGCCGTTCTATCTCTACGTGGACGAGTTTCAGAACTTCGCCACCGATTCATTTGCGACCATTCTGTCTGAGGCCCGTAAGTACGGTCTCAACCTGACGGTCGCCAACCAATACATCTCCCAGATGAGCGACACCGTACGCGACGCCGTCTTTGGCAACGTCGGCACCATGATTAGCTTCCGTGTCTCAGCCGACGACGCACCGATCCTTTCCAAGCAGTTTGAGCCCCAGTTTGAGCCCACCGACCTGCTGCAGATGCATAACCGTAACTTCGTGATAAACATGGTGATTAACGGCGAGAAGTCGCCAGCCTTTAGCGCCCGTACGCTGAATCTGCCGCCACCTCAGACCGATAACACCGGTCGTATCATCGAAAATACACGGCACCTCTATAGCCGGAGCAGGGAAGAGGTCGAAAAAGAGATCGCCGAGGCCATCCGACCACCCAAGCCCCTCCAAACCTCCGCCCCCCAGAGCCAAACCCAAGCCGCACAGTGGCCGATCAACGCCCAGACGCAAACTATTACGCCAGATGCTCAGCAGCCTTCCCAGCCTCAGTCAGAGCAGGGCAGTAGCGACCCGTCTGCCCCTCCAAAGAAAAAACGTTCCCGCACCCGCAAACGAAAACCAGCCGGTAGCGGTGAGCGACATGAACAGCACCACGAACCTGGCTCACAAAACGTCAACGCCGCCCCACAACCTACTGATGACTCTCATCAGCTCAACCTTCGCTAAGATTGACTGGGATCAATGCTGGATCGGAAAGTAAGCGCCATGCTATACTTGCAGTATTAATCAAAGGGAGAATGTAACATATGGATTTAGTTAACGGCACAAGCGATGACATCTACCTCAAACTTGGTTTGGCAGCAGCAATTCTTTTCATTTTTTTCTTTGTGTGGGCTGCTCTAGCGATCCGTAGATGGAATGTCCAATCAGCAATATTGAAGATGGGTGAGGATGTTGCAGAGCTAAAAAGGGGAGTAGCTCAGCTTAGATCTACTGCAGGCACAGACAGAGATAAACATGAATTATCCTCGATATCTGACGCTTAATTCCGCCCCCTTATCATCGAGTATAGGAAACTTTGTTAGTTAGCGTATACTCAGGATATGGGCTGCATAAGAGAATTTATACACTTGGCATATGAAGATGGAAATGAGCTAGAATGTTCAGGTCATGCTCAGCAGCCTGGTGTTTATTGTTCCCATGAGCTTACACCCTCAGAATACCTCGATTTCGCACAACGGGATCTCATAACCAAAAAGAGTAGTATTTTTCATCGTGCTGGAAATTCAATATCAAACTCAAAAAAGGCGATAGACTGCCGTGCCGTAGATATACTTAACTACTGGGGAATAAATGATTATGATGAGAATAAGAAATGGCTAGACTTCACGGAGAAAGCCAAGATACTCGCTAGCCTAGGCATTAGTACGCCACAATTAATTAGTAGAATTAATACATACCGAAATAAGGTTGAGCACTCCTTCCAGATAGCCAAGCTTGATGACGCACGAGATTTTATTGAAATTGCTGAACTGTACCTAGGATATACATCAAGATATATACCAAAACTGTATGATTATGATGAAGATAACCCTAAAATCTATTTAGGTGATTATAATCAGTTCTCCGACCATACTCAGCCAACGTACGAAGATACCACTTTTACCCTAAGCCTCAAACGCAATGACGCAATAATTATAGTACTTAAACACCATTCATATTCAGATGATAGAAAGTCTATAATCACAGAGCAATCGGTTGAATATTTGAAAAATCCTCAACTGTACGCCGAACTAGTAAAGGCATACTATTTCATACATGTGACTAAATAACTATGTAATACTTACCGGTCGCCACTGTTATTATCTCAGAATTTCATGGGGTATGCGATATATAGAACATAACTAGAACATGCATAAATAACTAATATTTAACAGATCACGACCACTGGTGGCAAAAATGTATAGATATGTGCATGTGTCGACAAACGTATAAAAAGATTATGAAACGACAATAGACGATAAAAATATGCCGAGCCATAAGCAGGGCACATAACAATATGAACGCAGAAGCACGGAACCAGAATTTTAGGGCGATATATAACGATAGTGTGATAGTCTAATCAATATTGATCTTACGTCGCACAATATATCTTTTACGACATTAACTATAGTTTGATTAGTTGATTCACTATACCTCCTATATTAGTTGTATTTTGTACCAATGCCCCTATGGCAGGGTATTTCATACTTGTTCTACTGTTAACGTGCATTGCGCTGCGCTTCAAACATATGTTAGTTATACTTACTACTCATTCTACGTACGCGTCTATACCCGCGATCTTCCAGAAGACCTATTTGCATTTCTATGTTTATTTGACATTATATAGTTTTCCACAACTTTATATGTTTTTTAGGTCGCCTTCATGGCTCTTTATACCCTGCCTTCTCTCCTCACCTATTTGCATATTTGCTTTTTTATATTTTTATATACTTATATAGTTTTCTTGAATATACCCAAAATATAGAACAAAATTAGAACATTCTCTTTGGAAGAGGAGGTAGCCCCTATATATAAAAAGCTTTGCCGCTTACCCGCACGTCTATATTGGCGGGCGTCATTCCCCGCTGCTGCAGGTATTTGATCGCTCTATCAAGATCTTCGGCCTGCTCCCCTGCTGAGCGGTCGATTGAACATTTTATTGGATAGCTGATACCCTGTATCTTAAGGTCGACCTGACGAGTTGTCCCGGCCGGGATAATCACCTGCTCTACCGTGTAGCCGCGTTGTTGGGAGAAGCCTACCAGACGGCCGACAAAGCCGAGGAAGCGGTTGCTCGCTACCGCCTGGCCAGGGGTGACTGGCACGCCGCTGTTATCGACGATCTGCACTGGAGGCGCCGCGAAGTAATTGCGCGTAAAGGCGGTTCCATTACCATCGACATATTGCTGCGACCCGTTAATCGTCCAGCCAGTAATGGGACGGCGGGGCGTAATGGTAAACTGCGAGGTCGCAAAGACTGACCCCGGCTCCACCTTTATAGATTCAATCTCTGGCGCTTTTGTTTGCACAAACGCTAAAAATGTACGATCGTTTAGTAAAAAGCGGAGCCGTTCCACAGGATGTTGGCCATAATATTCCTGGATGATTGGCTCATATAAAGACGCAGTGGCAGTCGTCGTGGGCTGATTCCTGATAGCAATACTGGCTTTAGCAGTAAACTGACTGATCAGAATATAGAGAGCGAGTGAAATGAGCAAAATAATCGTAAGCATCATGCCTAGTTGACGGCGCTGCAGTGCCAAGTGATGGGCGTGGACGCGCGGCGACTTTAGCTGTGCCGTGCCTTCGCCAGAACTCACGACCTGTGAAGATGAGCTACCTGTAAGCGTCCGGTTACGCTTGAACGCATACCGCTCGGCAAGTTCTGCGTCGCTGGCACGAGTTTGGGGCGCAGCGCCAGGTTGGCGCCGTCTGGGAATGTCTGCGTTTTTCTTTTTTGGTAATTTCATGGTGTCTTTGTTAATTGTAGCAAAAATACGCGTTATTTACGCTGGGCCGATTCAATAAGCCGGGCCGTGTCCGCTGCGGCCTGGGGCCGCGCAAAGGCATGTAACGCCGTAGCTAGTGCATCGCGTTTCTTGGTATCGCTAAGTAAGTCATCGACAAGCTTTACGAGAGTACTTGGTGTTGTCATATCCGCATCACTTAAGGTCGCTACAGCCCCGGCTGCCTCAAACACCCGAGCGTTCTTGAGCTGGTCGCCCAGCTGGCGAGCAGGCACAGCAATCACTACTTTCTTGAGGCTCGCCAGTTCCTGAAGAAACGTGGCGCTTGCCCTGGAAATAACGATATCCGCTGCACCAAGCACCGAGGCCATACCTTCGAACACGAAGGGGACTGCTATGTAGTTCTTGGTCCCCTCACCTTTTTGCTCGGCTCGAGCAATATTCTTTTTACCAGTGATATTATAGATAACGACGTCTTTTTCGGCGAGTTCACGAGCCACCGCTGGCATGGCGTCATTGATAGAAATAGAGCCCAGTCCCCCACCCATCGCGACGATCAGAGTTTTATGCGGGTCGATGCCAAGTGCTTGCTTGTACTCGCGCTGCTTGTCGGCTGTAACCGGCTGGAACGACTCGTCGATCGGTACACCGACGTAGGTGCTTTTACGCGGATCGTACGAATAATTCTCAAGGGGCGCGCCGGTGGCAATCTTGGTTGCAAAACGTGATAATACACGGTTGGTGAGCCCAGGGCGGGTATCTGAGTCGTGGATGACAAGCGGACGCCGTAGTACCCACGCAGCAAGTCCGAGCGGTAGACAGACGTAGCCACCTTTGGCAAAGACAACATCAGGGCGGAACCGCAGAATCAGCACAAGGCTCTGGAAGAATCCCACAATAATCTTGACGATATCGGTCACATTACCTTTCACGACGTGCCAGCTGGTCAAATGCTGGAGAAGCGAGAGATGTGCATAGCGACGGAACTTACCAGCCGTGATGGTCGAGACACTCACTGGCACAGACACGTGGTCCATCAGGCCACGAGCTTGGCTCTCAAATGCTTTGTCACAGACAAATCTGACGATGAGGTCGGGATTATGATCTGCTAACTGCTCAATAACCGCGGCTACCGGCGTGACGTGTCCGCCCGACCCCCCGCCGACTGCGAGAATCTTCATATCCTGTCTCCTTTACTCGTGACGTGAAATTAGTATACCGTGAAAGTTGGAACGCAAGGCCTAAGGCGGCGGCAATAAAGATCATACTGGTGCCTCCGAAGCTCAGCAGCGGCAACGTGATACCAGTCAGTGGGAAAATACCAATCATAGCTGCGATATTGAGAATGACGTGTGCGCCCAGCCAGCCAAATACCCCCACCACAATCAGCTTGAGACGCATGTCCTCTAAATGATCAGCTACGTTGAGTAGCCTCAGCAGCAGCGCTGTAAACAGCAAAATAATTACGACCAGGCCGACGAAACCAAACGTCTCGCCCATAATCGCGAAGACTGAGTCGTTGATAGCCTCCGGTAAATATCCGGTTGCCTGGATACTGTTGCCGATGCCTACCCCAAGGAACCCACCGCTACCGATCGCAATCTTGGCGTGGACAATGTGGTAATTCGAACTATCATCTAAGCTCGTGCTATCTCCCTGTAAAAACGTGGTGATACGCTCCACGCGGTGCGGCGCCACGATAATAAGAAGCACCATGACACCCAGTAGGCAGAGGCCTATCAGACCCAGTGTGCGCAGGCTTAGTCCGGCCACCACCATCATAGCCGCCATGATGGCAACCAGTGCAATGCCGGTACCCATGTCTTTTTGAATTCCGATAATAAAGAAGATGGCAGCGAGCAGTACCGCACCCAGTGGGATGAGGGTTTTCTGGACATCATTCACAAGTCCCTGGCGTGCTCGCATACCGAGGAAACCGGCTGTAAATATCAGTACGCCAAACTTGAGTAGCTCCGCCGGCTGAATGCTCCCAAGCGGTCCCAGGTCAAACCAACGACATGCTCCCAGGCTACACTGGGCAATCCCGAGGCCGATAGCCCCGGCAAGGGCTAGCACTAAACAGGCAGCGAAGCCAATCAACATAATCTTGCTGGCATTGCGACGGAAAAACTGGAATGGAATAAAGCTCATGAGACCAAAGGCCGCGAGCGCCAGTAGGAGGCTCACTGTTTGTTTAATGAAAAAATACGTACTGGTATAATAGTCGGTCCCGTAGGCGTTATTAAGTACGTTAGCGCGCTGAGGCCCGATAGCGTACATCACGATCAGCCCCAGCATCATCAAGAGACCAGTAAACAGCACGATCTGATAATCAGGCTTGTGACGCCGAACGACACCCACCCCGTCCGAGTCGGTCTGCGAGGCTGGTCGTCTGACGGTGCGCATCTAGACGTGTCCTCCGACAAGCGCTAGCAGCACGCCAATGAAAGCGGCGATAAAGCTAATCACCCAAAATCGCATAGTCACCTTGGTCTCTGGCCAGCCTTTGGCTTCTAGGTGGTGATGGATCGGTGCGGAGAGAAAGATCTTTTTATGAAACAGTTTTTTGCTCGTGATCTGGAGCAAGCTCGAACCGGCTTCCACCACAAAGACGATACCAATAACGGGCAGTAGGAAGAGCGTGTTGGTGAGCATGGCGACTACCCCGAGGCTAGTGCCGAGTGCAAAGCTACCGACATCGCCCATAAAGAAGCGGGCCGGATAAATATTAAACCACAGGTAGCTCAGCAGCGCGCCGAGGACCGTAAAACAAAAGCCCGCTAGGATTGTCTGACCCTGAAAGACAGCAATCGCCCCAAATGCCCCATACGCTGCGATTAGTAACCCGCCAGCGAGTCCATCGAGACCATCACTAATATTGACTGCATTGCTGGTGGCGGTCACCGCAAAGGCAAACAGCGGCACAATCAACCAACCAAGGGCTAGATCACCATAGAATGGAATGTGGATATCACTAAAGCCAAGCTTCACAAAGAAGTACCAGCCGAGCGCCAGCGAAATACCGACAATCATCGTAAACTTAAAGCTGGTGCGCAGCCCAGCCACGCCCAGGCTCTTGCCGCGGATATTGATGATGTCATCGAGCAGTCCCACTGCCCCGCCAGCGATTAAGGCGGCCAGTGGCAGCCAGGTCTGTCCCCTATCGAGATTGAAGGCGAGGGTCACGATAGTAATCGAAATAACACTAATCATACCGGCCATCGTCGGGATATTGCGCTTAAACTTATCAGCGTGCAGCTTGGTAAAGACTTCGAGCATCTCCCCAGTCGTGCTGGTAGTGCGCTGCGTTTTCCAGAATTTATAACGGTAGGCAAAAAAGGTATAAACCGGTGTGAGCAACATAGCGATCACAAAAGCTATCACGCTCAATGCGGAAATTGCCACCAGGTCATTGGTTAGGGTTACTTGTTCCATATCAGTCTTATCCTTTCGGCTGTATCTTCATATAATCAATCATCCAGTTGGAAATATCGGTAAAAATCGGTTTGGCGTGAATGTTGCCCTCGAGGTTCATGTTTTTACCTGATACCTGTACCATTATGACATACTTTGAGCTCGCTTCAGTGCCCCCGTAGCCGAGGTAGGTACCAATAGTCTGATCGAGCACGTATTGGCCATTTTCAATGGTCTGTGACGTTCCGGTCTTGCCGCCGATGAAGTAGCCAGCTCGATCGCCCGAAGGGAGCGATTTACGGGCTTGATACGTCATTTCACGGAGCTTAGCGGAGGTGGCCTGAGTCACAATCCCCTGCCGTGGGGTTTTTGTCTTTTCGGGAGCGATGCGTCCATCATCCTTCACAACGCCATCAATGACTGTGGGGTAATAATACGTCCCGCCGTTGACCAGCGCGCTAAAGCCCGCCGCTACCTGCACCATGGTAATATCAAGCCCCTGGCCAAAGACCATATTGGAGTAACGCACGGCATTTCCCTCTTGTTCTTCGGGTGAAATGACCCGTCCGGCGGCTTCCCCACTCACCTGGATTCCAGTCAGTTCACCGAGGCCGAATTTGTCGTGATAGTACTGATAGATCGTATCGCGCGCTGCTTTAGTAATCTTCGAACCATCGCCCAAGCGTTGGGCAATCGTCACCATACCGGTATTAAGCGAGAAGTTGAGTGCGTCCTGCATGGTGATCGTACCAGTATGGCCTTTAGCCGCGTTGACGATCGTCCGGTCTTCCACCGTGATCCTATCGGTGTTGACGTATGTCGAGTTCGGTTCAATTACACCCTTATCGAGACCAGTAGCGACCGTGAAGGTCTTAAAGACCGAGCCGGCCTCGTACGGTGTGGTCACGATACCGTTATTAAAGGCCTGGGCATCTTCGACCTTGTTGTATTCGGCCGGATTGTAGGTCGGTAGATTGGCCATAGCCAGCACTTTGCCCGACTGCGGGTCCATCACGATGACGCTGCCGTTGGTGGCATGGGTCCGCGCCAGGCCATCGGCCAGGGCTTTCTCGGTGTACGATTGGATGTTGCGATCGATGGTGAGGAGTATATTATCGCCGTTTTTAGCCGGCTGATTGATGTTCTGCCGCCCGATCGTCAGAGGTACGTTGCTCACGTCAGTCACCGATTGCAAGACACCGTCCTTGCCTACCAGCCGATCATTAAGGTAATCCTCGACGCCGTACTGGCCTTTGCCCTCGGCATTCACAAAGCCCAGCGTCTGAGCGGCCAGCTGGCCTTCGGGATAGACGCGTTGGCTGGTTGCTTGGAAGCCAAGACCTTTTAAGTTACGTTTCTTTAAAAGCTCAGCCTGTTTGCGGGTGACTTTGGTCGCGACAATCTGGTAGCGGCTTTCTTTCTTCTTGACGAGCTCATCCAGGTTATCCCGCGCATTTCCGCCGGCGATGCTGCGAATAGCTTCAACAACGGCTTTTGGCTCGGTGACAACCTGAGGATCGACAAATACCGTATACACCGTCTCATTGAGCACAACCTTCACGGGCGCGTCGCCGTCCATGGCGTAGATTTCACCGCGAGCCGCAGGGATAACCAGGCGTTTTAGTTGCTCTTGATCAGCAAGCGATATATACCGTTCGTGATCAATGACCTGAAGGTAAAATAATCTCACAATAAATATGGCCATAATGGCCACGCAGCTGACTGCGAGAATTCGTGTCCGATTGCCTTGAATGACGCCGCGCAGCATGGTCACTATTCTCGAACGTAATCAGTTGACGCTGGAGAGGTCATCTCACGAGCAACTGCGCTGTTACGAACTGTTTCAAGCGCGGTTAAACGTGCGTTCTCAACCTCGAGATCTGTTTTCTGATCGGTTAGATCAGCGATCTTGCTATCAATTTTCTGCGCTTCGTAATCATAGCTGGTGGCTTTGGTTGCTTGCGTCAGATATATCAAGCCAAGCACTGTGATCATAAGTGCCACGAGCACAGTATGAGTAACAGGGCCAAGCTTCACAGCTGAGGCAAAGGCGACCGTATTTTGGTTGCGGTTCCAATTGCCTTGACGGCGAGTGTAGGTAGGAGTTCGTTGGTAGGACATATAGTTTTGTGTTTGTTTTTTACAGGTGTTAGTTTATGTGGTGGTTGGCGCGTCAGTAACGACGCGCCACCCAAAGCGGAATTATTTGACGCGAACAGCAACTTTGTCAGTTTGCTCTGCGTACTGTACTGTGATGTGGATTGGCATTATGTTTGTGCCCCTTCTTTTTTTGTTTTATTTTTTCACTGCGGCTCGTAGTTTTGCACTGCGAGAACGCGGGTTGTGAACGTCGTAAGTGGCTCCATCGATTGGCTTTTTGGTGAGAATGTCCAGTTCGGCTTCAAAGCCAGCATTTTGCTGATCTTTAAAGTACTGCTTCACCAGCCGATCTTCTAAGCTATGGAAACTGATAACCCCTACCCTTCCGCCTGGCTCGAGGAGCCGCGGTAGCAGTGGTAGCATGGTCTCAATTTGCCCGAGCTCGTCATTGACGGCAATACGGAGCGCTTGAAAAGTGCGCGTGGCGGGATGGATTTTACTCCATTTACCACGATGATTCTGTTTGATCAAATCGGCCAGTACATCAGTCGCGTGGATCGGGCGGTGCGTGACGATTGCTCGTGCAATGCGCCGGGCAAATCCGAGCCCCTCCTCGCCGTAGCGAGTAATGATCCGGACCAGCTCTTCTTCCGAAGCTGTATTTACCAGCGTTTCGGCGGAAGTTTCTTGCCGGCGGTCCATCCGCATATCCAGCGGACCCTGATGTGTAAAAGAAAAACCTCGTTGACCTTGATCTAACTGCGGTGATGACACCCCGAGATCCACAAGTACGATATGAAACCGCTTCCCTTCTTCGATCAGTTGCTTGGCAGCTGAGACAAAATCGGTGTGCAGTAATCTGACTCCTTTCGCTTCCAGATCAGATAGATGCCCAAGGGCATAATCATCTCTATCAACGAGAACCGAGTCAGCAAAGTTGGCTGTCTTATCTAAGAAGCGTCTGGCATGACCGCCGTAACCCGCCGTCAGATCGAGATAACTCTCGTTCTGTTTGGGTTGCAGCACGTCAAGTGAAGCATCTAAGAGGACAGGAACATGTATTTGTGGTGGATGTTCTTTGATACTCATAAACTAGTTATATACTATACCAGTTTATTCGAGATCACCTAACTGATAATATGGGCTATTTGTTTTTTGGTTGTGTTTGTTTTTATATAAGTTGCTTAGTCTTCTACCGGGTTACAGTGTAACTCATAAGTGGCGGGAGACTAAGTTGAGAGACTTATGTGTAAAAACGTTCCATAGATGGGACGCTTTAAGTGTGAGGTGGAGTTTTTTTGGGAGGTGTTGTGTTTTAAAGAAGGTGCGGGCGACGTTTTTAGCGTGGTGTCGCCTGTTCCAACTGCCCATATTACCAGATAGGTGGTCTCGAGGTATCTTTTACTATCTGACCGAATTATTAAAGTACGATTTCTAATCAAATCTCGGCATTAGGCTTTAAAATGCGCCAATAGGCACCGGCCCGTACAGCAATCAGCTCTCTGTCTATTCCAGCGTAATCGAGCAAATGCTGCTCTATCGTCACCCGACCTTGTTTTTGATCGAGTTCCGCAGCAGTCTTGCCCCGCCGAAAGCGGACATTGAGATCGGCAACCTTCTCATCGAGAATGCTCCCACTCAGTGCTGGCTCAACTTCCCTGTCCCACACCGATTGCGGGTAGAGGTGAAGATAAGCACCAAAACCTCTTGTAAGCACCAGTCCGCTGGCAAATTCATTTCGAAGCTCGGTCGGTATAGTCAGCCGACGCTTGTCATCAAGCTTACGTTCGAAATAATCCATTGCTTTTAATGCGTACCTTACCCTACTGTGAGGCTTAGTTGTTTGATTATTTTTTAATGTTTTCTAGTGGTGTTTATGTTTTGGTGGGGTTACCCACTTGTTTCCACTGGCTTAACTATAATACCCACTGCTACCCACGACAAGACCTATTTTAGACAAATTTTAAAAGCGGTTATGGCTTTTTCCACTATTATGTGGAAAAGTAGCTAAAATAACAGTGGTCGACGCTTCCTGACCACTTCTCAGGATCGTAGTATTTTTAGCTATAGGAATGCTTAGGCGTCCAGCGCTTCGTACTCAATAATGTCTTCTAATTTCTTAACAGGGGTTACATTCTCAGGTACCTCACCCGCCTGCGACGGCAATAAGTGAATTGACTGCACCCAATAACCCCTGGCCAGTGGCGGGGGCAGAAGTCCCGTAAAGGCCGCCGCTTTATCGTCAATAAGCACAACCATGCGAGCTTGGATTATGTGATCGCCAAGCTTCGTAATGTATAGCCCGGCGCTCTCATCCCACCACTCATTAGTAGAAAGCGCCTTATTCTTATGACCGACGATGATATATGGTACGTCCTCCAACCCTGCAGCTTTAATTTTGGCCTCCTGATGAGCAACCCCGCCGTACGTCATAATGAGATGCGGTATTGAACATTGCGTGAGGTTCGTAATAAGTGCCCTCGCTCCTGGAGCCAATAATGCATCCTCGTCGAGCTGCTTAGCCTTAGCGATATATTGATCCAGAAGTTCTTTGTGTAAGTGTTCGTCTAGGCCACCGTGAGTGCTCAGCCAACCGATACTATCAAACGTACCCCCACTCGCCTCACGCTTCTGACGCGCTTCTTGAAATAACTGCAAATCAACCACGCCAGATTCCAAGATTACATCGTCAAGCAGCGCGTAAGCTTTGTCGGTAATTAAGCATCGATCAAGGTCGAGCACAAACAGCCTATCGTAAATGCTACCTGCTGCGTTGCTGACTGCCATAGGCCTCCATAATCACCCTGGCGATAGCTTGGGAGTCGTGGCGGATGAGCGTACGTGAGGTGGCAATCGGATCGGCTTTATTCACGCTCTGCCAGACTTTGCCCGATAATAGATTGGCTCCAAGTGCTAAGTAATGAGCATCCCTCAGATTATTCTCGTCGTATTCTACGCTCAGCTCCCCTTCGTTGGCATATTTTTTCAGAAGCGCGTCCGTTGGCTTTTCGGTGTTATAAATGACCGCATCGAGGAAGGCAGAGCCAGCCAGCCGCTCAATCTCATCGGCGTAGTCGTTCACTTTGAAACCATCGGTCTGACCGGGTTTTGTCACCAAGTTACAAACATAGATCTTCATGGCCTTGGAGCTCGCGAGCGCCTCGCCAATACCCGGAACCACGAGAGCCGGCGCCAGGCTGCCATAGAGGTTGCCTGGGGCAATAATAACAATGTCTGCCTGCTCAATAGCCTTGAGAGCTCGAGGGCTGGGCGTTGCCGCTGGCTCAAGCCAGAGCTCCGGTCGGTGACTTCCAAAATTTGCGTGCCCGATTTCAAACTCACCGCGCACGATCTCACCATTTTGATCTCGCATCACAAGCTTGACATTGGAATGCGTAATCGGCTCGACGGTACCGGTAATGTTAAGTACGTCGCTCGCCAGCTCAATGCCTTCGGCAAAGTCACCGGTCATTTTCTCGAGCGCCGTCAAAAACAGATTGCCAAAGGCATGCCCTTTGAGGCTGCCAGTATCGAAACGATAGTTAAATAAATCCCGCACCCGCGGTGAATTACTGAGTGCCACCAGACACTGGCGAATATCGCCTGGCGGCAAAGCGCCCAGCTCATCGCGTAGCACGCCTGTACTGCCGCCATCATCGGCCATATTCACCAGCGCCGCAACCTGCGTCGTGTAGTCTTTGAGTGCCGAGAGCAGTGTAAAGCTGCCCGTACCGCCACCAATGACCGCTATCTTGACCTGCTGGGGCGCAAAGGGCTCCTTCATCGCTAATTCTCCTCTTGCCGCATGGCTTTTATGACTTTACCGAACCACAGCGCGCTCGGCCGGACTGTCCGCTTCTGGGTTTTATAATCAACTGCCACTAGACCATAGCGCGGCCACTTACCGTAGGCCCATTCAAAGTTGTCCAGCAGACTCCAGTGCAGATAGCCACGCAGGTCTACGCCCTCTTTCAGGGCTTTTTGCATGCCAATAAGCTGCTGGGTAATAAACCACTGGCGTTGGGTATCGTCGGCATCAGCCAGACCAGTTTCGGTGACAATGAGTGGCATTTTATATTTGCGGTTCAACCGCTCCAGCGCGTACTGAATGTGTGCGGGACTCAGATCCCACCCGACGTCACTCACCCGCTCCTGTGGGCTATGCACACGGTACCCATAGACGCGGTTACTAAAGTAGAAGTTGACGCCCAGTACGTCACAGTGTTTTACGACCTTGCGCAGAAAGTAATCATCTTGGAAATACTGCATCACTCCAGCACTCACCCGGCTCAGCCAGGCACTGTCACCAGGGTAATAATAGGCGGTGTTGTGCGAAAGCATTACTTTATAGCGGCGATTCATGCTCCCAAGAGCCTTGGCGCTCTGACGGTGCGCATATGCCAGGTTATTGAGCACGCGCCATAGTTTGAACCTGCTCCGCACCAGTGCGGGCGGCCAATGGTGTTGGTAATAACTCTCGACGGCATACACTGTGGGCTCATTCATGGTCGTAATAATACGCACGTTCGGACCCAGTTCACTGATGATTTTTTCAACGTAGCGCACAAAATATTTCACATTGCTGCGTTTTTCGAAGCCGCCTTTTTGACTAAACCACACCGGCAGCGTGAAATGAAATAATGTCACCATCGGCTCAATCCCGAGAGCCTTCAGGCGAGCCGTATATTTCTTGTAATGCTCGATCGCCTCAGCATTCCAGGCACCCTCTTCAGGCTCGACCCGCGACCACTCAATACTATAGCGAAAAGCGTTCATATTGAGCTGTTTTACGATCTGGAAGTCTTCCTCATAGCGATTATAGTGATCAACAGCGTCACCCGCCACGTAATTAGCCGGGCTTTTGGCCTCGGTTCTTATCTGATCCCAGCTGTCGAGATCCTTAAAGAGATATTCGGCTTTCGCTGCCAGCGTCTTGGCATTCTCGAGCTCCCACACTGTCCATTGGTTGTGTGTGTTGCCTTCTACCTGATGCGAACTGGTGGAAGCACCCCATAAGAATCGTTTCGGAAATGTCAGCCCGGGCTTTTTCTGCATATGTACCTATTATAACGTAACGCAGCAAGTGAAACACGAACTCGTTCGTATTTAGAGCGAGGCAACGTTATATCGGTTCAATAGAACCGATATACTGACGCATGCTAAAGCTGTATAATGAACTCGTGATAACCCGCATCTTTCGTATCATCTGGCGCTGCCTGATTTTTCTCCTTGGCTGCCTCAGCCTTTGGCTGATCGTTACCTATTTTATCCCCTGGGCTGATACCAAAGTCCCACTGTTTTTTGCATTTCTCGGCGCCTACTGTTTACTAGCCTATATTGTCATCCCAAACCTCATCCGCCTGTTTCGCTTAGTTGTTAAGCCCAACCATATTCCGCTGTACGTCACCACGGGCGACGGGTGGCCCTCGGACCCGGTGAACATTGCGATTGTCACAAAAGACAGAGCCGCTCTCATAAAAGCCATGACCAAAGCTGGCTGGGACCTGGCAGACGAGCACAACCTCCGTAATAGCCTACGCGAGCTCAGATCGATCATTTTCAATAAGCCATACCCGAATGCCCCATTCAGTAACCTGTATCTTTTCGGGAGGAAGCACGACATTGGCTTTGAGATATCCACCAACCGTGCCCGAAGTGCCCGAACCAGACATCATGTGCGCTTTTGGAAACTTGAAGAACCCACGAGGACGATCGATGATCACCCTCATCAGTCATTTTGGCAACATAAACTTCGTCGTATGTTTACCTCGAAGAAAGAAGTCTGGATCGGTGCAGCCACGGAAGATGTCATTCCATTTGCGATCAGATGGCGAACAGGTCAGCTTACCCATGGCGTAAGTCATGAGTCCGACCGTGAACGGGATTATATCATCCACGCCCTCCGTGACAATAAACTCGTGCGAAAAGAGTTTAGTACCGACCCGGGAGAACAAGTGGTTTTCCGGGGTCAAGAATTTAGGACAATCTTTGTCACCGATGGTGCAGTCAAAGTTATAGAGCTAAAGTAGCTTTATCCGACTACGTCTTCGCCAAAGTGCTTCTGTAAGCGCATCGTAATTGAGCCCTCATGCCTGCCGAGTGCTTTCGAGATGTCTTTTATGCTGACGCCGTTTTGAAAGTCTTGTTTGAGCTGCTCATCGTCGGCATGCTGCCAAGGGCGATAGGCATTGGGGTACGTTTCACGCATTTTGGCGATTTTATCATGCCAGCTCGAGGAGTGACTACCCTTTTTCCTTTCCGGTTGCTGTTTGCGCTCCAGAGCCTGTTTTTCCAGATGAGCGAATTTTTTCTGATCGCTGGCAGCTCGTTTTCGAAGCAGTACATCAATCTGCTGGGCGTCTTCACTCACCTGCAGCGCCATCCGGTTAATCCCAATAAGATATAAACTGTCTAAATTTTTTACTCGGCTCAGCGCCACATAGCCCATACCCTCCACGAACGCTTTACGCAGGTCAATCCGCGCCGCATCGAGCGTCATGCCTTGGCTCTTATGCACGGTAATTGCCCACGCCAAGCGTAGCGGTATTTGCGTAATACTGGCGCGTTTTTTATCACCGTCGCGCAGTTCCCAGGTGTCTGGTTGCATAGTGACGATCCGGCCATTTTTAAACTCCACTACGGGGTACTCGGTACCCGGCTCGAAATCCACTACAACTCCCAGGCTGCCATTGACGTATTTTTTATCGAGCGAATTTTTAACCGCCATCACGAGAGCGCCTTGTTTGACGCGCAGCACGGCGGGTGCGAGTACGGAGCGCTGCAGATTCTCGACGTAATTGTCACTGCCCGTCGTCGTTTGTGTATAAAAAAGTTCGTCGCCGTCAAGCTCAGCTAGCTTCTTTTCGTTCAGCGTATCGACATCAATATTAACCGTGTGAAGCTCGGTCAATATGGCATCTTCCGGTGGTTGCTCGTCAACCCGTGCCAGCAGGCGCTCGGCGTGGTGACGGCGAATATCACCAGCTCTCAGAGCGTTGAGGACATCGAGTAGCGCCTCGTCATCTTGACGGAACTGTTCGCCAAGATAGCAAATCGTCGGATCGAGCTCTTGCCACACCTGGCTATTAACCACAAAGCCACCGGCTCGTGAATCACCTCTGTTAATTGGTGGCAGCTGGAAGAAATCACCACTCATAATCACCTGAATGCCGCCAAATGGTTCGTCTTTTCTCCGTACCAGCCGACAGGCTTCATCCACCATATCCAGACGAAAATCATGCAGCATCGAAATCTCATCAATGATAAGCACATCGGTCTTTTCAATAATCTCGCGCCTGCCTTTAGCGACGTGCTCACCGAAACCTTGTGGCAGCGAATCATGCACGCCGATACCCGCCCAGCTGTGAATCGTCGTCCCGCCCAGGTGTGTGGCTGCCAGGCCCGTCGTGGCCGTCACCGAGACATGCTTGCCATCGTGCTTTGCGAGGCGAATAAATTGATTGAGTACAAACGTCTTACCCGCCCCTGCCGGACCGGTTAATAACACGCTCTCACCCGAGAGCATAATCTCTAATGCTAACCCCTGATTCATCTCTTACTAGTATAACATCGCTGGTTATTTCTATTTACGGTATTCGGGGTTAGAAAAGCCGAATTTATTGCCATCTTTCCAATCACGAGCCATATTGCCATACGCTGGCACACCGCCAACGTCCTTGAGCAAGCGCGCAAAATGCAGTGTGTTCCAGGTCATAAAGGTAATATGGCGGTTAGTGAAGTCATTCTCCGGTCCACCAGAACCTTCGTCCAAATAGCTGGGCCCTGGGCCAATTTCACCGATCCAACCCGCATCGGCCTCAGGCGGAATCGTAAAACCTATGTGCTGCAGGCTATAAAGAATATTGCTGCTACAGTGCTTGACACCGTCTTCGTTACCCGTAATCATCGCTCCGCCGACCTTGCCATAGTAGATCGCCTGTCCCTTGTCATTCATATCGCCCGAATTGGCATAGAGCCGTTCAATAATCTTTTTCGTTTCCGAGCTGTTATCTCCCAGCCAGATCGGCCCAGCGATAATCACAATATCGGCCCAGAGAACTTTTTTATAAAGCTCAGGCCATTCATCCTTATCCCAACCCTCTTTGGTCATATCGGGCTGCACCCCTGAAGCAATATCGTGATCAACCGAGCGAATTACCTCTACCTGCGCTCCCTGCTTTTCAAATAACTTCTTACTGGCGTCGATGATCCCCCCGGTATTGGTAACTGCCGGTGATCTCTTTAGTGTCGTGTTAAAAAACAGAACTTTAATGTCGCTATAATCCATACGCACCCCGCTTTCTATACTCTATTATACGCGCCTCTTATGGCACGAAATAACCGACGCTCACTGTCAGCAAAATAATGGCACCGACTACTCGCCTAAAACTACTGACGCCCTCGGTTAACTCCAAATAAGCCCACGCAAATAGCGTAGCACTGCCAAGAAGCGACAGCCCATCGTGTGCCTTACCGTCTTGTATGAACTTAGTGAGAATAACGCTGGCTAGCCAGGCCAAAAGCAGCGCATTCGGAAATGCTATGATCGCCCAGTGTCCATCCCTATCTTTAAAAAATGATTGTACTACGTCGGTATGCTTGCCCATACCTTAAGTGTAGCAAAGATTAGGCTCCAATGCCGCGTGGCGGCTCACCGTCCGGTTCATCGAGTGGCTTCTTGCTCTTTATCTCGTAGCGCTTGCCGGTGATCTCACTGGTAATATAGTCCTCATTGATGAGATTTACGAACATGTCGAGGTCATTGCCGTCCATAATGATAATCGCGCCGGCATCATCTGTCATAAGCTCAAGCTGCATCGTATCGGCATAGTCAATCGCCTGTTCTTGAGTAATCTCGCCAATCTCTAGCTTCTGCAATTTCGTGGCGATCTTCTTGCGTTCACGCACCAGTGACTGTAGGTCAAGCCCATCCGGAAAACTCAGCTTATACTTTTTTTCAATCTCCTCGACTTTTTGATCGGCCAAAAGCTGTTCTTTATAGTTGTAGTTAAATAGCGTTTCAAACTTGCGCTGGTTAAAGGCAAATATGTCTTTATTCACGATCAAGACTTGGTTGTCGCCTGGCATCTTCAGCCCGATATCGGCCTGAAAGGCCCCAAACTTACCATCGCGAAACTCCCAGCTGGTAGCGCCTTTGAGTACACTGCCCTGCTGAATCGCCTTGATGGTGTAAAATGCTTTTTTAGGATTATTTTTGTGCGTAAAACGGGCAACGACACCCTTAACCCGCTTAAACTCATGCTCATCTTCGCTGAATTCCACAATATCCGAACGCTGGTGTTCGATCAGATGGATGAGCGTCTCCGCCCGCCCAACTTTCTCCAGCTCGGTGCGCAGCAATACGCTATCTTCAGCTTCAGACAGCTCGTAATCTCGCACACTCAGGCCAGTGCCGGCCCCGAGGTTTACAAAATTGATGTAGTCGTACAGAAACAGCGGTTTCATTTGGTTATTTACATCAGATGCAAACTGGGTGCTATACGGAGTGTAGTTTTTGTTAAAGAGGAATAGCTCGATATCGAGTTCGTTCTTAATGGCATCGGTCTGATTTGCCCACAAAAAAATATCAGTTGGTTCTGTTTTTTCTTCCACGTGTGTCGCTTTCTTTTTTATCGAATACTAGCTATGTATTATAGCGAAGATGACTAAGAGATGCACTAAGCTTTTTGACTTAACGCGCGTGGCAGTGCCACTTTTCCAAACCTTCTTGGCTCTACGTGCATTCTCATATCCTCGTAAGGAAAGGCCTCGTCTAAATGTGCCCGTACCTCAGCCGCAGACACGTTGCGCTGTTCGATATCACTCCAATGAATCTGCGGGCTGGCACTTGTCCATACGTGAGAATGCTGCTCATCACCGTGTGCATCATTAAAAAAATACAGCACTATCCAATGTTCGCGGTCATCAGTTGTCCACTTTCTTCTGCACCTTCGCAGTGTTGCATCCCCATGCGTGATTGTCTGATCAAACTTATCACCACTTGGTTTATGCAAGCTGAAAAAAGCATCAGCATGAACGGACAATGCGCCCACTTCTCGCGCTTCTTGTTTTCCTCGCTCCTCTTCCTCGTACTCTTGTTCCAGCTCGCGATAATGAGCCGTCAGCCGATGATTCTTCATGCGGCCCGCTTTAACAATCGAAATATTTATAAATTCTTTAAGACCCCCACTAAGGGGCTCAGGCTCTTCATCAGATACAAATTCATTCATAGAATGAGACTGATTGTACACTAAAGGAGGAAATCGTCAAGAGCGAATGATTACACCTAGGAGATCCGCTCACCCTCGCGGGCTTTATTGGCCCACGCGTCAGCCAGCTCGTTGCCCTCATCCCCTTCGTGGCCACGCACCCAAACTAGCACGGCATCAGATTGTTTATAGAGCTCGGTCGCCTCTTTGACGAGCTCGAGGTTCTTAATTTCGCCGCCTTTTTTCTTCCAACCTTTGGCTTCCCAGCCAGGTGCCCACTTAGTAATCACGTTGATCCAGAACTCACTGTCAGTATATATCTCGGCATGCTCACCGCTGGCGTCACGAAGCGCTGCTATAATCGCCATGCCTTCCATGCGGATATTGGTCGTCGCACCTTCTTCGCTGCCCAAGATATGTGGGACACCATTTTTTATCACAGCAAAGCCCCCGGGACCAGGGTTGGGGCTTGCGCTACCATCTGTGTAATAAACTATCATTCCCCTATTGTAGCAGCTTGGTCTGCCTTACTCTGTGACTTCAATACCGTTCCAAAACGCCACGTAATCTGTAAAATCTTTCTTCACTCGCTCAACCGAGCCTTCTTTTGGCTCCGGGTAGTACCACGCGCCAAACTCATTCGTTTCGCCGTCGACTACCACATCGTAGTAGCTCGCCTCACCTTTCCAGATGCAGGTGGTGTGGTGATCACTGTCTTTGAAATACTCTTTTTTCATCGCGCTTGGAGGAAAATACCAATTGCCTTCAATCCGAATCAGATCTTCCTTAGGTGCCTCGGCGATGGTTGTGTTATGCCAGATTGCTTTCATTATTGAACCTCCAATATTCCTGTGTACTGATCGTTGATATGGTCGTGAAAGCCGTGAGTACCCGTCGTGTTTGCTGTAAATGTACCACTTTCCCCTGGTGATAACACCTCCATGTTCAGTTCAGGATCTTCGCGATGCGTTGGATGGTCATCACTCGAAAATTGCATATTCATATCCGATTCATTTTTGACCGTGACGACTGCCCCTGCTCTCACCGTATACTGAGATTTATCGAAACCGTTATTCGTAAACGTAATGACAACGCCGGTGTTTGCTACTGGCGCCTGAGATGCTTCCGTAGATGCAACCTTCTTTTCCTCGCTTGCTGATGTCGATGTGACAGTCGTATCATCCTTGTCCTGGGTGAGCAGGTAGACCGCCCCTCCACCAAGTAAAATTAATATTCCAATACCAATTATGGCCGTTTTCTTCACACTACCCTCCTCTTCCTTATTTCATAGTTATACGTATATACAACAGATATAACAAAGCTTATAAAGTACAGCCACCACAACGTGCGAAACCACAGCACATCGAGCTCTCCGCCGAGCTCCAGCGCATGGTAAAAGATAGCCGTTATGCCCACGATCTGCAAATATTCGATGAATTTCCACCACGGCTTATTTCCAAAAAGCTTCTTGAACTCATAGGCGAGAAAGATGCCGAGGCCAATCGATCCACAGGCTATCGCCACTAACTGCGTTGAATACACCGTGATATAGCTTAGTGGTGGCAAGCCAAAGCCATCAAGGTAGAGCAGTGTCCAGAGCAACACCGGGTGAAGGATTACCATCGCTAGCACAATGCCTGACGACACCGTGCCATAGGTATATGGCTGCGGTTTTTCGGCGTTCACATAGCGGCGCAGCGCGCCGAATATAAAATGCGTCCACATCAGCCCAAAGGCAATCAGGCCAAAGATAGGAAATAGATCGTACAGCGTGAGTTCCCCGCCCGGTATAATCCGAACTTGTGTCCATACAGCTAGGGCGGCTGCCGCCGTCAAAAATCCGCCGAGCCACTCACTACGATTAATTACTTTATTATTCACTATACCTATTATAGCGTACAGGCGCGACTATACGCTATATATCGCGCGGTTGGTAGGCTGGATGAAGTTCTTCTATCAGGTAGGTGCCGTTTGATCCGCGGGTGTATTCGATTGTGTATTCAGCCAAGAAAGAGTCGGCGTTTTGATGAATCACACAATACACCCGCGCGCGGTGATCATGATCGCTAGCGATAGCCGGCCCGGCGTACACCGCCACTTCGTGCCCCTCGCCTGGCCTCAAGATTCGATGAATATCTTGTTGCTGCCCCAGTAGTGCAATTTTTACTACCTCTACGTCAAAGGGTGACTCATTCATCACCCATGCCCAAGTTTTTATTCGTGGGCCATCAAGGTGTGACTTTAGGTGCGAAAATGATAGCTTCGGAACTATTTTATTACCGTGCTCATCAATAAAGGCCGAGCGTGGTGGTGGAGTACTTGGCTCAGAGCCCGATGATTGATGATAGAGTCTATCAGCGACTGACGTCTCGTCGTACACCGGCTTGCCCATTACGATTTTCCCGAGTGATCCCCAAAACCCCATAGCACCCTCCTTTGTTATTGACGAGTTAAATCCTCAATACTAATTCGTTTTTGCTCTGTCTTGTCCCGATCACGAATCGTTACGGTATTATCTTCAAGTGTATCAAAATCAATCACGACACAGTATGGTGTACCTATCTCGTCTTGACGGCGGTAACGTTTACCGATATTGCCGTTGTCATCCCACATCACGTTGCCGTGCTTCTTCTTGAGCATGTCGTAAACTTCGCGCGCTTTTACGACGAGTTCCGGCTTGTTTTTTAGTAGTGGTGAAACGGCATATTTTATGGGTGCCAGGTGTTCTGGGAATTTCAAGAAAATACGCTTTTCACCGTTTACTTCGTCTTCTGTGTAGGCGCTCGTTATTACAGCCATAAGTGCACGTTCGACACCAAATGATGGTTCGATCACATGAGGAATAAACTTCTCGGTCGTACCCTTGATGGTATATTCCATGCTCTTGCCCGCTTCGCGCTGGATGTTGCCAAGGTCGAAATCGGTGCGATAGGCCAGGCCAAGCAATTCTTCGCGACCAATCGGGAAATCAAATTCGATGTCGATAGTCCGTTTGCTGTAGTGCGCACGGTCGCTATCTGGGACTTCCAGCTCGTGAACCATCTCTTTTGGCAGACCCAGCATATCTAAGAATTCGTGAACATCTTTTAGTAATGCCTCGAATGACTCCTGCCATTTGTCCGGATGGACAAAATACTCGATTTCCATCTGTTCAAACTCGCGTGAACGGAAAATGAAGTCCCGCGGGCTGATTTCATTGCGAAAGGCTTTGCCCATTTGTGCTAAACCAAATGGCAGATCTGGGTAAAAGCTATCAACAATGTTTTTGTAGTTCGTAAAGATTCCCTGCGCTGTTTCTGGACGAAGATAGCTTGTGTTTAAAGCAACCTCGTCATTAGATTCGGCCTTTACTTCCGCTTCAGCCCTAGACCAGTCAACAGTATACTTATAATTATTATCTTTTATTTCTAGGTGAGTGTCTCCTGGATGAACAAACACCTGAGGGTCGAGACTTACCGGTCCTACTACTGTCTTAAACATCATATTAAATTGTTTAACGTCGCCGAACGTATTCTCTTTCCCGCACGTTGGGCACTTTGAGATGTCGATTTTGTCTGCACGAAACCGGCCCTTGCAATTAGAGCATTCGACAAGCGGATCTGTAAACGTATCGACATGCCCGCTCGCCTGCCACACCCGTTGGTTCATCAGAATCGCCGCATCCACACCGTACATGTCATCGCGCGAGTCGACAAAATAGTTCCACCATAGGTTCATGATGTTTCGCTTCAGTGTCACACCTAATGGGCCGTAGTCCCAGGTACCACTGAGGCCGCCATATACTTCGCTTCCCTGATAAATAAACCCACGCCGCTTGGCCAAGGATACGATTGCTTCCATTTTTTCGTTCTTGTTTTCAGTACTCATATTAGTCGTTATTATAGCAGCAGTTGCATATTTTATCACTAAATGATATAATAAGTAGACATCCCCATCGTGAGACCTAGGAGGAAGGATGGAGACGAAAGTGGAAGCACGACTTGGCATGATCGAAGCTGCTTTGGAAGAACTTCATGAAGCAGCAGAAGAAGGGACACTGACACCCGCGGTCATCGAAGGCAGCGTGTACGACCAGCTGGGTGAGATCAGCAACACCCGGATCGGAACTTCCGAGTCCGACCACGACAAGGTCGATCTCAGATTGATTGCCATGGAAATCTTCGCCATGATCGGCACGGACACGCGTGGTCTTCTGCGCGTGATCTGGCGAGACCCAGATGCCTCACTCCAGCAGAAGCTGCGAGCGTTCAGTATCTGGTTCCGTGTTTGGTTCCGTGGCTGGTTCCACCGCTGAAATATGAGGCTGCTCACCTCCCCCTACAGAGCCGGTCCCTTCGGGGACCGCCCGGGACCCCTGCAATGGGGTCCCTACTAAATTGCGGCGTGCTGGCGTGCTACCAGCTCACAGTCGTGGATAATCTCTGTTATCCCCCCGACTTGCGCCAGCGTTCTGAGCGATTTGGCGGCAATCAGGCGCATCAACTTTATATGATCAGCCGTAATCTCCCCACTTTGGGTCTCACGTAACCCCTGCTCGCCCACATCGTAGCGATAGGTCTTTTCGGCTGTCAGTTTCTCATTATCAACATCACGCTCAAGGTTCAGCTCACGACCTAGCAGTGCACTGTGGCGCAGATAAAACCACGTCCGCGTCAGACTGAGATCGATCGAATGAGCATCCAGCGCCATCAGTACCTCACTTGCCACCTCGTACCACTCCGGTTCGTCCACCATCTCGCTGGCGGCTGCCACGCGCTTTAAGACCTCGTAGGCAAACTGCATCCGGTCATAATCTTCCATAATATGTCGGTAAAACTGCACCAGCCGCGCCGATATCAGAATACCAAGCTCGCCCTTGCCCTGCCCGATCACTACGTCGCTCACCGCAAAGAGCTCAATGCCGCCCGCCAGCCGCGACTTTTCCCTGCGTACGCCGCGCGCCATAACCGACTGACGGCCTTCGGGGGTGATCAGCTGCAAGATACGGTCTGCTTCGCCGTAATTGGTCCGTCTGAGCACAATGGCCCGCGTGCGCGTACTTTTCATAGCGTCACACTCCGTACGGCTGCTATCAGGTCTTCGGGGTGCATCGAAGTTTTATCCAGGAGATGTGTCACTCCATAGGGTTTGAGGCTTTCAAATGATAAGTCATCGGCTAGACTCGTCACCATAATCACCGGAATACGGGCGAGATCGTCGTGCGATTGCATTTCATGAAGGAGCGGCAATGCCGTCGAACCAATCAGCAGCATATCCAGCACAATCGCTCCGGGGTGGACTTCATCAATCAGATCAATCGCACCCACGGCATGGGGGCTCACATACACCTCGTATCCGCTTTTTTCGAGTGTTCGGCGAAACTGCTGGGCTAGCAATATATTATCTTCGACAAGTACGATGTTCATATCAGCGTCAGTTGCTGCGAAGCATAAATATCAACATGAAACGAGGCGCCGTTGCGATGACGAGTCGTTCCCACGGTGCCGTTCATTGCCCGAGCAAATTGCTGAGCAATCGATAGCCCCAATCCACTACTGCTCGGCCGGGCATGGAGTTGCTCGGGTCGCCGAGGTCCTGCCCCCAGCGATTGCCACATATCGGCAGGTAGCGCCGGGCCGTAATCCCGGATACCAAGACGAATGATGCCACCGTTGTTTCGTGCCGATACCGACAGCTCCACCGGAGTCATTTCGTCACCATAATAAAGCGCATTGTCGGCAAAATTGAGTAAGATTCGGCGCAGCAGATCTTTATTGGCAATCGCAAGCAGTGGCCGCTGACGGCGCGTCACCTTTAGTTCGCGCCCACAGGCGCGGTAGAGCGGCGCGATTTCATAAGCCACCTCTTCGCATAATTGCTGAGGGTTAATGGGCTCCAGTGTAAACAGACCATCTTCCAGCCGCTGGGCTTTGGTCAGGTCGGTCGTGAGACGCAGTGCCCGCTCGCTGACCAGTTTCATGTGGTGGGCAATCTCACGACGTTCGGATTCCGATAAGTCTTCAGATTCGAGTGACAGAGCCAGTTGACGAAGCAGCGCCAGTGGCGATTTTAGTTCGTGAGCGGCGATCATAAGAGACGACAGACTCTTATAGTCTACCCCTCTCTGCTGCGCGTTATCACTCCCCTTCATGCTACATCTAGTGTAGCACCACGGGCGCTAGGTGTTAAACTTGAGCGTTTTGATAATGTTTTCAAATTCGGGCTTAAACGTATCGGCGTCTGTTTGCAGCACCACCGTTTTATCACGAATTTTGTAGATAACCGCTGCGCCACGAACGTCCTTCGAGAAGCTACCGTCAAGGCGCGTGCCATTTTGGCCGTTTGCGCTTGTGGTGCTTGATTTAAGGTCGCCTTTTTTCACAAGTCCGTCGTACGTCGCAAGCACTTTGTCGTAATCCTGCTCGTTGATTGTCAGCCGCAGTGCAAATTGCTTACTGGCGCTAACTGATGGCACGGTAGTTGGGTTGAGGTAGGCTTCGAACTCACCACCAGTTGAGGCATCTTTAGCGATATAGACGCTCCACGTCTTCGGGTAACTAAAAACGAGTCGTCCGTAATCTTCCGGACCGACAAATTCTCGGCGCGGTTCCTTCTCGCGCTCGGCAAATTTCTTCTCGTCTTCGTCAGCTTGGACTTTCTTAGCTTCCGCCACGGCGAGTGCGACTTTGCCATCTACATCGGTTTTTTGTTCGGTGTAGCTGAGGTATGCCCAGATCGTCGTGCCAGCAAACCCGACCATAAAGACGCCCAGTACAATGGCTGCTATTAATGAGCCGCTCACGGCCCCTTGTTCGTAGTATCGTTTTGTGTTCATGTCGTTCATTATACTTACGGTTTTTCTTCCTGTAAAGGAGCAAACTCATAGAGGTGGTGACCGCGATGTTTTTTGAGTGGTTTTCTGTGCTTTAAATCAGCTCCATAAATAATGAACATCAGCGGTTTGCCGAGACGGTTCGCCTCTTTTTGTAGCTTATCTGCCAGCTTATCGACATCCCGCGATACCGTAAACGCATACACAAGTGTCGTTTCAGCCGGCAGTTGTTTAAACCAAAAGTCAGCTAGCTCTACCGTAACGAGCGCACTGCCCCATGAAAAAAGACGCGAAATAATGACCAAAAATGGGTTGATCTCATAGCCAATAGCCCGGGCGCCTCGCTGGGCAGCCAGCCGTAGCACGATACCGTCTCCCGAGCCAACATCGATCACCATATCCTTGGTGCCCAGCGGATACAGCTCGCTAAAAGCTTGCTTCACTTCTCTCGCATGACTGGGTACGTACGGCGCACCGCGCAGCACCACGAGACCAAAAGCCAGCACAATTAAGACAAGTGCTGTGATGGCAATAATCATGCTTGGTCAAAGCTCTGTTGTACGACTTTTATCTCGTTTTTGAGCGACGCCAGATCAGTTTCAATCTCACGAGCCAGCGCTTCGGCTGCTTTGAATTTTTCAAGCGCAATTTCTAGAGTAAACTCATCGCTATCAAACCACGCCACGAGCTCGTCGAGCATTGCAATTTTTTCTTGGATTGTCAGTGTCTTATTTTTTGTCATAGCGTTCAACCTTTGCCTCCATTATAGCGTGGTACGTCTCGATTTCGATACGTGAACCAACTTTTTGTTCACCGCGCAGCAGCGCATACCCGCGCCTGAGCACAACTGTCGGATCAAGTTGTACAAGCACCTGCCGAAGCTGCATCAATCGTTCTTCGGACTGTTGATGCCGTCGCTCAATCGTCGTAAATGCGTCCTGAAGCGTGATGCGCAGCTGCTCGCGCACCACGTCAATAGCCTGAAGTGTGCGCGGAAGAACCGATTGCACCTTATACCGCACCGAGCGGATGATCTCTTGACGGTCCGGTACAATAATCTGGGCCGCGTTGCTCGGCGTGGCCGCTCGCACATCTGCCGCCAAATCAGCCAGGCTTTCATCGACTTCATGCCCCACCCCGACAAGCGTCGGCACGCGGCTGGTTGCGATCTCGCGTACGAGTAGTTCATCGTTAAAAGCACTCAGATCATCGGCGCTACCCCCGCCTCGGATAATCACAATCACTTCGGGTAGTATTTCTTGCGTATTAAAGTACTTCAGCGCCCGAATCATCTGGTCTGGCGCATCAGTCCCCTGCACCTGCACGTGTGCTACATCTACTTTCAGTCCACCCCAGCGGTCACTGAGAATCTTTATAAAGTCTGCGTAGCCCGCGGCCTGCGTGCTGCTAATCACTGCAATGTGTCGGGGCAATACAGGCAACAAGCGCTTACGCTCCGGCGCAAACAGACCTTCTTTATCTAACTTGGCTTTCAAGAGCTCAAAGCTCTTTTTGAGGCTACCTTCCCCACTCGGCCTGAGTGCCCGTACCGTGAGGCTAAATTTGCCCCATTGGGTCAGTTTCGGTGTCGCAGTGACGATAATCTTCATGCCGTCTTCAATCGGCTGGCGCAGCTGCCAGACCGTCATAAAACAGCCAACGCTCGCGCCGTTATCTTTTAGGTCGAAAAAAACATATTTGCCTTGGTTTACCTTGAAGCTGGCGACTTCACCCTCTACTTCAACACTCGGGTAGGCATACTCCAGCGTCTGGTTGGTAAGGGCGACAAAATCGCTAACGGTTAGTCGTGGGTTTATGGCGTTTTCCATATTTTATTAAGGCGTGCTGATAAAATAAATAACCAAAAATAATCGTGCCAAGTAGCAAAATGACGCGAGTCAAGACGATGCCAGCAATCGCCACGCCACTAGTCACCCCGGCAATTGCCAGAAATGAGACCATAATCGCTTCGTACGCCCCGGCACCGCCAGGCGTCACCACAAAAAAGCCCGCGATGGAGGCAACTCCGTACGCGATGAGGATTATAGCCGGATTCACCATTGTCCCGAGTGCTAGAAATGTCACCAAAAACAGCGCTGCATCACCCGCCATAAAGACCAGCCCCCACAAGAAGGGCTTTACGAGCAGTCGTTTGTCGTGGCTGAGTGCCAAAAAGTCGTGGTGAAGTTCATCAAAAAAGGTCGCGATTACCTCTTGCCCGATCAGCTGCGGTCGACGCCCAAACGTTACTTTGCGTACTACCCCATTAATCGTCCGATGCGCCCATCCTGCAAAGCGGTCAATTCGGCGCTTACTGCTCAGCAAAAATACGGTGGCCGCCACAATCGAGAACATCAGCCCGACAAGTGATGAACTAATCAGGATAATCCAGCGATTAATCTGGCCGTCAATCGTCACCGCAATTACGGCTACCAGAAGTAGCGCTACGAAAGCCGCAAAGCCCGCAGAGTACCGAACGGCTTGGGCCATAGTGGCTCGTCCGGCACTCACACCGTACTGTCCGAGGCGCCAATTGACGTACGACAGTCCGCTCACGCCACCACTGGGCAGAATATGATTTACGAAGTTAAGTTCCAGTGAGATTCTGGTTAATTCCCCGCGCTTGACATCCTCAATCGAACTTTTCGAGCGCAGGTACGAAAAGATCATTTCGCCGCCGGCATAATACACCAGCATCTGGCCCGGAATTAGGAGCAGGAGAACCCATATATTCACTTTAGCTAGGAGCTCCCATGCGTGAGCAATCTCATTGCGTGAGACAAAGATAATAACGGCTAAAAAGACTACCGTAAAAATACTTAACCCCATTCGAAACGACATATCTACATTATACGCTATACTAAGGAGCATATGTATATTGCAATTCTTGGTCGTCAGCCCGCGCTCGGCATCGCCGAACTCGAACGAATCTACGACAGCGACGCCGTCGACTGGTTTTCATCCCACAGTGCCCTCGTTGACACCGAAGATTTTTCGCTAGCTCGTCTCGGTGGCACACTCAAGGCCGGTCGCGTCGTGGCCGAATTATCGGGCGATTGGCGACGCGTCAGTGAAAAAATAATTTCCGAGTATTCGGCTACCTGGGCCAGTAGCGAGGGCAAGATTACGCTTGGTATCAGTGCCTACGGCTTTGATATTTCACCCCGTGACGTGCAAAAAACCGGTATCGTCCTCAAACAGCGCCTCAAAAAGTCAGGCGTCAGCTTGCGTCTTGTTCCTAATAGCGAACTCGCACTGAGTTCCGCGACATCCCATCACAATAAACTCGGGCTTTCAGATAATAAGGTAGAGTTCCTCGTTATCCGCGGTAAAGGCGGTAAGGTAATTGTTGCCGAGAGCACCGGAGCTCAGAATATCACCGCCTACACCAAGCGCGACCAAGAGCGTCCCAAACGCGACGCCTTTGTTGGCATGCTCCCCCCAAAGCTGGCGCAAATGATGATCAACCTCGCCGGAACCTCAGAGCGGCTGCGAATTCTCGATCCTTTTTGTGGCACTGGCGTCATTCTTCAAGAAGCGGCCCTGATGGGCTACCCCGTATATGGAACCGATCTCGCCGATAAAATGATCGAGTTCTCGAAAGCCAATCTGGCTTGGCTTGAAACATCTCACCATATCAATGTTACCAGCGACCTTCATCAGGGTGATGCTATGACAACCACCTGGCAGCAGCCGATTGATGCCGTGGTGACTGAAACCTATCTTGGCCAACCATTTAGCGCTCCCCCCTCGTCATCTAAACTAGCGGAAGTTCGCCGCAATTGTGATCACATACTTTCATCGTTTCTGAAAAACATCGGCAATCAGATTAAGCCCGGCACGCCCCTCTGTGTCGCCATTCCAGCCTGGAAAGACGCCAATGGGACATTCACTCACCTGTCACTAACCGGCAAGCTCAGCGAGCTGGGCTATGAACGTGTCGCGTTTAAGAATGTTGAGGCTGCTGATCTTCTCTATTACCGTGAAGATCAGATCGTCGCCCGTGAGCTACTTGTTCTTAAGAAGGTAGCGCAGTAAGACAGCTCTGCACAATGAAGTTCGTTCTTACGATCACATCTGTTTGCGCTGCCCTGTAGCCTAAAGATATGGTCGGTTTACCAGTCTCCACCAGAGAGCTTGATGGATAGCAGTAGTAAAAATATACTCTTTCTCCGGGATCCCCAGGAAAATCTCCGTTCGCATCAGTATTTGTGATAGTATTAATCGAATCTCGTGGCATAGGCCCAAACCCAGAGTTTAAAAAGTTTATCCAGTTTGTGCGACTACTATTATCCCAGCCGCCTACTCCATTGCCGCCATATACCCCAGTTTGAGGCACTCCACCGTACATTGCATCATACGCGAGCAAGGCTTTTTTTATACTGCTTATATCTTGAGCTCGCTTGGCGTCTTGGGAACGTATCTGGACCCCGTTATATATAGTGACTGTAATCGTAGCCAAGATGCCTATAACGACGATAACAATCAAGAGCTCGACGATAGTAAAACCTTGTAAAAATCGTCGAGGAATATCCATAAGCCTTATAATACCTCAAGGCCGGTCTGAACACAATTTACGCCTCACTTATTGACTAAAATAGGCGTTTCCAGTACAATTGAACAGATTGTTTCATTAAATTTAAGGAGTTTATCCTATGTCACACGTGAAAGCTGGTGGTTCGAGTAAAAACAACCGCAACAATGCCGGTCGCCGACTTGGCGTCAAGCGCTTTGGTGGCCAAACGGTATCAACTGGCGAAGTTCTGATCCGCCAGACAGGCTCAAACAAAGTTGCCGGCCCCGGTACCTTTATCAGTAAAGACTTCACTATTCACGCCGCCCAAGACGGTGTTGTGAGCTTCAAAAAAGTCCGTAAAACGCACTTTACCGGACGAACTGTTCCTCGTACGCAAGTTACTGTTCAATAGATTACGTACGATAAAATAGCCTCGCGTTGCGAGGCTATTTTATTTACTATTCTTTATTCTTTGGTGATGAGTTTTGCTTTTATTCGAGCGACGTCCTCGAGTGCCGACTGTGCTCTTGATAGAGCTACGTAAGGCTGAAGATCAGGGTCCGAGATAAGTTTATCGAGTATCCCTGATATCCGAGCCTCATACGCTTCCCGACCCCAAGAATCTTGTAACATCTGGTCGAGTTCCGTTATCGCAGTAGTGATATGGTTAACGATGTCTTCTCTCATGTAGTTAGTCGAGCGCAATTGACCGACCGCCTCTTGGAGACCGTTTTCTGTCTGAACAAGAGCATATGAAGCTTTATCGCGCTCATGTAGATCATTCGCAGATTCTAGTGTTGCGTCACGTTGCATCGCTTCAAGCTCAGCGCGTGCCCCCTCAAGTTGCACCATCGTTGTAGTCGTAGGGTCCTGCTCATCTATAATACGCTGACGGACTCCATATAGCATATTAACCATATCCGATACGTAAGCCAGGTTTATCTCGCCGGAGAGCTTCATTCTTTTCCACATATCTTCGACATCAGTTAAAGCGGTAGCGGTGCCCCTACTTGCCTCAACTGCCGTATCAACAAAACCAATTGCTGGCTTGGTTGTTTCAAGCTGCTCTATCAGAGTTGCATTGAACTCCTCAAGATCATTGCCCAGCTCGTTAGTCATATCAGCGTGCTCACTTGCTTGCTGCGCTTGCAATTCCGCCGCCAACGTAGCAGGGTCCGGGAGGCCATATGCTTCATGATCACGAATGGAGTCACCGAGATTGCCGCCGCCGATAACAACATAGCTCGATACCGCCTCCTCACCTTCGGGTGTAAGAATTGCTACAGCCATACCAGCCGTATCCCCAAGACGTTCGCGCAGCGCATGTAGTCGTGAGTCTTCCTCGTCGTGAGCAAGTAATACCTCATGATCTTCTGCTGATATTAAGCCTATGACTTTTGGTGTTGATTTCTGTTCCATATATTTAAACTATAGCAGCATATCGACTAAAAGTCAATATGCTTATATTTAGAAAATAACAATGCGGATCTGTTAACTAGTTGGCTGAGCTGGAGCGTCCATACCAAGGTGGTGCTTCACTCGCTCGACGACGTCACCAATCACAACTTGTGATTTGACGAGGTAATCATCTACGCCGAGGTTCTCTGCGCGCTCTTTGTCTTTGGGCTGGCTGAGAGCTGTGAGCATGATCACACGCATCTCTTTAGTTTCGGGTGTGTTGCGTAGAATATCAAGCACGTCAAAACCACTAATCTTTGGCATCATAGCGTCCAGTAGCACTAAGTCAGGCTTGAACTCAACTGCCGATGAGAGCGCGTCTTCCCCGTTATTTACTTCACGGATTTCAAAGCCTTCCAGCTCGAGGCGCGAGCGGTATACCGAGGCGAGGGCTACGTCATCTTCAACTAATAGAATTTTCTTTTTGTCGTTCATAATATCTTTATATTACCGAGTTATGCCTAAAAGCACAAGCACCTCTCTACTTAATTGCTTCTAGCGCCGCCGCGAGCTGCGGGTCTCGACCGGCATTGATGTCATCTTTTGTCAGTGAAACGGTCTGGTTTGGCTTAATACCCTCTTTGGTAATGTTCTTGCCCTTCGGCGTGTACCAACGAGCCACAGTCACTTTGAGCTTAGTACCGGCGCCGAGATCGAGAATCTTTTGCACGGTTCCTTTACCAAAGGTCTTCTCGCCCACCAGCGTAGCCACCTCGTAATCCTGCAAGGCACCGGCCACAATCTCACTGGCGCTGGCGCTATCACCGTCAACTAGTACTATAGTCTTCATGCCGCTCAGCAGCGGGCTACTCGACGATTTGAGCTCATCACTCACTTTGCCGTTCACGCGCTCACTGACGACCACCTTGTTATTCAGCCACAGCCCAGCCACAGCTTGAGCAGCCTCTAGGTAACCGCCGCCGTTGCCGCGCAGATCTAGCACGACCCCCTTCACATGCTGCTGTTTGAAATTTTCAGCCGCCTTTTTCGTGAGTGCGCTCGTCTCGCTATCGAAGCGTGTCAGCTTCATAATACCCACACCGTCTTTAACACTCGACTGGACGCTTGGGTTATTTACGACTGCACGGGTAACCGTAAACTCCTTGGAGGCATCATCACGCAGCACGACCACTTTAACAGTTGTACCGGCTTCTCCACGCACTTTCCCGGCTACTTTTGAAGTATCCCAGCCATCAGCCGATTCTCCGTTGACAGACAGGATCACGTCACCGCTCCTCAGCCCGGCTTTTTCAGCCGGGTTATCTTCAAGTACCCGGATGATGGTCGGTTGGTCATTTCGCATACCCAGTTCCACACCAATGCCCCCGCCAATATCCCCGGAAAGATCTTTATCGAAGTCGCTGGCCTCCTTAGCGTCCATAAATACTGTATAACGATCGCCAGCGGCAGCCACGAGGCCTCGACTGGCACCATCGATAAGCGCCTGCTCGTCGAGCTTGCCGTCGTAATTAAGCTTCAGCTGCTGGTACGTCGTTTGCACCGGGTCAAGCTTGAGTGTGCTGGTCTCTACCTTTATGCCCACTAGTGGTGCTACAGCACCGAGGAGCTCATTACTGCGCGTACCTGCTACAAATCCCACTAAAATAGCCAGCGTCAGGCATAAGAAAAAAAGACTTTTCGAAATAGTACTGCGCGGCGCGACTGCGGCGGTTTCAGGTATCTGATGATCTGACACGAATTCCCCTATCTGAACTTAGAAATAACTCTTATGATTAGTATAGCGCACCTCAGATGAAGTGCGCTAGAGGGTTTTTCAAGAGAATTGAGATTAGAAGTAGACGTATGTCAGGCCAGAAGCCGAACGCGTGTAGTGACGGTAGAGACCATCCCAGTTGAGGTTGTAATCGCTCACGGTGATTGTTCCGTCGCCGTTTACCGACTCAACATACATGACGTGTCCATAATACCCGATGTTCCAAACAGCTGCGGCGCCAGCCCGAGGTGTTGAGCCGCTACCGATACCATAGGCTGCGGTGGTTGATGGCCATTGGTTGGCATTGCCGGCTCCACCAAAGTGCGGCACGAAACGACCGGTGCTGTGAACCTTCCAAGCCACATAGCTCACACATTCACGCGTATAGAGACCCCATGGGTCAACGTAGGCATCAAGAGGTGCACTGGCCCAGGCGCCGGGATAGCCACCGCCGCCAGGAGTACCCTGTGGGATCGAACCAAAGCCAAGGTTACGCATGGCCCGAGCGTTTTCAGCCGCCTGGGCTGAACGCAAGTTGGCAATATCTTGGTTGCGGGCTGATGATAAGTTTTGGTAGGCTGCTTCTTCGCCCTTGGTGTCGTTGATCAATTTCTGCTGTTCGTTTTCTTTGCTCGTGAGTAATTCGCGCTGATTTTTCTGGTCTTCCAGCACGCGCTCGACAGATAGTTTGTCGGCTTCTAGCTTTTTCTTGAGCTCTTTAATCCGCTCGATTGTTTTCGAGAGCTGTTCACTAATTGATTCGCGGTACGATTGCTTGTCGACGTAATCACCGATGTTTTTACTACTGGCCAGCATTTCAAGTGGTGAGACTTCACCGTCGATGTAGAGATCGGCCATGGTTTCACCAAGGGCTTTACGGTTATCGGCAATTTTCTTCTCAGTATCGGCGATGTCACTTACCAATTTGTCGTACTTGGCTTGGCTGAGATCAATCTGAGCTTGCAGCTGCGCTTTTTCGTTACTCAGCCGGCTGAGCTCACGCTGCAAGGTGTCGGCCTGGGCGGATAGCGCCTGTGCAGCCGCTTGGTATTGATCGACTTCACGCTGAATCGCAGAGATTTGATCGTCGTAACGATCGGCTTTGGCCACCGTGCTCATTTGAATCGGGGTGGCGATCGCCATCAAAATAACAGACGCGACAATAACCGCTTTAGCAGTAAACGAGGTGGAAACTGGTGTGGTGGACCGTTGTTTCATTAGATCCATCCTACCATAGCATAAGCGCCATGTCAAATCTGTCAGAAGCCTTAAATGCGCAGGTAGCGACGCGTCGCCAGCAGCGACGAAATGACCCCAATGATAGCGCCGGCGACAATCATGGCCAGCAACACAAACGGGCTGTACATAATAGCCGTGTCGATAGTTGGCTGCACAATAATACCAAACGATGTCAGTCCATCACGAGCGCCAATGAGCACTAGAATGCCAAGGGCTGTGGCAACAAGTGCCGCGATAAAGCCATACACAATCGCTTCCACCACAAACGGCCCGCGGATAAAGCTCTTATCGGCACCGATCAGTTTCATCATTTGAATCTCTTCTTTGCGGTTAAAGATAGCCATACGGATGGTATTAAACACAATCAACGAAGACAGAATGATAAATATACTACTTGCCAGAAGCCCGAGCTTTTCAGCGAATCCAACCCAGCTGGCGATGGTTTGAATCGTAGTCTTTCCCCCGCCGGTAAACGATGGATCACGGTCTTGATCAATATGCTTTTTGAGCAGTGAATTTGTCTCGACGAATTTATCCAGCTCGGATGTATCATTAATATCATTCAACCCCACGCGCAGCGTACCAGGAAACTCGTTACTGGCTTCGTTGATTGCTTCTAGCGTACTGCCGCTTTTCTTGTTTTGCTCGGCAAAGTTTTTGCGGGCTTGAGCCGAAGAAATGTAGTTTACGGTATCAACAGTTTGAAGTTTTTCGAGGTTGGCAGCGATTCTACCCGCATCCTCATCACTGGTGTCTTTTTCGAGGTAAATCGACAAATCTACCTTCTTACTGACTTCTGTCAGGCTATCCGCCAGCACATTTCGTGCTGCCAGCGTCATAAAGATAATCAGTAGCGTGATGGTCATAACAGCCGTTGCCGCGACAGTCAGCCAAGTGTTACGACTAAAGTTATTGACTCCGTAGCGCACCATGCGCATAAAGGTAATCCACTGACGGCGAGTGCGCTTTTGGTGAGCAAAGGTTCGAGCATCGACTTTTTGCTTACTCATTGCCGGTAGCTCCCCTCTGCCTGGTCGCTGGTGATCTTGCCATGTTCGAGAGTCACCACGCGGCGTTTCAGCCGGTTGACGATATCGACGTTGTGGGTCGTCAGCAGCACCGTGGTACCGTATTTATTAATCTTTTCTAGCAAGCGCACGATGTCCCAGCTATGGCGTGGGTCAAGGTTGCCGGTCGGCTCGTCGGCGATAAGAATCTTAGGCTGGCGCACGACAGCACGGGCAATGGCCACCCGCTGGCGTTCACCACCAGAGAGCTGATGCGGAAAATTTTTTTCTTTGCCGGTCAGTCCCACAAGCTCAATGACCTTTGGAACCGTGCTTCGGATCTCGCGGTTGGTCATACCGGCGATTTCGAGCGCAAAGGCGATGTTTTCATAGACCGTACGTTGTGGCAGCAGCTTGAAATCTTGAAACACCACGCCAATCTTGCGGCGTAGCAGCGGAATGTGCTTATCGCGCAGCGTGTCATAGTCGATACCGCCGACCACGATCTTGCCACTGGTTGGCTTTTCTTCACGGGTCAGGAGTTTCAGAAGTGTGGATTTTCCAGCCCCGCTGGTACCTACTAAAATCACGAATTCTCGGGGTTCAATATGAAGACTCACGCGGTTAATGGCCGGCTTTGAGCTGTCTTTTCCGTATGTTTTCGTTACCCTATCTAGCAGAATCATTACTTCATTCAGTATACCAGTTACTTAGCTACACGCCAATTACTTGCACCTGAATAAGGACCGACCGCCGGAGAGCCACAGGTACCCTGGAGATTATTAGCTTGCGACAAGCCTTCAAAGCGATACGCGAGTAGATAGGTCTGAAGCTCACCATTAGCGCAGTAGTCGGTCGTGCCATAGTCCCCGAAATATGCGTAACCATACCCGACACTCGACGAGTTCAGAACGGACATATTTGCCGTATTGACTGGATCTCGAATGGGAATAGAACCATATGGTTGAAGAAGATTGACAAGATAGTCCCAACTCCCATCCCCCGTCTGAGCCCACCCACTATTGAGTGTCGAACCGGCACTGGCAGCGCTCGGATACTTACCATTGATCGTATAGTACAGCTCAAGTACTTTCGCGACCTGGGCAATATCGCTTTTGCGCTGCGTATCACGGCTGCGCTGTTGTATGCCATTGTATGCCACAATCGTAATAGCAGCCAAAATACCGATCACGACAATCACAATGATAATTTCAACAATAGTGAAACCGCTTTTGGTTTTATGCATGAGTATATTTAAGCATCGGGGCTCGTGGGATGCAAGCAGGGGTACACTGACATAGGTTTACGAGTGCAATGTAGATTCAAGATAAGCTTTCATGAAGCCATCGAGTTTGCCATCAAGGACCTTTGCAGCGTCTTTTTCCTCATACTTGGTACGGGTATCTTTGACGAGCGTATAGGGATGCAAGACGTAATTACGGATCTGCGAGCCCCAGTTGGCTGATTCTCCCGCCTGCAGTTCGCTAATACTTTCAGCGTGCTGCTCTATCTGTAGCTGAGCCAGTTTGGAACGCAAAATCTTCAACGCAGTTTCTTTGTTCTGTAGCTGTGAACGCTCGTTTTGAATAGCTACCACGATGTTGGTTGGTAGATGCGTGATACGCACGGCGCTATCGGTGGTATTCACGCTCTGGCCTCCATGGCCACCGGCGCGGTAAACGTCGATCTTGAGATCTTTTTCATCGAGCTGGACCTCCTCGGGCGCATCAATCTGCGGCAGCACTTCCACTAGTGCGAAGCTTGTCTGGCGCAGGTTATCACTGTTAAACGGACTCAGGCGTACCAGGCGGTGGACGCCGTTTTCGCTGCGCAACTTGCCGTACGCATACGGCCCGACACATTCGATAACGGTCGTCTTTACACCTGCCTCTTCGCCGGCCGATCGTTCGATACTGGTCGTCGCGATACCAGAGCGCTCGGCCCAACGTAGATACATTCGCTCCAGCATTTCCGCAAAATCCTGGGCGTCGGTACCGCCCACGCCCGCGCTAATACGAATAATGGCATTATGGTCATCGTATTTACCGTTAAACAAGAGGTCTTTTTTGCGAGCAGCCAGTTCCGTCTCTAGCGCCGTTACCTGCCCTTCGACTTCCTTGAGCAGGCTCTCATCATCAAATCCCATGAGTTCAGCCACATCCGCAGCCTGCGTTTTCAGAGTTTGCCATGGTTCCACCATAGCTTTGAGCGCCGCCAGCTGTTTACTTTTTTCTTGGGCCTGGGTCGGGTTATTCCATGCCTCCGGCTGATTGAGCGCCGTTTCGAGCTCGGCGGCCTGGGCTGCCTTGGTATCAATCGCCAACTGTTCGTAGGCGGTGGCAATGTCCGCTTGCAAAATAGTCAGACGTTTTAAGAGTGGTTGCATGTCACTTATTGTAACATTTCTGCGGCCCAGCCTTGGGCTGGGTACAACAGCTCGTAGTCAAAGGAGGATTTGGGGACTTCAAATGTAAGTGGCTGGTATCCAGCCCTTTCAATTGCTTTGTGGTACGCCAGACGCAACTCCTCTACTTCCCCGACACATTCAAACGGCTTCATGACTCCATCAATTCCTAATAAGCCTTTAAAGGTGGTCTCAAGTAGTGGTTTTGCAAATAAATCTTGGTCATTGAAGAGCGATTGTAATTCACTCGCCTCAATAAATGGTGCAAAAAGGAGGTATGAATTGGCACATTTTGGGCATTCCCCGCACCAGGTAAGTGTCGCGTTCTGATGTCCCTGTTTGTAGTTTGCAAGGTTGCATGAGCTAAACGAGTGACCATAGCGTGCCCAGGCATGCTGGGCAAAAAGCTCCGCCATCTTAAGTTCGCTATACTGCCGAAGCGGCGAACCGATCTGTAGGCCCATGGCAACATATTTTTCGACATAGGTGGCAAATGCCTGCTCGGCCGCCCAGGTTTTTGACCATTGGTGATTAACCGGCAGATCCCCAATCCACTCATGAGCTTCCTCACCCTCATGGGCAATTGATACCACGACCGTACTTTTACCGAGTAGAATCGCTTGAATCAGCGCCAGACTCTGCAGGATATATGTGACAGGTATATGTCCGTTCTTGCCGCCAACGGTCTGGGCTTTTTGTAAATTATCATGATCAATCAGGCGCATTGTCGTCAGAAGTGGTGCTTTAAAGCCCCCTAGAATCGCAGGGTGATCTTCGGCACTGCTCACATACCACGGAGTAAATACAACTCCCGCTTCTTCTAGAAGCGCGGCCACGAGTAGCGAGTCCTTCCCGCCACTTTCCAGTGCCAGCACGCCGCTACCTTTATACTCAAGCTGCTGTCTCGACTCATTGTTGGTGGCTTCAAAGTGCGCCAACTGATCCCTCGTCAGGCCATTCTCGAAGGCAAATTGGCTCAGCCCCTCTTGATATACCTTATTAAAGAAATCCGCTTGCCAAGCATCGATAACATGACTAGCGAATACGACTTCACGAGTTGGGAATGACTTGTAATAGGAAGTTCCGATGAGCACAAAAGCTAGAAACAAGGCTCTGTCCAACACTTCTTGAGTGTATTGCGTGGCCTTATTGAATATGACTGTTTCTTGAAACTCACGGCCATTATCAAACGCGTAGTGAAAATGAGCGGTTAAATCCACGGCATCAAAGCTATATGATTTAAAAATAAACCGACTCATAACTGATTGACGATGGTTCTAAATTGGTCACCCCGGTCGTAAAAATCTCTAAACATATCAAAGCTGGCACAGGCCGGACTGAGAAGTACTACATCACCCGGCTGACTGATTGAACGAGCCAACTCCACAATCGGTTGCAATGTTTGCTCATCTGTTACAACAACATTCAAGTTGTCTATACTGTCGTTCATAAGGCCTGCTAGCTTATGGCGGATTTCACCCATACAAATTACTGCTTTGATATTCGGTTGATTCTGTAGAGCCTCCACGAGTTCTGTAAAGTCTGCGCCTTTATCAATGCCACCGAGCAAGAGAATCTCTGGCTGCGTGAATGATTTAATCGCGGCAATAGTGGCCGAAGGCGCCGAGGAGAAGCTATCGTTGTAGTACTTTACACCGTCAAACTCGCGTACGTATTCGATTCGATGCGGCAATCCAGAGAATGACCGTAAGCCCTGTTCGATAGCTTGATCAGATATATCGTAATGTTTAGCAGCCGTAATTGCTGCGCAGGCATTCTCGACATTATGCTGACCGATCAGTTGGAGCGCTTCTATTGAACAAATTTGGTGTTCAGCCTGATAAAACATGCCGTCTTTGGTATAGACGCTACTACCCTCTTTTACCCCATACCGAACGGCCTCGCCGAGCTTCGTTGAGTCCGCAATTCTTTTCGAATATACATTCGTGGGATGGTAGATACAAAGATCGTCAGCTTGCTGGAAGCGGCGGATATTCGTTTTGGCCTGTACATAATCTTCAAAATCCTCGTGTACATTCAGATGGTCCGGCTCGATAAGAAGCACGATTGCCACTTGCGGCGATCGCTGCACGTCCCAGAGCTGAAAGCTTGAGAGTTCATACACTACAATGTCATCGGGCGTTACACGCTCTAAAATATCAAGAGAAGGTTTACCAATATTGCCGGTGAGCCATACTTTTTTGCCAGCCGCCTCTAGGATACTTGCTGTCAGGCTGGCTGTGGTGCCCTTACCTTTTGTACCGGTGACACCGATAATCGGTGCTGGGCATTTTTCAAAAAATTCATTGGTTGCCGACCAGATCTTACCGTCTGTCGTGATTTTAGCTGGAGCTAAACCTGCAGTACGAACCACAAGGTCGAAGCCGTTCAGCTTCGAAAAGGCGCCCTCACCCAAAATGGTCGGCGCATCCGCCGGTACGTCGTCTAGCGAGTCTCGCTCATCAACAATTGTGACTTCATTACCGGGGGTGTTCCAATACGCATGGTTGGCTTTACCCTCTATGCCATAACCTGCAATTGCAATCTTCATATGCTTATTTTAGCGCGTTTCGAATAGGACCGCTAATTTATCGCCCAGCTCCAAGATCTCTTCTTTTTCCCCGCTACTGACGCCGGCCAGTGCCCAGGTGTTGGATTTGAAGAATTCGCGGGCGGTCTCGATAATGCATTCCCGGGTGGTGTTTTGGATCGACTCGGGCACTTGGTAATAATCTTTTACCACGCCATCGGCAAAATAGCGATTGAGGTAGAAATTAGCGATCTGCGATACGGTCTGAGCACCCATTTGGTAGCGGCCGAGGCCGTAGGAGCGAGCAGCTTCGACCTCTCCTTCGGTAATATCACCTTTGAGTACGGCGTTAAGTTCACGCACGATGATATCAAACAGCTGCGAGGCAGTTTCGAGGTTTACCTGCCCGCCAAAATCCCAGCTACTATCGTGAAAATTGACTGCCGTGTCGCTAAACATGCCGTAGGCCAGCCCTTTTTGGCGGGCCGCACCAAAGATACGTGAGTGCATAGTGCCGGTCAAAATGTGATCCAGCGCGTCCATAGCGTCGGACTCTTCATCGGTGAGCTCGCGTGGGATAATCATCGACCAGCCAAAAGTAAGGTTGGAGGCCTCCTTACGGCGAATAAGCGATGGATTCGCACTGGTCAGTTCGTCTTTAGGGATCTCAAAGCGCTTTCCGCTGGCGAGCGGCCACTCCTCGAGTAGTCGCTTGATCTCGCTTTTGCGACCGTAAAGTTTGCCGGCGATCACAAAGCGCAAATTGTCAGCTGTATGGGTGCTGGCATGATGGGCTTTAATATCGGCCAGGCGGACGCTGGCGATGGTCCGCAGGCGCTGGCGGTAGCTATAAATGTCTTCGCCCAGCATCTGTTGTAGTTTCGGCCAGAGTACACGGTTGTGATTGTTTAAAAAGCCAGTCAGCTCATTACGCACGTTACCCTTTTCAGCCTCCAGAGACTCGTTGGTAAAACGTGGTTCACAGATAGCCAGGCGCTGCAGATGAAGGATCCGATCCCATTCAAAGTCAGCACATTCCGCCACATACCCCATGGCAAATTCACTGGTGTAGGCGTTGTGGTAGGCACCATTTTTGGTAAATTCGGCTTCGTAATCGTGCTCGTTTTTAAACTCAGCGTTGGCGCCAAAGGCCATGTGCTCCATGATGTGCGCGGTTTCGTAAATATCTTTCGATTTTACGTAGCGGTTACCGGCCCGGAAATGAAACTGTGAGCTCATGACGGTGGCACCAGGAATGTCTATCAGGAGCCCTCGGGCACCATTTTTCAAACGAACTTCTTCAACGGTATGTTTCACGTATTTTTACAACTTTCTGCCCACACTTCGCTATGACGACTGGTTACTTACGGCTTTTTTTCTTATTTTGACGCTGGGTTTTCTTCTTCTTGCGGGCCACGTTCTTCTTCTTGTGCTCGGCAGCGTGGTCGGCTTTTTTCACCTTGAAATCAGCGTCGCGGCTAGCCTCCCCCGAGCCAAGTTCATTAACCCCACGCTCCACGGCTTGTTCGGCCAGACGCGTGAGTTCCGTGTCGTGATCTTCCTCTTCCCTGGCAACCACGTCGTGTTTGTGGACGTGCATGACAGCCCGGACCACTTCTTCACGCAGTGTACCCTGCAGACTATCGAATAGTTTTTGCGATTCAGCCCGGTATTCTACCAGCGGGTCGCGCTGACCAACACTGCGCCAGTGAATGCCTTCGCGTAGGTGCTGCATGTTTTCGAGGTGCTGCATCCAGAGCGTGTCAAGAATCTGCATGTAGACTTCGCGCTCCACTTTGCGAATCACATCGGCGCCAAGCTCTTTTTCCTTGGCTGCGTAGAGTTTGGCGACGTGGGTCTGAGCTAGCTCAAAGCGCGTTTTGTCTTTTTTCTCTTCCCCAATGGCGGTGAGAGCTTTGTCGTCCAGTGGAAATACCGAGGTAAATTCTTCAGCAAAGTTCTTGTTGTTCTTAGCAGGTAGAGCCGTGAGCTCGCGCACCTTTTCGCCCATCAGGCGCTCAATCTCAGGCTTGATGATGTCACCTTCCAGGATCTTGCGGCGCATGCTGTAGACCACCTTACGGTGACGGTTAATCACGTTGTCGTACTGGACCACGTTCTTTCGGGTATCGAAGTTATAGCCTTCGACGCGTTTTTGGGCGGATTCGAGGGTTTTAGACACGGCTTTATTTTGAATTGGCGTGTCTTCATCTACCCCGAGGCGGTCCATCAGTGAGGCGATTCGTTCACCCTGAAAAATACGCATCAGGTCGTCTTCGGTCGAGACGAAGAACTGCGTCTCACCAGGGTCACCCTGACGACCGCCACGTCCACGCAGCTGATTATCGATACGGCGTGATTCGTGCCGTTCCGAGCCAATCACTACCAGACCGCCGAGCTCTGTCACGCCCTCACCGAGTTTAATGTCGGTACCACGACCGGCAATGTTGGTCGCCAGCGTAATCGCGCCCTTTTGGCCAGCTTTTTCGATGATGGCAGCTTCACGCTCGTTATTCTTAGCGTTCAAAATTTCATACTTCACACCTTGTTTATCAAGATAGCCCGCGATGAGCTCATTCTTGGCAATCGAAGCCGATCCCACAAGGACTGGCCGTCCGGCGTCATGGTGCTCTTTAATCACCTCCGCCACAGCCTTGAGCTTGCCCTTCTCCGTCTTAAAGATCAGGTCTTGTTTATCCACACGAATCAGCGGCTTATTTGACGGTACCTGCACGACATCGAGGCTATAAATCTGCTGGAACTCTTCAGCTTCAGTAAAGGCCGTACCGGTCATACCCGAGAGTTTGTCGTACATACGGAAATAGTTTTGGAACGACACGGTCGCCAGCGTCATGCTCTCTTGCAAGACTGGCACATTTTCTTTGGCTTCAATCGCTTGGTGTAGGCCCTCGTTGTAACGACGTCCTTGCATCAAACGGCCGGTGTGCTCGTCGACAATAATGACTTCCCCGTCTCCGGTCACCACGTAGTCTTTATCGCGCTTAAACAGCGTCTGGGCCCGCAAGGCTTGGTCGAGGTGATAGACGGAACGGACGTAGTCTGGCGTGTAGAGGTTCTTAATACCCAGGAGCTTCTGCACTTTCTCAACACCTTCGTCGCTCAGCGAGACACTGCGGCGCTTTTCATCGAGAATGTAATCATCTGGGACTAAACGGGCGGCAATTTTGGCAAACTGGTAATAGCTATCAGGGTTTTCAGCCGCTGGCGCGCTAATGATCAGTGGTGTACGGGCTTCGTCAATCAGGATCGAGTCAACCTCGTCCACGATCGCAAAGTGCAATTCGCGCTGGCGCAGTAGCTCCACGTCGTCAACCATGTTGTCACGCAGGTAGTCAAAGCCAAATTCGTTGTTGGTTCCATAGGTAATATCGGCCGCGTAGGCCTCTTTACGGGTCACTGGGCGCAGTTTACGCATGCGAGCGTCCTGGTGATCGGCGTTGTCATAATCTTTGTCGTAGACAAACGAAGCATCGTTGATAATCACGCCGACCGTTAGGCCCAAGAAATCAAACAGTTCACCGTTCCAGCTAGCATCACGCTGGGCCAGGTAATCGTTGACCGTCACCACGTGGACACCCTTGTTATCAAGGGCGTTAAGGAAGCTCGGCAGTGTCGCCATCAGGGTTTTACCTTCACCGGTCTTCAGCTCGGCGACGTTGCCTTCGTGCAGCACCAGGCCGCCGATGAGCTGCACGTCAAAGTGCCGCATACCAAGGATTCTGTCGCTGGCTTCACGTACCAAGGCAAAGGCATCTGGCAAGATATCATCAAGCGTCGTGCCCTTTTTCTCGAGTCGCTTCCTGAGGACATCGACTTGTTGTCGGAGTTCAGTCTTTTTTAGCTTGGTATACTTGTCGGTGAGTGCATTAATAGCCTCAACTTTTTTCTCAAGTCGCTTCAACGTTTTCTTCTGCGGGTCACCAAAGATCTTGGTCAGCGCTTTTTGTCTGTTAATCGCCACGATGTAAATCCCTCACTTGTCTGAAATAATCTGTAAAACTATGTAGTATTATACCTCGTTTAGGGTGCATTTAAAAGCAAAGGTTTGCGTTTTTGAAGGTTCTTTACTAAAGAACTACGTATTCATTTACTTTGACGCCCCAAAGTAACAAATGGCCTTCTTTTGACTTGAATCAAAAGAAGCAAAAGTTCAAGTCCTAACTCTTTGGTTCTTGGGTTAGTGTTGTCAGAAAGTGACAATCATCGAAAG
>Ga0172380_10000955_pt1 | contig 51888 bp, 74 predicted proteins | sample Leawe162metaG_FD_119747 | JGI IMG/M metagenome (GOLD analysis project Ga0172380, IMG submission 119747) | Leachate microbial communities from a municipal landfill in Southern Ontario, Canada - Leachate well 162 metaG | ecosystem: Engineered > Solid waste > Landfill > Unclassified | place... | reverse complement strand
CATTGAATAAAGCTTTAAGCAAACACTCTCTAATACTCACACACGCGCGCGTATCACACAAAAGTTAGAGAAACGTTAATAAGACTCTTAAAACTTTATACGAAAAAAAAATTTGAAAAAAGTTGAGATAGTTAAAGTTGTACTGAAAAAATTAACGCTTCACTAATAACTCTGTTGTAAGATGCTTATATCAAAACGATGATGTTTTGATCTTAACGAGGAGAATGAAGATGACTAAAGTTGTAAGCAAGAAGACTGAAGCCAAGGTTGAGGAGAAGGTCAAGAAGGGCTGGAGAGTGAAGCTCTACTACGTGGACGTTGACGCGTACAAGTCGGCGAGTGAGGAGCTCAACAAGGCGCCGAACCAGGTGAAGATCATGATGGCACATTTTGCAACAAACTTTAATAAAGCTGCAAGTGCCGCGCAAGGCAGAGTGATGTGTCAATCTGCTATCGACGAAGGTGGTTTGAAAACGGTTATTGAGCCACACGTTCTCTTCGCATACTACCGTGCCAAAATGGAACAGTTTGGTTTGCGTCTCGCTAACTAAACATTAACTATAACCGGCGAAGATTTTAATCAATCTTCGCCGGTTAAAATTTTACTCAATTAGTTACAGTTTGAATTAAACTTTAATAGTTTCACATTGATTAAAACTTTAATTGTCCCACATAAAAATTGAGTCAACCTTTATTCAAGATTGACTCAATAAAGTTTTACTCACCAAAATATAAATTTAGAATAAGTAAAGCTTGATGCTTAGTGTCTGTAAGTACGGTTAATGAATAGTTACCATGCTCAGTCAATTTGATACTATTAATTTGAATAAAGTTTTCTTCAAGCTTAGTTACAACCTGATTAAGTTCAGTTTTAGTAGTGAAGAATTCAATAAACATGCCTGTATCCTCATGTTGGTTGTAGACAGATTATGGTACTCTATAGAAGTTAATAAAGCGTTAATACTTATAGACATGTTAGTTTAAACTTTAATTGTTTCGCATTAACACTTCTTTAATACCCTGCACTATAAGATACTACTATCAACTAAGGAGACTATGACCATGCTTAAGTACATCATCTCTCTCTTCACCAAGACGTCTGTGTACGTAGACACCAACACTCTACGCTACACGCGTGCTACTGCGTCTAGCAGTGAGATGCCTGCATATAAGTGGTGTGCTGGCATCACCAAGGATGACTAGAACTTAATTAAAGCTGTACACAACAGCCAAGGGCAGTGGGCCTGGAGCCCTGCGCGGAGGCGCAGGGACCTGGGTCATTAACTCGTCAACAAAGCGTCGACGAATCCAAACCGATTGCAGCTTGATTTAGTTTTCCCGCCGCCGAGCTCCATGGACTCCTCGTCAATTTTCAAAGTGTTACTATATTACATTGCTGGCCAAGACCCTTTCCCCTCAGTCCAAATACCAAGGACAAATAACTATACCGCAAAATAAATTCAAAAAGCTACGTTTACTTCCAATAACGGACATGATATACGTGGAACAAGGTGCAAATTCGACTGCCCCGGAGCTAAGTCATGTGAGGTAAACTTGGCATCTGTACTGACCCCATACAGGAGCTCAGACGGGAACAACCCGTACACGGAAGCCCAGCTAAAGGCCCTGTGGAAGGACCTTGAGCCCGAGAGCCGCGAGCCTGGGAAGTACACTGTCGCTGAGAAAGTTCTCCTTCAGAGGGAATTTCTCAAGTACATCGTTGCCGGGTTCTCGGCCACGCGGGCCGTCTCAAAACTTCAAGCACTGTCGGTCAATGAGCCCCACAAGTGGCCGTACGCTGACTACTCCACGTTCATGGCTTGGAAAGCCTACGACCCTGAATTTGCCGAGGCCTATGAGGTCGCCTACTCGATGGGAACCGACAACCTTGAGGACAAGGGCGTCGAGATGGCCTACGGGGGCAACGCCAGCATCCTACAGTTCATATTGAAGATGCGGAACCCGAACCGCTACAACCCGAAGCAAGAAGTGGTCGGGGACCCGTCACGGCCTATTGAGCACGTTCACACGATCAAGCTCGTGGCCGCGAAGATGGATCCGATGCAGATCGAGGGGCACGGGGACCGGGACGCTGCTGAGTTCGACAAGATCGTTGACGCGGAGATCGTCGATGACTGAGGTCGAGATCAAGCTTCCGCCGAAACTTGTTCCGGTGTTTGAGCCTGAGCGAGGCGCGGTCCAGTACCGCTGGGCTAAGGGTGGTCGTGGCTCTGGCAAGAGCTTTAACTTTGCCAAGATGGCTGCCATATGGGGCTATGTTGACCCGCTGCGCGTTCTCGCAACTCGCGAGTACCAGGGGTCGATCCGCGAGTCATTCTACGCTGAATTGAAGTCCGCGATCATGTCTGAGACGTGGCTGTCGTCCGCGTACACGATCGGGTCTGACTTCATTCGTGGTCGCAACGGCACTGAGTTCCTGTTTATGGGGCTGAGGCGCTCGATCAACTCGATCAGGTCTCTTGCGCAGATCGACTTGACTATTGTCGAGGAAGCGGAAGACGTTCCGGACAGTTCCTGGCTTATGCTGGAAGCGACCGTTTTCCGTCGCCCGAAATCTGAGCTGTGGGCTATATGGAACCCGAGACTGAGCGGTTCTCCCGTTGACCTGCGCTTCGTCAAGCATCCTCCGCATAATGCCGTGGGCTGCGAGATGAACTACCACGACAACCCGTTCTTTCCCAAGGGCCTTGAGACCTTGAGGGCGCGCGAGGAACAGCGACTCGACCCTGACACGTACGCTCACGTGTGGGAGGGTGCGTACCTCACGAACTCTAATGCTCAGGTCTACAACGGAAAGTGGCGCGTATTGGAGTTCGAGCCTGGAGCTGACTGGGACGGACCTTACCAGGGAGGCGACTTTGGATTTTCTCAAGACCCTCTTGCAGCAGTTCGTTGCTGGATATTCGACGAAACGCTATTTGTGGAGTACGAGGCGGGGGCGGTAAACCTTGACCTCGACGACTCTCCGTCATTTCTCGATTACCACATACCAGGTTGGAGCCGGTACGTGTCTCGCTGGGATAACGCGAGGCCAGAGTCCATCTCCCACTTCGTAAAGCATGGCATGCCGAGAGCTGAGGCCGCCGACAAGTGGAATGGTAGCGTCGAAGACGGCGTCCAGTTCATCCGCAGCTTCAAGCAGATCGTCATTCACCCGCGCTGCGTTAACACGAAGAAAGAGATGCAGCTTTACAGCTATAAAGTGGATCGCTTCACGAGTGACGTCCTGCCCGTCATCGTTGACGCGAACAACCATTATATGGATGCAATGCGGTACGCGCTGTCGCCAATCATCCGCCACCCCGTAATGGTGCAGATGTTTGTGTCGTCCCGATATAAGCAGCGCTACATAGAGCACAGGGGCTGACGATGAATGCTCTAGCTCCTGAAACTCGCTTTAATCTGGTGAATTACATTGGTCGCCAGCTCAGCGGCATGTTCCCGGGTTTCTTCCCGGGCATGAAGCACAATCACTACAAAGATTTTGGCTTCCCTGAGGAAGTTGATTTCGACCTGCTGTACTCTTACTACTCGAGAAACAGCTTGGCTAGAGCAGCTGTCGATAAGACAACTCGTAAAACCTGGCAGGACCCACCGTGGTTGCTCGAAAAGCCCCGCGACGGTTCCGAGGGCCCGATGAAGAAGGAGACTCGCCTTGAGAAAGCAATCAGGCAGCACTTCACGAAGATCAGGCTCTGGACGAAAGTCATGGAGGCAGACCGTCGAAGCCTTGTTGGTCGATATGCTGCGGTTATCCTTCGAGTCGCGGACGGGAAGCCAACAAATGAGCCTCTTGAAAGTGTATCGGGTGGTCTCGACGCGCTGATCGACGTCATACCTGCTTGGGAAAGCCAGCTCAAGGTCAGTGAGTGGGACACTGATCAAAACTCGCTGACCTACGGCGAGCCCAAAATGTTTGAGTATGACGAAGGTACTATTGGTCCTACGACTGGGATTTCTCCGTCAGCTATAGGCAAGGCGCGTAAGCTTACTCTGCATCCGTCGAGAGTCGTTATCTGGTCGATCGATGGAACGATGGACTGCGACTCGGCTCTTAAAGCTGGCGTGAATGACCTACTCTCTATAGAGAAGATTGTAGGTGCGGGTGGCGAAGGTTTCTGGAAGATTGCTAAAGCATCCCCCATCTTGGAGATGGACAAGGAAGCTGACTTGATCAAAATGGCCAAAGCCATGAATATAGAGCCCGACAAGATCGCGGACGTCATGAACCAGCAGGTTGGTGATTGGCAGCGGGGCTTCGACGAGCTTCTCATGGTTCAGGGCATGACTGCTAAGCCTCAGAAAGTGGAGCTCGTAGACCCAGAACACTTCTTCATGAATGCTCTCCAATGCTTTGCGGCGTCATTCGACATACCGCTGAAAGTCCTGGTTGGTACTCAAACAGGTGAGCGTGCTTCTTCTGAGGACGCCAGTCAGTGGAACCAGACTTGCAACTTCCGCCGCAAGAATACTGTGATCCCTAATATTCTTCAGATCGTCAATCGCCTGGAAGGCTGCGGCATCCTGAAGGAGAACCCAGAATGGTTCGTCGATTGGACCGATCTCACCGAAAGCACGATGCTCGAGAAGATCGACCGTGCTGGAAAGATGGCGAAGGTGAACAAGGACTTTGGGGATATTGTGTTCATGCCACAGGAAATCCGCGCTTCTGTGGGCTTCGAACCTGTCGACGACTCCGTGCTTGCGAAATATCGGGAAACACAGCCCGAGAAGAAGACAGACGAGAACAATCCGGACGATCCGGAAAGCAATCCGAAGGATGACGAGTGATGAGCGTCTCGCGCATTAACGTAACGAGGGTCCTCAATACGAAGGCCGCGAAGAAAGCTAAGCGCAATGGCCGCGACGTTATTGTCGTTCCATCAGCCACGATGCCTGACGACATTGTCATGAATCGTGTGAAGTATCCTGCTGCTGAGATAAAGAAATCTTTTTCAGGTCTGGAAAAATCGCCGGCTCCCCTGAACCACCCGACAGTCAATGGCAAGTATGTCTCGGCAACATCACCTGAGGGCATTAATGTCGGTTGGATCGGTGCTTGGAATGAGAACGTTCGCTATGAGAATGGTAAGGTCTACCTGGATAAGGTGATCGATGTCGAAGTCGCGAACCGTTCTAGTGATGGCAAGCGAGTAATTGAGGCCATTGAAAAGGGCAAGCCGATCCATACTTCGACTGGTCTGCTCGCTCATCTTGAGAAAGTCACAGATCAAGATGATTATGATGTTGTGGCTCACGACATCGAATTCGACCATGATGCAATTCTATTGGACTTCAAGGGTGCTGCTACTCCTGATCAAGGCGTGGGCATCTTCGTCAATTCCTCCGGTGAAATGGAAGAAGTTGAAGTCATCAACTCGGTCTGGGAAGACGCAGAGCGAGAACTGGATTGGGCGCTGGACTCCATCGTCCGAGCTCTTGAGAAGAAAGCACGCTTTCCTATCATAGAGCGAATTAAGGCCGCGATAACCGAAGCCGTAGGTCTCGGGGCGGAAACCACTGCAAACGAAGAGGAAGCAGAGATGTCGAGTGAAGAACTCAACAAGCTCTCCGCTAAGGTTGACGCCCTGTCGGAGAGCATGAAGGGTATCGGCGAAGCCATCACCAATGGTGTCGCTGATGCTTTCAAGACTGCCCTGAAGCCCCTCGTTGATGCCCAGGAAGCTGTCCTGGCAAACGAGAAGCAGAAGGAAGAGAACGAGAAGGCTGGGCTGATCGACAAAGTCGTGAAGGCCAACCTGCTTGACGAGGAAGCGGCCAAGGCAGCGCCTGTCGCCACTCTGAAGGCTCTTGCCAACAACATCAAGGAGCCCGGCACAGCAGCTCCGATCCGTCCTGGTCTGGTCCCGAACCAGCAGAGCGGCGTCGTTGCCAAGTTCAAGGCTCCGGTCGCAAAGGAGGCCTAAGAGCATGGCTCGGTACAACAAGATTTTCTTGGGACCGGTTACCAAGCCAAAGCCTGACGTCCGCGAACTTATCGCGTCCGTTGCGCTGAAGCCTGGTCGGCTGGTCGTCATCTCTACCGGCAAGTTTGCTCTTGCCGGCGCTTCTACTGTCGGAAAAGTCTGGCTGGTGCAGGACAATTACCTGCAGCTCAAGGACCCCGACACGGACTGGGCGGCCGACAGCACGGCCATCGGCATCGAGATGGAAGACGACTCCATCTATGCAGCCCGCATTGCCAACGGCGTGAACATCACGGCGATTGGTACTCCGCTCACCCCGGCCGCCAACGGCACTCTGGGCATCGCTTCAACAAGCGATCTCATCGTGGCTTACAGCGACGAGGTTTACAACAACGACTCCGGCAGTGAACAGCTGCTGCGTATCCGGGCAGCCGGTTCGCAGAGCTATCTGTCGGCAGCTTAAGGAGTCAGCTGAACATGCGCTTCTTTGATGATCAGTTGATTGCCAACTCCCGACACCATGCTGAATGGTGGGAGCTCCAGTGTGTGAACCGTGAGTGGTTCCACCATACCGAGGATACGTTCGCCCAGCTTTACAACTCGGCGGCTATTCTCCCTCGTGACGCGTGGCAGGAACTTGACGGCATCACTCGCCGTATCATGCGTAACGATGAAGGCTCGACCTTCATGAATGATCTGATGCCTCTGGCGAAGACCGTTCATATCGGCAAGCTCGTGAACCTGTATCGCGTATCTTCGGATGCCGGCTCAGTCGTTCGCTCGCTGTCCGGCCAGGTTCCTGTCGCAATGGACAAGGTCGTCTACGACTACCGCGGAACTCCCATTCCGATCTTCTCGACTGCTTACGGTCGTGAATGGCGCGAGTGGAACACGCTCAGGTCGGAGAACTTCGACGCCTTGTCTGATGACCAGGAAGCTCATACCGCGAAGATCAGGCGGAACATGGCACAGTATGTCTTGAACGGTGACGCCAATATCGTTGTTGGCGGCTATTCGGCTCTTGGCATCAACAACCACACATACTCCAAGCCTGTCAACTTGGGATCGGCCGTGGGCGGCGCCAACATCGACCTGACTTCCAGCTCGACTACCAATGACGCCATTGTCACGTTCTTCAATTCGTACCTTGGCGCCATTCTCGATGCAAACCTGGTCAACCAGCGGATCAATATCTACATTTCGCCGGAAATTGGCCGTCGCCTGGATCAGTTCTACTCGGGATCGGCAAACTTCAAGGAGGGAACTCTTTTCGACTACCTCATGAAGAACCGCCGTATCAACAAGATTGCGGTGACTTACGAGTTGTCTGGCAATGCGTTTTTTGCATTTGTCCCCAGCTCCGAGTACATTCGACCTCTGGTTGGCATGGCCGTCGGGACGACGCCCATGGCTCGACTGAACCCGACTGACAACTACCAGTTCCTTATCATGGGAGCTATGGGGTTGGAAATCAAGGCGGATTATTCCGGTAAATCCGGGGTGTTCCACTCGGTCGTCCAGAACTAAGCCGGAGTTCCGTTCTCACACGGAACAATCGCTTGGTGGGAGGGACCCTGCTCCTGAAGGGTCCCTCCTCAACTCAGGAGAAAAGGAGGCCGTGATGGCCAAATACAAGGCACTACAGGACATTCTGCCAAATGTGAAAGCCGGCGACATTGTCGAAGTCAAGGATGAGATCATTCCTGAATACAAGAAGCTTCTGGAGCCCTATAACGGGGATGAGGAAGTGACGATCAGGTCTGAAGAAACTGTCGACACCGACAAGACGGCTGTTGTCAACCCGAGCCGCGATGAACTCAAGGCACGGGCAACTGAACTCGGCATCAATTTTGCTTCAAACATTCCTACTGAGCGTCTTCTTGAGCTCGTCAAGGAAGCTGAAGAAAAGGATGCTTCTGGAAGTGACGACAAGGATTCCGACAAGGACTCCGACGACAAAAAAGACCAGGAATAAGCTCAGATGGCTAGGCAGGTCACTCTCGTAGTTGAGGACGGAACGATCATAGCAGGGGCGAATTCGTTCGTCACTGAGCAACAGATCGTTGACTACGCTCTCGCTCGTGGAGTGACCTTACCTTTCGCTACCGATGGTGATAAAGACAAAGTAGCTGTGCTTGGAATTAAAGCTGCAGACTACCTGATGATCATGCCTTGGAAAGGTGAAGTCGTGAGTTCAACTCAGACTATGCCTTGGCCGCGTAAGAATTTGGGAGTGACTCCGTCATTTCCTGAGGACGCAATTCCTCTCGCAGTAGTAGAAGCTCAACTTCAGTTGACTCTCCTGTCGAATGCTGGAACTGTCCTCATTCCTGTTTCACTTGGTACTGGTCTTCTTATAAAAGAAAAGATCGGGCCTATTGAGAACGTGTATTCTGAAAAAGCAGGAATTTCTCTGGATGGTCTTCCCATACTTCCTGGTGTTTCAGCTCTGCTTGATCCATGGCTGCTTGGAAGTTTTGACGGCTTCACGCCTGTTATGATCCGATCTGTAGGAGACAAGTCATATGGCTGTTGACTACAATCGAGCTCGAGCACTTGCCGAAAGGATGATCAATCAGTCTGGTAGAACAATCACTCTGGTTAATGATGCTGGAGTATTTGACCCGACAGATCCACTCGGTCCACCTGCCGCTCGTCTTGAAGTTTCAGGAATAAAAGGAGTCTTTATACGCCCATCAGGCTATATCAAGCTTGGTGAGTCTTTCTACACAGACCCTGCTCTGTGGGAAGAAGCAGAGAAGATTGTTCTTGTCTTGCCAAGTCTTGAACATAACTTCGCAAAATTTACCCGAGTTCTAGACTCGGATGGTTCGGGCTATAAGATATTCAAGGTTGAAGAACTGTGTCCAGGTGATATACCAGTTCTTCTCTACTTGGGACTTCGCCAATGATCACGAGCTTGTCTGAAGCTGATAAGCAGATGGCTGATCTCTTTCGTCAAGCATGGGAGGTCAATAAAGGTTACATGTGTGATTGGCCGAACCAAAAATCGGGTGAACACGCTGAAGACGATATATGGGCTCGATGGAACCTTGATTATGTTGGCGGCGGCCAACTTACGATGGCCAAGAAAGGTCAGAGAAAGTTTACTAAGCAGGGATTGATCTACATCAATGTTTTCACCCCGCTTGGTGGAGGTCTCGCACAAGCGAGAGATGCTTCTGAGGTTGCGGTTTTCGCATACGAGGGAGAGCGCACTCCGGGAGATGTCTGGTTCCGGAATGTTCGTATCGAGAGTGAAGGTCATGGCCACGGAAGTGGTAAAAACAAGAGCTGGTGGACTACGCTAGTAGTAGCTAACTTCACCTATGATTACCTGAGGTAGGACAATGGCTATCCGTAATAAGATCGACAGCAACGAAACAGGTCTGGCTATCGCTAAGGAAGTCATCGGTCAGCCCGGTGTTCTTCCCGTAACCCCGAACTGGGTTGCAATGGAGCCAAACGAATATGATGACTTCGGTGGCGAACCCACACTCTTGGCTCGTCGTCCAATTAACTCGTCTCGTCAGCGCAAGAAAGGTTCTATTGTGGACCTCGCGGCATCTGGCGGGTTCCAACAGGATTTTACCAATGACAACTCTCAAATGCTTGTCAGTGGTTTCATGTACGCCGATCCCCGTGAAAAGAAGAATGAAGCGCCATCTGCAGTTTCAGCAACTGGCTATGTTGTCGCTGATGAAGATGCCTACTTTGCTGGTATGCTTCTTTTTGCATCAGGTTTCACCAATGCATCGAATAATGGCCTCAAAGTCGTGACTTCAGTCGACTCGGGTACGAGCGAAGTCCGTGCATCAGGCTTGGTTGTGGAGGGTTCACCCCCTGCATCAGCTAAAATCTTGCTGGTCGGTCTTCAGGGTGGAGCTGGAGCTCTTGATGTCGACGTGACTGGCAATTTTGCCAAGATTACTTCTTCGGCGAACAATCTTCATCAGCTTGGAATTATTCCAGGCGAGATGATATTTGTTGGTGGAGATGATCCAACTCTCCGTTTCACGAATGCAGCTAACAATGGCATCAAGCGTGTTCGGTCTGTTGCTGCCGGTGCACTGACTATCGATAAGTCAGATTTGGCTATGATCACTGAGTCAAGTTCAACAGAAACTGTTCAGCTTTTCTTCGGTCGTGTCATCAAGAATGAGCAAGCTAATCTGATCGTTCGTCAGACTTTTCAGCTTGAGCGTCAGATGGGAGCACCTGATACTGCTCAGCCGTCTCAGTTTCAGGCGGAGTATGTTCTTGGCGCATTCCCGAATGAACTTGAGATGACGATTGACTCTGCAGACAAGATTGTCTGCGACTACTCTTTCATCGCTATCACAAATGAGCAGAACGTCTCAACCACAGGTCTCAAGACCGGAAACAGAATAGGGACTGTTGAGTCTGACGCTTACAACACTTCGACTGATTTCCAGCGCATTAAACTTGCGCTAGTCAGCAGCAGTGACGAAGCTCCAGCACCTCTGTTCGCTTTCGTGACTGACATGACTCTTACCATCAACAACAACGTTTCTTTGAATAAAGCTGTAAGTTATCTTGGCGGCTTTGATGCGACACTTGGCGTCTTTGAAGTGAGTGCTGAAATCAACGCTTACTTCACGAAGATTGAGTCGTCGCAAGCTGTTCGTCAGAACAAGGACGTCACACTCGATTGGTTCGTTACCAAGGAAAACCGTGGGTTTGCTGTCGACCTTCCTTTAATCGCTCTTGGAGGTGGTCTTGCTGAGGTTGAAATTGACGAACCTATCATGATCCCACTTGAGTCTGAAGCGGCTACAGCTATTAAGCTTGATCCCAACCTCGACCACACACTTATGTGGACATTCTTTGATTACTTGCCAAGCTACGCGGCGCAGTAATCTAACCACTTCTTTATCAGGAGAAAGGAGTAAACCATGGGCCTGTATGAGAAGATGAAGACCAGCTCTCGGTTGGAGACCGAGGGCATCTGGCTTGAGATCGATGACACAAGGATCAAGCTCGGTAGAGCCGGCGGCAAAAATACTAAATTCACTGTTGCTGCCGAAAAGATAGCTCGTGAACATAAGCGAGCTCTTGATCTTATGAGCGAGGAGCAGGGCAGGAGACTGTTTGGCAAAATCTTCGCTGAAATCATCGTCTTGGACTGGTTGACCAAGTCAGTGGGTGGAGATCTTGATGAGGATGGAGATGAAGCTCCTGAAGACCTCCCCAAGAACCAGCGCTGGGTTCGAAAGATTTCTGGACCCGGGGGAGAGTTGATTGACTTCACAGTTGAGAATGTCTTGAGGGTTTTTGACGACATCCCGGACCTTCTTCGCATCATTAAGGAAACCTCTGAAGACGCTTCTTTGTTCAGGCAGGAGCTCATCAAGGACGTTGAGGGAAACTAACTGCAGTCCTGGGTTACGAGTTAACGCAGGGTCCAACGGAACGAGCAATCCTTCGCCAGTGCATTCGCGAGAACCTTCCATATCCGAAGACCATCGCGAATGCGCCTGATCTGGAGCCCTATACCGAGTTCTACTATTTTGCATATATGGACTTGGGAAGCTGTAGAAATTACGAAGGTGGAGAAATACCTTGGACTGCAATGAGAGACTATGCAGACGAGTATGAGCTTGATGAAGATCAAAGAGTAATACTGTTTGAAGTTATTCGGCTAGTGGACATGTGGTTCCTTAAGCAAGTCCAAGAACGAGCGGACAAGAAAAATGGCCGGAAAAACTCAGAGCGGAGACATGGCGGCGGCGGCAAAAAGGTTCTACCGATTGGCCAAAGGCGTTGAAGTCGCCACTTTCACTGTGTCTAGAGAACAAGCTCTTGATACTCAATATCTGCTTGCAAAGGATACTCCAGTTGACGTCGGCTCTGCTCGATCCAACTGGAGAATAAGCATAGGTCGTCCACTCACCGGAAGAATAAAAGCCTACTATCCTTATGCTTCTCGTCATCGCCCTCCTTATGGACCAGGTGGCTCAAAAGGCGAAGGTGCAAACCTTTCTGCTGTAATCAATCAGGGCAGAATGAGGCTTGCTTCATATAAAACTGGTTCAATCTACATATCAAACAATCTACCATACATAGGACCTCTTGATAGGGGCCATTCGAAGCAGACTACTTCTGGGTTTGTAGCTCGCGCTGTTTATGCAGCAACAAGACAGACTGCTATTAAGATACCCGCTATCTTCAGCAAGGAATTTAGCAAGTGAGCGTCTCTCAGATAATTAACGTAATAGTGAATTCCAAGGGAGCTGTTACGGTCCAGAAGCAGTTGTCTGCGATAGGTGACTCTGCCCGTACCACTACGACGTACTTGAATGGTCTTCGCTCTATTCTTTCTGCAGCCCTCACTTTTTCTGGGGCATCTAGTATTATTGAAATCTCGAATTCATTTACAGCACTTCAGAACAGACTCCGCCAAGTTGCTGGAAGCACGGATACTGTCACTGACTCATGGAATAAACTTCTTACGATTGCTAATAACTCATACTCAACTATTGACAGCACTGTTGACCTATATTTTAGAGTCGCACAAGCCTATAAAGCTTGGGGTGAGAGTGCTGAAAAAGCTTATGGTTTCACTGAGTTGTTTCAGAAAGCAGCTATTCTTTCTGGTTCGACTATGCAAACAACTTCACAGGCAGTTTATCAGTTTTCACAAGCTCTCAATAAAGGAAAGCTTGACGGTGATGAATTCCGTTCAGTGCTTGAAGGTTTGCCTTATGTTGCTACTTTGATCCAGAAGTCACTTGGCGTTACTCGTAAAGAACTATATGCCATGTCCAAAGACGGCCAAATTTCTGTTGACCGTATCAAACAAGCATTCGAGGAAGCAGCTGGGACTATTCAGAAAGATTGGCAAAACATCAATCCAACTATTGGCATGGCGATGTCAATTCTCCGAAATAACTGGATCGACTTCATTGGAGATATTCAAAATTCCACAGGAGTGTTTAGCGGGATTGCTGAGGTCATAATTCTTGTAGCAAATAATTTTACTGCTCTAGCAATTGCTATGGCACCTGTCGCCATTACCATGGCCTTCATGGCCGGACGACTGGGTATTGGATTACTTGTTACTGGACTTAAGGACATGAATGAGACGTTGAAGCTTGCTGCTGCAGCTCAATGGCTATTCAATGCTGCAGTGTCAGCAAATCCCTATGTCATAGTAGGAGCAGCTATTGCAGCCATAGTTATAGGTTTAGCTTATTTCAGAAATGAAATTGGTCTTACCAATGAGAACTTGACCTGGCTTTGGAATACGGCTGTCTCGACATTTACATACATGCTTACGACCCTTAATCCAATTGGACTCGTACTTAATGCTATAGTGACGCAGTTTACTACTTGGAAAGACGTGTTTGCTGCGATTGGAAACATAGCAAAAGCCGTAGGCCAAACTATTGTGTCTGTATTTCAGTCTATAGTAAAGGGTGTTGCTAGTGCAGCAGCTTATATTAAAAAATCACTTGCTCCAGTATTTTCTGATCTTATGGAACTTGTCGTAAATTTTGCTGGACTTATAAATGATCTAATCAATTTGTTCGTTGACGCACTTGGTCCTGCAATTAAAGCAATGCAACCAGTCTTTAAGGCTGTTTGGGATTTCATCGAACCAGCTCTATCAAAGATGATACAACTCATAAGTGATATCTGGGACGGTTGGAAAATCATTGGAGCCTACCTCAAAGGCAGTTTCTTTTCTGTAATTAAGGATGTATTTGATGGCTGGATTATCATTATCAAGAATGTCATCAAGTTCATCAACGACCTAATATCAGCTCTTAGAGCAGCTCTTGCTCTTATGAAAGCTACAGGACAAGGTGGTGCAGGAACGGGTGGCGGAGGCGGAGGCGGAGCTCACTATGGAGCTCAATTCTATGCTGGTGAATTTGCATCTGGTGGGCAATTCAAAGTCGGTGGCAATAACTCTGGCCGAGATACCACACCTGTTTCCTTCAGGGCTGAACGCGGTGAACGAGTAACAGTTGAAACTAAGAAACAGCAAAGAAGCAATGATAATTCTCCTGCAGTTGCTAACGTAAATGTTCCTGTTCAGATCACAAACGTGTTTGATCTTAACATGATCCCCACTGCACTTGGAACTGAAGAAGGCAGAAGAGCCGTTGTTAACGCTGTTGTGGCTAGCCGCGACGAAGTTAATGCAATTCTTGGAGTCAGATAATATGGCAATCATCTGGGCTGATAGCTTCGATCACTACGGTACTACTCCAAGTGGGGGCAGAACTGCCATGCTCAAAGGAGCGTGGGCTCAATTTACGGCTGGAACTGGAACTTTACCATTCGTCTCTACTACTCAGAAAAGAACTGGAGACAATTCTCTAGCTTTCACTCACCAGGCCGGAGCAACTGATAATTGCACTGCTCGGAGGGTCGTCGGAACCTCTAAAACTGTTATAGGGTGTGGATTTGGGCTGTATCCTGGAGCTCTCCATAACCTAAATAAGGCTTGGGGAATACAGTTTAGAAACAATGCCAATACGAATATCATCCATGTGAGTGTTGAGACTGACGGCTCTGTTGCAATTTATGTCGCGGCTGCTTCATCTCCTTTGATCGTAAGTGATCCAGTTATTGGCGTTGGTTCTTGGAACCACGTAGAAACTAAGTGTGTTATTGATAATGTTGTAGGTGAGATTGAAGTTCGCGTAAATGGTCTTACAGTTATACACCTTACTAATCAGAATTTTGGAGTCAACGGGTGCACCCAGATTGCCTTTGGAAATTTTGGTGGTGGAAACAATAATACTTGGTACTTTGACGACATAGTTGTCTGGGATGATACTACGTCCTATAACAATAATTTTCTTGGAGCCCAGAGGGTTCACACTGTATTCCCGACTGCTGATACGGCACAAGCAGACTGGGCAGTTGTTGGAGCAGCTTCAGGATATGAAGCTATAGATGACCCAGCTCCTGATGATGACAGCACTTATATTTCTAGCGGGAATGCTGGCGAAATATCAGAATTTGCCCTAGGAGATTTGCCCCCTGAAACAGATATTATTGCTGGCGTCTATATTCCAACTCTAGCAAAGCTTGAAGATGCTGGCATAGGTAATATTCAAGTTTCACTTGTTTCAGGTTCTAGTGCTAGTTTAGGTCCTGATCAGGTACTAACAACAGCTTATACTTACTGGGGAGGGGTTCATCAAACTGATCCCGATACAAGCCTTCCATGGACTAAGTCTGGTTTTGAAGCTTCTATTCTGAGAGTAGAGAAGACCTACTAATGACTGTTGAATACTCTCTAGCCTATAAGACTGCGGCTCAGTCATTAACAACAACTCTGCAGGCTATGACCTACGGAGCTGAACTAACTGACTTCATAGGAGCTGTAGATTTAGGAACTAGTGACAGTCGCTTTACCGTACCTGCCAAGTACAATGGGCGGTATGGAATATTCAGTTGGTCACTTCATACTGTTGCCGGGCTGTCTGAAGGAGAGGCTTATAAGAATGGAGCTTCATACGTTGGGGCTTCTAAGTCTGGGACCCAGAGCTCTGGTACTGGAGGATTAACAGGTAGATCAGCTCCCACTGCTCTAGCGACTTCTGATTATTTCCAGGCCTTTGTTAGAAATTTCTCTACATCAGGAGATACAGATGTAAATGAACAGTGCTGGGGACAACTCCTCATAAAACCCCTGTGGTACAGGGGAGCTGTTGTTACTAAGTCCACCGGCCAATCTGTAACTTCTAATACCACGACAATACTGTCATTTGATCAAGAAGATCATGATATTGGAGGATGGCACGATAATTCTGTAAACAATAGTCGACTGACAGTCCCTAGTGGGGTGTCTCTTGTAAGATTGTCTGGAAACATACAGGGCCCTTCTACAAGCACTCAATTTTTGATAGCAGTGCAGAAGAATGGGTCTGGGTTTGCAGGACAATACAACTGTGACGTTGAATACTCAATAAGTAGAGTACGGTTCGTCAACGGTATATCAGCTCCAATTGCTGTAACTCCAGGAGATTATTTTGAGCAAACCGCTTATAGCGGAACTTCTCAGACTCTACCCTCAAGCAATAATATGTGGTTTGCTATTGAGGAACTGCCATCAGATTTAAAGTATTCTTTACTTGCTAGATCCGTTGATCAGTCTATTAGCGCTGGTGTAACTACAAACATCAGTTGGGATACTGAAACAGTAGATACCAGTGGTTGGCACGATGGGACTAATCCAACAAGAGTTACTGTTCCATCTGGAGTCAGCTACGTCAGATTAGCGTGTAATCTACAAACTTCTAGCAATTCTAGTCAAGTAGTACTAAGCTTGATAAAGAATGGCAGTGTATTTGTTGGTTCTGTGTCATATGACAACGACACAACTGGACAAGATTTTCTTAATGTTTGCACAGGTATAATTCCTGTATCTCCTGGCGATTACTTTGAAGCTACTATATTTTCCACAAACGCCAGGTCAATTACTTCAGGAACCAGTACTTGGCTGTCTATTGAGGAAGTTTCTGATACAGATATAAGAATTACTCCTACAAGTGGCCCTGACACAGGTGGAACTAGTGTAACTATAAAAGGATACGGATTTACTTCTGCAACGGGAGTTCTATTTGTAGCTAATTCAGCTACTTCGTTCAGTGTAGTTGACGACAGCACTATTACGTGTACGACACCTTCAGGAACTGCTGGATTAGTTAACGTAACAATTCAAAGACCATCTACAAATATGGTGCAAGTAGATGGTTTCTTATACTCTGACCTAATACCTCCAAGCATAGACTACATTGATCCTGTTGAAGGAACAAGTAATGGTGGAACTCTAGTCACCCTGTATGGAGAAGGCTTCACTGGAACTACATCCATAACTTTTGGAGGAAGTTCAGCTACTAGCATCACAGTAGTGAATGATGGTGAAATGACCTGCATTACCCCAGCTCATGCTGTGGGTCTAGTAGACGTAGAAGTCACGACTCCTGTGAGCAGTGATCTGCTTTCACTAGCTTATACATTTCTGCCTCCTTCAAGAATTACCCAGGTTCCTGTACTTATCATTAATCTCCCTGAGCAAAAAACACAAATTTCTCAGGTACCAATTCTTGTCGTAAATCTTCCGGTCCAAGGAACCCAGATTACTCAAGTCCCAGTTCTACCACTGTGGACTCCCACACCTATACCTCTTCCTGTTCCAATAGTTCCTGAGGTTCCTGTGGTTGAGACGTGGCAGTGGCTCACTGTAGTTAATATTGCTGAAGGGAGTAAAGAACAAAGGTCTGCTCTGAGAATTAATCCTCGCTTGTCCATGTCTTTTGGAGCGTTAATTATGGACGACTCAGATAGACGCGACGTGTACCAGATGCTATTTAAGTATATCAAGTCGAAGTTCTACTATCCACTGTACACGTATACTACAACACTGACATCCTCAGCAAGTGCGGGTGACGTAAATCTATTCTTCAACATGTCCTCAACTGATATGAGAGACGATGCGATAGCTTTGTTCGATCCTCATTTTGAGAAAACATACATATTGTCCATCGACACTGTTAATTCTGACGGTGTAACACTGTCCGATCCTCTAGAATTTGATGTTCCAAGCTATTGGTACGTATGCCCGGCTTCTGAATTTAGGATTAAAAACTCAGCAAGTTTGGAGATGAATTCTATTGATGGATCATTTGATCTAAATCTGGAAAGCACAGGTCTTAGAGAAGTTCTCAGACCAAATCAAAGCAACAGTCTATTGACTACATTTGACGGCATGTTAGTTCTAGACAAAAGGCCTCTTGCTAACGATAAAATAAGCGAGAACTTTGATCAAGACGTAACTTGGATGGACTCGGACACAAATTCTCCTGAGAGTTATTCTCCTTGGAAAACTCCTTTTATAAGTGGAGCTAGGGAATATCTAATTCATCGCCCAGAAGGAATGGACTATTGGAGAGCTGTTGGAAACAATCTTAAAGGCAGACAAAATCCATTCCTGCTTCCCTCATTCAGGAACGATGTTCCATTGTCTGAAGTTCCTTCACTAGGAGCAACAGTCATAAGGTCATCCAATATACAATTGGCTGATTTTTGGAGGTCAAGAGCCTGGAATTATCTATACATCAAGAGTGATGCGGGCATCATATTCAGAAAAATAACTGATCTTAAAGTTAACTACAGCGTACAGGGCGATCCTCAAACTGTGGATATAACCTTATCAGCTTCTATTGGAGCTGGAGCGGGGGCTAATTCCAACCTGGTTGTGTCCTACATGAACGTCTGTCGCTTGGATGATGATAGCATAATCTTGCACCATGAATACGTTGATACTTTCCTTGAAATCAAAGTCAGGCTCATAGACCAATGACCTATGCTGTAAAAGATAAGTCTGTTCATAGTGGAGCTCCCATAGAGTGTTACGAGTTTGTGGCTTCCCACAAAACTTGGTATTTGACCTCGTATCATGAGCAAATTACTGTTGCTGGAAAAGTATTTTCCCCTATTCCTATTACAAGAACAGCTATCGAGACAGGCAATGTTATTGACACTCCCACTACAATGGATTTTAATATTCCAGCTCAGCATGAACTTGCGATTACATTCTGCTTCACTGTGAGTCCAAAGACGCTTGGAGTAACAGTCTATCGAGTTCATGAAGGTGATGACTATTCTACTGACTATAAGATTGAGTATAGTGGTGAATTAGCTGGAAGCTCAGCAAGTGGTTCCTGGGGGACTATCAAAACGGCTTCTAAACTTCAAACTAGGCTTAATGGAAATCTGTCTTCTGTTTATTACCAGAAAACTTGTAATCACACGCTGTATGATGCTCGATGCAAAGTTAATAGATCATCATTCACAGTAACCGCCAATGTAGTTAAAGTCCAGAGCCAGATCATTACTGTCGATGATATGGTATTTCCGGCAAGTGGACTTGTAGCTGGCGAAATGACTAATACCAGAACAGGTGAAAAACAAGGCATAATAGCAAATACCTCTAACGTGATTAAATTAGGATATCGTTTCTTTGATATCCTAGTAGGCGATGTTGTTGAACTCACTCAAGGGTGCGATCACATGAGGTTAGGCCATTGCAAGAATAGATTTAACAATGTCCCAAATTATGGTGGAATGGACTTTATACCCGAGGTCAATCCATTTGAACAGTTAAACTACCAAACGACAACAAGTACTACTACAACAGTACGTAAAGAACAACAAGATAAGCTATCATTCCCAAGTCTTCCAGAGAGCGGTTGATATGGCTACCTATACTTCTAGTGTTCCTCGTCTTGATTGGTTTGTCAAGCCGAAAACTACTGAAACTGTAACCAGAGAAACAGAAACCTCAAATCAGTCTGGAGGAGGAAATATCCCTCAGGCTGCTGTTGGCATTCCTGTTTGCTCTGTTATAGGGCGTAAGAGAGTTCCAGATGCCAATACTCTTTGGACAGGAAATCTAAGGCCACTGACTCAGGTCACTACTTCTACAACTTCAGAAAAAGAGGTTGTTAATGGCCAAACTGTAAACACGACTAAGACAGTCACGACGACTGCTATTATTGGCTACTTAGTTGATATACACATGGGAATATGCCTGGGCCCAGGAGTGAGCCTCATAGGCATCTATGTTGACAACCAAAGAATTTGGTCCGGTAATGTTGGTCCGGCCAGGTCAACATTCACTATAGACGAGAATTTAACATTCCTGTCTAAAGCTTCATGTGTATTCAGTGGCGGTGCTTTTGATCAAGCCCCAGAGCCCGATATAAGTGTCGTGGACTATCCAGGATACGTTGGTATAGCAACAATACTTCTTAAAGGTGTTCGTGCTGATCTTCCTATGGGAAATCTTTCTTTTGAGGTTGTCAGAGTTCCTAATCCTCTTTCTTTGTCAGGCACTATTAATCGGGTTGGAGATGACGTCAATCTAGCTACAGCCATTGTTGAGGTCATGACGAATGAGTGGGGCTATGGAGGATTGGATATAGCAGATATAGATACTGCTAAATTCACGTCAATGGCTACTACTCTTAAGGATGAGGGAAATATCTGCAGTATTAAAATAGGCTCAGAAGCATCTATTGCTTCTATCTTAAAAGCACTTCAAGATCAAGGCGACATGATAATATTCCAGAATCCTGAGACAGGAAAAATAACTGGAGAATTGGTTCGTACCAGTAACATTGTCTATTCAGATATGACTAAGAGATTTGGCGTTAACAATATCATTGAATTGAGAAGCTTTCAAAAATCAGGATGGAAGGATACTATTGAACAGGCTCGTGGACTGTATACCGAAAGAGATAACGACTATAATGAAGTGCCTGTGTTTGCACAGAATGGGGCTAACCCTAGTCAGAGTGGTCGTGGAAAAAAGACTACATCCTTCTACTATCCTTATTCTCCCAACAAGACACTGACTCTGGACCTAACTTCTAGAGACCTGGCTTTGTTCGCTGCACCCGTGTATAATTTTAGCTTATTAACGAATAGAGATGGAGCATCACTTGTTCCTGGAAATATTATCATAGTAACTTGGCCATTGTACAGTCTGCTAAACGTTCCTATGCTCGTCATGTCAGTCAGAAAACAGGAAATGAATTACAACACAGTGTCTCTGACTCTTAGGCAGCTTGATCTTCCAGACAATACGTCTACTTTTGGCCCGGGTGGAACTGCTTATGATCCGAATTTCGACCTAAAGCCCAAGAAACCCTTAGCTGTTGCTTTCAAGACTTCGCCATATTTTATAGCTAGAGCTGCTTTTGGGATCACAGGTCTGCAGGTCACGCCGCAGATTTATTCTGTCGTTCTCCCTAAACCAGCTAATGATTTTCAATTCAGCTTTGGAGCTTTGCTCACTAATCAACCTGATACGACTGGAGACGTTGTCAAGATAGTAAATGGGCTGTATCCAACGTATGCGAAGTTAAATGGAGCAATAGACCTGTACGACTCTTTTGCTACCGGTTCCTTGTCGACTGTAAACATCGATGGAGTAATCAACCCTATAAATTTGATTGATGTTGGAAATGCAGGAGTAAGGCAAGGTCGCCTACTGGTGATGATCGATAATGAGATCATGTCTTTTGAGAGCGTTACCGATAATGGTGGTGGAAGCTATACACTTAATAATGTCAAGAGAGCTCTTCTTGACACTGTTTTTGAGTCACACGCTGATAATGCCGACGTTTACATAATAGGAAATAACTATAATTTTGTTGCAGGTGGATTTAACTATCCTCTAGGATATACTCCTTCTTGGGTGATTACCTCTAATTCATTGACTGAGAAAGGAATTAAAGCAGACGGTCTCACTTCAACTGGGTGGTCTGCTTCTGCAAATAGAACTCTATCTCCTCCGCGCCCTCATAATACCAAGGTCAATGGAGCTGCTCGCTCTTCTTCTGCTACTACAGTAACTGAAGGAGCATCTACCACAGTGACTTGGGCCACTAGATCGAGACTTAGAGGAGACGTGGCTCTGATGACTGACAGTGCTGATGCAGCCGAAGGAGACCAGAAACATCGAGTTTATCACAGGTCGAGTGGTGGAACCCTGACTGATCTATCGGGTCTTGTTTCTGGAAACACGGCAACATTTACCATGCCTGATGTAGCTAATGGAGCTGGTACGATATTTGTTCAAGCTGAAGTAACTCTTGGAGGAAACGTATTTACTTCAATCTTCCAAGATCGTATACCCGTGAATGTCGTGTAATATTCCAGGGGAATTAGATGATAATATACTCATTATAAACCCCTGGAAATGTCTGGTGATCACGAGTATTAACAAGAGAATAACGTGAGTTCCCTGGATTAACACTTTAATATAGAGTACAAATATAACGAGGAAATACGCAATGACTCTCATCACAGAAGCTCAGCTTAAACGCATATGCATTGGAAAGCCTAATGCAGCTCAGGCCTCGAATATGAGGTCCTTTGCAATAGCAGTTAACCAATTTGGCGATGGCTTTGGAATGGATGCGAAATACAATCTTTCTTCGCTCATTGGCCAAGTCATGGTTGAGTCTGGCGAATTCAAGTATGACCGAGAAATCTGGGGTCCAACTCCTCAACAGAAGAAATACGAAGGTCGAAAAGATCTTGGTAATCTTCAAAAAGGAGATGGTTCCAAATTCCGCGGATTTGGTCCAATGCAGATTACTGGCCGGAACAATACCACTAAGTTTTATAAATGGGCTCTGGCTAATGCTGGGGCTTATGGAGCTCCTACTCCTCCGGATTTCACCAAAGATCCTTCTAAGATTGTTACTGATCCTTGGGAAGGCCTGAGCGCATTATGGTATTGGGGGTATGGCAATCCTGAAGGAGTATCTCTCAACAAGTACTCCGTGGACAATAACCAAACTATGGTGACCAAGCGAATTAACGGTGGAACGACCCACCTCGATCGTCGTCTTGAGTACCAGGCTCGTGCAGCTTTGGTCTTGCTTGGCTATGGAGTATCGACTGCTGAGATCAAGCGATTTCAAACTGAGAATTCTGTAGCTGGTAAACCTGACGGTGTCATTGGGGACAAGACTCGAATGGCTCTTCATCTAGCAATGAAGGGTGAGCTTCCAGTAACCCATGTCCAAGTTCATGTTGAGGAAGTTGAGAAGACAGTTACTGTACCTGTTCCTGTCAAGGTTGATAGTCTCGAGAAACCTTGGTACAAGGACCTCGATGGGGTGACTCAGGCTGGAGGTGGAGTGCTAGTTACTTCAACTGTTGGTTTCTTGACCAATGCCGACACTCTAAAGATAATTGCTATTGCAGGACTAATGAGTGTCGGATTCTTGATCTGGTACTTGATTCGTCGCAGTAAAGCCAAGGCCCAAAATGCTGAGGTTGACCGCATCAATAATGTGTCGAAGGCTTCTAAGGCCTTGACTGAAATCATAGGGGCTTAACATGTTCCCACAATTCCATCTATGGTTTGGAATTATAGCTGGAATATCTGGCGCCCTGGTTCTCGGACTTGCTTACAATACTTTCATTGACAACCCGTCTATTGTAAGGGAAACCACTGTCAAGGTAGAGGCTCAGGCCCGAGAGAATACCTTGAGAGCCATTGGAGAAGTGACAGATGAAGCTCAACGTGCTCGTGCTATGCGCCGCTATTGCATTGATAACGGCAGGGTGTACGACTTCCAAACAGGGAAGTGCCGGTAAAGAAGACCTGGCCCGTTCTACTAGGGCCATCATAGGAACATCACTTATTGGAACTAAGGGCGCGACACCTAAGGACCAAGATAATATAGACGACACCGTCGCTGGAGCGTGCGCTGTTGGAACCTTCAACAAAGACGAGTGCCGTCGGCACCAAGAGCAGACGCAGGACTAGGATGGCCTCTCACACTAACGATGGTGTATCTGTCGTAGCTATTTCTAATCGCGTCTCTAAGCTTGAGACCTCAGTAGAGGTCTTGGGCAATAGACTGTCTGTAATGGCAGAGGACATCATTAACTCTGACAGAAAGCAAGATGCTTTCTTCAATGAGTGGCGTCAGCAGAAAGAGACTGAAAGGCGCGAGCATGACCAAGCAATTCGTCAGAGACAGACGACTCCTAGAGACTTGATCATGATGCTGGCTGCTTGCGTCACCATGTGTGCAGCTCTTGCTGGCTTCGGAAATTATGTTATGCAGACAAATATTGCTCGGGCCACTGAGCCAATAACGTCTACTATAAACAATATTCCAGCCGCCATATCAGCCGCTGTGACTCCACTTACAGAACGACAAAATGCCTCGAGTCAGGTCTCGCTCCAGCAACGTGAGGCTATTGAGAGAATTGGTGGAGAAGTATCTACTATCAAAGGAACTTTGTCTGAGCTCCAAAGAATAGCTTTCGATAACAAGGATATTCTTAAGGACCTCATTAAGAAGTCTGTCGTAAATGAGAATGCAACTACACAACTTGAAGAAAAATCAAGAGCTGAAGAAGAAATAAGGAAGCTCGCCGATGAGGCACTTAGAGACGAGCTTCGTAATTTTAAAGCAAGATCACGAGTCTCGCACTAAATCCACTCTCTAAGCGATGTGCCGAGTATCTCGGCCATCACGCTTTTCTTCAATCTTAGAGCCGTGTAGATTTTCTCATTGACGGTTCCTCGGGCATAGTAATCGTTGTATAGGACACTATCAGACTGTCCAAGACGCATCGTGCGATCTTCTGATTGAAGTCGATATTCGAGGTTGTACCCGTTACTGAGATAGTGATTTTCCTTCCCACAAGTGAGAGTCCGTCCATAACCAAGACTCTGCTGGTTGGCCACGATAAACTGTAGTTGATCATCTCCGTCCTGAAAGCGTCGGACCGTTTCCTCTCTCTCATCATCCTTAACTCCGCCATAGTAGCGGCCCACCTTATGGACACCGTAATTCTTGCGAAGCTCCTCAAACATATGCTCGAGCATGCCTCGGTAATTGCACCAGATGATGGCCTTCTTGTTCGAGTCTTCGAGCTGCGTCAGCACAGACTCTACGCGATGGTTCTTGAGAATACGGTAGCTTCCGTCCCCGAGCTTGAGTTGGCCGACTGCAATTTGGTCCATCTTAGCCAGGATGTCCATTGCGGAAGAAGCCTCAACAATCGTATTGTCTCCGAATTCGGCAAGGGCCAAGTCACGCATATCGGAATACATCTGTTCCTGCTCATCTGACAGTGGAACAATAATCTTTTTATAGATTTTTCTTGGCAAATCCAAGCATTCATGCCGCTCTTTGATAGATGCAAAGGTAGTAATCTTCCTGTGAAGCCGATCAAGGTTCTTGGCACCAACAATCTTCTTGAAAGAGCGCTGGCCAAAGTACTGCATTTCTTCAACACAGTATTCTGCCTTGAAACTGTAAAATGACGTCGTTCCAAGAATTCCATGACCTAGCACTTCAGCCTGGCCCCATACGTCCAGAGGACTGTTCGGTGAGAAAGTGCCTGTCATAATTACACGATATTTAGCAAGCTTAGAAATCGCGTAAATAGCCTTGGACCTAGCGGACTTATGCGACTTAGCGAGCGTTGATTCGTCAAGGACGAACATTAGCCCTTTGCTCCGGGACTTGGCAAATGCTCGAGCAACTTGTCCGCCCTCATGAATCATCGACTCAGCGTTTATGTTCAAGATGCGGAGCTTATCTGAGGGTTTCACGAGGTCGCGAAGTTTCTGCTTCTCCCACTCCTTCAAGCCGGAACGATAGACCTCACATACATAAGGTATTGTTCTATACTCCTCAGGAACAGTATCCAAGAATGGTGCACTCTCCCACTCCCCATCTACCGTAATCTTCCGATGTCCGGCTGGCATATGTTCGGGTAACTCAGTATATTTCCAATTCGTATACTCACCCTTCTTCGCCATGATGATCACGGTGTCAATCTTGCCTGTGAGCCACAAGTAAACCATCTTGTCGATAATGGTCTTTGACTTGCCTGTACCAGGGTCCCAGAGCAGTCCGCGAACTACGTCGTCCTTATTAGGCCACTCCTCTAGCTGGTGCTTCAGAGGTGGGTATACGAATGGGAATTGTTCTAGCTCAATTATTTTCGTGCTCATGCTCACCTCAGGATGATGTGTATGATGACGACGGGCTTCATCGTGGGAACTCTCCCGTCGTCTTGAAGTGCTCGAGCATCATCCGGCTTTCATATGCCAGAGTTTGATGCCTCTGTCCAGCTTTCATGGCCTGGATCAGGAGCAGGATTTTCTTCTTCTCGGCCTGTGACTTCATGTAGAAGGCAAAGGCTCCGAGCATGAACCTCTTTTGCGTGCGGAGTTTCCCACGCAACGGCATTATTGGTTCTGCCCACGAGACCTTTTCGGTCACGACGATCCTGCACTTCGCCTCCTGGATCGGGCTGGGCGGATACTTCGAATTGACGATGTAGAGCGTGTGGACGGTCTCGTCCTGCGGAACCTTAAATGTCGGCTTCTTCTTGAGTATTTCGATTTCCTTGATCATAGGATTAGCTTCTTCAGATTTTGGAGCTTTTCCTGGTCTCGCTTGATCGAAGCTTCAAGGTCTGTAATCTCTTTCTCGCGCTTAGTGAACTGAACGCCTACGATTTCGCAACCGCCCAGAGTCTTGGCCATGTCTTCTGCCGCCTTCATAGCCTCAGCGAGATATTGCTCCCGAGTTCCCTCAACATATGTCCAAAAAGAATTGAACTGGTTGTTCTTGAAGATTGTCGACCGATTCTCACCGTTGATAAGAACAACTTCAAAGGATGAGGAAGGACTCAACTTGGTTGCTCGATCACCATTGGGTTTCTGTGAGACTGTTTCATATATCCGTATTTGCATTTAACTGTATCCTTTGGACAATGGACAAATGACACTAATTGTCATTCCTCGAGTGTACTGTTTGACATTTAGAGCATTCTTCTGTCATCTCCAGGGAAATATTGTGAATATGTCATCACTATATTTCCCTGGAAATTCTAGACCCAGGCTTAGAAGGGCATTTCGCCCTTTTCAATGTCCTCATCGCCAGGCGTGCGCTCACGAGTGCCGTAAGGCTCCTCAGAAACAGACCCAGTATCGGACTCATGGGCCTTGACCACGGCTCCTGTATTGAACAGCTCAGCAAAAGACTTCGCTGCCCTGTATTGCTCAGCCGTCACCATTTCCTCAAGGCGAACTAGATCAATATTCGACCAGGTCTGATCACCCTTGGACTCCTTCACAGTCTTCATCTGGTAAGGATACAACCAGCGAGGAGCGCGATTAGAGGTTCCAGGAATGAGAGTCGAGACCAATGTCTTATTCCAACGACGTGACTTCTTGAGGAAGGTAGATTTCATTGGAATAATGATCTGGTCCCACTGACCATCCTTCGGATTCTTGAAGTAGACGTAGTGGTACGCGGTCTCGACGACCAGGTTCCCGTTACGGAGACACGGGACACCCTTCTCGTTCGGTGTCGTTTCTGACAGGATGCCGGACTCAATATCGTGATCTGCGACGTAACCGCCACCGGATTCACGAGGAACCCACTCGACATACTTGCGCTCGTATGCGCAAGGGATGACCACGAGACCTTCCTTACGGCCATCGTAAACTTCCATCGAGACGTTGTTGAAGAACATTCCGGCCGTGGCTCCTTCGATGTAGGAGTCGGAGTCCGGGTTCACCTGCGGGGAATTTGTCTGGAGGACGTATAGGTAAGGGACCGCAACGTCGTCCATCCCCATGTCGTCGACACCTGCGCCACTGTCGCGGAGCAGTTCTTCCATGTCAGACATACCAGCAGGGAGCTGTGCACTTTGGTTGGCAGTCGCTACTTCTGCCTTCTTTGTCGTAGCCATTTTGTGCTTTACTCCAATAAGTCACCAGGGTTGATGTATCGCCCAGGTTGGTGACGTTCCCTGGGAGATTACTTGGGCAACTTCAAATCAGCCTTGCGACCGACGAAGACGCCGAACATGTCCAAGGGCAACGGTTTGCCGCCCTCGATCTGCTCCTTGACGAACGCGCGCAAGGTCTGCCAGTGCACGTTCTCCTTGTATTCTGGATCGATGGCTTTCTCGTTGAAGCCACGGATGAATTGGACGAACGACTGGGCAATCTCGAACTCACCCTTGCCGAACTGGACTCTGACGTCGGCCTTGATCATGCCGTCGAAGTCGTGCTCCTTGAGCCAGCCGAAGGCTTCGTCCTTGCGTTCCTCGGGGATCGAAGCCGCGTAGAATGGCTTGATGGTGATCGTCGTTCCGTCGTCGAGAACGAACTTGGTCATGCCGACCTCGTCCATGGCCTCCGGAAGGTCTTGCTCCACCACGCGGCGAAGCTGTTCCTTCAATATAGTCATATTGTTCTCGAGGTCTGCGAGTGCCTTCGTGAGCGAGAGCTGCTTCGCACCAAAGTGCCGGATACGTTCCAGTTTATCCTCGGGCACTGGTTCTTCCTTGGCGGCGTCTGCCTGAGCCATAGCCAATACACTATCGTCCATGAAATTCTCCTGTCTTGAGCGACTTCTTGAAACACGCGAGGTGAAAGTAACCCCGCCTCCACTCCATGTGATCCTTTGGATCTTGGTATCTGAAGCTGATGCACCCGCCACCCTTAGCTATGTCTGGTTTACCACAGACTTGGCACTTACGAGCCTTCATGTGGTACTCCTGTTTGCCGGTTGACTTTCCATGAGAAGCGTGTATCCGCACTTCTCGATGATTGTAACCTGCCCACACTCCTCGCAGCGACCAGATTTGTAGAAGGTGTTCTTCTTCTCCATCGTCTGACGCGACCCGCAATGCTCACAGGTCCATTTCTGCCAGACCGTCGCGCCAGCCTCGACATGCCTATTAGCTTCAGTGGCCATCTGGATCAGAGGATAGTCCATGTCAATCACCCGAGTCGATCGAGGCATCGACGCCGCACTTGCGGCAGCGCTTGGGATGCCAACCACGGGAATGGTTCGCGCCGGACTCGTCCCAGTCGTGCTGACACATGCTGAACTTGTAGACTTTGCCGCTGCACAGGACCACTCCACTTCCGTCAAAGCCGCTGAAACCAGCACCCATACCGACGTGATTGGTGAAGATTTTCGGATACCAACCCACCTCGTGGGTCTGACGGCCATCGAGTGGCGGGTCGAATTCCCGGAGCCTCATCTTATAGGTGTTGTTCTCGTAATATTGACCTGAACTAATCAGCCTGAGAGCTTCGGCGGGGTCCTCGATGAGAACGGAGTTGGGCAATGCGATTTCACCATTGCTGTTGATTGCTGCCTCAAGAATGTCCTTGAACTGGCTTGACTTGACATTTGACATAACATGGTTCCTTTTACGATCTACAAGATTATTGTATCATGAATTTTACTGACAGTACATCTCGGAAATTATTGAATCAAGATATCTCGCACTGACCTCCACGACCTGTAGGGAGGTGGCATATTGAATACAGGTGGGAGTTCTCTCTGGTCAATAGTGATCCACTTTTCCACTGGAGTTCTTTTGGCTTTAAGTATAACTCCAGCAGGATAGAAATGTATCGACTCTTTCTTGTCCATAACTACGACAAATAGACGAGCTCCTTGACGATGGTGCTTAGTCAACCAATTAGGTTGAAACTTCTCAAAGTAGATGATGTCACCTTTCGCGACTTTTGTCTCTATCCAGCCAGTTTTTCCGCAGATATTGTAGAAAATGTCCGGCATGCCAGAGCCTAATATATTTTCGACCCTGTCGTATTCTCCCCAAGCAGAAAGATGAGGCCTGAGTTTATCGAATAGCTTTGTCTCTTTCAACGTTTCCAGTCCTCTGTTTCGCCCCAGTTATCTCCAACAGCTGGATCAGCGACGTGTGGTATTTCAAACTCTATAGAGTGTTCCATTATTTCTTTAATTCGCCATGCATCATCATCATTCCAGATAGTTTGCCCTAATTCGTCATAGACCTGAATTTGAGGGCACAGACCTACAGAGTCCAGATTAACAATAGCTTGCTTAGTTTGATCTGCAGCTGAACCTTGGCATAGGGCATTTAGAGCCTTATGGGCACCTGCTCTTTCTATATTCTGGCCCCACTGTTCTATCGCCAATTCTCTACTTCCTACTGGAATAGACCTTTTCTTCCTATCCCAGTCTCCAGGTTCCCACATTGTAAAACGGCGTTTACGGCCAAGTATCGTTCTTATGAAACCTTGAGCCTGCACAATCTCCATGCAGCGTTCTTCAAGCTTCTTGACATATGGAACACCTTCATGATAGACCTTGAGAAGGGCTCTGGCTTCATCTTCCTCTAGGCCGAGTTTCCTGGCTAATTTACCAAATCCCATTCCATATGCAGACCCAAGATTGATGTCTTTCGCCGGACGCCTTTCAAGCTTCTTTCCAGTCTTGTCATATATCAAGTCTGCCGTCATCTGATGGTAGTCAGTTCTTGGGTCGTCGATGTAACGCTGACGAGCTTCGATAGAACCTTTGTACCTCTTGATGTAAGCAAAGTGAAGAAGTATCCTAGGCTCCTGAGAGCTGAAATCATTCTTGCAATACTTGCCACCTTCATCAGCAATGAATATTCGGCGGATCTTTTTCCCCCACTTAGGGTCTCTAGTTGGTATTTGAGTTAGGTTAGGTTTACTTGACGTTATTCGGCCAGACCTAGCGCCACCAGTCTCATCATCCTCATCTTCTGAAGCTCTGCGAGTTTGATGCCATTGTGGATGAAGGCGCCCCCTAACATGGTTCGTGAGTATGAGACCATCGACGAAGTCTCTCCTCATCTTGGTCATTACTCGGTAGTCTTTCAGCCATTTGAAGACAGTGTGTTGATCACCCATCTTCTGGAACCACTCATTCGTGAATGAGGGCTGTCCCTGTGGATAATTTTTAGAGGGCTGAGTATACTGAATATAGAAACCAAGACCCATCTGGTTCAGTAGAATTGCAAGACTCTTGGATGACCATGGATCGACCCTATATCCAGTCTTCTCCCATATTTGACCAAGTACAGTATTTTCTTCAGACTGCATCTCGACTGAGAGTCGTTCAGCAGCATCCAGATCAACACGTATGCCTCTCGCCCTCATCTTCCAAAGAACAGGAAGTAGGTCACTCTCAAGCTTCCATACGTCCATTAACTTCTCTTTATCGAGAAGTGGAAGCTGTCTTCTAAGTATTTCTATTGGCAAGAATGCGTCATCTTCAGCATATTCACCAACATATTTAGAGTGGAGCCTCCACATATCCTTCTTAGCATCGATATTGAATGATCCGGCTGCTTCAATCAGCATGGCTTCACTCTTACCGGCACCAAGATAACTGTTGGAAAGAGCCTCGAGACTGTACCCACCAGGACGGTCTTCATCCAGCAGTGGTTCAGCAATTTGTACGTCTGCAAGAGGACCCTTCATCTCAATGCCAAGCGAAGCCAAAGCTTCCTGCTCGTACATGAGATTTGCCCCGACTTTTATCTGATCAGGTCGAGATACTTGCGCCTTCACGTACTCAACTACTCTATCTTTGTCTAGATTGCCTCCACCCTCGTGACCAAAAGGCAGGTACATTTTTATCCCGTCCTCTGTCGCGAGACTAATTCCTACGACTCTTGCATCTCCACGTATGAAGCCAGGACCCATTTTGTTAAGGTTAGGGTCTTTAGCCTCAACGTCGACGCCAATCATCTTGGCGCGACCGAGGTCCACTAATTCTGTTGGAGGAACCCAAGCAGACGGCGGTGTAAACATCGCCATCTGAAATCCACCGACATGTACGTTTTTCTTAGGCTTTGCCATGGTCTTGGAGCTCTACCCCAGCTTCTTCACACATCGCAATAGTGTGTTCACGTTCTTCTACTAGAGACTTAAACTCACCTGAGCCATAGACAATGCACTTGATACCAGCTTGGATGAGAGTTCTTGTACAAGCAGCGCATGGCATGTGGGTCGATACAACCATGCAATTTTCTGTTCGTATTCCGTTCCTGGCCGCAAAAGCAATCAAGTTAGCTTCTGCATGAGAAGCATACATATACTTCATAGGCCTCTCAAATCTTTCAGGACGATCTTCGACTCCTCGAGGAGGACCATTGAACGCTGTCAAGATAACAGAACCTGCTCGATCAATAAGTACTGCTCCAACCTTAGTTGAGTCCTTGGACTTTAGGGACGCATGCTTTGCAAATCCCATGAAATACTGATCCCAATCCATAATTGCCTCCTATAGAAGCTTCAAAGAACCTTCATCACTGTTGGCGCAATCCCACAGATGGGAAATAAATTCGTCAGGACGACTGTAGAGACTTTCGTTGAATACGTCAGGACTACCAACCTCAGGAACATCACTAGACAGAATATCAGAAACATCCTCCATATTTCTGTCATAGATATGCTTAGACCCGGCCGTAAGGTGTAGTAGACCCAGGTCAAGAATCTTGTCTTCAGTTCTCTGATTAATGAGCAACATAAGATAGAAGCTCACAGCAGAGAAATTGAATATGTCGTAAGGGTGACCTAGCCACAAATCCGAAGACCTCATTGAAGCAACGCAATGGATCACGTTATTTCGGATCAGCCATTGAAGCGCAATAGTGCAGGGTATGTCCTTTGACGGAGGAGGGTTCTGTCGCCATATAGTCAGGACCGCTTGCCTAGAATCTCGGTCACTGATAAGAGTATCCCGAACAGAAGAAATCTGGTTTATGATCTTAGGGCCATAGGCACCAAAGAATGCAACACCATCATCGGAGAATTTCTCAATGTCCTTAGAGTAGGGTTTAATCGACTCAAGCCTATCGTCGCCGGACAATATCCAAGCAGCTTCAGCCGCCATGAACTTATAGCCGAGTTTACGCCGCCTGTTCATTATGATCGGGCTCTTCATGTCAATTATTGACTTGTAGGCGATAGACTCTCTGATCAACATTCCTCTTGGCTTTGTGACTGCGCCAAAGTTGAATACATAATCTAGGTCTCTATACCATGACCTGTCGACATCCACAATAAACTGTGTCATTTAGAGTGCACTCCTGTGATCCTCAGTGAACTCCAGGATTTTTTGACATATATTCTTCAATACAATATCCCTGGAGATGCTATTGTCATTGAAGTTTCTGAACATGTCGTAATGACACACATTCTCTTTCAGGCCCAGGTAGTTTTTGTATATCTCCATATAGCCAGAGTAAACTCTATCCAAACCCTCATTGTACATTTCCTCTCGCTGGCCTTTGAGTATATTGTAGTGCTCAAGATACCTGTCACGTTCCTCAGGAAGGCACATGACGTATGTTAGACCAATCTTACTCGCTATGAGTTCGAGCAAGAAGTAATGCTTCGTGAACTTAGAACCTCCTCGATAAGCGTCTGCGTACACGATTTCGCTAGGCCACCATCTATCGATAATGACCGGTTGGTGCTGAGCCATGTGTCCGGCGACTCTAATCGCTGAATAGTGATATAGGTGCATCTTATCCTTCCACCTGTAAGTAAGATGGAGATAACGAGCACCAAGCATTTCCTTGAGAGCCATGGCAAGAGTTGTCTTGCCTGCTCCATCAGGTCCTTCAAGTACAAATATCGGGTACTTAGACTTTTCGAGGAGGTCCACCATATCAGTATCCTTCTGGGCCTGTTTTACCGTAAGGCACCTCTACCACCAGATCACTCAAATCTGCAGGAGTCCAACCCTTGGGCTTTATCACATCGAACTTGGACTTACGAGTAGAGTCCTGGGTGTTTCGAACTCGGACCTTGGCCATGTTGGCCACTTGAACTCGGCGCCATCCCTCGTCGAAATCAAATCCATGAAGATACGATGTTCCGAGAGCAACGTACACAAGATCTATCAAGGAGTCAAACTGCTTCTCGATATTCCGAATTTCACTCTGCTTCACGAGCCATCGACTCTCCTTCTTTACATTCTCATGAAGTTCATTCAGAGAACGAGCAAGATTCGTGTAACCAGAAGCCTGGCAATATTCTGCCAACTCCTCGATTAAGAAGCCGATACGAAATAGTCCCATGTCAGGCTTAAGCTCCTTAGGAGGGCCATCATACGCTAGTTCAAACTTCGTATGGAAGGCGGCGATATCAGCCGTCATGAGAGCCGACGTTGTGAACTCCCGGGCTTCGTTCTGGAACTCAGCTTGTCCCATGCGTTCGCGATCAGACATTGGATAGGTCCCTCCAATTCTCGCTCGATGTCCAGGGTTCACGAACCTCTGTTATCGGAGCATATTTCCGTTCATAGCCTTCTGTAGCAAGACTAAGGCGCCAAAAGCAGTTGCGTGCTTCCCGTGGAAATAGAGGCGCAAACAAAATTGAAGCAAGGTTGCTGTCGAAATAGTCGTTGAGCCTCTCATATACTCGGAACACGTCAGGGCCATATCGAGTGCTGAGAATAGCAGAATAATCTCGCTTCGAAGCGAAGGTCCCGAATTGATCGACAATAGCGAAGCCGAGTTCTTCAAGAAGCCAGCCGAGCGCCTCATTCTTCATCTCATTGACATGGTTATCGGCCGTGTCGGTGACGTTCCAGTTCGGCGTCGACATGAAGAAGGTCGGAGTATAGCCGGAGAACTCCTTGGTTTCCTTCATGATGAACTTCACGCGTTCAAGTACGCGTATAACATGCTCGGGCTCGATGTGCTCAAGAACCTCGAAGCAAGTGATGAGGTTCGGAATCGCGAAATAGTCCTCAGCATTGTCGCCCTTGATGTTGATGCAGAGTTCACCGCTCTGGGCACGATCGAACCATACATTCTTCTCGTTGGCGAAGTCAACAGAACCAAAGGTTGTCGGCTTGAATCGTGTATTCTCGAACATTTCCAGGTTGAACTTGGAACTGTGATTGTAGTCCAAGCCGATATATTCGAGAGGTGCTACTCGATTTGAGAGCATCATGCGCGCCAGAGGAGCGTCTACACCGCATCCAATGTCAAGCACGCGAATTCCCTTGTAAACATGCTTCTGAAGCAAGAACTTCAGAACGTGAGACCACCTGATACAGTGCGATACATAGTCACGGTGGATGAGAACCCGTTCTTCTGCAGTATCAATAGACAGGTGCGTATTGTCGATAGACTTGCCACGGACGTTGGCCATTCTTCTCTCCTGACAGGAAATGAAAAAGGCCATCTCCGAATTTACCCGAAGGTTTCAGAGATGGCCTATGAACTATGGAACGAGGAGAACCATAGTTGAGTAGTGTTACTTGGCCGGCTTTGCCGGGGCTTCGGCCGGGGACTTTTCCTTGGTCGGCTTCTCGGCCTTTTCCTTGACCGGCTTCGGCGCCTTGATGGTTTCGATCAGGCCGGTTTCAGCGAACTTCGGGATGTAGTAGGCAAAGATGCGATCCGGCGGCTGCCGGGTGACGAGCGAGCCGTTTGCAACGACTGCGTCGACCATCGTCTTGCGGTCCACTTCCTTGCCGACGCCCTGGGCAAGCAGATAATTGTAGAAGGCCATCTGCTGAGGTGCAATCTTTTCGCCTTCATTCAGCTTGCGCTTCAGGACAACTTTGTCAGACATTGAACTTCTCCTGGTTGTTTCGAGGTTCGCCCACCCTCATGGTGCGCGATTTCTATATACTTAAATAGTGTATCACATAAATATTCGTAAGTAAATAGGCTTTTTGAATGTGCCCTTGCCATCAGAATGGGATTTCTTCATCTGGATCAGGAGATTGATTTATCAATCTTGGATAGTCTTCTGCATCAAATGACAGCCAATCATGGTTTACTCTCATGACCTTGTCAAAGTGCATTCGAGCTGCATTCAGTGGAGGAATAGTAGTTCCTGACTGTCGATCTGAACCAACGATCTTTCTTTGAAATTCTTCAGACGGTGCAATCTTTCTAAGATCTCTGAAGAAAGCATTGAGAGCAGGCATCCTTCTGTAACCAAGCTTTGTCAAATAAGCCATACAGTCTTCATGAAGCTCAGCAGTCTTAACTGAGGACAACCATCCAGTTTTTGACATTAGTAGTGTATTGCCTTGCTGAAGACACGTGAACCAGTACAAACTGACAGGGTCCATAGAGGACTCTTTCTGTTGAGCCAAAGCAGCAGTATCAGGAAGAACTCTAATATCAGTCTGACTCAGGTCATAGTGTAGAAGATCATACAAGAGAGCTCCATAACCACCATTCTCCATCTGCTTCAACATCGCTACAAAATAGTCTTGATCTTGTTGATTACCATTTCCAACGTCTATAACTGTAAATCGTCTTTCATCAAACGCAGCGGGTATAACCCAGTTCTCATTTGTTGTTATTAAGAGCCTCAGGTAATTGTTGACTTGCAAGGAGTCTCGGCCCTTTTGCTCAATGCGTTGAGTATCCGAGGTGACTAGAGACTTCAACTTACCCACGTGCCTAGGATCACCGCCCCAAAAACCTTCGTCAGAGTGTAGTAGTATTGTAGACGCCATATGGCTATTGAAATTGCCAAAAAGATATCTTTCCTGATCAATCAAGGTGTAGTGTCTCTTGATCAAGCGCCCAAATATCTTCCCAACAATGGTCTTGCCGGAACCTTGCTGTCCTCTCAAAGACAGGCTCGTGCCTGACTTATTGTCAGGGTGCTGGATAATGTCTGCAAACCATCCAAATACCCACTTAAACAGAGACTCATCTTCTTGGCAAACATTCTTAAGAAGATGCTCATGAAACAGAGACCAGTCTCCGGCTTCATCTGGTTCGAAACTATAGCCCTGCCATAGATTATAGTGGTCAGGTCTTTCTTGGCCAGGTTCAAATATTAACCCGCGATAAGTTCTACGATCAGGATGAGAGAGCCAGTAGTCACCGAGCTTGACTTGATTTCTACCTGATATTGTTACTTGGTTAGAGAAATACTGCTTAAATGCTTCAATAGACCAGTATTCTACTTCAGCGCTACCATCAAGACTTTTCTTCTCATATAATACAGCTGGTCGACCGCCTGAAACAATAAATGCATACTCTCGATTTACTCGAGCAACATCGGCGTCAGACACTGGAACATATAGCTCGGCTCTTGACACTAATACGTGGTAGTCTATTGAGAAATCTTCAGGTATTTCATCGGCGACATCCCAACCCTCTGGGAGACCCTCAGGAACATCAACCATGTATGGAGTGTCGCCTTGATTTATCAAGACTTCTGCGAGCTCAGACATAGCCTTGAGACCAGGAGCATCGTTATCTCTCCATAAAATTATCTTGCGGCCCTTTAGCGGCTTTGTATCAGCATACTTGGAAACAGCAGCACCACCAGGCCAACACGTGCAAATGTACTTATCCTTGAAAATTTCTTGAGCTTTATCGGCTGTCTTTTCACCTTCGAATACAATGACTGGAAGATCCTTGTATTGCTTGAACATTGGAAGATTATAGAAGGGCCTTGGCTTGTCAAAGGACTTCCAAGTCCACATTTTACCACCCTTGTCACTGTAACAATATGACATTGGGATGATGGTTTTGCCGCCATTTCCATCCTCGAAACGATGAATGAGCCCAATTATGGACCCATCAAGTTCCTTATAAACCCATGATCTAGAGGGTTTTCCATGCTTCGAGTGTTTTATATCACTCGGAATAGAAATATCTTTTGGAACAGGTCTTATAGGTTTCCAAGATTCAGTGATAGTTTTCTTGGACCATAGATCTCGCTCAATTAGTGCCTCTATTACACTGGATTGAGAACATCCTGCATGACACTTGAATAGTATCTTTCCATGAGGAGAGCGAATAGACAGGCTAGCCTTCCCATCATTATGGGCCGGGCATATTGTAACCCATCCATCGCCAACTTTAGACTCTAAGCCATTGCCAAGAGCCCGGGCAATATCCTCCATACTGTGCATGGCGGACTACAGTACGTTTATGGAGCGGTCTGATATATAGCCGTCGTAGTTAATCAGTTTCTTGTTACTGACCAAATCATCAACGGCTGCGTCAATTTGATGCCTGCCAAAAAGCAGGCCAATAGTGACCGTGTTGTAGAGTTCTTCTCTTGAAGGAAGTTTATGCTGTGAAGTCACATTGCATCGTGTGCTCATATAAGCCATAATGGCTCTTTGTACAGTATTCATTCTGTCCTCGTTTTCTTTGGCGCACGTCCCCGAACAATAAATCCGTCCTTGATGAACTGCGGTCTATAATATTGGAAAATGACCCATGGTTCTTGTCTTGTTTTTAGGGCCCGTTTAGCAACCAGAGTGAGTATGATCTTCTTGATTTCCTCCTCATTCAAGAACTGCTTACCGTTCTCAAGTAGAGCAGTGAATACAATTCTTGCTTGATTGTTATACTGTTCCTTGAACTTTTCCTTATCACTCGCGAGATCGTTCATATCCCCGAGTTTAAGTTCGTAGTTTTCCTTAGTCTTAGTTGACTCCATCCTGGGAGTGTGCAACCTATCCCCAACATCCTGTAGAAATTCCCACAGAAGCTTAACAAAGGTTTCAGTGTCAGTATCTGGAGGAACTTTATTATAGTCCTCCAATCTACCTATTGCCGTCCTTGGCAAAGACCAAGTCGCATTCTCATGAGCAACTTTCCAACATCCTTCCAAGAATATATGATCGTGCCTAGTTCTGAAATCATTGGGAGATCGATACACGTGCCTCTTTACTGTGACTTCAGACGTTACAAAATTCCGAGCAAAATCAAGCGTTGGACATAATCTGGTAGCTCCGGTTTGCGGATAAAAGATTATGACCCACTCTCTTAATGGAAGTTCATACATGTTGGCAAATCTTTCTAGACACTGAGCGATGTTTCAGGAATTATTATATCACCTGGAATTACGATTGTAAATCGCTGAAATTACGCCTCGTGGTCCTTGCCTTGTTTCATCGTCACTGCCCAATTCTCAATAGAGCAGGTACACGCTTCATACTCAGGACAAGTTTCATCTATTGCCATGAAATCCCAGTCAGGACAATAGTGCTTATAGTTGCCTTTGAGTTTTTCAAAGACCTTCTCTTCCTTGTCCTCAGCCATTTTCTTCTTTCCTCGAAGGATTTTGCTTAACATATTTTTCAAGTTTAGGATAGAGAGGATGTTCGCACAAGTTAATCATTGCTGAATCATTAGGCCCCAAGATAATAGTATCAAGAGCTACTGAAACAGCCACAACCTTTCCTGGCATTTCAACAGTATCAAAGGATATGCAGTATGGAACACCTTTGTGCTTTTTCATATTCCCTCACAAGAGTTTAGTATAACCATACCTATAACTTCCAGACCTGGAGTGGGCCACAGGTTCATGGCTCACTTGAAGAATAACAGGTTTCTTAACCTTTGGCTTCTTTCTAGGATTAGTAGCTTTCTTAATAGAATGAGTATATTTAAAGTTGAGCTTATGAAATACGCCACGTATAGTATCCTGAGACTGGTTAAGAGCTTCAGCATACATTTTGTAGGTCCAATCTGGATGTTTCTCGACAAGCTCTATGAGCCGGCCTCTAAGAGTAATCTTCGCCACAGCAGTAACTCAAGTATCGTTTCTAAATCCTAAGAAGACTGGGAAGCGTGGCTTGCCATTTGGTCCTAGACTCTGGTATTTGAATGTAAGAGTCTTGCCTGTCATATCCTCTCGCCAATACTTATCTCGCATATTGGCGTCAAAGCCCGTACCGATGTCGAACTCAACATCCTTCCATTTGACAGTGAACTTGCCCAGAATTCCCATACCAAGCATATTGGCTTTGTGGGAGCTTCGCTCAGTATAACCCAGTGCGTTTGTTGTTGCCTCGTTTTGATTACTAACGAGCTCGTGTGCTGAAACGACAACAGCCTCATCATCGAAGAATCTCTTGAGTTTAAGCAGAATACCTTCCCTAACAGTAGAACGACCCTGCTTATAATAGCCACTGAAATTACGAACCATAACACCTTCCCATCCTTGAGAAAGGCATTCAGCTTCATAGTTGAGGAGCTCTTCCTGGTCATTGATAATAACCTGTTGGACATGCTCTACTCGCCTGGGATTATTTAATTGGAACCAAGTTCCAAGCTTTGCATTGCGGTCTGAGAAAGCTTCACTAGGCTGCACGTATTGGTCGAAAACCATGTACTTGAAATCAGGCAGACCAGACTGAGTCGACAGCTTAGATTGGACTGTGTTGAAATCATCGACCTTGTTTCCAGTATACGTCAATAGCTCACCGTCTAATTTTGGAAGATTAAGCTCTTTGAGTTTTCCAAAAACGTAAGAATTACGTATGGGCTTCATGTTCCTGGACATGGGCTCTCCATTAGGTGCAATAATGCACCTAAAGCCGTCATATTTTGGAGAACCATATGCTGGATACTCGAGGATTTCTAGATCGACTTTTTCTGCGAGCAATGGACGAAACATTAATTTAGACTCCTTAGCGGCTTAAAGCCTATGTGAAGATAGAAGTTCTTCTTCGGTGTTTCCTCAAATGAGTAGAACCGAGTTCCTGCAATATTGCAAGAGTCAGACACAGTAAGTCTCATTCCACGATGAACGGTGAAATCATCCTCACCATAAGCATTGTGCCAATCATCTTCTTGACAAATGCATTTGTCTCCAGGTTCCATCACGAGCACCCTGTTGTGGTTCCACAATCCTCACAAACTTGGCAATGGCCTGCCCACTTTAGTCTGAAACCATTACAGTTCGTGCACATATTGCCACTAAAGCCCTGAGCTCTAGCTACCTCTGACCCTACTAGAGTCTCAGAGGTCTTTGGAGGCTCGTAAGTATTGTCTGTTGTGATGGTATCCGGCTGAACAGGTTTAAGCTCTGTCGTATGCTCGACAGTCTCAACTGCAACTGCTACGCATACACCCATTCTTGTTGAAGCCTTAACTATGAAGTCTTCATGAGTAGAATGAGGCGGCATGCGATAAAAGCCATAACTCATAGGTCGTCTCCAAGTATTTGTTTTGCAACTTTACGAAATTCGCCAGGGTGGTTCTTAGCAAGCTTCATGTACTTCTTGCGAAGAGCTGCTTTCTCAGCTTCCAATGCCCGGCGCTTATGTCGAGAACTTGAGTGGCGATTTGCCAACTTTTCAGCCAGCAGACGCTCATTTGGAGCTTTGTTACGTGCCACTTTACATACCTATAGAATAGAGTGAGACAGATAGGATCAAGAAGCCGATAGCTGATACTATCATTCTTTGCATCGCCATCATTTCTTCAACGGAGAGATTTCTCAGCTTCTCGATTACACCTTCTTCATCTTCTGCTAAAATCTTCCCTACTACAATAACAAGAGTGAAGACTCCCAACCATGCCAGTATCTCAGACAGCGCCATAGGACACTCCATATTTCTTGCATATAGCAAGGGCAGCGGACCTTGACCTGAGTTGCTCTATCTCCATTGCTGAGATAATGTAGCCAAGCTCAAACCACCTTATATGGTCACTCTCAGCTTCTTTCATCTTCTCGAGCAGTGACTTGAGGTGGGGCCACAGAACCTTCTGCTGCCACTCAGACAACTTCAAGTAAGCTGTAAAGTGAATGAGTTCTTGAGCTGCAAGATACATGGGATGACCGTCATGAGGCGGAGTCCATCCCTTTTCCCCTACAATATGCTCTGCCGGATATGCTCTTGCGAGATTCTCAGGCGGTTGCTCGAACAAGTCGAACTGTTCTTTAGACACTGGACAATTTCTCCTCTACATATTCGGCTATGAGAAATGGCTCTAGTATTTCTCTCTCGCTAGCTCCCATAATAGTGTCTCGCAGTATGCAGGACGTTCTCGTCCCAACCTGAAGACTTATGAAGTATGAAATCGAGATAGCTCCTTGGGACATCACTCCACAGCTGACCCTTGTGCTTGCCGAACCCACATTTCTTCAGCAACAGTGGGTTATTGCTAACTTTCAGCATAGCCTCGAGTGGCTCATCAGTAGTCGCCTTGGACAGCAAGTGCTGGAAAAGATAAGTCGAAACCTCAGAGTCATAAGGAGCTCGATGAGGTGCCATATTCTTTGCGTGGACTGGACTTGGGAGCTTGAGGAAATACCTAAGAAACTGGTTGCTGTGGCTCGGAGCATCCGGATAAACTCTCATGGCAAGCTTCCATGTACACGCCCAAGGAGCCTGGCCGAAATCCATAAATCTCTTATCGAAAGCTGCATTATGCGCGACCACGAAGTCGAATTCTTGATCGAAGAATGGAGCCATCGCATCCTCGATACTTGGAGCATCCTTAACGTCGTCATCGACAAGATGATGTATTGCAGAAGCCTGAGGCGGTATTGGAATACCAGGATTCACGAGACTTTGATAGTGATCGATGATGGTGTTGTCTTCACAGAAGAAGCCTGCGACTTCAACTGCCTTATCCTGGCTTTCAACGCCAGTGGTCTCGCTATCCACGACCCAATACCGCATGTCTGCTCCTAATTATTTCTGGATTGTTGTGATGGCGGCCAAGCTTATTTCGATGCGCTTGTCAACGATCTTGATCGCCTCATCAAGGGCTTCGCGCTTGGCTTTCATTTCCTTGCGCATTGCCTTGAATTTCTTGAGGTCAGCCAACTGAGCCTCGGCTAGAGCTTTCAGGTTTAAGGCCGTGTCGCGCTCCAACTTCTCAGTGTCAATATCGAGGTCCTTCGCCATATCTAGGAAGTCCTCGTCCTTGAATTCGTCCGTGTTAGATACAGTGGACACTATATTAGTCCTTTCTCGTGAGCTATGTACTCTGGCACTGTCACCACGACTATGCCTTCTTTCTTAGTCTTCTCCACTTCGATTACAGCTTTGGAGAGCCAAATCAGTTCCTCATCGGACTCAGTTTCCTTAAACCCGATGGCTTTGTCGGTTTCCCATACCTTGATGAGAGTCAAGTCTACAAGATTTGACCTCATGTCAGTTCCTTGTCTTTTGGTATGAACATTTTCATGTTAGCCATTTCTTCTTCGCCAGCTGGCTTCATGAGAATTTCACGCTTATTGCTCATGGCCCAGACCTGAAGTCGGATGAGCCACTCCTTAGTTTTGTAGTCTGAGAAATTGATCAGGTACTCTTTCTCGACCTCTTGATCGTCTTCCCAGACCTCAATGACACAGTAGATCGAGGTTGTCGTCATTCCATAATTCCTATCCTGAGAGTTATCTATAGTAACACGAAAATTTTCATGAGTAAACGCGTCATTCGTCTTATACAGGGAACGTTCCCGAAGTATTTGTTCTGTTTGACTCCTTCTCTTTGCTCTTTCATTGCCCAAGAATACGCGAGCTTTTGACGTAATTCTCTCGACTATAAATGGTTCAATGCCCCTGTCTACAGCAGATTGAAAAGCATCTATGCCATTAAGATACTCTCTCACAGCAACCTGAACTAGATAATCAAAAGGCTTCTTTACTGGCCTTCTTGTCCAATCCAGAATAGCATGAAGCTCTCGCCTCTGCGCATAAGTCATCCTACTGGTGCTTTTTACCAATGTATGACCTCTTGGAGTTTTCTTCAACCATCTCAGCAGCTCGAGTTTCGGCTCTTTCTCGAACTGCAGCTTCTATAGCTTCGTCTATGTCTTTTGTGTGAGCTGAAGCTATTACTTCCTGCGCATTAGCCATACGATACAGTGACGCTGCGATGTGTCCGAGTAGAGCTGTCAAGTCTCCTCTAGACATGGCGTCATTGATATGATTCTCATTTTGCTTTATTTCCTCGTCGGTTATAATTCGTTCCACGACAAATCTCCTATTTACTTGAAACATTGGATATGTTATAAGAGTCTGAATGAGTGGAGATTGCTGAAAAGCGCGAGATTGAAGGCCCGCGCCTCCACTCAATCAAAACAGTATGTCATCAGAGTCTGTTGGTTCAAACTCCTTGATCTCGCACTTTAGCAATCGCTTTAGTAGTGCTTGCAAGTCTTCCGGCAAATTTGAGTCGTAAGCATACTCTTCAATAAGCGCTTTGATTGATTTTGTGTAAGACGGAGTCGGCGAATACTTTGTGTAGTAGCTGAGCGACGCCGAACTGATGTAGCTGCCACGCGACCGTTTCTTGCGGACTACTTTGTTGAATTCGGCGCTTGGGCTGGTATACGCGTAGTCGAAATCCAGCTTCGCCTCGAACTGCCCGTCCTTCGCACCCACGACCGCGTTGATGAACCGCTCGTCCTTGGACCTGGCGACGAAGGCCGCGATCGCCTGGTGTGCCTGGAACATATACTTGAGCGTGCGGTCCTCGGTTATCTCGAGGTCGGACAGGATGTTGTAGGTGTAGAGCGTGGGCTTGTCCAAGTCATAGATGCGAATGCCCCGCCAATACAGGTGCTTGGACGGCTCGTTGAAGACCTCGACTGCCACGTCACCCTCCCGCTTGGTGAGGGCCTGGGGCAGGAACACCTTATCCCGGTCATAGTAAGCGTCGACGTATTCCTTGCCATCGACCATGATGACCGTGGTCCCAGGCTCTGGGACGTAGTTGTCGTATACGCCGGTCTTACCGCCTTCGTCGCGAGTGTTGGACTCGAGCTCACGAAACGCCTGCCACGCTTCCCAGAATTTTCCGAATTCGGTCGTGAATGGCAGCTGCGTGTAGGACCACTTCGCCAACATGCCCTTGCGCTTTCGCATCATGAGCTGCTGGAACTCGACGCCCCGGAAATCGGATGGCTTAGTATAGAATTCGTATTCCACGCCATCGATAAAGACCCGGACATCGCAACCCAGTCGCACGAGCGTCGCCACAGCATACTTGAGCCCTGAGCCAAACTTACCAATAGGATTGTGTGTATTGGGCTTAGCGTGAAGTCCGAGAATTGTAAATCCTCGAATATCGAGCAAGCCCGGTGTTACATGAACAATGGACACTGTCGTTCTCCTTACTTAGGCTCTCTAACTTTCACAAAACGCCCGTCATTGAATTCATCAATCGCGCGAACCGAGTATACTCCGTCTTGACCTCGATACAGAGTCAGCATATCGCCATCAACAGGACCTCTCCATTCTTTGACGTTTGGAGCTGTCGTATTAAAGCGGGCCTCTGCAATAACCTGGTAGAATGTTCCACGAGCTTTATGCTGATACCAATTATCTTCATTGCTATAGAGCATGTTGATGTCCTTACACTCATCAAGAGTGAGGCAATCATTAGCTACCAATACTCCTTGAATGTAACCGAGCCATCTACCGATCTTAGCCTCTGAGTACTGGGCACTGTCCTCATCAATTCTTTTCAGCATCGACGACAGATGGTCCCAATCAACGTGCTTCGTTTCAAAATCTGTATATTGGTAATCACGCTGCATGGCAAGTGCAAGTGTGGCTCTCATTGCTTCAATCTGGTTCACTCGTTATTTCCTTCTTCAAATTCTTTTCTGGATTTTGTTGTAGAGGTGCTCGGCGATGTCAACCATGATTTCCCTTTCAACGGAACTGGGAAATCCACCATTTATTGGGATCAAAGCCAAGACAGCATGCTCCATGAAGCGGCGCTTCTCATCTTTTAATTGAGCGCGTTCCTTAGCAGCCCTTACATCACTCGGCGACACTGATGGCATCATCCTGTTCTCCCCTCTTCCCGCCTGGGCTATTTTCCTCGGCCAACTCATCTTCGATCCTCTGTTTGGTTTGCCACACAGTTTTGTTGAAATCCCGATTAATGTGGAACTGTTGGCCATGAGTGGTAGTTACAACCACGTTCATCTCTACAACGTGAACCGATACAACATACTCAGGATTGACGGAACTATTGGCACTAAGCTTAACTAACCTCATCTTCACACCCATGTTCATAGCCTATTTTCTGCATAAATGGAATACTCAACCTATCGTCAAGTAAGCACTGTCTCATATAAGAAAGCCAGTACCACATCTCAGGTGTTAGATCACTTCTCACAAGCAATGCAGGTAGCATAAGCCTGATAGTCAAGGCCATATACAATTCGGTGTAGAACTCGGGAAAATGATACCGAGTACGAAAACTTGTTTGCCACTCCTCGGGGACAGAATGATCCCACACCATTCGCACGACGTGGAACAGGTGTCGGGTTTCCATGTCCTCGATCTTATGGAATTCTCCTTGCTTGTCTCTCCACTCATACTCTCTTGCAATAGCGAATGAGGTATAGAGCTTAGTCTTAGTCCCGGTTTTCACGATACTTCTCCCAGCACTCAGGACAATCCTCAAAGTCCAGCACACCATGCTCACAAGGTGTGGTCATAGCTCTGACGAAGGACTTCTTCTGCTCCTCCATCATGTCGTGGTATTCTTCAGGAGACATTGCAGCCACTCGTTCCTTGGCCTGTTCAAGGAGTTTCTTGAGATGGTCCTTATCATGGCCCATGCTATTCTCCTCGATCCATAGGATCGTGAAATTCGGGCTGGTGGTGAGTCCACTTCATCTTGTTGGCCCAGACCTTTCCTGAGCTCAGAAAATCTATAGAAGGTAAATCATGATGAAGAGCCATTCTCTCATAAACAGCCCATAGGTCTGTGAGCTCTTTTAAGAGTATATACCTGTTTAAATCTGCTGGATTATCAGGATGAAAACTTCCGTATCCATGCCTGAGTATCTTGGTGCAGGCCTGAACGATCTCGGCCGCCTCCTCGGCGAGCATTTCCAGGCGCTCGCGCTGCGCGTGAGTCAGCCCGGTCGTCGGGTCTGGGGCCTTGTAGACGGCGATCGCGGACTGAACCGCAATATGGTCGTTCCAGAAACCATCCTGTCTCAAGCGTTCAGACGTGTCCCACGCTTCCTGGACGATCTTCTTGAGCTTGTCAAGAATGTTGAATGGAACTCCGAATACTTGCTTAGTCACCTGACTCTCCTTCTTGATTTCTTCACATTCCCACTCAGTGAGACCTATGTTGCTCATCTCTCTAATCGCCTTATTAATTCAGGCAAGATAAAATGCCACATCGTTGCGTCATATATTGGCTCATCCGGAACATATTTCTTGGGAGTCGCACAATGCGCCATCCAGAATTTAGCCGACGCAACAAGACTCTCATCAGTCATTGACGCAAATGTCTGTTGAGTACTTAAATCCATCGCTCTAGCACGGTCGTATTCTTCCTGGGCCTTTGGGTCAAGCTTGAACATCAGTCGTCTCGTATCGAACATACTCAACATGAGCTGCATTCATCTTAGCGACAACAGAGCCATCTTCTCTATATCCTACGAACCATGAGATTCCATAAGTTCCCAGGTTCTGTTCCTCGCACTCAATACGAGTTATTTTGTCTCCCAATTTAAAATGAGGGTAGCCTACCCAGAGCTGATTGGGATACTCACCTTCGCGCATGGGCTCTACTCCCACAACTTGAATTATCTTCATTTTCTATTCCTCTTTATTGTGGCTCTTGCCTTGAGTAAGGAAAGATTTTCCAAGTATCTTGGGCCTGTTCTAAAATCCTCTACACTATGATCTTCTTCGACGTAATCATATGAAGTATAGTCATCTCCTCGGGTTCCGACCCACTCCACAGACTTAAATCTGATCTGCGACCCATTCTTGAAATTCAGTACAAAGAATTTAGGCTTGAATTCTATGAAATCACGTATGCAAGATACTATATCGCCAAGTTGTCTCATGGCCTGCTCCATTGATGGCTGCCCTGAGAATATGATTATGCATTCAGAGCCTGGCCTAGAACAGGCTCTTTCAACTGCTCTCAAGAGATGAATATAGGTTTTCCCAGCAGGTCTCATCTTAATCTTCTTCCTCGACAGTAAACATATTGGCGCCTTTTACAGGATCAACTACGAGAGCAGCAAGCTACTCAATTGTGGGTGCACCCCAGTGACGGTAGCTCATAGTTCCATCAGCCGCCCACTTTGTTCTTGAGTTCTTTGAGAAGCAGAGTCTTGAGCAACTCCGTGTGCATAGGCACTACCTGGATGTACGCCATTGCCAGGCTCGGGTGCTCCATCTTCTCGCACATTATTGCCAGGACCTTGACCATAGCCGCGGACACAATCTTGAGCATCAGCGTCTCTTGAGCCACGCGATTGTCTGGCAGTAGGTTGTAGAACGCGTCGTCCTCGACAATGTCCCTGAGCTTGAGCATAAGCTCGTCGCTCTCCTCGTCGACGTAGTCCCACAGCATTTTCTCGTCAATAGTCATGCTCATTCGTCATCTCCATCTTCAGTGCTGAAAATCGGCGGATCGTCGTTCTCCCAAGGTTCTGATTCCGACTCATCGTTGGAGTCTTCCCTGATCATGAGATTGTCGTCGAGGTTGTAGTGTTCCGGGTATGGTGCGTCCTTGTGCGGGTGGAATGTTCCATTGATCCACTGGGACAGCTCAGGCTCACGCATCACGTTCCCGTTCCCTATGAGCTTCATGCTCATCGGATCGTACCACCACGGGAGGTTCGCGGCCCTTTGCTCAGGCGACATCCTCGATACCTTCTCGTGGACGGACAGCTCTCTCCCCACGGGTCTTCCGCCCAGTGGAGGTGTGGGACTCGGACCCACGCGATTCACACGAGCGAGGAGACCCTCGGTTATCGCGACATCGTACTCTGGCAGATCGTCACGGACCTGGGCCAGCATCACTATCGTGCCGTAAGTTGTTCTTACAGCAGCGTATTTCATCCGACCCTTCATGCTCAGATTTCTCATAGAGACCGTCGCGCTCATGTGAGCGTAGGCCCTCGTTTCCTCGAGCACTAGGAAGTAGTCTCCGACCTCTGTAAGTGAAGACCACGGATACATCTCAGTTCTTGCCACGCTCAACTCCTATCTGGAACGTTCAGGTTTTTCTTCTTGGATTTCTTGTCAAGTCTCTCGAACCACCACGTAAACACGGCCACAGAACCATCAGGCCACTCTCGAGCATCGACCTTGACACTGAACTGCGGGTGATTGTTCAGGAACTGCTTTAATTCTAGAAAGAAGTCTCTACGATCCACGGGGCGGCACACAATCATTCCCCCGAGCTCTAGCAGAAACCTAAACGGCCACGGCGGGTCTTCAGTGAGTGGTATTTGCCTCACCTGTGTTTTGTCGCGCCCCACGAAAAGATTCGGGAGGTCCAGGCCCCCGCGCCCCTCTACATTCCCCGGCTGCTTCCTCGGAAACAACTTCTCCGATACGAATACTACCTTGAATATTTTCTCGAACAGCCTGTGGGCACAATAGACCTCTAGCCCTAAGCCTTGCGTGAATATCACGTCACTCCTGCTGTACCCAAACTTGTCAGCTAGAGCAACGAACGCATCTCTTACGTCAAATAAGTTTACAGGCTGCGGGTACTGAGGAACCATGAACGTGGACAATCTTGTAAAGAGTATACCCTCGCGCGCCAAATGGCGGAGGAGAACCACCGCCGTTGTGTCGTGCACTGGACAACTCCATTGAATAATTTACTAGGTCACATTATATCACCGGTAATTTTCAGTGTAAATCTCGGTTTTGCGGCAACAGTCGACCGCCTTTTCCTGAATTATCTAGCACATTTACGTGCGTGCGCACGCGTGATACTATAGAGAATATACAACTGGAGAATGACAGGTATGGCTACGTTTCGGATCGATTACTTAACGGAGACATCAAGAGGCACCTGGGACTATGAGGAAGAGTACCCGAGTCTTGCCCACGTGAAGAATGTCCTTGAAGAAAAATTCAAGTTTGCTAAATCCCGACTCCCGGAAATTGTGGAACTCGTAGTGGTTGAGGTGACTGAAGAAGATGTGGCGAGGATATCATGACTAAAGAAGACCAAATGATCATTGCAACAACTGTCTATGCACTGGCAAAATTGAACGCGCTGCTGGCCTCAATGACAGAGCAGAACGTTCAGGACCGCGAGGCGGGCAGGCCCTTGACTTATGCACCTCACCACTTTGCGAGGGCTCCGGATGACTTTGGTCTTGTTCCTCACAAGCTCATGGAGTTGTTCTCTGACAATAGACCTTGAGTCGATTGATCGAGTGGAATGGTGGTCTGAAATGGTGTCTTGGCCTCAGGATAGCGGTTCTGGGGCCTTGGCTTTTTCAAGATTTGCTCATGTATATTTTATATAAAGTTTGTATACATACAATATAAAATCTGGTCAAAGAATGTCACATCTTATGACAAGTACACACCTTTTGTAAAAGGCAATAGTATGCCTAAGTTATTGATTTTATTACCCGATGCACAGGTTGCACATGTCACAATGACATTTGTCATTTGTTATTAAAAATAAATATATCTATATAACTTATTTATATTATATTAACTATTATATACATATATAATATATATAACAAACGTCAAACACCCTGACAAAAAACGTGTGTGTGCTGTGACAGTGTGACATACCTGTGCGTCAAACACATAATCACAATATATGTGATCTAAATTAAAGAATATAGTGTGATAAGAAGCGCTGAAACTTAGGAGAATAGCTTTGCGTAATATCATCCTATTGTTCTTTCAAACCTGTGATGAGTCGCTTCCGGAACTGCATTTTTTCTGCAAGTATTACCAATTTTATTTGAAAAACATGGGCGAGGCTGGATGGCCCAGACCCTATAAAACCTGCCATCACAGAAAGCTTCCCAATTCCCAGCCAAGAACCTCGGATTTCTGTCGGTTTCCACCCGTTTTTTCCACGTTTTTCTAGGCTTTTCTGGCCATTTTTCATGGTTTTTTCGCCGTTTTTCCCAGCTTTTCTATCCATTTTATTCCAGAATTATTGTCCAATTGTCCTAGGATATTTCACTGTCAATTCAGGCACAATTCCTTGACATTTTGGGCATTCTCTGGGATATTTCAGGGATATTTATGGTAGGTATTATGTCCTTATTTCCCTGGAATTTTAGGGATGCTGATTATAAATGAGGTTAGGAGCAAGAGCCAATGACCAAGCTGCTCTGCACTCCCAAAGACCGTGACACCTATTGGTTATAATAGCAAGAAACTGTGAACTGTCATGGGTGAGCCAGGAGCGCGGGCCGCGACTAATCCAAACTGGGACTTCTACAGTGCCACAGGCTGAATTTGCGGCTGGTTACAATTCAAACAATCCAGAGTGCCACAGACAGAATTTGCGGCTGGTTAAACTTTGAACCGTCAACGTTAATGGCTGGACTTCTAACGTTAAAAATTAACGTTAACGCGAGATTAACTAGCCTGCATCAACTATGGTTAATTGTTAACGCTGTTTGCGTTTCCACTATATCCTTGCTGTAAGTTACGCAATATAATATACTCAGAAATTGAGCAATGGAGATTGGCATGCTAACGTTGGAACAGTTCAGAGAGTCGAAGAAGCTCTATCAACATGGGTTTCCTCAGATGGAAGTTGAGGGTCCTTGCTTTATCTATGATCTTTGCTGCTTCATCAATGTGACTGGTAACGGTTATAGCTTGATCATAGGAAATCAAGAATGGGTCGATGACCTAGACAAGTTGGAAGAAATCCTGTATCAGTGGTACTTGACGGAGTGCAATTAAATGAGAACTAGGTTTCAGATACTAGAGGCAGAGAAAGTTCTGCTGGACACCGAGATGCAGTCGCGCAGTCGGTTTACTGCCCTGCACGAGTTACTCAAGTCCCAGGGTTTGGAATATGACCCTGGCCAGTTTTATCAAAAGGGTGATTGGCTCTGCTATACAGGTTATAGCGGAAACCTCTACAGAACTTCAACGAGGATGGGATGATGAAGAAACTTGTAATGGTGATGATGTTGATTGGAACTCCTGCATGGGCCGGAGGTTCTATGGCATCTGACGTGAGGGTTATTCGAGTAAGTCCCTCGATAACTTCGTATGGGATTGTGAGAGAGATCCAGAAAAGGCAGGAGTTTGAGTACAAGGAAACCTACAAATTGAATGGCAAGATGGCTCTAGAGGATCAGAAGTTCCAGCAAAAGAGACAGCTTGAAGCAGATCGTGCCTACTACAAGAAACTGGCAGATCAGAGAAAGGCCAGGAAAAAGTGAGGTAAGTTCCAGGTTTTTCTGCCGTTTTTCCGTGGTTTTTTTCAACTTTTCTAGGAATTTTCCTAGATAATTCTAGAAGGATTTTCTAACATGTTCAATGTCTGCAATGACCTGATCGAGGCCTATGTTGGCTATAACGAGGACGAGTGGGAGAGGGAGCACTACGAGGAATTCGGAGCTGCAACCTCACGTGGTGAGAAGGTTCCTGAGCTGAGTGCTTGGATGAAGGATAAAGCAGTAACCTGCATAATCGCCCATACTCCCGAGCAGAGACTCAATATCTACTTGGAGTGGAACGGCATATTTGGCTACTCAAAGAGGATCTATGATATAGCTACCGGCCACTTCACTGTGAAGCAAGGGTGGTGAGGCTGGTTGAATGGGCCTGGCGGATATACTCTGCCAGGCCGGCCACAGCGCCACAGACAAAATTTGTAACTGTGTAAAGTTGTCTGGGATCAGTTAAAAATTAACGTTAACAGTTAACGTTAATGAGTAAAACTTGAATAAAACTTTAACTATTCAACATTGAATAAAGCTTTAAGCAAACACTCTCTAATACTCACACACGCGCGCGTATCACACAAAAGTTAGAGAAACGTTAATAAGACTCTTAAAACTTTATACGAAAAAAAAATTTGAAAAAAGT
>Ga0172380_10000954_pt1 | contig 51912 bp, 78 predicted proteins | sample Leawe162metaG_FD_119747 | JGI IMG/M metagenome (GOLD analysis project Ga0172380, IMG submission 119747) | Leachate microbial communities from a municipal landfill in Southern Ontario, Canada - Leachate well 162 metaG | ecosystem: Engineered > Solid waste > Landfill > Unclassified | place... | reverse complement strand
TTAAAATAGGAACATCAAACTCAGAGGACGAAAAGAAATTAGTTTATAATACTATTCGTTACGATGAAGTTTTGTCTATTTCAAAAGAGGAGCAGGAATTAATAGGAAATAGTTTAGTTTCTGAGGTGTCAGAATTTTTACAAAAAGAATTTCAGCAATGATTGAGCCAATAGTTGACATATTCAAGGACAAGATTGAAACATTGTTATTCGCTGAAAAGGTGGCGGGGATAGTAAAGACGGCACCCGTTCAAATCAGTGACGGGGAGAATCGGACTTTTTTAAAGCGGTTCCCTGTTGAATGTCAAACAACTATTGAAGATTGTAAGACAGGAAGGTATAAGGATTTAATTCCTAACAACGCATACCAATCAATAATTTATTTTGAAGATAACGGGATTAGTTTAGTTTCAGTAAATGGTACTTCATTTCGTTTCCGGGCTAATACGACCTTAGTGGGCTGGTTAAATCTTGCCAAACTTGGTCAAACTTCGTGTAGTATTTCGGCTGCAATTATCGCAACTTTGATAAAGAACTTGCCTCAGAACCATCAGAATTTACCACCTGTTTATCAAAATATAGTTTGGAATATTACGAACATTTTACCAAAGTCAGCAGCCATATTTTCGAGGTATAGTTACAGCGAAGAAGTGAATCAATATTTGCTTTATCCGTTTGACTATTTCGCTTTGAGTATGTCAATTGAATTTTCAGTTAACTCGAATTGCATAGAAGATTTTTTACCAAGTGACGGAATTAATTGCATTAAACACTAATATTTTCGGAATTAATCGAATAAAATCGGAATTAATTATTTTAATGGCATTAAATCCGATTTAGTACACAAAGGAAAGGAAAGGAAAGGAAAGTAAATAATAAAGGAAAGTAAAATAAAAACTATGGTTTATTTTTTTTATCAAATCAATTATCTTTTTTTAATTAGTTTAATTACTGCAATTTGTGGTTTTGTTTATTCATACGTCCTCACTGAGCCGGGAATGATTTTTGCGCGGCTGTATTCTTTTTTAGAAAAGCATTTAGGAAATCATAAATTTATATTTAATCCGTTGATTGGTTGTTATATTTGCGTGACCGGGCAGCTTGCATTTTGGGGGTATTTAGTTTACTATTTTTATTTCGGGCATTACTTTTTAAGTGTTCATGTCGCGTATATTTGCATTTCAATATTTTTAGTTTACTTAGTTAAAAAATTACACGTATGGAGCAAACAGGAATCTTAGAAAAGGGAAAGAAATTAGTTAAAGTTAATCCTGCTGATTTATCTTTCAAAGCGAACGGTAAAAAATATTACATTGAAACGTCTTTGAGTGTTGACCGTTGGAAAGAAAAGGATGCGTTGGAGTTGCAACTTGGTCTTGGTGTGAGTTTTAACGATGTTATGACAAGGCTAAGGGAGGTGTGGGAGTTACTTAATAAACTGAAATTAGCTGAGGCAATCGTAAAGATTTACGACATTATGAACGGGCTTACAAATATTGAAAAAAGACATTCGCCAATACTTTTGTATTGCACACTTTTTATAAACGAAGAAAACGAAGACAGGCGTTATTGGAATTTAGACCTTGCAAATTCTAAACTAAAAGACTGGAATGAGGAGGGAATAGATGTCGGTTTTTTTTTGACCATAGCGTTCAGCAGTGTCAAAGGATTGAAAGAATTTTATTTGAAAACTTCGCAGGATTTTTCAAACGAAAATCAGACAGAGGAGAACCAGGAGAAGAAAAAATAGTTAAACCGTTAAACATAAAACAACGAATAAGAAAATCAGATGAATATTGGAGCAAAATGTTGTCGGTTATGTGTAGCAATGAAAACGGGACGGTTAATTATTCATCAATTGAGGCACTGAAAGCAGTTGATATTTATGAATTTTTTATTTTATTTTCTCAGTTCAAAACACGAATTGAAAAACGCGAAGCAGATTTAAAAAACAAGACTCCAAAAAAGAAATAAATGGACGTTAATTTTAATATCGGAGTTGATTTAACACCTCTCAGGCAAGGGCTAAACGAGGGTGTTGACCTTGTTGAAAAAGCAGGGCAGGAGGTGAATAGCGGACAACAAAATTTATCTAAGCCCTTCAAAGACGCAGTTGTAGAAGTTGCCGCTTTAAATAAGGAGATTGTTAATACAGAAAAGTCATTTAAAGCTATTCAAAAAACAGCCTCCGGGATGCTACTGACTTGGAAAGAGAATTTTCATGATATGCGTGACATGGCTGGGAGTTCTGTTAAATGGGCGCAATACAAAAAAGAAATTGAGGCAACCGGGGGAGAGATAAAAAAAATAACGGCTGTAAATGAAAAATGGAAACAGCAATTAGTTAAACACGACCATACGGTAGCGGGTGCGACAACAAGGGTTCTTAGACTTGGTGAACAGTTGAAGCAATTAAAAAACGAATTAGCCACCGGAAAATATGAAGGTGCTGAATTTGAAAGAATGAGTTTAAAGGCGGCTCAATTGGCAGAGCAAATTGAAAAAACAAACCAGAGAATAAGAAATCTTGCATCTAATACTTTTGCGATTGACGCATTAATATCAGGGGTTCAGGGATTGACCGGTGCATTTGCTTTCGGACAAGGGGTTATGGCTTTATTTGGAAATGAAAATGAGGACTTGCAAAAAGCACTTTTAAAAGTAAACGCAGCAACATCTGCTTTACTTGGACTCCAGCAGTTACAACAAACATTTTTAACCGAAAGTGCTGCAAAGACCTTTGTAGTTACAACAGCGCAAAAGGCTTATGCAACAGTATTAGGTTTCGTAAATAACGGATTGAAGTTTAACAATGTTCAAACGATTGCAAATGCAGCCGCAACAACCGCAAACGCAACAGCGACAACAGGAGCGGCAGTTGCTCAAGGTGAATTGGCAGTAGCGACAACAACAGCCTCTCTTTCCCTCAGAATTTTTAGACTTGCACTTATCGCAACCGGGATAGGTGCTATATTGGTGGGGCTTGGTTTATTAATTGCGCATTGGGACGATCTGACAACTGCAATAATGGGGTCAAACGAGGCTTTAGATAAATTTAATAAACTAAATTCCACAACAGACGAGGCAATAAAATTAACTGACGAAGCAACTGACAGGCGAGTCCGAAAACTACAACTTGAAAACGCTGAAAATAAAAAATTGATTGACGCTAAGATTGACGGCAATAAACAGGTCATTATGTTATCGGAGGAAGAGTTGCAAGCGGCAAAGGATTTGGAAAAACAAGGATTTGCGAACGTTACTAAAATGGCTGAAAATGCCAAACGTCAAAATGAATTAATTGCAATCATTGAAGAAAGGCAATTACAAAATAAAGAGTTTACAAAAGGTTATTACAAAGAATTATTGGACTTGCATAAGGAGGAACTTGACGAAGAAGCGCAAGACGAAGAGGACGCTTATAAGGCAAGACTGGAAAAACTAAACCAATTCAGGCAAGATGTTATAGAGGCAAAAAAGGTAGGTGCTAATGACAGAATCGCGGGTATTGAATTAGAATTATTGACAGTTGAAAAAGGAACGATTAAGGAAATAGAACTTTATAACAAACTTTATGCTGAAAAGGCAAAATTAATTGAGGCAGACACAGCGTTAACAGTCAATCAATCAAAATTAGCTTTGGCACAACTTGAGCAAGAAAGGGTTGCAAAAATTAAGGCACTACAACAAATTAATTTAGTTACTATTCAGGGCAATGACACCCAATTATCGACCATTGCAGACTTTTACGAACAAGAGCAAGCCCTAAACGAACAAAGATTTTTAACCGGAATAATTAAAGAAAAAGAATATCAACAGGAAAAGTTAAAAATATTAATTGCAAGTCTTGAGGAGCAAAAAACCCATTTAACTGCGGGTACTGCTGCATTTATAAATTTAGAAAATGAAATTATAAAGGCTCAACAGGAATTAGACGGGCTTTCAAAAAATAGTTTAGGTTCTATAATTGCTGATTTATTTGGTATTTCTGAGGGTGAATTAAAGGCTATGGTTTCGGCTGTTGAGCAAGCTATAAATGCTGTGACCGATGTTATTAGCCAGGGATTGCAAGACCAAATAAATTTAAATGAACAGTACATTAATAATCTTGACAACAGAATCCAAAAGACAGAGGACGCACTTGACCGGGAGCTTGAATTAAATAAACAGGGATTTGCTTCAAACGTACAAGCAAAGCGGGAGGAGTTGGCTGAACTGGAAGCGGCACGACAAGAGGCGTTGGAAAATCAAAAGGCGGCTTTGAAAACGCAGAGGGCAATTGAAACCGCTTCACAAATAATGTCGTTGGTAACTTCCATTGCAAATATATTTAAATCTGTGTCGAGTTTGGGACCAATCGGAGTCGTAATTGGAGCGGTGTCAGCAGCCGCTTTAGTAGCTGCGTTTATAGCTTCAAAAGTCGCAGCCTCAAACGCTGCAAACGCTCAAGAATTTTTTACAGGCGGTGAATACGGTTACACCGGGGACGGATCACCTTATGAAGAAAGCCGGAGGTTGGGAACTAAGCCTTATGTTTACCACAAAAAAGAATTTATTTTTAACCACAAAAAAACAGAGGAAAATATAGAACTTTTCCGCTCCATACATGGGGACAACACAGTAGGAATTATAAAGGGTGTTGAAAAACTTTTAGAGGGGACGGGTGTTACTCTTGCGCCCGACCTGCCACATAAAACGGAACGCTCTGTTATAACCGTCAGGGATTTAGTGGAGAAAAATAATTATGAAAGTTTTTCCAATATCTTTGGTCAAAATTTTGAAGACCTCCACAATACAGTGACCAGCATTAAAAAATATTTGGATGAAAAAGTTGATTACATTCCTATTGATAACGGACGTTTGGAAGCGAAGAAAGGGAAAATAGTTAAAAAAGTTACTTACAAAAAATAAAAATTAGTGTAGTTATAATATATTTTAATATATTTGCAGCGGTAACGAATTTAATAATTAAACTAAAGTAACGATGAAAGAATTTTATTTAGATGCGCACACTGCATACTGCATTGACAACAGAGCGCACTTTTTTGGTAGTTTTTGCGAATTAAACCCGGTGAGGTTTATATTTTTTGTTGAAACAAAATTCGTTCTAATCACCTATTACGGGTGCATGAATTGTGGCGATCATTTAGAGTTTAAAAAATCACTGATAGAAAAAGTTATTAAAGACAATAAAATATTTGACCTTTACGAAGTAAATAAGAGTGTAAATATTTCTAAGGATTTAACTGATTTCAGAATAAGAAATAAATCCTTAAAAAAATATATTGAGCAAGTAAATTTCATATATTATGATAATTCAAACAGGAGTTTTGCAATCACAACACGAATAAAATATTTGGAAAGTATTTGCAATCAGGAAGAAATAAATGAAAACTACAAAGAGGCAAAAATATTTTTGGAAAAAAATAAATACGCTTGGCTTTTACCTGAATTAAATAAATTATATAAAGCCAATATGTTAGACGGAGAAAATGAATTAGATTATCATTTAACAATAGACCAATTAGTAAATTCAATAAATAAGTTAACAAAATAAAAAAAATGGAAACTACAAAAAAAGTAAACACAAAGGAACTTTTGAAACACGCTTTCAACATGATGATGTTGTTAAAACAAAAAGCAATCTCAGTTGAAGAAGCAAAGGCTCAGTCAAATCTAATTAAACAGTCAAATAATCTATTAAGGTACGAACTGGACAGGTCGATTGCTGAACAGAAATTTGATAAATTACACATCAGAAACATCGAAGAGTAAACTAAAAAAACAAACATGAAAACTTTAACTATTTTATTTTTATCGGTGGTGTTATTTTCATCATGCAAAAAATGTATGGAGTGCGAAACGCCAAACATACAGGTAGAATATTGTGAAGGTGATTATCATTACTATGAATTAAAAAAGGGTGCGCGATATGTTGATAAGAATGGATATGAATATATTTGCCGGGATAAATGATTGAATACAAATCCTATTTATATTCAGGCAATTCAGTAACCGACCCTGTAAGCATTATTAGCGCAGGTGGTGCTATTGGTTCGCCTATGTCCCTTGTAGTTACTATTGCTCACGTTTACACCATTGGCGAGTTAATTTACGTTACAGGATTGGGGGACACAGACCCCGGTGTTAATGAAAAGATACAGCGATTCAACGGACTTGCAAAAGTAACATCAATCACACCCGTAGGAGGGACTAATGTTATTGAGATTAATAAAAAGTGCCAATATCTTTTCAGCACATCAGTAGTTGGCAATATTTACCGGGTTTCTGCTGTTGAAGTATTTCCTTTGAATTTAAAGGAGTGCGAAAAAAGAAAAGAATTACAGCAAGGAGAATTTTTTTACAGAGAGAAACTCTCCGGGTCTATAAAGTTTGCAAACCGGGCAAAGGAAGGCATAACAGACTATACTTATTTATCGGGAATTGAGGACGGAGCAAACCGTTGTAGCCTGTTTTTAATTGATATTTATAGGAAATGTCAAGCCGGGGAGGCGTTTGAATTATTTTTTTCTGGTCAATTTACTTTGAATGATGGCTTTTGGGACAGGGATAGTTGTTTTTATGAAACCGAAATAAGCCCTAATGATATTTATTCTTGTTTATTTGATAACAACGAAGATGTAAATATTTTAGATGTTGAAACGTGGGTTGAAACGGTGGCAAGACTTGAGGCAAGTATTGAATACATTGAGTGTGACGGATTCAACACAGCCGCAATAGCAGGGGATAACGATAGGTGTCCCCCTGACTTAGTGGCTCTTTACACAGATGGGAGCACCAGCGCGCCTGCGTTTGTTGACGATTCTTGTATTACCCCCGGTGAATGGTGGATTTTTAAAACTGTTTATACAACAGTAACAAGTACACCGACTTTTGTTGTAAATGTTAGGACAACATGGTTCAGGCAAGTTGAAACGACATTAGATATTGGCGGTGTGCCTAATTCTCCTCCGGGGACAGGTTGGTATGTAATATCAGCTACCGACATTGGCGGTCAACCAGCTACTAAATGGGGGCGCGACCCACTTGGAGGTTCTTATGTTTACGCATGGTCGCATGACTGCGGTGACCTATCTGTTACCGGAACTGCTGTTATAACTAATCCTGTTACATACTCCCGTAACCGTTGGTTGTTTGGAGCTCTTGAACACGTGGCAGGTGTGCAATGTGGAGCTATCAATGGCGTGAAATCAGATTTTTTTGAATGGAATCCACCAGGCGACACCCCCGGATATGTTGCAGGGACTAACTATGTAACAGGTTTAACAAATCAATACAATTTATTGACTATTGGTCAAACAAGCGATTTTGTAGGGGTCACAACAGAAGCGGCAACAAAAGGAATGATTAAGATTAAGAACTTCCTTGACCTTGTAAAAGAAATGTTCAATTGTGGTTGGTGGATCACAGCAGACAACTACATAAGGTTTGAACACGTTTCGGCTATAAATAAAATCCCTGGTCTTAATTTCGTGACCTTAGACGGTGGCAAATGGATTAAGCGAAATAATAAATACAAGTGGAAAAAGGACGGGATGGTTAGCCAAGAAACTTATTGGTGGTCACAGGCAAAATACGAGGACTTTATTGGTCGCCCAATTGTTTACACTGCTGAATGTTTGAATAAGAAAGCGAGCGAAAGCGAAAAGAGGCATGACCTGACAATGGTAACCACCGACTTGAGGTTTATTCAAAACAGTCCGCTCGAAAGCATTAAAACAGGCTTTGTTATTTTAGCAAACGAAGAACAAAGTCCGGGTGTTTACGAAATAATAAACTACACAGGTGTTATTACGCAGCAACTTTGGAATAACGCCCCCCTTTCATGGGCTAACCTACACGACAACTTACACCGACATTATAGAATAACATGGGTTGGTAAAATGAACGGTTTCAGCGATGTTTTCATGTCTGTTCAAAGATTTAAAGCGCAGGATGAATTTAGTTATCTTACTTGCTGCAATGAAGATAGCATAGGCGAAGAAATAACAACGCAATTAGGAATAGGATGGTTGGAGTCTATGTCACTATCTTTAAAATCTGCCGAGGCAAAATTAAATCTGTTATTCGGGGAGTCGCCTCCACCTGTTTTAATTAGTATTTCCCTTTCAGCTTATTCAGAATGTTCAGAAGGGGGCGACCTGATTCTATATTTTTCAGGAAGCTATGTGAGCAGTGTTATGTACATGGCGGGGTCAACCCCTTTCACCCTGCAATATTACGATGGTGCTGCATGGGTTGACATTGGAGTCGTTGTAGTTAACGGGGCTGGTGGTTTCTCAGGGAATTTTACTTTAGACCCTTCGCTTTGGGGTGACACAGTTGATTTTAGAGTCGTTCAAACAGCCGGGGCAATAGTTTCTAATACTGTTAATTTAGTTTTGGAAGAATGTGTTCCCCCTTGCGATGCGGACGCTCAAGCGTTCTTAGACGCGGCAGGTATAACAGATGTAACTATTTCAGATGCAATTTGTCAATTAGCAACTGATTTGAAAGCGGCAAGTTTATGGGATAAAATGGATGCGATTTATCCAATGGTAGGAGGCACAGCAACAACCCATAAATTCAATCTAAAAAACCCTGTTGATAGCGATGCCGCGTTCAGATTGACATTTTCCGGTGGTTGGTCACATGATGCAAATGGAGCCCAATCAAATGGAACTAATGGAGCGGCAAATACACATTTGAATCCATCTTTAGCACTTTCGATAAATAGCTCACATTTGTCGTTTTATGATAGATTAGATAAAAATAGCTCTACTTTTGACGCTGTTGCTGACGATAATGCAGGGTCGGATGTTTTTGAAATTGTCAGATACGCAGGTACATTATATTATGCCCAAAGTTCAACGCAAATAACGACAACCTCAACCTATACCAAAGGATTTTATCTTGCCTCGCGCACCTCGTCCATCCAACAGCAGTTATTTTATAACTCTACAACCGTAAACACTTCATCAGCGGCATTGGGTTCTTTGCCAAACAAAAGTGTCTATTACGCAGCATACGCTGATGGCTCAGCCTTATTCGCTGTTATGCAATTAGCATTTGCCTCCATTGGTTCAGGTCTTTCAGCAGCCGAGGCAAACTCTTTTTATAATATAATTCAAACATTTCAAACTTCATTAAGCAGAAATATTTAAAATAATGAGAATTTTAACCAAAGACCAATTCAAACAGATAGTTGGGAAATCCTTTACAAAAGACAGTTATTTCAATCCTGTATTAGATGCTGATGGTGAAATAGTAATTTCAGAGGAAGAAGTTACTCAATGCGATGTGTCTGAATTTAATTTCGTAAAAGAACTACCTCAAAAAGATTTCAATCCTGTAATAATTTCAACTAATTTTGGCGGTCAATAATTAAACTAATGAATATAAATCAGGTATTCACCCCCTTTGCGTTTTATTCCGACATCTTGTTACAAAACAGGTTTAAGCCTCAATGTAAAAACGATTGTTTGAATCCGCTTATTTCTCCTAATAATAGGTTTTTAAATTTTCAATTCAGGGTTACAGGAACATCTAAACCAGTTACAGCTTTTGAATTATACGACTTGAGCAATAATTTAATTTTGACGATACCCAATAATTATATAAGGTCTTTTTCTTCGTCAGGGTATGATTATCATTTATATTTTGGTGATTCCTTGACGAGTACAATGGAGTGCGGTGAATATTATTTAAAGATAACTACTATTGACCTTGAGTTTTTCTCAGAAGTTTTTGAAGTCAAAAAGTTCATACACGGTTTTGAGCCGTCAGTATATGGAATAATATACAACGGAAATTTTGCCAACCATGACTTTTGGCAAACCTCAGCGGGGTGGACAATATGGGGAAATACGGCTATTTGCACAAGTACGGGCATAACCCAATTACTTTCTTATTTGCAATTTTTAACAACTCCTTTCCCATATCCAATAGGAGAAAGGGTTAGGGTCACATTTACATTGACAGGATATGTTGCCGGAACATTAAACGTTAACACTGATTATAATTTAGCGCATGGAGTAAATTTTTCAGCCAATGGGGTATATTCATTTATTCTTACTGTTTATAATAGCTTCCTGAATTTTAGTGCAGGTACAACCTTTAGTGGAATTGTTTCAAATGTTAAAGTTGAAACTTATACAGATTATAAAAATTGCGATAAAATATATTTGAGATGGCGTAATACTTGCGATCTGTATAATATTAAATATGCAGACTTTTCAAATATAAATGGAGCCGTCATAAATGGTTATGCCAATGAGCTTTTTTTAGAAACCAGAATAGGCGAGCCCGAATACAGGGAATTCGAGGAAGTGTCAGAAGATGGCGAATTTAATAAGATACAGACGTTTGCTAAAAACAATAAATGGTTCAAACTTAATACGCTTTTGATAGCTGAATTTTTAGTTGATTCATTTTCGATTATAAAAGAGCATGATAGTATAAAAATATATGACCCTTACAAAGATGAATTACACGAAGTCGAGGAAATAGAAATAATCCCTGAATGGTTTGACGATGCTTGTTTTGCATCCAATAGTTTGACATGGAAAGACTTTGACCTTATTAAAGATGCTTGTTGTAATGTTATCCCGGTTGACACCTGCTTTGATTGTACGGAATCAATTTTAGATATTACGACAGAAAAGGCGGGAGATTATCCTGACGGGGAGAATATAGGCGATGAAGTTCTTTTTGTCGACACTGTGGTCGGTGACTATTATGAAGGTTGGGTTTATATTTGGAGCGGAACAGCATGGGTAAAAAGCTATAATGAGATAGGTGATATTATTTGTTTTAGTGTATATGGAGAAATAGGTTATTATATAAATGTAAATGGAGTTGATTTGTGGTATCCTGTTCCTTATATTATATTAACTCAAACCGATTTTGTAGCCCCGTTTGATGTACTGGCACAAATCTTTGTTATGCCTAATGTGTCAGTGACGCTGCAATATAGAATTACAGGGTCGGGCGACCCCTGGACAGAATACGAATTAACGGAAGACCAAATGACATTATTAACCGGGATTCATTTTTCTGTTCCTTCTGCTAATTCATGGGACGTAAGAATAAGAATGTATTCTCTTACTTGTGATTGGGGTTATTCAGATACATTTGTCGTAACTGTTGACAGTGGAGGAGGAGGCGGTTAAATAAAAATGCAATCTGCATAGAATTAATATATTTTGACGTTGCACCTTTGTCGCAAACAAAATTTAAAACGTCATGGCAGAAAACACGATCCCCAATTGTCCTTATTCATGTGAAAACCAATTACCGATAGCATCTTTTGACGAGTGCGCACCGGAAATAAACTCAGCGCAGATTGCAAAAGTTTATGTTGGAAAAATAAATCAATGTTTCGCGGACTGGACTGACGCTGCTGAGTGGGCAGGAAGAATCAGCAACACCTCAACTGCTGATACTGCTATTCGTAAATTTCACGTAATTGCTGACAAACCAAAGCCAACTGCAAACGTGAAAGATATTTCACTTGGTCGCAAACTTGCCGGAAAAAAAGACCATGTTCTCAATCTGAAAATTGATGAAACAAACGCGACAAACCATGAGATGATTCGCGAATACGAATGTCCTCACAAGGTTGCGATTTGGTACGAAACCCTTGACGGACTTTTATTCGGTGGCAATTGCGGAATTGAGGGCAGCTTTGGACTCGACATGATTATTTCCGGGGACGCAAACGAAATAATTACTTTCGAGGGAACATTTGACTGGAAAGCAAAATTCACAGAGGAGCGTATTGTTTCTCCGATGGCTTAATAATTAAACTAATTTACAATGCCGGATCAAGTAGTAATAATACCCGTAACACAGGACGAAATTGATAAAAATTGCGGCTGTGAAGGGGTTTATCAAAACATGGACACCCTTGACCTTTTGAGGGTTTGGTTGCTGAAACAACTTTGTCCCGGAGAAACACCGATAGAACTCACAGGAGTAACCCCCCCCGTTCCACATTAATAAGGCTTAATTTAAACTAAAGTACAATGGCAGAAAATGAAAATTATATATCTTGTTTGAACAAGGAATTTGTTACAAATGAAGACTTGCTTTTAGCTGTTGCAGGTCAAAATGACGGCAAGGCGGGACTGAGACTTGTTGTGGTCGAATCAAGCGGAGAAGATTTCATTGATTGCAATAATAATGACATATCAATTGAGGACTTATTCCGTAATATTATAGCTGTTGATACCTGTGGGAATCCCGCTATTCGTATTGGTTACGATTATGATGAACAAACCGGGAATACTGAATGTTGTGAGCCTTTGCCTGAGTGTAAAAATCCTGTTATTCCTTTTGAAATTATCTTTAAACGTTTGCTTGGAAAAGGGACCGATGGTAAACCTTTTCTTCGTATTTGTTCTTATGAAAGATTAGACAGGTAGCAAATAATTCCCACATTCTAAATATGAAGGGAATATTATTAGTTGCAGCCGGGAAAGAAATATTTTCAGAATTAGCCGTTACCTTAGCACTTTCAATTAAGCATGGTTGTCCGTCAATCAACATTAGTTTAGCCGGGTCAAAGGCTTGCATAGGGTCAATTCCTGAGCAGCAAAAAAAACTATTTGACAAGTTTATTTTTATCCCGGAATCCGATTATTTTATAAATGGTCAACCACATTATGGACTACTGAAAACTAAACTAATAAATTACAGCCCCTATCAAAAAACTCTTTTTTTAGATGCGGACACTATTTTATACAAGGACAAAAACCTAAATATTTTATTTGACGAGTTAAAGGACATTGATTTTACGTCACAAACTTTTCCTTTTTTCATTCTTGGTTCCGGTATTGAGCGTCAGGCGTGGGATATATTTTGGGCTCCGGTCAAACAGATTCGCAAATCCTACAACATAGCAGGGGGGCTTGCTCAAATTCATTCATATTTACTTTATTTTGACAACGTAAAAGCAAAGCCCTTATTTGACAAAGCTGCTGAGGTTTATATGCAAATCATAACAAAGAAGGTGAAAATTGAAAGGCTTTTGAGATGGAACGGTCAAATACCTGATGAACTTTGTTTCTGTATTTCCTCCGGTTTAACTAATATTTTTCCTCATGTCGGGAAATATTCTCCGCTTGCGGAGCCTACATTTGTGAATAATTTAACCGATGCTGAATTAATTAAAAAATATATTGGATTTACAATGCCAGGGAAAGGGGACGAAACTTATTTACTCAAGTGCAAAAGAAGTTATATTGAACTAAAGAAATTTTATTTTGACGAGTTTGGTCTTACACCCCGGTTTACTAATTTCAAAAAGAAATGATTGAACTGAAAAAGGCATATTGTTTGAATTTGAAAAGGCGACCACAAAAGCGTCAAAGAATGTCGGAGCGATTCAAACGTTTAGGAATGACAGTAGAATTTATTGACGCTGTTGACGGTGAAAAGGCGGCAAGAGTAAAAGGATTTACACCGGGACAAGCCGGGGTTGTTTATTCGTTCATCAATTTTCTAAAATCTAAACTAAATACAAAAGAGGAGTATCTTTTTTTTTGTGAGGACGACATAGTTTTTTGCATGGATTTTCACAGACGCTTCAAAAAATTTTATGAACGGACTCCGGCAAATTGGGATATGATTTATCTTGGTTGGTACTTAAATGCAGGGGGGAAGGTTAACAGAGTTTCCGAAAATGTTTTTAAACTAATTTATCAGCAAGGTTGTTTTTGCTTTATCATGAAAAGCCACCTAATCCCTGTTGTACTTGAGGAAATGAAGAAATTTCAGCAGGTAGCGGACAATGTTTTTGGTTGGAAGATTCAGCCGAAATTTAATTGCTATGGTTACAAACCTTTCTTTATTTTTGTAGAGCCTGGAATGTCGGACACACATGGAAGGAATATGACATACACGGGTATAAAAAATAGTTTCAAATTAACGCAATGAAAGAGTTAATGTAATCTGCCTTATGATGTCATACATTCAACAGCAAGCAAAGTTTTATCAAAGGTTATCAGAACTTGACATTTGGGGCTGGGCGGGTTTTCTAACACCTTTATTTATATTCATTCAGAAATTCATTTACAACGATTGGAACTTCCTTGTATGGCTTTTAGTATTGATGTTTCTCGACCTTTTCACCGGAATAACAAAGGCAGTAAGAAACAGAACGGCAGTAACCTCTACTGGTTTACGCAACACTGTAATAAAAGTCTTTCAATACGGGGTTTTTCTAATTGTTATTCACGTCTTAATTCATTTTCAGATTGACGGAAAAGAAGTAGGCGTGTTATCTTATGCAGACGAAGCAGGCTATACTTTTCTTATTGTTATTGAGGCTAAAAGCATTTTTGAAAATTTACAGGTATTAAATCCGCGTGTAGATTTTTCAGGAATAATCGACAAGTTAAAATCTGTTTTACCGAAAAAAAAAGAATGAAAAAGTACAAGATTGAAACCTTCGTAAGTTGGTTACTTTGGATGCGAAAAAGGAACGACCTTAATCACTTAGAAAAGAAAAATGAAAGCAATCCTACTCCGAAAGTACGGGCAGAAGCAAACTGAGGGGAGTTTCTCTCTTTATAATGATGCAAAGGAAGTTATCTTTCGCTGTGTAACATTGGAGCTTCCTTACTTAAATAATGAAAGGAAGATCAGTTGTTTCCCGGAGGGAATTTACAAGGTCACGAAACACATAAGCCCTTCAAAGGGTTTATGTTTTTCAATTCATAATGTGCCGCAACGCGACAATATTTTGATACATAAAGCAAATTTTGTAGGCAGCAATAACCCAAAGACGGGACACAGTGATTTACTTGGTTGCGTTGCACCTGGAACAGGTTACTCTGATTTAAACGCGGACGGAATTGTGGAGGTAATTAATTCAGGCGCGACAATGGAAAAACTTTTGGATGTTGCCCCTGATGAATTTGAATTAACAGTAAGTAAAAAACCATGAACACAATGTTACAAAAAAGTTTCTGGATTGCATTATTTTTATTGATAATTAGTTTAGGTTTATTAATCTTCCTGTTAATTGACCGGGCAAGGGAAAAACGGGCGGTAAAAGATTTATTGTCTTCAATAGAAGTTTCTAACAAAGCGTTAATAAAGAAGCAAATTAACGACACAGTCGCGACTTATTCGCAAGCCTTAGCGGTAATGACAGAAAAACAGGCAAAGGAAACCGGAATGTTTCAAAAGCTCTCAGACCTTTCAGAAAAGATAACTAAATTGGAAAGTCAGGTGACGCTAAAAATTGAAAGCTCAATAAAAGGTTTGAAACTCCCGGTTAACAAAACCGACACCTTTAGAATTGTCGAATCTGATACCGTCCCCATGTTAGGCGAATTTAATTACTCTGACAGGTGGGTACACCTGAAAGGCTTTCAATCGCTTAACAACGTCTATTTCGATGAAATAGGGTTTAAAGACAGTATTAGTATTACAATAGCGGACTTTAAAAACAAAAAGTTGAAAAACCTGTTCAAAAGACCGGAATATAAACTAAAAATAGAAACGACCTCGCCATATACTAATATAACAAACTCCTCAAACGTGTTTATAAAGCCGAATCCTAAACATTGGCACATCACTATTTCGGCTGGGGCGGTATGGTCGCCAACCCACCCTTTGGAGGTGCAACCGGGGCTTATGTTTGGTGTTTCTCGCTCCTTACTATCTTTTTAGTTAAATTTATTCTATTTGATTTTCAGTTACTTAGGTTAAAATCCTAAAAATAATTAAACTAATTGTTGCAGCTAATATATTTTAATATATTTTTGTCGTGTCAATAATGACAAACAACTTAAAAACTTTACAAAATGAAAAAACTAATTTTTTACTGTCAAACAAACAATAATGTTTGGGGCAAGGGAATGACTTTGAAAACTGCTAAAAACAATGCCTATGTAAAAGCGGGTACACAATACAGGGTATTAGCGGCAATCTTTACAAATACCGAAACGGACGAGGAGTGGAAAAACCTTTTCACTTGTATCACAGCAAATCCCATCACAGGGAGCCCTGAATTTTACACGAACGGGCGCACCGATGAAGATACAGCTATGATTAACAAATATTTTATAGGCTGGGCAGAAATTGAAAACACAGTCAAAGAATAAACCTTTTAAAGGGTGGCAATAAATTACAGGTCGAAACCTCCAAAGAAATAAATTTAGTTGAACTTCAAAGTTTGGCTAAAGAAGCAAAGAAATGTTTTCAAACTAATTCCTAAACTAAAATGACAATATCAATTTTAAAAACTATTCCAGTAGGAGCAACCGCAACGGAATCCCCTGGAATTTTTATGAAAAGTGAATCCGCATTTATAAATATTTGCGATAAAGGCAAGGTAGAAAAGAAGCAGATATTTTATTCTTGCGATCAATTACTATCTTGCCTGACTATTAACATTAATCACAACTAAAGATTTAAACTAAAAAAACATGGACGCAATCACAGAGTTTAAATTCCGCCTTTTATACGAGGCGAAGGTATCTGAAAAAACAGTAAACGATTTTGGGCGCAAATCTATTGACAGAGATAAAGCGAAACACAAACAGGAAATACTTATGGATGTTCTTTTGTGGCTGAAAGAGTACGAAGCACTTGAAAATTGTAGTAGTAATACGATTGACGAAATTGACCAACTATAAAAACCCCACCATGAAAAACGAGGACAAAATGTTAGAGGACTATAAAAGCGATGCACAGCGTTTTAAAAACTTCTGCCTGTTGCTTTTTGTGGTGGGCTTAATAATCGGAACAATGTTAGCAACCCTTTACATTAATCGGTAAAAATTAGTTTAGGTAAATATTAGAATATATTATTTTATATTTGCCGAAAATTAAACCAAATGGCAGGAAATAAAAACAAAACGGCAAACGGGAAAGTACCTTTTTTCAACAACATTGAAACCTCTACTGATGAATATTTGACGGAGGCAAAAGAAAACAGGGGCATTAACAAGGGGGTTATGGTCGATATGGCTGTAACTTTTTACAGGAAATTTCACGCGATTCCGGAGGACAAACTTTCTAAACTAATTGCAGTAAAATGAGAACCAATTTTGAGGAGCTTACTTTTGAACTGAATGACGATGAATTTAAAATCGCGCAAATCACAGTTGAAAAGATTAAGACCAAGATAGGTAAAATGAATACTGTCACCGGGGGGCGAATCCGGGATTTTTTCACCAGCAAGGGAAACAAAATGAACGAAGCAAGGGTGAGGAAAATAATTCAATTCATACGCATCTCAGGCATGATTAAAAACCTTGTTGGAAGTTCAAACGGGTACTACATAGCAGACAGCGCAAAAGAAGCGGCAAGGGCTGTTGTATCATTGCGCGAACAAAGCAGGGCAATAAAAGCAAGTGCTGATGTTTTAGCGAAACAAGGAACCGAAACATGGGGGCAAGACTTTACTGCCGAACTTTACAGGCAGTCACAGCCACAAAAATAATTTTTTTGATATAGTTAATATATTTTAATATATTTGCAGCCCGTAACGAATAAACTAAACTAAAGTAACAATGAATAAAAAAGGAAAAAAAACAATCCCTGTTGAAAATACAGAGGTCGCAATTTCAAAGCCCAATCCATTAGACTTAATTAATCTTGCCCTCGAAAAAGGACTCGACATTGAAAAACTTTCCCGGCTGTTTGATTTGCAGGAACGTTGGGAAAAAAAAGAAGCTGAAAAAGAATTTAACGCAGCGTTCGCAAGGTTTCAAAGTAGTTGCCCGGAAATAAAAAAAACAAAGAAAGCGGACTTTGCCACAAAGACCGGGGGGCGAATGTCTTACTCTTATGTGCCGCTAAATGAAATCTGCAAACAAATAAAATTGCCGATGTCAAATAATGGTTTGTCATATCGGTGGGAGTTCCAAGAGGCGGGTGCATTAATTGAATGTACTTGTATTATCTCACATATTTCCGGGCATAGTAAGACCTCAAAATTATCAGCACCTAAAGACGATAGCGGGGCAAAGAATGTGATTCAACAGATAGGCAGTACCCACACCTATTTACAGCGTTATTCACTTATTGGAGCGTTGGGAATTTCGTCAGCAGACCCGGACAATGACGGCAAGTCTGCAAAAGCCCCGGAAAAACAACCGGAACTATCTGTTGAAGAAAAGCAGAAACAAGCAGAAGTAACAGAGCGTTTTAAAAAGCAAGTATCAGACATAAAAACGCCAACCGAAATAAAGGTTAATTATAACGATATAATTGCGGCTGCAAAAAACGAAGGAGCAAACATAGCGCAACTCAAGGAACACATAGTTAATCACGGGCTCATGTTAGCTGCTGACTTAAAAAAAACAGGGTTAAAAAACAATGAAATAATTGGTAAAAACAACGCCCCCACCTTGTTATGAAAGAGCCTCACAAATACCGGGACTTAGAGCCTGAACGGATTGAGGAGTTATTCTCAAATTACCTCCTCGAAAATTGGAGCTATTCAAAAGTTGACAGTTTCGCAAGGAATGAAAAAGCCTTTGAGATGTCTTACATTTACAGGCAAAGAGGACGCTCAAGCGCAAGCGAAGTTTCAGGAAGTGCATACCATTTAGCCCTTAAACATTATTTTCGTCAATTAATGGATGGTGTAATTGTTGACCTTGCCGAATTGCAAACAATAGCATTTGAATATATTGACGATGTTGAGCCGACAAAATGGAAGATTCAGAAAACAACCCCGTCAATTGAGCAATGTAAACTAAAAGCAAATAAACTAACTACTACATTGTTAAATAATTTCTTATCAGAAATAAATATATATACAAGTGATTTAAAAGAAATTATAGGTGTTGAACTTCGCATTGATGAATTTTTAACTATTAATGGGGTTGATATTCCCTTGCCTTGTCACGGGATTATAGATTTGCCAATAAAAACGAATGATAATAAAATAGTAATAATTGACCATAAGTCGAAAGCCTCTTTTACAGATGAAAAAGATTTAAAATTTAGCATCGGAAAACAAGCAATTACTTATGTTAAATTATTTGAGGCTAAGACTGGTTTGAAGGTTGACGAGGTTTGGTTTGTTGAAAATAAAAATTCTGAGAACCGGGACAAGTCCGCTCAATTATCTTGCTTCAAAATGTCTTTAACTGATGACACCAGGCGACTATACGAAGCGTTATTATACGAACCTCTTAAACGTATGCTTGAGGCAATCTCAAACCCTGATTACATCTATTTAATTAATGAAAGCGATAACTATGTAGATAAGGCAGAAATATATGAATTTTGGGCTTTAACCATGATTGCGGAGGTCGGGGACTTTTCTATTCCCGCGTCAAAAAAAGATTTGATTGCAAAACGTTTAAAGAAAGTCAGGGACGTTTCAATTGCAACGGTTAGCCCTGATGTAATAAGACGTTTCAGAGCCGGAGCAAGTGAATTTATTCAATACGATTTAACTAATAAAAATATGACAGAGCAAGAAAAAATTGAACACACCCTCAGAACTTTGGGAATAATAGTTAAAGTGCAGCACATTTTTAAAGGATATTCGTCCGAAACATTTTTACTTGAGGTTTCAGCCGGGACAAATATCTCAAGTGTTTTCCGGTATAAATTAGACATTGCAGCAGCTTTAAATGTTGCATCTATTCGCATAGGCAAAGACCTATTTGTGCATGAAGGAAAATCTTATTTGGCAATTGAAAGTTCAAAGACCAGGGACAGTATTTTACTATATGATGAGAAATATTTGAAGGGCGACAAAATTCCGCTTGGGATTGATAACTTTGAGAATGTGATTTATTGGGACACGGCTAACCCGTCAACTCCACACGCTTTAATTTGTGGCTCCACAGGTTCCGGAAAATCAGTTTGCATTATCAATATTTTAGAATATGCAAAACTTTTGAAGTACGACAAAATAGTTATTTGCGATCCGAAATTTGAATTTGTTAAGTACGCAAAAAACAGTAAAATCTCAGTTTATAACAACATTTTAGAAATTGAGGAGGCAATGGCTGAAATGGTCGAAGAAATGAACGAATTAGTTAAGAATGGCGGCAAAAGAAAAACATTGGTTATTTTTGACGAGTTCGCTGATGCTGTTATGTCTTCAAGATCGGGCAGGGAATTAGACACTTATGCAACAGTTGAAGTTGGTTTAAAAACAAAAACGGTAAAAGGTGAAAAATTAAAATCTTTGGAGGAAAATTTAAAAATGTTGTTACAAAAAGGACGGTCAAGCGGTTACAGAATAATTGCAGCAACCCAAAGAGCCTCCGTTAAAGTAATAACCGGGGACGCAAAGGTTAATTTTCCTGTTCAAATTTGCTTCAAAGTCCCTAAGGAGGTTGATTCTAAAGTTGTAATTGACGAGGCGGGAGCAGAGAGTTTGTCAGGCAAAGGGGACGGACTGATAAAATCCCCTGATTATAACGGAATAGTAAGATTTCAGGCGTTTTATAAACCAAATTAATGGGTATATTTAGAACGGCTGCGGGTAGCATTGCAGAGCGGGTTTAAATACCGCTGCACTATCCCACGCTACGAACGATATTAAAAGCAGTAAAGTTAAACATGCCGTAATGCCCCGCTTTGCTGCTACCCGTTGTTAGTGCCAGTACTTTTTAATAATCAAATAATCAATTATATGAAAACTGAAAAACAAATAATTTACGATGACGAAAACGCAGCCAGATTTGTTGAAAACATTAAAGGATGGGTTGATGTAAATAACCGATTTTATGGTAATAATCCAGATTCTGAACACATGGCTCGCTGGTCAAGTTGTACTCATAAAAAATGTGAGTGTGGCAAACTAATGACTAAAGGCTGGACAAAATGCGATGAATGTAGAACTAAAGCTGAAATTGAACGATACAGCCAATTACAATTTAAAGAGTACAATGGTGATTTAGTTTACTCACATTTAGCTGATAAATACTTTAGAGATTCGGACGAAATTAAAGATTATTGTTCTGATGAAGAAATTGACCCTAAAGATTTGAGGCTTGTATTTTGTGAATCAAATGAATTTAGCCAAATAGATAGCGACTATTGGGAAGATGTATTGCCTGAAGATTCAGAAGGCGAATTACCTACTAAATTGCAAGAGGCTTTGGATAACTTAAATAAGGTTATTTCCGAAATGCCTCCAGCGAGCTACTGTCCAAGTAAAACACGAACTGAATATCGGAGCGTGTAGTATTGCCACTAACGGTTACGGGTTTGCGTCAGTTTTTAAAATACCAAATTAAAAAAATGAAAATAGACATTTTAAAAATTGCGTCAAACCTGGTGTTAGTAGCAGTGTGCTTCCACTACACTTCCTACGAAGGACAAGAAAAAAGAAAAATGTTTTTTAAGGTGGGGTGCGTTGGCAATTATTTATTATGAAACACTTAGGATTATTTGAAGGCATAGGAGGATTTTCATTAGCAGCCAGATGGATGGGATGGGAAACAGTTGCTTGGTGTGAATGGAATGAGTTTGGGCAGAAAGTATTGAAACATCATTTCCCCGAAGCCGAAGGACACGGAGATATAACAAAAACCGATTTTAGAAAGTATGCAAACAGAATTGACATTATCACAGGAGGTTTTCCCTGCCAACCATACAGCGGAGCAGGATTACGAAAGGGCAAAGAGGACGAAAGACATCTCTGGACGGAGATGCTTAGAGCAATTAGAGAAGTTCAGCCGAGTTGGGTTGTTGGGGAAAATGTTCTCGGAATTACTAATTGGAACGGGGGATTGGTATTCGATGAAGTGCAAGCTGACTTGGAAGCTGAGGGGTTTGAGGTGTGGGCGTATGTATTGCCAGCTTGCGGTGTCGGAGCTCCCCATACGAGGGAACGAGTTTGGTTTATTGCCCACACCCGTAAAGAGTTGCTCAATGCCACTAAGCCCGAAAACCGCAGCGTTGAAAATATTGGGAGAGGACAGAAAGAGTGGGGCAAAAATTGGAACGAGTTTAAATTGGGAACCCCGACTGGGAATACAACATCTGACTTCTACAACGGGGAATATTTTGAACCCACGATTATTAGAATTGATGATGGGGTTTCCTCGCAACTGGACGAACTTGAAGCATACGGAAACGCAATAGTGCCACAGGTAGCATTTGAACTGTTCAAAGTAATTAACCTTTTAAAAATTTGAAAAATTTTATGAGTGCGTGGGCAAAAAACATTTTTCTTTTTTCTCTTCCAAGTTACCACAGAACTTCCTATGGAACACGGCACATTGCTACTAACCCATGTTATAAAAGTGCGATTTCAGGGCTTGTGTGTGTGCTCGTTCTAAACTTTATATCTTTATTTTTGTGTGGTGGCAACTATTTGATTTACAAACCTATTATTTTTTAAAAAGTACCATTTTCTTAAAAATAAATTTGGCAGTGTCGTAATTGTTTCGTAACTTTGTCGTAAATAATCAGAATGAAATCACTTAAAAAACAAGCAGAAGACTTAGCTAAGTCATTGAATGCTGAAATAGAAGTTGGCGAATATAATTCCTATGACAAAAGCACAGAATTTACAGCGATAGCACCCGATGGAATGCAATGGTGTGAAGGCGGGTGCGTTCACATGTGCGCCTTTTCATTTAGATATGTAAAAGGCAGTGCAAATGAAGCATGGCAGGACTTAATCGATAGAATGAATTATGGACTTGAAAAATTTGAAGAGTAATGGGATGGGAAAATAAAATAATTGGGTATAATGTCACTAAATATAGTGATGTTGATGGAAGTTTTAGGATTCCAACCGATGCAGAGTTTTTATCAATATCCGTTGACTATGTTCATACATATGGGTCTAAACATTTTGGATTTGCCCCAAGAAAAATAAACGTATATCATTTCAAAACCCCTATTTATAAAAAAATAAGAACAAAAAAACATGAAACTAAAAGAAACAAAAGTGCTGCTAACGCCAGCCGAAGATAAGATACTTGAAAAAATTGCAAAGGCAGACGGCAACAGAAGTAAGACTAATTTTTGCACAAATGAAATCAGGAAGATAATTTCTTTCTATTCGTCTGGGAAGGAAAAAAAATAAAGATATGAAGTTTAGAATGTTTTATAACGTCCCAGCAGATTGCCGTTCGTTGGCGATTAAGAAGTAGAAAAATTCAAGATAGCAGAATATGAAAAAGAAACCAATAACTCCATTTAAACTGAAAACCGCCAATGACGGCAATGTGCCTGTTAGCGGCAGTTTTATGAGTGTAGTTGCTTTGGAACGTCTAATTAAAAAGTGGAATGAAGATGCAGACAAAATAAAACTACTCACAGATGTAAAGGAAACAAAACATCAAAGAGAAGTAGCTAACCACTTTTTAATTCAGTTATACAAGTGTATAGGTGATGCAGAAGCGGAGTTGAAAAATTGCCGCTAACGGATTGGCGGTTGGCGCAGTGCGAATTTTAACAAAAATATATTATGGAATACAAAGGTAAATTATACGGACACTTAGGCGGCAAGATGTACTTTGATACAGGCAAGACCGCTGACGATTGGGATGCGCTTGAAAAACGAGTATCTGAATTAGAAGCAGAGAACCAAGCATTGCGCCAACCGCTTGTTAGCGGTTCGTTGCCCTGCCACCACAACTTCATTCAGAAAGATACTTATTGGAAATCGTGTACTCATTGCGGAATGATAGCACCATTAGGGCAATGACCGCTAACATAATATATGTAGGTTTTATTTATAAGTAATTAATAATCAAAACTTAAAACCATGAAAATTTCAGACCATGTTGACAAACTAAGAAATTATTTAGACTTTAGAAACTACTCTAAAAATACAATAGAAAATTATTGCAGAAATTTCACGGGGTTTCTTGCTTACTTTGAAAATAAAGGGGTTACACACCCTGACAGGATTAACGCTCAAATGATAATTGAATTTTTACTTCAATTCAAAGAACCAGCGACTCATTCCGGTTATCATTCAGCAATAAAAATCTATTACGAAAAAGTTGCAAAAGTCGGAATAGAAAAGTTTAAATATATTGAGCGACCCCGGAGAAATAAAAAATTACCAATAGTTTTATCAGTTGAAGAAGTACAAAGAATGTTTAATGTTTGTGAAAATAAAAAACATAAACTAATTCTTGCATTGCTTTACTCATGTTCCCTCCGGGTATCTGAATTAATAAATTTAAAATGGAGCCATATTGACCGGAGCAGAATGATTATAAATATAATCCAGGCTAAGGGAAATAAAGATCGTCAAGTAGGTTTGAATAATAAACTAATTCAATTAATGACTGAGTATTACCGGGAATATAAATCAGTTGAATATGTTTTCAATGGTCAAAATTCAGTACAATATTCAGAGCGCAGTGTTGGAGAAGTTGTAAAACAGTTGGCAGAAAAAGCCGGGATAAATAATAAAAGAGTTTATACTCATTTGATTCGTCATACGTCAGCGACCCATTTAGTAGAAAAAGGAACTGATATAAATCTTATACAGAAATTACTTGGTCATTCGTCTGTAAAGACCACTGCAATTTATACCCATATTTCTCACAACATTATTGCAAAGATTTCATCCCCCCTTAACGAAATAAATATTTAACTAAATTATTTTTTCACTACGTTAATATATTTTAATATATTTGCCCCGTTCAAAAGAAAAACAATGTCAGAAATAAACTCAAAAACACAGGTAAAAATTGAGGAGCTTGAAAAAGCAGTTACCTTATTATGTAAGAACTATCACGGAAATGAAGAAATTGCAGACCTGTTGTTTAATAATTTCCCGGATTTTACATTTACCAAAATAGGAACTGATTGGAAGGTTACTCAAGACCTCAGAATGAAAGATAATTACAGCCATTGCGTCACGATTAAAGTTAGCATGACAGAAAGAGAAAGGGAAAGTGTTGAACATATTTTAAATGCAAACGGAATTTGGTATAACCTTAAAGACGCAGAATAAAAAACTAAACTAAAATGAAAATAAATAAATCAGAGTGTCCCATAGTTCACTTTTTCTATGTCGGGAAAAACAGAAGCGGCTATTTACTTGACAAATTCACTGAGGCTTTGAGGTCGGGGATGGATGAATACACCGCAATAGATTTGTATTTAGTTCAATTACTTCCTGAGAGCGAATGTGAAGCGATTCCGAAAGTAAGCCCTACACTGGTTTTAAAACCTCGTGATGTTATATCAATTGAGGATTCTGAGGACGTTGACCTTGCCAACAAAACAAGACACTTTAACAATATTCAGATAGTTAACGGAGGTGACTATACTTGGTTTGCAAGATGTATAAAAGACTTCCATTCTGAAAAAGAAGGTTTAAATTTTTACAGAGGTAAACTTTATGAAATTGGAGGCATAGGGCGCAAATCATTAACAATGCTTCAGGACGCAGGGAGCAAGTCAGTAAAAATTAGTTTAGAACTTTTTGAAACTCATTTTGAAAGGGAAACTAAATAAGCAATGAAGGGAAATTAGTTTAGTTCTATTATTTTTTGATTTGAAATAAATGTTTACATTTGCACCCGACTAAGCTGTACTATGAATTATAAAAGCATACTCCCTGAAACCAACAAAGAGCAATTCTGTTGCTCCAGCTTAGTCGCGTCCGTTGGTGGATGGGGGTTGTTTTTAATATGAAAACAAAAGCGAAATCACCTGCTTTCCTTTTTTATACCGGAGATTTTACAACCGGAACTCAATTTTTCTCTGATGAACAGATTGGAAAATATCTCAGACTTTTAATGGCGCAGCATCAACACGGACACCTTACAGAAAATCAAATGAACTTCATAATGAAATCATATGATAATGAAGTGATGGAAAAGTTTGTTAAAGATGCGGACGGAAAATTTTATAATGAGCGGTTGGAGTTTGAGATAAATAAGCGCGAAAACTTTGTTTCTTCAAGGAGTAAAAACAAACTTGGAAAGCTAAAATCAAATATAAAAACAATTAAAAAAGACAAGAAAATCATATCAAAATCATATGATAATCATATGGACAATGACAATGAAATAGAAAATTTAATTGAAATAGAAAAAAGAAAACCAGGCTTTATAAAACCGGAAATTAATGAAGTATGTAATTATTTCGCTGAATTAAATTTTTTAGGGATTGATAAGGAAGAGGGGAACAAATTCTTTGATTATTATTCATCAAATGGATGGAAGGTCGGAAAAAATTCTATGAAAGACTGGAAAGCGGCTATTCGCAATTGGATTAAAAATACAAACCAATTTAATAAAAATAACGGGAAGTTAGAAAACGGTGTAAAAGCAATGAGCGCGGAGGATATAAAAGAGAGTGGTGGTTTTGGAACCTTAATATAAAAAACAATGGAAAAAAAACTATTTGCCGGAATGGATGAATTACCAGTCGAACAGTACAATAATATTGAATTGTCCCTCGATGAAAAAAAGACCGCCATGCACCGGGCAATAAAAAGAAAATACACTTTTTACAATCCTGATATTGGACACGCCCTTACAGAAGCGGAAACGGCAGAGGCTTACAGGTTAGGACGCAGGGAAAAACAAGCTGAAATTACTGCTCAGGAATATTCAAAACGGGTTTTTAAAGAACCTGTTAATTTATACCCAACAGCAGACGAACTATACAGCAAACTATTGGTGTGGCTGAAAAATAAAAACGGTGAAGTAATACTGGATCACGGACGGGAAGAAATTTACAGGCAGCTATCCTACTACTTTTCAAATGACATTCGGTTTAAGGGTGAATTGAAAAGGTCGCTCATGTTACAGGGTACGGTTGGAACAGGTAAGACCGCTGTAATGACTTTCTTCCAAAGAAACCAGAACGGACACTATAACATTGTCAGAAGTAGAACAGTATCTTATGAATATAAAACGGACGGAGTCCCAGCCATTGAAAAATATTCAATGAATAATGGTGATGTTGGTTTCTGCTTTGACGATTTAGGAACTGAGAGTATGGTTGGCAATTACGGTGATAAACTTTCAGTGATGGCAGAGGTTTTATTGAACAGGCTGGATGATGGTTTCAAACCGAGTCATATTACCCTTAATCTTAAAACAGAACAGATAAAAGAAATGTACGGAATTCGTCTTTTTGACAGAATAAAGCAGAATTATAATCAGATAGTTTTTCCGTTGGAGGCAAAATCACTAAGAAAATAAAATATGAAATCATGAAAAAAGCAATTTCCGCAACCTCCGAAAATAAACCAAAAAAGGGGAGTGTTAAAAAACTCGGAGAGGTTGACTTGGTGCGGCTTTTCAACGATTTGTAAGTATAGAAAATAGATGTATAACATTGTTTATTTATGGTATCAAAAGACGCTAAAGATTGGAGGAGAAAATAATTAAACTAAAACAAAGTGGTAAAAGATAAACTAAAAATAAATTGTCTTGAAATTGAGGAGGCTGTTGCTCGAATGTATGGGTTCAGGCAGAATATTATAGTCCCTAACATTAGTTGGGGTGCGAATTTACATGAGTGCGATTTAATAATTATCAATAAAAGCGGTTTTGCAACAGAGGTCGAAATAAAAATAAGTAAAGCAGACCTGAAAAAAGATTTTACAAAGGGACACAATCATATTAACGAAAAAATAAAACATCTGTATTACGCAATCCCTGTGTCATTAGTTGAATTTGCTGAAACAATAATCCCTGTTCATGCCGGAATTATTTCATGTGACAAACTAATAAGCAGACCGGACAGGGAATATGAGATAATAAATAATGAGATAGTTGAAACGTTAACCCCCGGCTCCCCTGTTGTTTTCGCAAGATTTCACAGACACGCTCAAGCCGCGAAGCAGTATAGAAAAATGACAGACGAAGAAATAAATAATATTTCCCGTCTTGGTTGTATGAGAATTTGGGGGTTGAAAAGTAAACTAATTAAGGAGCGAAATAAAAGTAAACTAAAGTAAAATGGAAGCCGTATTTTTATATTTATCTATTGTGTTATTCATTGGGGTAATAATTTTAAAAGTTAGAAACAAAGAAAAATAAACTAATTATGAATGATGAGTCTTTAATGCCCTTTGGAAAATACAAAGGAATAAAATTAGCAAACGTCCCAGCATCATATTTGCTTTGGCTGTTAGCTGAAAAGAAATGTTTTGGCGACCTCAAGAAATATATTGAGGAAAATAAGTCAGTGTTAGAAATTGAAATCTCAAGAAGTCGATTCAATGCAAGATAACCAGGAGCCAATAATTCCCTTATTCCCTACTGACGATTTCCACAAACTTCTTTTCGCCCTCAAATATGTCGATGAACTGAAAAGGGAAAACTCTAAACTAAATGTTGAAATCGGACTTTTGAAATCAGATTACGACTTTCTTGTTTCTACAAGTGCGGACGCAAGGAAATTGGTTGCATACCTGAAAGAGTTGAAAGACCTGAGGGCGAAAGTCAGAAAATTACAGGAATAAAATTAGTTTAGATATTCATGTTTAATATATATTTATATTTGCCCCGATTGTAGCCCACAGGTTTGAATTATGAACTTACCTGTAAACCCCCGGAGCTTTAGTTACTCCGGGGGTTTAAAAATAAACCATTTGAAACGAAATTTACAACACTATGTTAAAAGAAACCGTTGAACACAAAAAACAAACCGCGCTGAATTATTTTAAACTAATTTTCAGCGTCCTCAAATTGGGAATCAAACCAATTATAGCGACAATACTTTTGGGCTTTATAGCGATTCTGCTTATGTCATTCTTTGGCGGGTTGCTGGTTTCTTTGTTTAACTTTTGGTTGAGCCTGTTCAATGGAGCTTTGGGAAACTAAATTTTGTGACAGGCTTGCGAAAGGGACTCCATTTGCATCCTCCGACCTGCAAGAGAACTTGAATAAATACGGGTGGGAAATAATGGTCAAAGGGCTTAATGTCGCAATTGAGGGCAAACACGACCTTTCTTATTCCTGCCAAAAAATAAGCTCTGACAGGCAGCGCAATAATTCAATCCCGACAGTCAAAAACTTAATAGCTAAGATTTATCAAAAAGGCTTTTTGGAAATTAGTTTATTCGCCTTTGTTTCCGGGATTAGAAAAGTCCTACCCTCTGTCAGCACAATAAACGCAATCAGAATTTATAAAGCCTACTTTGAAATTGACGAAGATGAATTGAATGACAGTTCAGCGCAGTCAATAATTCAGCGAATGAATACGGACTTTTATGATAGTCTTAAAAAGAAACCTCAATAATTAAACTAATATGAAATTAATTAAACAAAAAAAATATGACAACATTGAGATTGACGGCAAGGAGCAAGACATTGTTGAGATTTGGATGAACTCAAAGACAGACAGCAATGTAATACAGATTGAGAGAGAAAACCTATTAAAGATAATCAACGCTTTAATAAATGAGTATCTAATAAATGGCTAAACTAAAATGGTATATGAAAAGCAGGGACGGGAGGTCTATTCAATTTCGTTTCATTTGGATTTTGTTTCAATACTTTAAATTTAAACTAAAATGGTTCGTTCAAAAAGCAACAAAATAAATATTAGCAAATGGGGGGGGGTAAAATTCAAAGTAAAAGGAACCATTACGCTGAATGAAGCTATTGAATATGTGAGAGGGCTAAAGATGTATGTTTTGAAAATGGGGACTACAATGGAAGAAAAATCAGGAATAGAAAATGAGATAAATCAGTGGGAACTTTACATTGAGGTTTTAAAAAAAATAACAAAGGCATGAAAAAAGTTTTAGTTTTCACAATTACGCGAAACCGTTTAGATACTTTCAAAAAGTATTACCACACTTTCAAGGAAAAGAATAAAGTTCCAGGGGTTGAAATTGTTTATTTGATTATAGACAACGGATCGGACAAGGAAATGGTCGAACACCTTAAAACCCTTTCAAAAGACATTAAACTAATTTTTAACCCTGTCAATGAAGGGATAACGTGGGCTTGGCTGAGGGCTTTACGCTGGGCAAAAGAAAACGGTTTTGATTTTGACTACTTTGTTAAATTAGACCCTGACATCAGAGTAGAGAGCGAGGGGATTTTGGAAAAGTATATAAAGGTTTCCCGAATTTACGGGGACAAATATATTGCCGCCCCTGTTGATTTAAACATTCACCCTGACTATGTGCCTCGCAGATTAGGACAAAGGCGGTTATTCGCGTTGTTAGGTAGCAAGATTGAAAAACCTTTGCCCTTTCTGCTGACTACTCATATCGGAGGAGCCTGTTCTTTTTACCCAAAACGTGCAATGAATATTTTTCAGGGCGAAGTAACCCCTCCAAAAGGCGACACAGAAAGAGGAGCGTTTTTCAGGCGCAAGGGCTTTGAGGTCGGTTACTTTGAAACGCTTTCTATGTCGCACATGGGTGTAGTTCCTGAAACTAAGGATTACCCACCTGAAAAATATATTTATTAAACTAATTTAATGAAGAAGATACATATAAATAATGATGACAATTATGCAACGCCCCCTGAGTTTTATGAGGCTTTGAATAAGCGATTTAATTTTGATTTTGATCCTTGCCCTTATTGCGAAGGTGAAGTGATTGACGGGCTTAGCATTGAATGGGGGGCGGTAAACTTTATAAACCCTCCGTATAGTCAAAAACTAAAAGAAGAGTTCGTAAAGAAAGGAATTGAAGAAATGAGAAAGGGGAAAGTTTGTGTTTACCTGCTTCCTGTTAGCACTTCAACAAAACTATTTCATGAACAAATTAAACCAAACGCAACTGAAATTGAATTTGTAAAAGGCAGGATTAAGTTTGGTAAAATTGATAAATACGGCAAATTTTATTTACCGTTAAATAAAAAAGGTAAAACGCAAACAGGGACAAAGGATAGTATGATAGTTGTTTTTGGTGCTGTAAAAAATAATTAAACTAATTTTATGAGCGATACTGAATTAATTGCTTTTGAAAAGCCAAGAAAAAAGAAAGAGTACATTAAAAAGAATACCAAGCATCAGGGGCAAGGGGCTTTCGTACCATTAAATACTATTAATAAAAAAACAAATGAAAACAGCAACAGAACAATTTAAAGAATTACAAAACCTCGCAATATGGATGACGGGGTGCGGGTTTAACTTTGCCGATAATGCCTATTTTCAACAGCACAAACACTTACTAATCGAACCTTGTGCTGATCGGTACAAAGCGGAGTTGCCGACAGATGAAGAAATTGAAGAAGCTCTTGAACGAAGCTTAAAATTAGCGGATAAAGACATTCAGAAAGCGGCAAAAGGATGTTGGATGGACGGGGCTAAATGGATGCGCGACAACTTCATGGTAAAAAAAGAAAAATGAGCTACGGTTTTTACTTGCCCGTTGTCGGTGTTGTCATGCCTTCCTTTCTTGGTGCATATCCCGGTTGCGCGACTCACAGAGAGGAAAAATTTAGACGGGCAGTAAACTCATTCTTAAATCAGAATTACACAAAATCTAAACTAATTATTGTTAGCGATGGCTGCGATATTACACAGCAGATTTACAATGATGAATTTAGCAGGAAAAGTAACATTCTATTTGTTCAGATACAAAAGCAAACCACCTTTTCCGGGTCTGTCAGGCAGGTAGATATTGAGTACCTAAAAAAAGATTGTCAACTGATAACATACTTAGACGGGGATGATTATTTATTTCCCGACCACATCATGAGATTGGTTCATGGCTTTGCGAAAAATATAAATTGTTCTTGGTGCTATGCTGATGACTTTGTTTGGAGAAACATTGGCGCAAATCCTGTTAAACGGGGTTCTGTTCCTATTTGTGAAAGGATAGGCACGTCTAACATCATACATAAGTCAGATATAAAGGTAATTTGGGGTGACGGGTACGGGCATGATTGGAGGTTTATAAAAAAATTACTTAAACTAAAATACAAAAAAATAGATCACGCGGGATATGTCGTTTGTCATGTTCCGGGACAATTTGATAATTAATGAATAAAATGGAATTACAGGAAACATTAGTTTTAATATCCGGGAAATCGGTTAAGCATATTGTTAAAAATATTTGCGGAGAAAAGTTAGGGCATGGAGCGACAAGAGCCGTCTATGTTCTTAAACATAACCCTAAATATGTTGTAAAAATTGAACACCACCCGGAGAACGGGGACTTTGCCAATGTTGGTGAGTTCAGGAATTACTTAAACTATTCTGAAACATTTTTACAAAATTGGTTAGCCCCTTGCCAAGTCATAAATGAAACCGGGCAAGTGTTGATTCAACAAAGAGTTTATAATTCAGAAAAAAAACACCCTGAAAAAATACCAACTGTTTTCACAGATACCAAAAGGGCGAACTTTGGTTGGATTAAAAATAAATTCGTATGTTGTGATTATTCATTTTTAGTATTTCCTTTGCCTAATAAATTAAAGCGAGCGAAGTGGTGGGATTGCAACTCTAAAGAAATGTCATGTATCGGTAAACGTCCCAAAACTAAACTAAAATAAATATTTATGCACCAATCAGCTTTTAAGAACTGTAAAAAGTTCGTTCAAAAATATGTTAAAAAGAAATCCATTGTTTTAGACGTTGGGTCTTTCGATATTAACGGCTCTTTAAAGCCTTTATTTGAGGGACACGACTACACCGGATTAGATATGGAAGAAGGAAAAAATGTTGACTTAGTTGCAAATTCTCACAAAACATTTTTGCCGGAAAATCATTTTGATGTAATTGTTTCCTCCTCCAATTTTGAACACGACAATATGTTTTGGCTTACGTTCAAAGAGATGGTTAGAATAGTAAAGCCGGGTGGTTTGATTTACATTAACGCCCCCTCTGCTGGTTTCTATCATGGTTATCCCGGTGACTGTTGGAGGTTTTATAAAGACTGTTGGAAAGCCTTGCAGGACTATGTAAAGCAGGATTCAAAGTTTGAAGTTGAAATTTTGGAGCAGTACATTGATTCTGATTTGCCTTGGAAAGATAATGTCGGAATTTTTAAAAAGGTGAAATGAACATTTACGGATTTATACCATTCTCGCATGAGAGAAACTATGGAAAGGCATACAATAATTATTGTCGCCTTGTCCCCAATTCAGATGACTGGATTTTTGTTACAGACGGGGATATGATGTTTCTTACTCCTGATTATGAAATTCAACTAAAAGAGTTAATTCAAAAATACCCAGATACAGGAATGTTTACTTGTTTAAATAACAGAGCAGGAACACCGCCTCAAATTTTTGGAGGAAAATGCAGCGAGGACGGGGATATTAGGAAGCACCGAAAAATAGCAATACAGTGCCAAGCCACCGCCCGTTTACAAGTTGAAAATACCATACGCAGTATGAGCGGTTATTTTATGATGTTTAAAAAATCAACATGGGAAAAAGTACATTTCAGGGAAGTTGATAAAATGATTTTGGGTGTAGATACCAATTTCTGCCATGACTTGTTGGCAAACGGATTTAATATAAAAATTGCAAAAGGTGTTTATGTTTTTCACTATTACAGATTACTCGAAGGGGCTAATTATAGAAATCATTTACTATGAATCGAATATCAATAATAAATTACCTAATCGGTAAACACGGGTATAAGAAATATCTTGAAATTGGTTGTCAAACCGATGAATGTTTCAAAGCTATTGCAGCAGAATTGAAAGTTGGTGTCGATCCTGAGCGTGGCGGGACAAGACGGGAAACATCAGACCAATTCTTTACAGCCAATACAGAATTATTTGACATTATCTTTATTGACGGGCTGCATACCTGCGAACAAGTCGAAAAGGATATTATTAACGCTCTTAAATTCTTAACTAAAAACGGGACTATTGTTTGTCACGACATGAATCCGGCAAATGAATTGATGCAAAGAGTACCCCGCGCACATTCTAACTGGACGGGGGACGTTTGGAAAACATTTGTAAAGCTGAGAATAAACCGCCCTGATTTAGAAATGTTTGTTATTGACTGCGATTATGGGGTGGGAATAATTAAGCGAGGTTTTCAAACAGCACTTGACACCAGCCTCGCAATAAATTATGAAAACCTTGAAAAGAACCGGAAACATTGGTTAAATCTGATTACAACGGTTGAGTTTTTGAAAAAATGATTATTGATGTCATAATACTTTCTTACTCCAAGACAGACCGGGAGTATCAAATGACAAGAAAGTGTTTAAGTACGCTCAGGCAAAGCGAAGCTAATTTTAAGTTCAACGTTGTAGTTGTCGAAAGCAATCCCAATATAACAAAGGAAGGGTTCGCAGAAAGGATTTTATTCAATGACCCGGAGGCTTTAGTATTAGCCGTCACAGGAAAATTTAACTATAATCAGTTTTTACAGATAGGATATGAAAAAATAAAATCAGACAGTAAGTTCCTGCTGATTTGTAACAACGATTTAATATTTTACAAGGGTTGGCTCACTGAAATATTTAAGCACATTGACAGGGCTGATTCATTTTCTCCTTTCTGCCCGACTTTTCATAAAAGCAGATACTTAAAACAGCAGCCTATCTATACGGGTTACGGACTTTGGGATAACTTGGTTGGCTGGTGTATCTTTATGAAAAAGACAATTTTTGTCAGGACAAGATTTGACCAATATTTCCCTGTTGAATTTAATTTTTGGTTTCAGGACAACTATTATTTGGAGGTGCTGAAACACAATAGATTTAAACAATGTCTTGTTAGAAACTCACTTGTTTTGCATTTAGGAAGTAAGTCGCACAGCCTTATCAGCAAAGACGAATTGCATAGAATGACAAACGGCTCAAAAGCAATATTTGACAAGATGAAAACTAAACTAAATAAAAGTAGTTAAGTTTTTAATATAAATAAATATTAACTTTGTTGCATTATGGCAAAGACGAAAAAGAAAGCAGCGAAGAAAATAAACAGAGTTGGCAAAAAAAACAAAGAAACTTTTCCCAAATTAAGGAGGGGTTTTGTTTACTCACACGCTGAAAAAATTAGTTTACTTAATAAGTTCTTTAAGGTTTATACTGAGGGTGGTCGCATGACGCTTAAATCTGCTTTCTCAAGTGTCGGGGGTTGCCTCAGAACCGTTTCGGAGTGGTTGGCACAGGAACAGCGCGAAAAACTTTTAAACCCAAATCTTGAAACACCCGTTTCCGATATTTATAATCAGGCAAAAAAAATAGCAACTGAAAATTACCGGGAGGAGGTCGTTCATATTGCAAAGAACTCACTGGAGCGTTTAATTGTTGGCGAAAGTGTAAAAGAAACTTCTGAGGAGCAACAATTCAGAAGAGGCATTTTAGTTGGCGAAGTAAAAAAAACTGTAAATAAAATATTCCAACCAAACGCAACAGCAGTTATATTTGCACTGAAAACACAGGACAGGGAAAACTTTACAGAATCATCAAATATTAACCTGGGCTTGTCAGATAATGGAAATATAAGCTCAATTAAATTTCAAATAAAATCCAAAGGAGTATGAACTTAGTAATATTGAGCGGCAATGTAGGAACCGATCCATTTTTCAAGACAATAAAAGAAGGTGGTAAAATGGCAATGTTCAAACTTGTAACGGATACTCATGTAGGAGAAAAAGTTCACAATGAATGGCACGAATTAGTTTGTTGGAATGATTTAGCGGACGCAGTAGAGAAAATTCTAAAGAAAGGGGACATGATAGAATTGCAGGGCTTTCTAAAGACCCGCTCAGTTGACGACCCGCAAGGAGGGAAACGATTTTACACCGAAATACACGTAAGGAAATTCACAAAAATAAAAACTCATGTCCAAAAACCTGTCACAGCCGCTACTTAGCGCAAAAACATTTTCAAACTCTTTTTCGACTGCTTTTTTCCGGGCAAATCCTAACATTGTAAGGCGAAATGATAAAATTACTTGGAGCAGGTATCACCCTGACTTTCGAGATATAACATTGCCTGAATTTAAAGCAATGCGAATAACAGTTGAATACACAACCGGAATAGCTATACAGGCAAGCCGGGGTGAATTTGGGAACATTCATTTAATGATTAAACCAGTTGACAAATTTGAAATTAGTTTAAATTGAAAACAGCAATGAAAAAGAAAGCAACAAACAAACAGATACTTGATGCTTACGGGCAATCTCTTAAAAATTTAAAGGATGCAAAAAAGCATGATGACAGACTCCGTAAATTGAAAAAAGGATAGGGCGTACATGAAAACCTGTAACGAATTTAACTGCACCCGTCCGGTCTTTTCAAATCACTATTGTTTGATTCACCAATATTTGAGAACAGACGAAAAATATTTAACTAAAAAGAATCAGCCTAAAAAAGTTTATGAACTCAAGCGGACAAAACTCACATATAAAAGAGAAAACACCGGGGAGGCTGAAATATTTAAACAGATTGCTCAAGAGCGTGACCCTGTGTCTTATATTAGCGGGCTCAGGATTAAGTTTGTCGCTTCTAATTTCGCTCACGTCCTTTCAAAAGCTCAAAATAAATATCCCCTATTCAAACTCAATAAAAGGAATATTGCCCTACTCACAGAAAGAGAACACGAACTCTTTGACGCGGGGACGGAGGCGCAAAGAGAAAAATATAAACTAATAATGGCGCAAGCGGGTGTTATTGTCGATTGGGAAAAGCTATACACGCTGAAAGAGGAACTAAAGCAGGAATACAATGGACTTAAATAAAGACGTTAAAAGAATAATGTTAGACAAGTTTGAGGGCTACGCTGACAAGTACAACATGGAGGAGGCTAAAAAACTCACAGCGAAGCTAAAAAGTCTTGGTGAGCAGTTTGAAACAATGATGCTGAATATTGGCAAGGGTGACAAATCCCCTAATGACATTTTCAAGTACCTCAATAAAAAATGGTTGACCGACTGCGAAAACATAACAAAAAACAAGAGGTTGTTATTTACAGCAGACCGCTCCGCTTTTTTTAATTACACTGACAAGGTAATTAAGCCAAGACTGGCGAAAAAAGCTAATACATAACTATTTTAGTTAAATTTATTCTATTTGATTTGCAGTAAGTTACGTTAAGAATAGTAAAAATAATTAAACTAATTGTTGCGCTTAATATATTTATATATATGTTTGTCCCCGTCAATAATGGCTAAACAAATTTAAACTAAAATGAAAATAATAACCAAGCATTATAAAATTAAATACGGAACTATTGAGGGTTGGATTAACTTTCTAAAACTAATGTTAAAGCCAAGAGTAAAGGAGGCAAAAATATTTCATGCAGGAATAGGAGAAATATACCTGACTTGTAAGGGAGAATATAATGACAGCCCTTGTCCTTCCGAAACTCAAGACTTTCATGATGTAATAAATGAATACTATAATTTTAACCATCGGACACTTTCCGCTAAACCAAATCCGCAAAAAAATTGGAGCGGGAGTTGGAAAACTATTGACGAAGAAATCAGTTCACTAACAGCAAAAAACTAAACTAAAAAAACATGAAAACTTTTGAAGAAATTAAATCAGATTTTGTAGAAAAGTGTAAGGCAGCCTCAGCCTGTGAGCCTGAATTTAAAAAGTTGTTGAAATCAAATAACGAACTTGAGTTATTGCAAGTCGTTACCGACAATATTAATTGGTGTTACAGGCAGGAGAAAATTATCGACATTGAATTTTTTAAACAATTCAAACCCGAAATATTAGAACAGGCAGGAATTATAATCTCAGGGTTTCGGGAGGTCAGGAATTTGAAAATATTAGCATTGGGCAACTCCACCGTGAAAGCATTGGGCAACTCCACCGTGAAAGCATGGGACAACTCCACCGTGAAAGCATGGGGCAACTCCACCGTGGAAGCATGGGGCAACTCCACCGTGGAAGCATGGGACAACTCCACCGTGGAAGCATGGGGCAACTCCACCGTGAAAGCATTGGGCAACTCCACCGTGGAAGCATGGGACAACTCCACCGTGGAAGCATGGGGCAACTCCACCTTATACTCTCAAAATTCCACAGATAAACATAAAATTGGTAACAGAGGAATTATGAGAAAAGAAGGTAAATTATACATTAAAAAGGGGGCTTTTGAAATCATAGAAATTGAATAAAAATGAATCCAATAACCAAAACCATTACAACATCTAAGTACGAAATTACTTACACCAAAACAGCTAATAAAATACACTTTGACAGCGTGTATGTAGAGCCGAAATTCAGGGGGCACGGATTAGCGAAGAAAAAGATTTTTGAGATTGCAGAAAAGGAGGGTGGTTTTTATTTAACACTTGACGCAACCGGGAAGAGCAGGAAGATTTTGCGCAAGGTCGGATTCGTTTTTAATCGGGGTTCTTATTTTGGGACTATGCGAACTCCTGAAAAAATAAAACGTAAACCTTGCAAAGCAATTGACAAAGACGTTAACCTTGATTGCATAAACATTGCCCCTATTATCGCGAAGGCTTTAATGGATAGACGGGAATTAAACCGTGACATTAATAGATTTGTAACAAGTAGTTCTAATAAACGTTGGATTAAAAGATACTCTAAAAATTTAGTTTAGATTTTCACATTAAACTAATTTTTACTTTTACACTTGTAACAAAAAATCGGTAAGCCCTGATTAATTTTGGGGCTTGTTATTAAATCAAGTTGGAAAATAATGACATAAAATACATTGAGGTATCAGACCCTCAAAACGTAATTCTACACAGCCTTAACGAGCGCAATTTACTCATGATGGGTGTTGGAGGTGGAAAGTCGCACGTATTAGGATTTATAAGTATGGAATTCGGGATAAATTATCCTGAAGTACGCGGATTCATTGGCGCGAATACTGTTAAACAACTTTCAGATTCCACATTAGACAGAATTTTTAAAGTATGGGGCAAGGTTTTTAACTGCCATTACGGGCGTGAATATGTAGTTGACAAAATCCCTCCTCCAAGTTTTAAAACTTATGGCGAAAGAATGAAATCTTATGATGGCATAGTTTCATTTAACAACGGACATTTAATTTTTACCTCCTCACTTGAAAACTATAAAGCCATTGACGGGAAAGAGTTTACTTATGCTTTGCTTGACGAAACTAAGGACACCAGGGAAGAAGCAGTCAAAGACGTAATTATTGCCCGGCTCCGGGAAAAAGGAATTTGGAAAGTAAACGGATTACTATATGACAGGCAGACAGTAGAAAATAAACTAAAAGCCGGGATTTGGAAGCAGGTAGAAGTACAAAATAATAATTGTATTTTTGATTTGGAAACCATGAATGAAGTAAGGGGATTCAACCCGCTTTATATTGCGACCAGTCCCGCAAAAGTAGCTTGGTTAAATGAATGGTTTGATATTGATAAACACTATCCTGTTATAAAACAAAAAATATATTCTAAGACCGATTTTTATCAGCACCAAAAAGAAAATAAATGTGTGGTCATAGCGTCTAACTACCACAATGAGAAAAATTTACCGCCTGACTTTATCGGAAATCTTTTAAAGGATTACATAGGCTCAGAAAACAAAGCCAATATGTTAATTTACGGTGATCCAATAGGTAAAACGGGAGGGGAGTGGTGGACTGCTTTTGACCGATTGAAGCACGTTAAAAAATTAGAGGCTGAGGCTGGTTTACCTTTTCACATTACCTTTGACTTTAACGTAGTCCCTTATATGACAATGTTAGTTATTCAAATAAAAATTAAAGAGGTGAATGGAAAAAGGGTTTTGGAGGTTAGGTTTCTTCATGAGTATTGCCTCGAAAATCCTAATAATAAAGTAGCTGCCTGTTGTCGGGCTTTTGTGAAAGACTATGGTCATTATAATTCTCCGGTTTATTATTACGGGGACAAATCAGGAAAAAACAGACAGACCTTATCAGAAGATTACGAACACCATTACAAGGTTGTAGAAGATATTCTCAAGCGTTTTATGACAAACGATTCAGACAGGGTCGTGCCGAATAATCCAAGCCTGACAAAGAGCAGGGATTTTTGTAATAAAATACTTGCCGGGGGTTTTGATTGGGTTGAGGTTTATTATGATGAGAGTATGAAAAAATCTATTTTAGATAAGGAAGTTTTAAAGGAAGATGTGACCGGGGGTTATAAACCTGCGAAGATTCCACACCCTGAAACTAAGATACCATACGAGCCTTATGGTCACGTCAGCGATTCCGAGAGGTACTTCTGGTGTAGTGCTTTTTCAGAGGCTTACAACGAAATGAACGGATAACTAACTAAATTTTTTATGAAATACATGGGGAGCAAAAACAGAATAGCAAATGAGTTTTTGCCAATTATTTTAAAAGACAGACAGCCGGGGCAGTGGTATGTTGAGCCGTTTGTTGGGGGCTGCAATGTTATTGATAAAGTCAATGGGGGGGGGCGAATGGGTAATGACATAAATAAATATCTTATTGCAATGTTTAAAGCACTGCAAAACGGTTGGACTCCCCCGGAATTAGTTACAGAGGAAATGTATAAGGATATAAAAAGAAAATATTTATCATACCCTCCTGAGCTTGTCGGGTATGTTGGGTTTTCCTTTTCATTCGGTGCTAAATGGTTTGATTCATACAGGAGAGATAAGGCAGGTCAAAAAGATTGCGCTAACAATATGCAAAACCAATCTCGGAGGGCTTACGAATCAATAATTAAGCAAGCAGAAAATATAAAAGACGTAACATTTTCAAATCTAAACTATTTTGAAATGAAAATCCCTGAGAATAGTTTAATTTATTGTGACCCTCCATATAAGGGGACTCTTCAATACAGGAACTTGTTTATTCATTATTCATTTTGGAACTGGGCAAGAAAAATGAGTAGTACCGGGCATACTGTTTTTATCAGTGAATACGCAGCCCCTGACGATTTTGAATGTGTTTGGAGTAAAGAGGTTAGTACAACAATGAATATCAATAAGGGAAAGAAAGACATGGAAAGACTTTTTAAACTAAAATAATTTTTGCAAGATGCTACCTACACGACAAAAGACGGGTGGTCAGCGACAAAACAGGAACACGAGGAAATACTAAACGGGTTTAAGTTGGAGGAAATTCAGGTATTCTATTTTGATACTTATGACGAGGGACTCCGCACAATTTTACGACCTTATTTTCTCAACCGCCTGAAACAGCGACACAAAGAAAAGAAATAAATTATTTGTATATATTATAATATATATTTATATTTGCCGCGAATTAAACTAAAATAATGGAATACATATTCGCAACTAATATTAATAAAACGGGCTTGTCAGGAATTATAAATGTTAAATCAAACCCGCCTAAAATATTGTGTTATTGCAACGAGGCGAACGCTAAAATAATTCTTGAGGCTCTTGAGGCTGTAAAAAAATGATTAGAAATATAAATCTTGGTATTTGTCAAAACAGATTGCAGCAAGGGCAACCAAGTTTCTTTATTAATTGGAATGAAAACGGAACGAACAATTATAGATTCTCATGTCTGAGATTTGTAATTGAAAACTTTAAAAATGAACTTATGGCTAAAAAGGAAAGAGATTACGGAATGACTGTTGAACTATGCTTTCAGGGATTTGATATAGAGGTGCATGGTTATTATGAAGAAGGCGAAGAAGCAGTTAATTACCCGGTTGATTCAGCCTATCCCGGTTCGCCTGACAAATTCGACATTGATTGGATTAAGTTAGACGGAAAAATAATTACCACCCTCCCGGAGAATGTGAAAATTGATTACTCGGATTTGGAACAAAGAATTTTAGATAAAATAATTTAATAAAATAAACTAAAATGGCAGACGAACTAAAAGAAATTGAAACGCAGGACTTGATTGAGGAGCTAAATTCACGACATTTAAGCAATGGCGAAAAAGAAGAATTAAAACTTTGCATTGATTTTGTTGAGCCTGACGAAAAAGAGATTGACGATTTTGAAACGAACGAATTAGTTGACGAACTTGTTACAAGAACAATAGACAGTCGGCAATTAAGAGAATTGAGCAACTCGTTTGACGTTTTTCCGATTAATTCTTATGATTTGAATTTACCCGACAAAATGAAATTTGATTTTTTCTTTGAAAACTTTGATAAAATAACTCTTTCTCAATTAGAAACCTTAACCAAATAATAACACCATGTTAACAATTAAAGAAATAGATCAGCGAATAAAAAACCTGCAAAAGCAATTTTCAAATAAAAACGACCATACACCCATTGCATGGAAAAGAGCAGGTAAAGAATTGACTATGCTTAATTTCTGTAAAATTTTTTTACGGACACAACCAACACAAAAAAACGTAGAAAAGCAATTAACCGAATGCAAAAGAAAAGCTAAACTAATTAAAGATGGTTTTAGCTATTGGAGGGCGAATACTTATATACAGGGAATTGATGGCGAGAATCCTTTAAAGATTTGGTCAAAAATCAATGAAGAGGAAAAGGTGAAAAAGCAAATCAAAACGCTTGAATACATTCTCAATAAATAATTAGTTTAATTTTATTCTCTTTCAGTTTTAGGCAGTTAGCTAATTTAGTTAAAATATTTATTGCCTATAATATATTTTAATATATCTTTGCGCCTGCCAAATTTGACGTAACTAAAAAATAAAAATGGAAACGAATACAAAAAAACAGAGGTTGGAATTTGTTGAAGGTGTTAAAAGCATCATAATAAATTCGGGCGGTGTTCAAATAAACCCTGAGCAGTTCAAAATCACGACAAAAGAGAATATCATATCATTATTGATTTGGGGCGAATCAAGGCACACAGAGGTTTATTCTGTGTTTATGAAATTTGATACACCCTCTCAGCTAATCGGAAACCGCCACACCGGGAAACACAATTTTCATTCATTGCAGAAATCGGAAGACGCTGTATCTGAATTTGAATATTTTTTGAAGGACACTATCAATAAACTAAACTAAAAAAAATGAAAGTAACACAAGAACTAATTGAAGAAAAACACAAAGTAAAAATAACAGGAACGACTTTAAAAAATATGCCTTTTGGCGTGTTGAAAGAGGTTGCAAAGGATTTGGGTTTAAAGTATGTCGCGGTGAAGCGTGAAGTGTGCGAAACGAATATAGCTGCCTATTTCGGGGTAACACTTGACTCCCCGGTTGCCCCCGTAATTTCTGAAAAGCCCGTAATAAAAGACGAACCGAAAACAGAGGTTGAATCAATTGACGAGGACTTTAAATCAATTGACCATGTCAGAACCTCCAAAGACTTTTTCATGTTCAAAAGATTTTTGCAGAAGCATGATGAATTTAAACCGGGCATGAATACGCAAGATGTGAAGCAAGCGGCAATTAAACTATTCACTAAATTGTCGGGGGTTGCTGCCGAAAAATCAGTTGAGGCAAAAATGGAGGAGGTAGCCGTTAAACATTCCAAAAAAACACTTGAAGACTATATTAAGGTAAAGGAAAAAGTATCAGCCCTTAAACCTATTGAGGAAATCCAAAAGGAAGAAAAGGTAATTCCCAAACAATTTGAAAAAATGCAGCTTGTTAACGGTGTTAAATACGGACACCAGCCCAAAGGGTTAATTGACGTAGAAAAACTAAACGCTTTAACGCTTACACCGGAGGAAAAAACTATTTTTGAAAAGGACGACATACGCGACTCCGATAAAGTCAGGGAGTTGGTTAATTGCGGATCAACATTGAAAGTCCAGGAAATAGCGGACGTGCTGATTCGCAGTTACGCGATGGTTTACGAAATCAGGAAAAAGTTTATTCTCGGAAAAAACAAAAAAGATAAACTAAAATACACCGGGAAAATATTTGAAACCGAATCGGCTAAGGAAATTAAAGAGATACGGTTGAAAGGAAAATAATAACAATTAATTATGAGTAAATACATAAGTGAAATAATAAAAGATATTAGAGCTAACCCTGAAACTTGGAAGCGTTACGAAGATAACGGTTTACAAAAAGGGGTAGTAATAATTAAAGATTGCGGAAATGGACACAGGTTGCTAATGGCATGGATGACCTCTGTTGCAGAAGTTAACATAAACGGAAAGGACACATGGGGTAAAACTACATGGAGGGATAAATACAGAGTAGAAGAAACTTTTTTATGGTGGGTTAAAAATGCTTCATTGGAAATGATGTCGGTTTGATTATTGCTAAAACAAAATAGTTTAGTTTTAATATTTAGCGGGTCGGATTTGTATAGTCCGACCCGTTTTATTTATATATTTGCCGCAAAATCTTTTTAGATGAAAGAATTAACTTTACTCCAAGCCTTTATTATATTGCTTGACGCTGCAATAAATAACACAACTCACAAAGATTATAAACGAGTAGTTGAATTAGCGAAAAAATATAAAGCATTTATCACAGGTGAAAACATAGGGGCGTTGTTGGCTCAATTCGTGCCAAGAGAAGCTGACGAGGCTTTCGCCCAAAGAATAGCGTTAACGCAGGCAATTACCCCTGCATCATGTGAAAAAATAATAACCGGATTTAAGAAAGTTCCTAAACTAAACAACGCTATTTATGTTCTTGATTGGACGGATGGCAGTGACGATGAAAAGAAAAAGAAACGGGAGGAGGTAAATTCTAAACTAAATACTTTTTTCGGTGAAGACAGTTTGAATGACTACATGGAGGAGCGTGGAATCAACCTTGCTTTTCAAGACCCTAATTCATTTATCGTAACAACATTTTCAAAGTTTGACAACAACAAAGGGAAAGCAAGTCCAAGACCGGAGGAAATTTCCTCTGAAATGGCTGTCATGTATGAATATTTCAACAATGTTTTGTTATATTTAGTGTCTAAAATCGAAATTCAATACAAGGTTACAACCGGGCAGGAAACGGTTTGGAAAAAAGGTCACAAATTTATTTTATATCATGTCGATTCAGCGATAACACTTACTCAGGTTGAAGTTCCAACAGGCTCAGTAGAAATTGAAATTAAAAAACTATTTGACGAAGCTGAGAGTTTAGCCAATGACAATATGAAGGACGGGCAGACCATAGTTGTAGGAAAAGACATAGCTTTTTTAGTTAATATTTTCAACTACAAAGCCGGGGTTGTCCCTCTTGTAAGGGTTGGTTATAAACCCGACTTAGAAACCGACTCCCGGACAATGGTTAGCCCCTTGCACCCGGCACTACCTTTTTTAATGAAAAGTCTTGAGCGGGTTAGTGAATATGATTTAACTAATCGCTTACACGTATTCCCGCAAAAATTTGTTTACGCCCCACATTGCGTAGGCAAGGATAATCTTGGCTGTAATGGTGGAAAAACTATCTCAGGAGACACCTGTGATGTTTGTCAAGGTGAGGGGTGGATTATTCATAAAAGCGCAGCGGACGCTGTTATTTTACCGCTACCAAAGGATCTAAGTAAAATGATTGACTTAGATAAGCTATCAGTGACTAAGACACCACCGATTGAACTTATACAACTTATTAAAGAGGAAATTGATTGGTTAAATAAAAATATTATTGGTTCTGTTTTCAACTCTGAAATGTTTTACGAAGCTCAGGTTGTTAAAACCGCAACAGAAATAAATGTTTCAACAGATAATTTGTATGACACTTTACAGCCTTTCGCCAAAAAATATGCGAAAGTATTAAGGTTTATAACAAAGCTGGTTGCTACCTTTATAGATTTTGGTAATGGTGTTGTAGTTGTTTATCAATTCCCTCGTGACCTTAAACTAAAATCAGTTTCCCAATTAATTACTGATTACAAAGATGCAACAGCCGCAGACGTGCCGGACTTTGTATTAACTGAGATTTCCAATGACTTAGCCTCAAGAATGTTTGAAGATAATCAGGACTTTTTGAAAAAGCTAAGGGTTAAAATGAAGTTCGATCCGTTTCCAGGCAAGACCACAAATGAAGTATTGGCTCTGCTTTCATCAAATGATGTAAGGCGCAGGGAAAAAATTCTTTATCAAAACTTTGCCGTAATATTTTCAAATATTGAAAGGCAGGAAAAGGATTTTTATTCATTCGAGGAACAAAAGCAGTTGGAAACTATTGACGCTGAAATTGCTTTAATTGAGGAGGAGTTATCACAGGCAAGTCCTGACGGTGCGTCCCCTATTCCTGCCGAAACTTTAACTAATTTAGTTTCCGACATAAATGAAAAAGTTATTTCAATTGACGAAGCGGCTCAAACCTTAGTAGATAGTTTTGGTTTGTCAATTGAAACGGCTAAGAAGTTGTTAGATGATGCAATGAGTGGGGATTCGGGGGGGTAATTTAGCAAATGAAGCGGACGGCAATATTGGAAAAATCCCTTTAGCACTACAACAGTTGGCTTTAGCAAAATTCAGAGCAGAGGAAAGCGGGGACACTGAAACGGCAAAATTATTAGGTGAAAAAATGAAAGAGTTATTAGCTAAAATTTAATGCCTGACTATAACGACTTATTTAAAAAAAAGATTGCAGCCATAAGAAAAAAGGAGGCTCACCTTTCAAAGTCTGTTTTGTCTTTGGAGGAGAAACTTTATTTTGAGCTATTAGACAAGTTTTTAGATAAGTTAGAAACTTCTGAGGGAAAGATAGTCAGTAGCGGAAAAAACATTACGATACTTAATGCAATTGATAAAATCTTTGACGATTTCACCCGGTCAAAACATTTGCCTGTTGTCCGGGAATTAGCCTCCGGGATTTTAGATGTTGCAAATTTGAATGATAAATATTTTGAGTTTTTCAAAGACGAAGGGGCGGGAAAAACATTTGCAAAAGTTCAAAGGCGGGTAAATGAATTTGTCCGGGCAAGCGTAGGGTTGGATGCTTACTTTTCATTTAAGCGTGACGGCTTTTTTGATAGGTTTATCAGTGACCGAACTATTTCTAACACCCTGAAACAACAGACACTTAAAGCGATTCAGGGTGGAATCGGTTTAACAGAATATAAAAAGCAGTTGAAGGAATTTGTAGTCGGAAATGAAAAAAGTGTCGGAGCCTTCAGCCGTTATTATAAACAACACGCTTTTGGATTGTTTATGAATACGGATACTCTGTCAGGAAAAATATATGCTGATGCTCTTGGTATGCCTGCGGCTGTTTACGGAGGCAACATAATTGAAACCTCAAGGGATTTCTGTATTGAAAGATATAACAAGGTTTTTACTCGTGCCGAAATACAAAAATTCGGGACTCCTCAAGATAAATATGGAGGTTACACCGATAAATCAAAAGGAAAATTTAACGGCAAGCCGAAAATTTATAATCCTTTTATTGATGTTGGAGGTCACGAAAATAATTGCAGGCATACGTGGCAGTGGGTTACAAAGGCAATAGCTATCATGATGCGACCTGATTTAAAGAACGTTTTAAATTAGTTTATTTTTTTATCTTAATATAAGAAAATATATTTGTACCCACTTTAAACTAATTTTTCATTAGCAACTAAAACCAAACTAAAATGATTTTCGCAAAAAAAGGAATGAACATCCGAACTTTTTCAGAAACCCAATGGAAGTTAATGGGTAAAAATAAAAATGATTGGGCTCCCATTTCTCAACAGGATTACGCTCAACTTGCCTCTCAAAAAAAAACAGTTACAGCCAAGAAAGTAACAATCCCCTCGTTCCCCAACAAGGACGGGCAGGTTGCGGATGTGGCGGCTAATAAATTTCAGGCAATTGATTTGACTGTTAAAAAATCGGAGGACGAGGAAAAACAGCGTGTGGCTAAGTTGGATGGTGACCGGGTTGAAAAACTAAAGGCTCTGGGCGTTAACGACATTCAATTAACAGTAGTTAGGCGAACAATTAATCTTGGTGCGCTAAATGAAGATGAATTTGACGAAATTTATAACCAGGCAAAAGAAACCATTGCAAAAGAAAACGAAAATGATGCAAGTGAAAAGGAAGAAGTAAAGGAAAAAGAAGAAGTGAAAGAGGCGAAAACAGACAACAAGACTGTAATTCAAAGCTCTCAGTTTTCGGTTAAAGCAGCGAAAGACCACATTGACACCCTGAAAACACTTGAAGCAATTGCAGCCTACATAAAAGACGATCCCCGTAAAGTCATAAAAGATTATTCTGCAAAGGCGGTTAAAAACTTAACTAAATAACCATGCGAATAAAAAATAAAAAGACCGGGGCTGAGAGTATTGTAACGGAACAGGGTTATGCAGATATTGTCGCTCAGGGTTGGCAGGGTAAATTTATCGTACTAAACCAAACGGAGGAAGTGGCTAACCCGGTTGAGGTTGTTGCAATTCCTAAATCCATTAGCGCAGACCTCAAGGAAAAGAGTATTGACTTTGCGCTCCCGGATGTTGAATCCAAACTTGTAATGATGCCTAACAATGAAGCAAGGGAAAGTTTTGTACTTGGCGACCCCCGGAGCAACAAAATAAATAAACTAATGAAAAAATTCCGTAACAATAATAATTAAACTATATTTGCAAACGAAATTATGAACGAATTTGAAAAAATATTAAGGGCAATAGCCAAAAGAATTTTAAACCTGACAGACGCTCAGGTCGATTCTATTTTATATGAAGACGCTGAAAAAACTAAACTAAAAGCCTCAGCAGTTGCCGACCTTTTGAAAAAAGACGAGGAGCGTATTAGTGCGGCTGATGCTGAATTGAAAAGAGTTGAAAAGGAAAAACTTGACGAAGGCTACAACAAAGGTAAAAAAGAAAGTTTGGGTGTATTGGAAAACACCTTAAAAGATAAATACGGTGTTAAGGAATCATCTAAATTAGGTGCTGAATTAGTTGAGGAAATTGTAACCGCGAGAGTTGCAGCCGCATCTAAAAAAGGTGAAATTACAGAGGAATTGATTAAGTCCACAGATTTTTATTTGAAAGAAAGTAAGGAATGGGACAAAAAATTCACAGACCTGAAAACTGAAAACGAAACTAAACTAAAAGAGTTTGAGAACGCGAATAAAGAAAAGTTAACTCTTGAAAGCGTCCGTAAAAAAGCAATTGAACTTTTCAAAGGGCTTAATCCTATTCTTTCTGAGGACGCTGCAAAATCTGAAAGGCAAATTGAACAGTTTGTTAAAGAAGTGTTGTCAGGTAAAAAGTTTAAGATCGAGGGCGAAGGCGAAGACATGACTATAACAATACTCGATGAAAAAGGCGCACCCAAAAAAGACAGTCACGGACACCTTGTGAAATTCGAGGATTCAATTAAAAATACTGCTACTGATTTGTACGATTTCAAAGCAGCAGAGGACAGGGATGCACCTAACAACGATACTGATAAAGATAAGCCCAAACCGGGTGATAAAAAAGACAATAAGGACAAAAAATGGACGGGTCAAGTACCAAAGACCCAGGACGAGTATTTGAAAGTAGTTGCGGAACTGGAAAAAAAGGGAGATAACGAAGGAATGACATTGTTGACTAAGGCAGTTGAGCAAGCTGGCGTTATTAAATTCAACAAATCATAAACCTTTAAAATCCCAAAACAAAATGGCAGATTTTTCTTGCGCTGAGCTATTCGCAATCAAAACAAAGCTCCCTGAAATTTGGAAAGATTCTCAAGTTTCAGCAGATTATGAAGCGGATATTGTCCCTATCCAAGCAATCAGGGAAAACCAAACAGCGATTATGACACCGCTTGAAAGTGCGTCAAAAGACAACATGATGACAGTTGAATGGATTTCAACTTGCCCTAATGAAGTGAAAGACTGTGATGAACTGGAAAACCCTTGCGTAATTGACGGAGAGGAAAAAGACGTAGTTTGCAAAGACTACGAAAACGACCTTTGCTTTTACACAGAGATAAAAGTTCGTGACGATGTGTTTCGCACATTATCAATCAGCCGTGACGAATATTTAGGACGTGAGTTTAACCAAGCCCTGAAAGACATGGATGAGAAACTTGCTCAGATTGCTGTTGCAAAAATTGACTCCTTTGCCGGGGTTAATCAGTTGACAGAAGGACAAGGGACGGTTTCAGGAACCTCAACCTTTATCCCGGCTGCGTACTGGACTCCGAACCTGTTCGCATACCTGAGCAAAGTTGCCGTGTATAACAAGATGAAAAATTCATTCTTATTTAACGGTGGGAACCTTTGGGAGCAAAACTGGAACGCACGTTTTGACCAGTTGAATGACAACATGAAAGACAAATTTCCGAAACTGAATACTTTCAAACAGTATTTTGATTTGTTTTGGACTGACCAGATTTTAGGTCAGAAAAAATCTTTCCTGATTACCAAAGGAGCGATTGCGTTGGCTAACCAAGCCCGTTTCCCGCTTATCCCTGAGCAGTTCAGCAATGGCGCAAACATCATACGCTACAAAGTGCAGTCAAACAACCTGCCCGGAATATTTTATGATGTGGAGTACAAAACTACTTGCGGAGCATCGTCAATCAATAAGAAAAGCGCAATAACACACGACTGGCGTTTCTCTTTTGTTGGTGGTATCTTCTTAAATCCTGTTGGATGCAATGACGAAAGAACCGGAGTTCTGTCATTCGTTTGCGGTGACGCAGGTAGCGGCTACTAAACTAAACTGTTTATAGAAACTAAAAGCCGTCAGCGTAATTGTTGACGGCTTTTATTATTTTTGTTCAATAATTTTTAAAGCTATGTCACAAAACCCCGGAGGATATTTAGATTGTTTAAAGTTCGCAGTTGGTTTGAGCCGTACTAATTGCGGTTGTTTTGATAATCCTGATTATGGTAACGGATCGGACAAGCCCTCCGACTTCGACAAATCAGAAAGCAATTTATTTTTGGATGAAATACCAGGGCTAACATTAGACATGGTTTCAGCCGCAACAGATTGTAAGGACGGGGGACTTTGGGATTTGATGCAACAGGCAAGGGAGGAAGGAATAAAACAATTCGTACAACTTTTTTTAACTAATTTACTTACAACAAACGCTTATAAAATTAAACCAATTTCTCCTGTATGTATTGGAGGAAATGATTTTACTAAGCAACTGACTTACGCAGGAACTTTTGGAGGTGTACGGGCAAAGACAAATAATCAGAGAGGCGGGATTTGGAAAATAAACAGGTTTGGAGTATTGTTACAAAATTCAACTAATTTCACACTTTCAGTTTACAATAATATTTCTGCAACTGCTTTAGCCGTTTATCAATTAACAGGGGTTGCAGGTCAATTAACAGAAAATACTTTACCCGCAACTTTGGAGCTTCCTTTGGGAAACGACCTTTGTAAACAGTTGGAATATTACTTCATATTTTCTTCAACATCTGCAAGCGTAAAAAACACCCTATTGGATTGTGGTTGCAGTTCTAAAAAGGCTCAGGATTATGAGAACTTTGTTAAAATGTCGGGTATTTCCGGGAATGTAATTGCAGACCGGGCGAAGTGGGCGACAACTAATTACGCTTATGGTCTTGTAATTTGTGGCGACCTGACCTGTAAAACTGAGCAGGTAATTTGCAGCCCGACAAATAGTCTTGACTACAACTCCGACCCTATGGCAATGCAATTTGCAACAGGCTTGCGCTATAAACAAGCGGAGGTTTTAGTTGAAAAAATCTTAGCCACCGGAAACCTCAACCGTTATACAATGATGCTAAGAGAGGAGCTTTACGGCAAAAGAAACCATTATCGCAAAATGGCTGAAACAATGTTATTCGGGGACGGGAATAATTTACAAGGACTTATTGATAATTGGAGCCTGACAAGAAATGACTGTTTAAAATGTTTTGATAACAGAATCGGGAAAACAAATATTTTAGTTTAATGGCTGCTGTAAATATTAAGGACTTTCGCAGTAAAATGAATAGTGTTTTGGACAAACTCACTACTAAACTCCCTGAGCTTGGTTTAAGCCATGCCATAACATCAAAAACCCTTATTCAAAAGAGAATACAGACAACTGGCAAAAACTCTAAAGGCGGTCAATTAGGCGAATATTCAGAAAGCTATAAAAAGACAAGGCAAAGACAACCAGGCAGATTACAAGTTGCATTTGTTGATCTTACTTTTAGTGCGCGAATGTGGGCGAATATCGGAGCGCAGCAAGAAACCATGAACGGGGACAAAATAACCGTTAAAATAGGAACATCAAACTCAGAGGACGAAAAGAAATTAGTTTATAATACTATTCGTTACGATGAAGTTTTGTCTATTTCAAAAGAGGAGCAGGAATTAATAGGAAATAGTTTAGTTTCTG
>Ga0172380_10000953_pt1 | contig 51933 bp, 52 predicted proteins | sample Leawe162metaG_FD_119747 | JGI IMG/M metagenome (GOLD analysis project Ga0172380, IMG submission 119747) | Leachate microbial communities from a municipal landfill in Southern Ontario, Canada - Leachate well 162 metaG | ecosystem: Engineered > Solid waste > Landfill > Unclassified | place... | reverse complement strand
AGTCCCTTTTTGACTCTCACCCGCAGGGTGAACAGATATGACCTCCGAAAGCTTATCCATTCGGCTGACTTTACGTCAGTTACGCCATCCGGGCGATCTTTTCATTTTCCTTTGTAGGATCAAGGACAAGCAAACGCTGGAGCTTTCGATCACCTTGCGCTCGTGGGGGGATCGCGAGAAAAGCCGCATGGTTTTCGGATTTTACGGCCGCGACACCCGGCCTCCCTCCCCATACTTTGGCACGAGTTCGCGTTTGCTGGTTCTGCAAGCGACCGGAGGCGCGACAAAAGCTTTTGCAGGACCTGGCGATAAAGACGCGATGTTCGACTGGACGCCCACCGGGGCCGGCACCTTGGTAACCTACCGCGGTATTTACAGTTTTGCGTCCCATGCTTGGACCCTCGAGGCGAGATGGAAGGGCGGCAGCACCACGTTCTTTTCCGATCGCCCGGTCGAGTTCAGCCCATCAGACATCGGCGCCCTGGCCATCACTCTTGAACACCAAATGCCGACAGAAGGTCGCGCCGGGCATTCGAAAATTACGGACATATCCCTCAAAATTTACTGATATCCGCCGCTCCGGCGGGAAAGTCACAGGTCGTGACAATTCCGGGAGGAGCAAAGGCAAAAAAGCCGGAGAGCGGGGAGAAACGCCCGTTCATTGGCCCGATCCTTCATCCTCAAGAGATACCTTATGATCCGCAAATCCATTCGACAGGGCTTGATATTCGGTCTCTTTGCTGTCGTCTCGTCGGTTGCCAGGAGTCAAACGGTTCAATTGCCCGTTTTTGCGCCGATCTTGAAGCCGCATGTGGACAACCATGTGATCGCGGGCGCCGTTGTCCTGGTGGCGGACAAGCAGAAGACACGAACTGCCAATACTCGAATGCGGGCTTCAATACTGTTGGACGGATCGTCGAGGTTGTCAGCGGCGTCCCCTGCGAACAGTTCCTTGATGAGCGGATCTTCCAGCCGCTCGGAATGAAAGACACCACCTTCTGGCCGAACGAGGAACAGGTTGCCCGCCTCGCTAAGGCCTATCATCCTACTCCCGATAAATCCGGCATCGTCGAACAGCAGATCGACCAACTGACCTATCCGCTGAACGATCGGAAGCGGAAGCCGATGCCGGCCGGCGGCCTGTTTTCCACGGCCGCGGATTTTTCCAGATTCGCCCAAATGGTTCTCAACCAGGGCATCTTTGAGGGGAAGCGTTGCCTTTCGGAAGAAGCCTGCCGCCAGTTGACGATCAATCGCGCGCCGGGACCGGGAAAACAGGGATACGGATTTGGTTTCGGAACGGATGGCGTGGTTTTCGGACACGCGGGAGCATACAAAACCGAATTTTCCATACATCTGGACAGGGGTCTCGTTTTTGTATTCATGGTACAAAATAACGGTTGGCGCAATGAAGATGGCCTGAAGATTATGCCGGCATTGACGAAGGCTGCGATGGAAGCATTCGGAAAGCAGCGCGATGCCGGGTTGGCGGCATGTGGGCTGTGATGCCGATCACGGCGGGGCCCCCTTGAACCGGCGGCCCGGTTCGCATTGATCCTCACACATCTTCCCGCTTGATGCGGGAGATTTCCCCTTGCACGATATCGCGCAGAAGAACGGTTTCCGACACATTGTCGGTGCGATTGCACCCTTCCCAATCCCCCCAGACATATTCCAGGCAGATCCATCCCGGATAGGAGAACAATGCCAATCGGCGTAAAATTTCCGGAAAGTGGATCGCATTCTCATTCATGGCGACCTGGAGCCGTTTGGGGGCGCCGCCACGGGCATGAAAGTGGGATGCGAGAGGAAGCAGAGGGTGAATTTCTTCGTTGGAAAATCCGCCGTAGATGAAATGCCCGTAATCGAGCGTGAGCGTGAGACCTTCGGCCAGCCGGACAAGTTCCGCTGCCGCTTGCGGAGTGGGGGCAATGGAGCCGGCATGGGGTTCGACAGCATAGGCGATTCCAGCCTTGCGTGCCTCGGCCACCCGCCAGGCCGCTTCTTCGGCCGAGCGCCCAAGGCTGTCCCTGTTCTCAACTTCCGCAAAGGAAACACCTGGCAGCCCGGTCATGTGTTCCGCCCCGGTTGCCGCTGCAAATTCCAAAACTTTCAAAAAGACCATTCGGGCTTCTTTCCGCACGGAAGAATCAGGGCTGTTTGCCGCTTTGAGGGCAGGATGCTCGCCCGTTTGGAGGAAAACATCCGCCAACTCCAGCCCATGGGAGGCAAGACGCGCGTTGATCTCGACTGCCGCCCGCGCGGGATTTTCCACGACCTGCCCGGATTGCAGATGAGACCCGGCGGAAAAAACTCCCAAGTCCACCCCCGTGATCCCAAGCATGCGGATCAGTTCCAACGCATCGTCGTGGGGCAGGAGGGGGAATGTAAAATCGGCACAGGAAAGTTTCATGGCGCTGGCATGTCAAAAAACAACGGGAGAGAACTACCCGGGCAAAAGACTGAGAAAATCCGCATGGGGCCGGGCAATGACATGGGCTGCAACAACCTTTCCAAGGGGCTCTGCGGCAAGTTTCCCCGCTTCAATGGCTGCTTTCGCAGCGGCAACCTCTCCCCGGATCACAATCGTGACATAGGCCGCTCCGATTTTTTCTTTTCCCACAAGGCTGACATTGGCGGCCTTCAGCATGGCATCGGCTGCTTCCAGTGCGGCGGCCAGGCCTTGGGTTTCGAGGATTCCTATCGCTTCGTTGGTGTTTTTCATGGCTGTTTCAGGGTAATCGGAAGGCAAGAATTGCTCCCGGTGATTGTAAAGAGGATGAATGAGATTGGGGGAAAGGAGAACCGCATCCAAACCCGAGTCCGGCCTGGAGAGCAATGTGGTGATCGTCCGTACTCCGAGACGTCTGCTTTCTTCCACGCACCATGCCAGGGCGGCTTCGAGGGCTGCCTGGACACCGGCGAATTTGACAACCACCGAGTTTCCTCCCGTTGCTTCCATGCCGAGAAGCCGGACAGGAGAATTTCGAGAAGCTCCATCGGCCAGCAAGGCCGGAAGGCTCCATGAATCCATCTCGATCAGCCCGATGGGTCCCCGGAAATTCATGGCAGCTTTTGGCGCAGGCGTCCAAGCATCGCCTCCACATGGGAAGTTGTTGGCCGGGAGCACTGTTCGGCGGCCTCGCGGAAACCGCATTCCGTGAGCAGACAGGCCATCCTCTCACGCATCTCGCCAAGAAACTCTTTTTCTCGCTCCCCCATCGGCTGCCTGGACGGCCCCGGGTGGAACCCGCGCAATGAAGCCCCCGCCCGGAACCCCTCCGGGAAGTTCCCAGCCCGGAGCATGGCCTCGATCAGTTCCAGCAGCTTGAACTGCACCCTTCGGCATTCGTCATGGTTGCCGGATTGGAAGTCATTGTAGATTTTGATGATCGGCTCCGGTATGACCCCCGCGCTCGCGATCGTTCCCCCATCCCCGCCCATCATCAGGGTCGGATAAAGGATCTCCTCGCATCCGACCAAGATGGAAAAATCTTCGCGTGTTTTCCGCAGCACATTCAAGGAGTGCAAAAAACGGGGCATGTCCCGGCTGCTGTCCTTGGTTCCGATGATCCTCGGGCAATCGGCCGCCAGCCGTCGGATGACTTCAACGGGAATCTCGTTGGCAAACTGGGGAATGTTGTAAAGGAGGATGTCCAGGGGGCTGCGGCGTGCCACTTCACGGAAGTATGCTTCCACACCTTCGGCGGACACTTTGAAAAAATAGGGACCGGTGACCGAAATGGCACGGATGCCGAGTTCGGCGTAACGCCTGGCGGCCTGGATCACGAGATCGATGTTGTTCTCCGCCGCGCCGGCAAGGATCGGGACACGCCCGCGATTTTCATCGGCCACGATTTCCACAACTCGAATGCGTTCTTCGAAGCTCAGGCGGGCAAACTCTCCGGTGCTTCCATTCGGGTAGAGGCCGTGGATGCCCTTCCCGATCAGCCAGGATACAATGCGGCGCAGTTCTTCCTCATTGATTTTTCCGTCCTGTCGAAACGGAACGATATTGGGGCAAAGAATTCCGCGAATACGTGGCATAATAGTAGCAGGCCTTACTGTTGGGGGTGCGGCTTTCTTGCCCAACACGCCTCCGGGCAAATGGCAAATCGCCTTTCAAGGTGGTCCATAAGCTTTTCGAGATAGGCTTGAGCATCGGAATTCAGTTCGATCGTTATTGGACGCACCACGGCTGATTGCAGAATTCCCCGGCGCGCCAGCACCTGCTTCTCGGCGTGATGAAATTGCTCGAAAGTCTGTAAGCTGAATTGCATATACGGCGAAATGTCAGCAAAGAGCCCGAAGGCTCGCGGCCAGTCCTCCGCTTTCGCTGCTTCCCAAATTAAACCATGCCAATCTGCCAAAGCAAGGCCGGGCATGACCCCGCAAAGCCCGGCGGGAATCTGTTCGAGCACGTAGGAGCCGCCCCATCCGCTGAAGACGCGCACTCGCCCGTCAGTCTCGCGCATAATATCGCGGCAAAGCGGCCCCAAGCCCGGTTCCTCGTATTTGAAATATCGGAAATTCGGACAAGCCTGGTGCAGTGCGACTATAAAATCCAGGCCCTCGGCCTTCCCTGCGGGGTTCCAGTCCTGCACGACCACGGGTAATGAAACGCTGTCACAGACTCGCCGCGCATAATCGAGCAAGTGTCGGCTGGAACTTGCGAAGGCGCGCGGAAGAGCCGTATTGACAACAGTTGCGCCCATCTTTTCTGCTTCGGATGCCATCCGGGCAGCGACTTCCGGATAATGATGATTGCACTGTATGATGACGGGAATGCGCCTGTTGACCGCTAAAAGAACGGTTTCTATAATCTTTTGCCGCTCGATACCATCCAACTTGTAAAATTCGCTGCCGAAGGCGGGTGTTCCGATTGCACTCACCCGCGCATGGATGCCGAATTCGACCAAAGCGCTAATTTCGTGATATTCCACGCCGCCCGATTTAGCGAACGGTGTGGGAAGAATGGGAACAACGCCTTCAATCATGAGCAATCTCCCTATCGTAGATATTTAACGCCCATTACGCCGGCAAGGGTTTTACAAGGGCCGGCGATGATAAACCGGAGCGGATCCTCTCCGCGCAAAAGCGAAGCGCTGCTCCCTGGCCCCAGAGGTTCATCTCGGTGGGAAGCGATTTATACATGGTTGTCTCTTCCAGGTTGGAGACCCAGGACCAAGTAACGGACGAGACGCCGGACAGGCCTCCGCGTTCGTCGACGCGGCTGAGCATGGCGCGCCAAGCCAATTCCGCGGACACAGCGTATTTTCCAGGCAGGAGGCCAAGCCGGCAGCCCTTGGTGTAGGCGGCGCCGAGAAAGGCGGCTGTCGATGATTCCAGATACGCCTCGCGATCGTGCATGAGAGTGCGCCAGAACCCGCTTGCGTCCTGCAGGACAAGGGTGGCTTCACAGAGCGCGAGGAATTTTCCGGCTGTCTCTGCATATCCGGGGGTCTCGGAATCCAAGTGGGACAACGTATCGACCATCCCGAGCAGTGCCCAGCCCTGTCCGCGTCCCCAGCCATAACCCTTAAGCATTTCTGCGGCGACATCGTAGGAGTGAGCCAGAAGCGGGCCGCGCTTGCTTTGAAGCACCCTCAGGTGCGTGCGCAAAACTTCGACGGCAATGGCCGCATATGCCGGATCGCCGGTTTTCCGGGACAATGCGGCGAACAGGGTGGGCACATGGTAGAGTGAGTCGATCCAGACCGAATGCCGATGAGCGGGCAGGTCCGGACGAAAAAGGTGGACGCCGCCTCGCGCCTTGGGAAACTTTTCGACAAGGTGAGTGGCCAAATGCCGCGCTGCTTCGAGCAGTGCAGTATTTTCGGTCAATCGGTGGAGATGAAGCAGGGCTCCCCCGGGTGTCAGGTAATCGACCCAGCCGAGTTGTTTGCCCATCCAGTTGCCGAAAGCCTGCTCCACTTGGCGGCGGGCAGGTTGAAAGTCACCCAATTCCGCAGCCTCCAACAATCCGTCGCAGGCAATGGCATCGCCCCAGAACCAGACGGTCATGTCATAGGGGGCGGTGCGACTGGCAATGAGTCGTAACAGATCCGCTGTGTGGACAGTCTTTTTGGCGGTTTGCCGGGAATTTTTTCGTTGGGTTGTTGTGCTCATGGGTTGTTGGTAGGGATTCATTTCATGCCGTGGCGGTTCTGACCGGACGCAGCACGACATTGCGGGCCGTTCTGGCCGATTCGCAGGCGGCAGCGATGGTTTCCATGGCCGCCAGTCCAAACGTGCCGGGGGACCCGTTGCGTTCGGGCTCCAGAACAGATTCCACCAGGTTCAACGCAGGCGCTTGAAAGGGATAAATTTCAGCGGATTCCAGAGGTGGATACTCTGTGCGCACGTCGTCGAAACCGATGCGGGTCATGGTGCCTTTCCAGAGTTCGAGGAGCAACAGGCCGCGCGAGCCATAAACCCGAACCTCGTAATTACGTTCGGCTTTTGGGGTGGCGCCGGTGCTGGCCAGCGTGACCAGGGCACCGTTTTCCAGCCTCATGGCGAGGGCGTCGTAGATGTCATTCGGGGAACCGTCGAAATTCATGTGGGCGAACACTTCCGCTGGTCGCAGACCGGTCAGGAAAGTCAGGTAGGCGGCAGCATGTGACACCTGGCAGTAAATCTGCCCGCCGCCGGCCACGGCAGGGTCATTATAAGAACCCGTTCGCGGTTCAACGTAGGCCGCCTTCCCGAGACCGTGATGAACAGCGGTTTCCAGGCCCTTGAGGAGACGACCGATGGGGTTCGTCATCAGCGACGAAATCATTTTGATTTCCCCAAGTTCGCCCGCATGAATCAGGCGGCGCGCCTCGATGCCGTGCCGGGTAAAATGCCACGGGCAGCTGATGAGCAGTTGCAGATTTTTTGCCGCCGCCAATGTCACCAACTCCGCGGCCTCTGCAGGAGTGATCGTCATCGGCTTTTCCAACAGGACGTGCAATCCCTTCTCCAAAGCGGCCTTGGCCTGTGCGTAGTGGACATTGGGCGTGCTGCTGACAATGACGGCATCCAGCCCCGGGAGGGCCAGCAACTCGTCCACGCGAGTACAGGCATGTGCGGCTCCAAAGTCCCTGGCAATCCCCTCCGCCTTGTTCCTGTCGCGGCTTTGCACTGCGGACAATTCCGCATCCGCCCGCGATTTGATGGCGGGCAAGTGGGCAAATGTCGCCCAGAATCCCGCCCCGATGACGCCAACGGAGACTTTTTTCATGTCTTATCCCTGGTAGGGGGCCAGCAACTCGCGCCTGAGCTCGACCCCGAAGCCCGGTTTGTCGGGATCAAGAGTGATTTTTCCGTCCACGGGCAATGGTTCCCCTTCGATCAGGGAAAAGATGGGCTGGATGTCGCGTCCTTCGCCCACGGAGATATACTCGGCGTAGGGGGAATTCGTGTTGGCCATGACGAAGTGGTAGTTGTAAACGGACGCGCAGTGAGGGATGACCGGCATGTCATAAGGTTTCGCCATCGCCGCGATGCGCCGCGCGGGAGTGAGCCCTCCGCACCATTGTAATTCGGGTTGGATGACGTCTGTCGCGTTCCTTGAGATGATGTCGTGGCAGGCCTTGTAATGAAATTCCAAGTTGCCGGTGGCCAGCAGAGTGGGCGCGATGCGCTCCCGCAGATACGCGTTCTGCCCGGTGGCCCATCCGTTTTGAAGCGGATCCTCGAACCATTTCACGTCGCAATCGCGAACACGTTCGGCCACGCGAAGGGTGAACTCCACATCCCAGGAGAGGTAGCAATCGACCATGATTTCCATGCCGTCGCCGAGATCGGCCCGGAGTTTTTGGATGATATCCGCCATTTTCCGGATTCCACTTCTCCCGCTTTCCACTCCCCAGGGCGCGGCAATCTTGACGCCGAGAAATCCACAGTCACGCCAGGAATCCACAGAGTCGGGATGGATGGTCACATAGCAGGGAATTGTTTCCTTTGTTTGCCCGCCAATGAATTTGTAAACAGGCAGATTCAAGGCCTTGGCCGTCAAGTCGTGGAGCGCCAGGTCAATGCCGGACATGGCCATGCTGGTCAAACCGCCCAGCCCGTAGGGCAAGGTGGACCGGTTCATCTGGTCCCAGATCAGCTCGATGTTGAAGGGATCCTGTCCGATCAAAAAGCGCTTAAGATGCTGATCGATGATGCTGCACGCGAAGGCTCCCCCACCGTAGTTGGCGCAGAACCCGCTTGCGCCTTCGTCCGTAAAAATCTCGATGACGAAAGGGTCCTGCCCCCCTCCCATCCACAGGGAACGAATACGAGAGTAGGCTGGGTGGACGGACATGGGACAGGCAATGAGCGAGCGGGAAGGCCATCCGCCTCCCCAGTATTGCGACTCGCCGTGGCTCGCGCCACGGGCTCCGGTGTCGCCAGTCACCAAGGTGTAAAGTTTGATATCGGTGATTTTCATAAGTTTTGGCTGAGGATGCTGCTCACATGGAGCCTGCGTTCAGCGAGGTTCCCGAAAACGTGGGTTGAAAGGGGTGGGTCGAAGGGTTCAGTTTTTGATGTGGCCTCCATCACAGGGAGCACTCGAATTTGCCACAAACCATCTTTCGCCACGCGGCACGACTTGCAAAATACACCATTCATCAGGTTTCTGGGAGGACCGCCTCTGATCACGGGTCGATTGCCCGCCCGATATCCGCGACTCATCGCGCTCCGGTGGGAAGAATTCATGAAAAGCAGTCAATTCGCTTTGCCCTTGGACAGCAAGGCGGCTCGCGTGTAGAGAACGATCATTTCCATGCAAAATTCTCTCAGAAACTATTTTCGTTATTTTCCTGGCAGTCCCTCCGCGAGCGTGTGGGGGCTGGAAATATGCGCTGTGGGCCGCACGAGCATTCCACCTCACTCCCCCTATCCTTTGGAAGTTCATCCCAAGGAATGGCATTTCTCCTTTGATCGCGGTCGTGCCATCCATTCATTGGCGCTGATTGCCATCCGGTCTGGGTGCGGTGTTTTCGAATTGGCCAACGAACGGCATGTGATCCGCGAAAATATGGCCTTTGTGCTGCTGCCCGGGGAATGGCATCGCTACCGCCCACGGGTGAAAACCGGATGGGTCGAGGATTGGTTCGTCGTGCGCGGACCCGCCGCAGAGAGATGGATTGCCGCAGGACTTTTCCGAAGGAAAGTTTTCCGGCTTCGGGTTGGCCACAGTTTCTGGCGTCGCTTCGACGAATTGCACCGGGTGTGCAATGGCGAGCAGGCTCCAGCTGAGGGTGTCACCGCCGGACTGGCCACCACTTTGTTGGCTGAAGCGATCGGGGCGCGGAATGCAGCGGCCGGTTATGCCGCAAGGGTCGGCGGGCCGCGCTGGGCGACTGTCTGCCTGGCCCGGGAGATGATTGCCGCAGGACGCAAGGTTTCCACCGTCGCAGTCGAACTGGGGGTGAGTTATCCAACTTTGCACCGCTGGTTTACGGCTTCCACAGGAATGTCTCCGAGCGGTTACGGCGTCCAGGTTCGCCTGAAACAAGCGGAAAACCTCCTGCTTGGCGGCGATCTGAGCGTCAAAGAAATCGCTGCCAGACTGGGCTTCCACTCGGCCTCCCACTTTTCATCGCATTTCAAGAAATACAGCGGCGTTGCGCCGCGATATCTGTCAGGAAACCCGAAAATCAAGGCTGGGTAAGTAGTCAATGTATTTCCCTCCCAAAAGTGCTCCTATCGAAGATTCCTTATGCCAGGCACCCGGCCGCTGTGAAGACTGAAGCTCATCTACAAATGGGCTTTTTGGCAGACAACCAGCCGTCGGCTTTTCTCTTATCGAATTGCTTGTGGTGATCACGGTCATTGGCATATTGGCCGCCCTATTGTTTCCGGCTTTGAAGCCGGTAGTGAATAAAGCGGACAGGGCGCGCGGGGCCGCGATTATGGGAGGAATCGGAAAGGCAATATTCCTCTACACAGTGGATCACGACGGTTATCTACCCGGGCCGCTGACTCCCGGCGTAGGAGTGGTGAGGGGAGCGGGAGAGGCGGGACTCGGGCAGACCTTGGTCAACCGGATCGCAGGATACGCGGGAGGGAAGACCTACCAAGAGGGAGAGATCGTCAAAGAATTTGCCAATCCGGCGGTTTTGAAACGGAGCGGCACGAATTCACTGGCGCACTACTACCTGTATCTCAATCTCCGGGATACCAAGGGTAATTGGACAGGCCCGTGTCCTTGGGGTTATCCCCAGCATGCGACCTGGCCTCAACCGCTTAAAGTGATGCGGATCGAAAATCCAGCCAGCCAGATCGTGATGAAGGACTCCGACAAGAAATTGGTCAACACCGATCGGCCGCCGGGCTGGCCGTCTCCAGGCGGTTTGGACAATCCTGTCTATTGGGATTCCCGCAACGTTCTCTTTTTTGACGGTCACATTGAAATCGAACAAGTGAGCCCGACGACTCCGTGACCAAATCCTCTCTTCCTTTCATGAAATATCAGGCTGCCTTCCTAAGTCTCACCCTCACTTGCCACTTCACGTGTTCCGCCGGCGTGCCGCTTGCCGAAACACGGGGCCGCCCGCAGGCGATTACGTTCACGGTGGAAAACAAATCGGCGATTCCGGCCGTACTGCGTCCGTCCCTGGCCGAGATCAGCTCGATGCGGAAGTGGCCCGCCTCAAGCTGGAAACTCGGCCAGGACCTGATCCTCGCACCCGGCGAGACGCGGCAGGTGAGGCCCGAACCGGCCACGGCGGTTTCTCTCAATCCCGACCGCGTCAAGGCCCGGGGCTTCGACCAGCCCGTCTATCCCCTCACGTGCGGGCTGGACCTGCTTGGCACCAAAAAGGGCCAGTCCTGCGATCTTCTTCTGAGCGACTATGCGGTGGAATACGGCCATGCGGCCAATGGACGGACGGGAAAAATCCTCCTGCCCGAAAATTGTCCCGCCGGAAAACCCGCCGCGCTGGAAATCGCGGCGGCGGGCATCCGTGCCGACGATGTGCTGGATCTCGAATTCCGCCGGAACGACCGCACAATGTGGAGGGCGCGGCTCGATGAGCAACAGAAGACCTTGCTCGCCGCCGGTGGGACCGTCCGGCTCACCACGGAGATCCCCGGGTTCCTGCCCGGCGGAAAATACACGGCGGGTCTCGCGGCGAACGGCTGCCGGCTCGAGGGCACGGAGGCCGGGACGCAGATTGTCAACTCCTCCTCCGAGCTTCCCCGCGCCGAAGTTCGTCCGCTCAAGGGCCGCCAGGCCATCTTTGTTGATGGCAAGCCCCGGCCTTGGATCGGACATGCCAATGATTCTCTCGAACCCGGGGACATTTCGACCTTCGCGCGGGCGGGGACGAATTTCATCGTGGAAACTTCGACCGGCGCGAGCACGGTCATGATGGACGAACCGGTCTGGAACGGCTTCGGCGAACCCGATTTCTCGTCCCTCGACCAGCGTGTCGCCATGATCCTGGCGCAACGCCCCGACGCGCTGCTCGTCATCCGTCCCAACCTGACGATGCCCCCCCCTGTGGGCGCAGCAGAACCCGGGCGAAATCACCCGCCTCCGCGACACCGCGGGCACGGAGGCGGACGTCGAGGTTCACTCGCTCCCGCAGCCCGCCTTCGCGTCGGAAAAATGGCAGGCCGCCCAGGAAGAGCTTCTCCGCAAGCTCGTCCGGCACGTCAAATCGCAGCCGTGGGCGTCGCGGGTCTTCGCCTTCTGGCTCTGCGCGCGTCCGCATGAGTGGTTCTTTAGCGGGACGGAAAAGGAATTCTGGGACTACAGCGAGCCGAGCAAAAAGGCCTTCGCGGAGTGGGAGGGAAAGGGGAAGGAATCGTTTCTAGCCGGAAAAGGCGAAGGCGGGATTCCCGGCCCGGACGCCCGTGAGAGCACGGGTGTGGATTTTCACGGCGGAAGCGAAACGGAAAACCTGACGGCCGCCTACAATCAATTCGAGTCGCATCTCAACGCCGCGGTCGTCAACCGCTTTGCCCGGGCGGTCAAGGAGGAGACCGCCGGGCGCAGCCTCGTCGGGTGCCACTATGGCTGCCTCTTTGTGCTGGCGGATACGATCAGCCAGGGGCGCGGACGCATCATGTCGTCGCTCACGGATGTCCTGGACAGCCCGTACATTGATTTCGTGGCGGGAGTGATTGCGCCGAAGCACTGGGGGTTGAATTCGCACGACATCTATTCGGTGCCGTTCGAGGCGATCGGCCTGCGCGGCAAGCATTACATGCTGAGCAACGACCATACGTTCCATGTGACGCCGGGCGTCGGATTGCCCTGGGGGAACCCCGTCTTCGATCCGGACAATGTCGTCCGGGGCGACCGCTACATGCAGCAGCGCGTCATCGCCAATGCCGCCATTCACGGCGTCTCCCCGCATTGGTTCGGGCTCCGCCCGACCTGGTGGGCCAGCAAGCCGACCGCCGACACCATCGCGGAAATGACCGAAGTCTTCAACCGGGCCGCCGCGCTCGACGCCACCTCGCTCGACGAGGTGGCTCTCGTGGTGGATCACACCGGCTACGACTGGCTTCAGGACAAGGCCCGATTCCTGCGCTCGAATTCCCTCCTTCTCTACCGCACGCTTCAGCGCACCGGCGCGCCCCTCAGCACATGGCTCCTCACGGATATCGACAAGCTGCCCTCCCGCATCAGGATGGTGGTGGTGGGCTTCGCGGATGCGCCGCGGGCGGAAGACCTGGCCAAGCTGCGGAATCTCATCGCGCAGGGAGGCCGCACCATTGCCGTGATCGGACGTCCGGGACTGGTCGATACCCGGACGGGAGACTGGCATCCCGAGGCGCCGGCGGAACTGCTGGGGTTGCCCATCCGCCTGAGCGAGGATCGGGAGAAGGCGGCCCTGGTGGCCGGGCCGGAGCAGAAGGGAATCGCGGATCGTTACCGGGAAGCGAACTATGGCAGCCCGGATCCCTGGGTGGGAATGGGTTTGCCAAAGGAGGGCTTTTTGTCGGACCGGGACTTGTCTCCCGTTCCTCGGGCGGTGGTTGATGGCCCCTCGAAACTGCAATTTGAAAACGGGGAGGGGGCCTTTGCCGAGCGTCCCCTGGACGGGGGTGGACGGTTGCTCTGGTGTTCCGTTCCTCCCCTCAACAGCGCCATCTGGCGGCATTGGCTGGAGGAAGCCGGGGTGCACTTTTACGCGCCGCTCAATTATTTCGTCCATGCCGGGAAAGAACTGGTGAGCATCACCGCGCCGGAGACCGGCAAGGCGGTCATCCGTTTTCCGGAAGCCGTGCGGGTGAAGGATCTTTTCGATGCCTCGGCCACCGGCGCAACCGGGGTGCTGGCCGGGAGCGCGGCCCGGTATTTGCAGGCCCGGGGCGCAAGAGTGGTTTATCTGGGAAGATCGGAAGAAAAGGTGGCGCGCGCACTCGAAGAGGCCAGGCGCATTTCCCCGGATTGCGAGGGGGCGGTGGCCGACGTGCTGGATCGTGCCGCGCTCGAAACGGCCCGGGACGAGTTGCTTCGGCGCACCGGGCGGATTGACGTTTTGATCAATGGCGCGGGCGGCCACGTCCCAAAGTCCAACGTCACCCCCTCCGAGGCCGTTGACGCAGTGGATATCGGAGCGTTTGACGAAGTGATCCGCCTGAATCTCCAGGGCACCGTGCTTCCGTCGCTCGTCTTTGCCAAAGTCTTCCGGCAGCAAAGCGCGGGGACGGTGGTCAATTTTTCGTCGATGGCTGCGACCCTGGCCATCACGCGGGCGCTCGGGTATTCCGCCGCCAAGGCGGGTGTGGAAAATTTCACCCGCTGGCTGGCCGTGGAGCTTGCCTTGAAATACGGCGAGGGCCTCCGGGTGAATGCGGTCGCGCCGGGGTTCTTTGTGACCGCGCAAAATCGTTCGCTGCTGCTGGGCGGGGACGGTCTCCCGACTCCGCGGGGACGGCAGGTGATCTCCCGGACACCGTTCGGGCGATTCGGCCATCCGGAGGAATTGCACGGCGCCATCCATTATCTCATCAGCGACGCCTCGCGCTTTGTGACCGGAACGGTCCTGCCGGTCGATGGCGGTTTTCTGGCTTATTCCGGAGTATGAGCGCGATGTCTCAAAAGGCCCGGCGGCTGCCGTTGATGCGGGAAGGCTTTCGCTGGTTTGGCCCGGAGGATTCCGTCAGCCTGCGGATCATCCGGCGCATGGGCTTTGCTTTTGCACCGGATCATTCAGCGTCCGTTCGGATAATGACGTCGCGGCCATGGCGCGGGAGTTTGCCTCCCGGATTCACGCCGCGCATTTGCGCAGTACGGAGCCCTGCCCGGACGGAGGCTTTATCGAGGCCAATCACCTGGAAGGTTCGGTGAATATGCCCGCGGTCGTGGAGGCGCTGTTGCGGGAACAGGCCCGGAGGGAACAGGAGGGCGGGGCGGACGGACGCATTCCCTTTCGCCCCGATCACGGGCATGTGATGCTCGACGATTTGAACAAGCCTCCCTCCTCCACTCCGGGTTATTCGTGCCTGGGCCGGATGCGCGGTCTCGCCGAGCTGCGCGGCCTGCAACTCGGGTGCGCCCATGCGGGGAAATTTCGCTTGAATTCAGAATTATGACTGCACCGTCCACGCTCTATGCCCGCAACGCCAGGACCAGGCGCCTGGACCCGGAATTGTTTCGCAATCCCGCCGCCGAATATCGCGCAACGCCTTTTTGGAGTTGGAACAACCGCCTGGACCCAGATCAGCTCAAGCGGCAGATCGGATATTTCCAGGCGATGGGAATGGGCGGTTTCCATATCCACGCTCGCACCGGACTGGAGACGCCCTATCTGGGAGAAGAGTTCATGGGAGTGGTCCGGGCTTGCACGGAGGAGGCGGCCAGGCGGGGCCTGTTGGCTTGGCTGTATGACGAAGACCGCTGGCCATCGGGCTACGGCGGAGGACTGGTGACGCGGGAGCCAAGATTCCGCGCCAGGCATCTTCTGTTCACCTGCCGCCCGTATGGCCACGGCGCGGTGCCGCCCGCGAATCGAAGCCGGGCCATGGCCGGGCGCATGGAAAACGGGCGATTGATCGGCCGCTACGAGGTCGTGCTCGAAGAAGGGCGCCTGGCCAACTACCGTTTCCTGCGCGACGGCGCGACGGCTTCCGGGCGCGTCCGCGTGTGGTTTGCCTACTTGGAAACGGCGGAGCCGACCGACTGGTTCAATCATCAAACATATGTGGATACGCTGAATCCCGAAGCGACGCGGCGGTTCATTGAAGTGACCCACGAACGCTATGCGAAGGCGGTGGGGGAGCACTTTGGGAAAACAATCCCCGCCATCTTCACGGATGAGCCGCAGTTTCCGACGAAGACCTTTTTCCAGTCGCCGCACAGCGGGAACGACATATTTTTTCCCTTCACGTCCGACCTTTTGGAAACCTACGCCGAAGCCTATGGGCAGCGGCTGGAGGAATCCCTTCCCGAACTGTTCTGGGAGTTGCCCGAAGGACGCGCCTCGGTGGCGCGTTACCGTTATCATGACCATGTTTGCGAGCGGTTTGCCTCCGCTTATGCTGATGTGTTGGGCAAATGGTGCGAGGAACACGGCCTCGCGCTCACCGGACACATGATGGAGGAACCGAGCCTGCACTCGCAGGCCGGGTCGCTGGGCGAGGCCATGAGGTCATATCGCGCATTCCAACTGCCCGGCATCGACATGCTTTGCGACCGGCGGGAATATACCACCGCCAAACAGGCGCAAAGCGCGGCGCGCCAATACGGGCGGCAGGGCGTGCTGAGCGAACTCTACGGCGTCACCGGATGGGACTTTGATTTTGCCGGGCACAACGCGGAGCCTTCGGAGGCCCCGGCCCGGCTGGCTGCCCATTGCGCGCATGCCGCCTTCACCCGGACAGCGATTTTGCAGGAGCTGGAGCCTTTTCGTGAAGTGGGCGTGTGTTTGGAATCCGGCGAGCCTGCCGATACGCTTCTCAGCCAGTTGCGCCTCGAGGGGGAGGAGCGCTTTTTGTTTTTATGCTATACGGATCGGGTGGGAGCGCGCGGCGGGACCGCCATCATGGTGCGCGGCGACTGGAGCATGACGAAGATGGATACCCTTGCCGGCGGCATGAACGCGCTGGCTGCCGAATATCGGGACGGCTGGACGCGGCTTCGCCACGACTTTTCCGCCTGTGGAAGTTTGCTGTTGCGCCTGGAACCCGGGAGGCGTTCGGAAGGTGCTCCTTACATTGCGGGAAGCTTCCGGGAAACCGCCCGGCTTCAAGATCCGATTCCGGTAAGTCTTTCCGAGCCCAACGTTCTGCTGCTCGACCAGGCGCAATGGCGGATCGATAGGGGTGCCTGGCAGCCGCTTGAGGAAATGCTCAGGCTGGACAATCTGGTCCGCCGGGCCCTGCAACTGCCCGACCGCATAGGAGCAATTCCCCAGCCGTGGACGGACACCGAACCGGCACCCGTCCTGGCCAACGTGGAACTGCGGTTTCGCATCACCAGCGACATCGCCGTCGAGGCTCCCCTGCTCGCTCTCGAAAAGGCCTCCTCTGCAATAATCGCTCTGAACGGGAAGCGGATTTCCAGCGAAACGGCCGGATGGTGGGTTGATGAGGCCATTCAAACTGTCAAACTACCGCGTCTGGCTTTTCCTCCATTTGAAGTCGATCTCGGGAGCCCTGGCGCGGATAACCACATGCTGGAGATAACAGCCTTCGGCAACCGCTCCAACGCCTTTGGCCCCGTTCATGCCTGCGCCGCCCCGCGCGTCTGGCAAACGAGCGAGGGAGTCGCCTTCGCGGAAGTTCATGGCTCCGTGCTGGCCTGCCCTGCATCGCGCGTCTGGCAAACCCCCGGCTCCTACCGCACGGCAGGAGAAAATTGGTCTTACGAATACCGTCTCATGCCCATGGGGATCCTCTGTGCTCCCATGATGAGTCTTCAATCCTGAACCCCGGCCTCATATGCGCTCAATTCTTTCAAAATCGGTAACTGCTCAGGGGGCATCCTGAAGCAGGATGCCCCCTGAGCAGTTACCACTTTTCTATCTTTCGGAACCGCTGGCGATATGGGTGCATGACAAAAAAGAGGGTTTGGCAAATTCCCCCCTTTTTTTCCGTGAAAGTGTAGTATCTAATTCCAGCAATGCACTGCCGAGCTTCTCGCCCTGGGCGAAGCTTTGAGCGACCGCGCCACCGAAGATCCCGAAGCGAAAAAAAAACGCCTGCCAACAAGCCGAAGCCCAGAACGAGATCGACAGGCTGATGGCCTCCTTGCAAAAGGCGCAGGATCGGGGAGAGAGCGACTTGGAGGCGCGGGAGGAGGCCATCCGCAACGCCGTCCTGCGCTACGGGGCCAGCCTCCTCGAAGGGTTGCTGGCCGATGCGGGATGCGGGCGCCGCAAGCAACCCCTTCTCGGCGCCGATGGACATCCCATGCACAGCATCGGCGTGCGAACCAAAACCCTCACCACCCTGCTCGGCAAGGTCCCCTTGCGCCGCTCGGTCTTCGAGGATGCCAAAGGATGCCACACGCGCATCCCCCTGGATGAAAACCTCGGCGTGGAAGGCACTTGCTTCTCCCCGGGAGTGCGCCGTTTCATGGCCCGGGCCGGAAGCCGCTCCTCTTTCGCCGACGCCAGCGAAGATCTCGCCGTCTACGCCCGTCTTGAGGCCACCGCCAAACAGGTCCAGCGTGTGGCCGAAGACGCCGGCCGCTCGGTGGAGGACTGGATCAGCCGCCAAGTTCCCGCAGATAACCCGGAGGATGTCCCTGCGCCGGTTCCGATCCTCTACGTCAGCTTCGATGGCACCGGGATCCCCATGCGCAAGGATGAACTCTTCGCCACCAAAGGCAAGGCGGACGCCAGCGCAGCGCGTTCGCCCTCATCCTCCTGGGCGACGACTACCTGCTCGGCTCCCTGCGCCTCTCCGTCCAGCGAGCCCTGTTCTCCGCTCTCCGGTCGCCTCCCGGCCACACATTCGACTTGCCCTACCATACGACTGTCCCGCTCTCGCGGGACTGGTGCTCTATTGGGCGCTTCGTTCGATTTTCTGACCAGCGGTCTCAAGGCTTTCGCCCACTTTGTAAACGGCGTGATCGACAGCGGCCCCGGCGCGCTGCGCGGGACCTCCCGGACCGGAGCAACCGACGAGGAGAGCGAGGGCTGTGAAAATAAAAAAAGTGGTTTTCATGACGGCGCGGTTACTTTTTGCAAACCGACCATAGCCCAATCCGGTAATGCGGGCAAGCTGATGGAGAGCAAATCCGGCGCGCGAGACGACCGGCGGCACCACTCCGCATTACCGATGCCCAGAAACCGTTTTTTGTTTGTGGGGAACATGGATTCAGCCGTGCATCATTTTGTCGGGCATCCGCATATCAACCTTCCCCACCGGTGACGTCGGCATCGGCCAGGCGGTTCGACGTGCAGGTGCCGCGCTTGGAGCTCTTGATGAAATCGAAGAATTCGCGGGCTTCCGCCCCCCATCCGCTTTTTTCCGCTTCCTGGAGGGCGTCGCGCACCCGGAGCCCGCTCCGGTAGACCAGCTTGAAGGCCCGTTTGATCTCCATCCGGGAGGGGGCGTCGATTCCTCCCCTCCTCAACCCGATCACGTTGATCCCCACAAGCAGGTTGCGGAAATTTGCCGTCACGAAGGGCGGGATGTCTTTGTTGAAACTCGAGCTGCCCGCGATCATCGCCCGGCGGCCGATGCGCAGGAACTGGTGAAAAACACTTCCTCCGCCGAGAACCGCCGCCTCCCCGACCTCCACGTAACCCGCCAGCAGGCAGTTGTTGGTGATGATGACATTGTCCGCAATCGAGACATTGTGCCCGAGATGGGCGCCGACCATCAGGAAACACCCGTTGCCCACGGTGGTTGCGGTCCCTTCTTTCGTTCCCCGGTGGACGGTCACGTATTCGCGGAAGCGGTTGTTGTCTCCGATTCTGACCTCGCTGGAGATCTCCGGCTTGTGCGCAAAATCCTGCGGGGAGGCTCCGATGACCGTCCCGTAGCCGACAAAATTTCCCGCACCCATCGTCACCTTGTTCTCGAGGACGGCATGCGCCTGGACCACGCAGCCGGGCCCCAGGGTCACGTCTCCGCCAATGATGGCGTGAGGTCCGACCTCCACGTTCTCCCCGAGCCGGGCGGACGACGCGACAATGGCAGTGGGATGGATTTTCATAGAAGGCCGGCGTCGCGGAAGCTGAAGTATGGCTGCCGTCCGCCATCGGACGATCCCAAAATCATGTGATCCATCAGATTGATTTGCAACATCGACGCCGCTTCCCGGAGAGCGGATGTCAGCCGCCGGTCCGCGGCGCTGGGCTGCGGGTCTCCGCTCGGATGGTTGTGGACCAGCACCAGCGAGTAGGCGCTGTGGATGATGGCCGGGCGAAAGATTTCCCGCGGGTGGGCGACACACTCGTTGATCGAGCCCAGCGCGACCTCCTCCACCAGCACCAGGCGCAGCTTGGTATCCAACAGGATCACCCGCAAAGACTCCCGGCGCAGGGACAAAAACTCCTGGCCGAAGACCTCGAAGATCCTCGCGGGCGAGTCGAGCAGCGGGCGTTCCTCCCGGTTGCGGGCCAGGCGCTTCCCGATCTCGAACGCCGCCGCAAGCTCGATCGATTTCGCTTTTCCGATCCCGGAAACTTTTTTCCGGATCGCGAGCGCCGTGTCGCGGGAGAGGGAAACCAGCCCGCCGCTGGATCGCAGGAGTTCCGAGGCCATCGAAAGCGCGTTCCTTCCGGGCCTGCCGGTGCGGATGAAGATCGCCAGGAGCTCGGCATCGGTCAGGGCCTCGATGCCATGCCGGTCGGCTTTTTCCCTCGGGCGCTCCGAGGCGGGCATTTCCAAGATGCGGGTCGTCGGCACGCCTAGAATCGCCCGAGCAAAGCGTTCAGATGCGCGGCGATGGCCCTGAGTCCCCGCGCGTATTTGTTGTCATGGACCGTGTCCAATTGGGAAAGCGCCTCGCCGATGAGACGGAAGGCAACGCCCTTGGCCGCCTCCAAAGCCCCGGCGCTGCCAAGCATCGCCACAAGAAGCTCCGCGTCCACCTTGTCTTCCTTCAAAAGCAGGTCGCGGATCGTGGCCACATCCTTTCCGGATTGAAGCATCAGCAGAACCGGCAGGGTGAATTTCCCTTTGCGCAAATCCGTCCCGAGGGTCTTTCCGGTCTCCTCCTCGCTGCCGGCCAGATCCAGGATGTCATCGTAGATCTGGTAGGCCACGCCCAGCTTGGTCCCAAAGCATTTGAGGGAGCCGATCACCGGCGGGCTCGCCTCGCTGATGAACGCCCCCAGCTCGCATGCGGCCGAAAAGAGCGCCGCGGTTTTCATCTCGATGATCCGGTAATAGTCGGCGGTCGAAAGCTTCAAATCAAACCGGCGCTGGGTCTGGACGATCTCCCCGGAGCAAACCTCCGCCGCGGCATCGGCGATCCGCCTGCAGATGTCGCTGTTGCTGAAATTGGTGGAAAGCCGCAGGGCGTGCGCAAAAAGGCAGTCGCCCAGAAGCACGGTGATGGCATTCCCCCACTTGGCATTCGCGGACGGCTGGTCGCGCCGCAGTTCCGCCCCATCCATGATGTCATCGTGGACGAGGGTCGCGATGTGGATCAACTCGAGAATAACGGCCAGATCGACATGGCTGGCCGTTATCTTTCCGGTCGCGCCCGCGGAAAGCAGCGCCAATGCCGGACGGAGCCGCTTGCCGCCCGCTTCGCACACATACGAAACATATCCCTCGACCGCCGGATCGAAGGCTTTCGCCTGGGTTCTGATGCGTTCCTCAACCGTATAAAGGTGGGGATTGATGAGCTCGAAGGCCTGGCTGAATGAGATCGGTGCGGCGGATAGCATGGTCGGAAGGCTGGAATATCAGATGGAATCCGCCTTCCATGCAAGGATGCGTCGGATGAGGAAAAAAGGAAGGGCCAGGGCGACCCCCACCGCGGCGGCAAGAAGCGGGCCGGGGATCACCCGCGCGCGATCTCCCGCGACAGCCTTCAAGCCTGCAGCCACGGCTTCCTGCGCCGTGACCACGAATGCCGGAAACGTCTCGAAATGGGACGCCGTGTCCTGTTCGCCATCACGGGTCGCGACCCCGAAAAACTCGGTGGGCACCGGGCCCGGGCAGAGGGCCGTGACGGTGATGCCCTTCGGGCGGAGTTCGAGGGCCAGAGCCTCGGAAAAGCTCGTCACGTAGGCTTTCGTCGCCGAATAGACCGCCATCCGCGGAAGCGGGAAAAACCCGGCCACGCTGCTGACATTCAACACCGCCGCCCTTCCCCCGCGCAACATCGACGGGACCAGCAGATACGTCAGGTGGGTCAGCGCCGCGATATTCACATCCAGCATCGCCCTGACCCGGTTCCAGTCGCTGGCGCCAAACTTCCCGTGATCGCCCAGCCCCGCGTTGTTGACGAGAAAATCCACCGCGATCTTTTCGTTTTTCAGCCAGTCCGCGAGCGCCTCCCTCTTCTCCTCGATGCCGAGGTCCGCGCAGTAGATCCTGACATCCAACCCCGGATGGATTCCCCGCAGCTCCCGCGCCAGTTCTTCCAGCCGGTCGTTCCTGCGCGCCACCAGGACGAGCCCCCTGGCATACGGACCGAGCTGACGGGCAAATTCCGCTCCCAGCCCCGACGAGGCTCCGGTGATCAGTGCTGTGCATCCCTCGAAATATCTCATACACGTGAATCTCAATGATTGTTCGGAACCTATCCAGCCAAAAACCATTCACAACCGCCGATGGCTCCCGGATCCGCAGCATCCTGGACCGGGCAAACGCGCCTGTCAAAAGCCAGAGTCTCGCCGAGGCCGTGGTCCCGTCCGGCTCCTCCACCCTCCGCCACCACCACCGGGCCACCGAGGAATTCTATTTCATCCTGGAAGGAAGCGGGAGCATGGAAATCGATGGGACGCTTCAGGAGGTCGGCCCCGGCGACGCCATTTTGATTCCTTCCGGAGCCTGGCACCAGATCACCGCGAAACAAGACCTCCGCTTCCTCTGCTGCTGTGCCCCGCCCTACAGCGACGACGACACGTTCTTTTAGCGCGTATTTTCAAATGAGCCGACGCGCCTCAGGGTCGGCGGTAGAACCGGAGGGCCTCGATGGGCGCGCCGAATTCCTCAAGCGGATACACGCCCTTGCTCCCGCCGCTGCCGGGATCGCGCACGAGGTAATCCCACCCTCGCTTTCCGCAGACAACCATGAAATGGGTCACTCCTCCCGGATAACGGAGACGAACGATGACCGGGTTTCCCTGCAGCAGGTTGAAATCGATGAGAAAATACGAAGCCTTGTCCTCGTAGTGCGGGAGAAGCCTGGAAGGGAATGCCGGATCCACTTCCGCCGCCTTCTCCCAGTAGAGCCACCCTTGGGGAGTATACCCCCCCTTCGTCGCACTCAAAAATGCGTTGAGCCGGCCGGGGTCGGTATCAATGCCGTATCCGGCGAGAACCATTGCGGCGGAGGTCACCGCGCATCCGACAGCAGAAAGCGGCTCGCCGGTTGGCCCGAGTTTCTCCTCTCCCCATCCCGGATCGGCTTGAAGAAAATACGGGCCGGGGATCAGGATTTCACCGGGAATGAACACCCCGCCGGAGGGAGAGAGCGGGCGTTTTTCCATCCAGCCCGCGATCCACAAAGCCGTCCCGGCGCAAACAACGAGAACGACCAGCAGCGAAAGGGAAAAAATGCGTCTTGCGAACATGGGGAAACGAACGTTGTTGTCGGGGTGATGATGCGATCTCTGACTTTCCTGCTTGCGGCCACGCTCGCCGCACACGCCGGCAATTTCAATGATGTTGTGCTGCGGCAGATCCAGGCGATGCCGGAAGGCGGAGGATATGCCACGACCAGCTCGGCCCACGCCGCGCTGTCCTCCGCCGCGCGCATCGAGTCGGGAAATGTCCGAATCCAGGCCAACAGAGCCGTTCCGAGCTACTGCTCGGGTGCAACCTATCTGGTTTTCCTGAAGGTTCTCGGAGAGTTGCAGCGCCGCGGGCAGCTTCGAATCGGGGGGGCCGAGTGGACCGCTCTGTTCCCTTTGAAGTTGGCCGATGGCGAGGGAATTTGGGGGCGATGGAATGCCAATGGCCCCGGAACTCCCCGGCTCTTCTTCGAACTCGACCTGGGCAGGAACTTCACCTCGTTCGACGAGGCCAGACCGGGGGACTTTCTCAAGATTTTCTGGACCGATGCCGTGGGGCAACATGAACGCGGCCACTCGGTCGTCTATCTCGGTTCGGAAACCAAGGGCGGCGTCGAACACGTCCGGTTCTGGTCGAGCAACAAACCCGGCGGCTACGGGGAAAAATCGGTTCCCCGTTCCAAGATCGCCCGCGCCATATTCTCCCGGCTGGAAAAGCCCCGGAACATTTCGCGCCGGTCCCTCATCCCGGCCCGGGACGCCTACCTCGCGGGCCTGCTGACAAAAAATTCCAGTTTCGCCGAAGCCGGTCGGATGTGCGGAATCCGGTGATCGGAAATCTCCCGAGACCTGGGCGGGGCAGGGATTTGCAGCCTGCCAGAGCCCGTGTGGCTTGCCTCAGGGAAGCACACGCGGGCATGCCCCTCTTTTGACACCGGTCATGCTTCCATGCATGTCGGACCGTTTCCTGCTGGTCAAAATCCGGTGCTATGGTAGGAGCAACTGCCGACCATTTTGGGGAGCACAAGAAACATTTACAAAAATTATGAGTGAAAAGAAAAAATTCCGGGCCGGCGTTCTGTTCGGCGATGAGGTGAAGGAAGTGCTGGACTATGCGAAGGCGAACGAATTCGCCCTGCCCGCCGTGAACTGCATCGGGACGAACTCGGTGAATGCCTCGCTCGCAGCGGGCCGCGAGGTGAACTCCCCGATGATGATCCAGTATTCGAATGGCGGAGCCCAATTTTTCATCGGCAAGGGAGTCAGCAAGGAAAACCAGATCGGACCGATTCTCGGCGGCATCGCCGGCGCGCAATACGCGGACGCCGCCGCCAAGGCTTACGGGGTCCCGCTCATTCTGAACACCGACCATTGCGCGAAAAAACTTCTGCCCTGGATGGATGGCATGCTGGCCGCCAGCGAGGAGCAATTCGCCAGGACCGGCGCGCCGCTTTACAGCTCGCACATGCTGGATCTTTCGGAAGAGCCGATCGCGGAAAACATCGAAATCTGCTCGAAATATCTGGCCCGCATGAGCAAGATCGGCATCACGCTCGAAATCGAACTCGGTGTCACCGGCGGTGAAGAAGACGGCGTGGACAATTCCGGCGTCGATGAATCCCGACTCTACACGCAGCCCGAGGAAGTCGCCCTCGCCTACGAAGCCCTCGGAAAAATCAGCCCGAACTTCACGATCGCCGCGGCCTTCGGAAACGTCCACGGGGTTTACAAACCCGGCAACGTCAAGCTGAAGCCGGTCATTTTGAAAAATTCGCAGGATTTCATCGCGAAAAAATTCGGCACCGCCCCGAAACCGGTCAACTTCGTCTTCCACGGCGGATCCGGTTCCTCGCGCGAGGAAATCCGCGAGGCGCTCAGCTACGGCGCCGTCAAGATGAATCTCGATACCGACATGCAATGGGCGTTCTGGGACGGGGTTCGCGCCTACGAGGCAAAGAACCACGACTATCTCCAGGGCCAGATCGGCAACCCGACCGGCCCGGATGCCCCGAACAAAAAGTATTACGATCCCCGGCTCTGGCTCGGCGCCGGTGAAGCCGCATTCACCAAGCGCCTCATCACCTCGTTCGAGGACCTGAACTGCATCGGACGCAACGCGGCGTAACCGCGAAAACAACCTTGGAGGGACCGGCGCCGTCCGGTCCGTCTTTATCCCCGGGCGGTATCGCCCGGGGCGAATCGCTCGTGCCGCACGGCGGACTGGGGCTGTGATTTCCCGCTGGTTCACGTCCGGGAATCGGGTAGATTCGCGGTTTTGCAAATGAAAGAACGCAAAACGAACGCGCGCATCAGGGCCTTGGCGGAAGAGGCGGCCACAGGCAAAGCGGCGGACTTGATTGCCGACCTGCTCGAGACCTCGCTCAAACTGGGGGAAGACGGCGCCAGCATCGCCGAGCTCAAACTCATCAGCCGGTCGCTGCGGGAAATGCGTTACGCGGCGCGCGTGTTTTCCAAGTATCAGGGCATCCGCAAAGCCGCTGTCTTCGGGAGCGCCCGCACGAAGCCGGAGGAGGAGGAATACAAACTCGCGAAATCCTTCGCGCAAAAAATCGTGGCGCGGAATTTCATGGTGATCACCGGCGGCGGCGACGGGATCATGGGGGCCGCCCAGGAGGGGGCGGGCGCGGAAAAAAGTTTCGGCCTCAACATCCGGCTTCCGTTCGAGCAACGCGCCAATGAGACGATCCACGGCGATCCCAAGCTCATCAACTTCAATTATTTTTTCACCAGGAAGCTGAATTTCGCGAAGGAAACCCACGCATTCGTCCTGTTGCCGGGCGGATTCGGGACCCACGACGAGGGGTGCGAAATTCTGACCCTCATGCAAACCGGCAAGATGCCGATCGTGCCGGTGATCATGCTCGACCGCCAGAACGGCCACTACTGGGAAACCTGGCGGCGCTTCATCGTGAACGACCTCCTCGCGCACGGACTCGTCTCGCCGACCGATTTTCACCTGTTCCACATCACCCACGACCCGGATGAGGCGGTGGACATCATCACCGGGTTCTACAAGAACTTCCAATCCTACCGTTGGGTGCGCGAGAAGATGGTCATCCGGATCGAGAGGCAGCTCACGCCGGAGGCGATCGGGGACCTCAACGAGCGGTTCGACAGCATGCTCGCCGCCGACCGGATCGTCCAGACGACGCCTCTCCCGGAGGAACGCGACGAACACCAGCTCGCCCGGCTCCCGCGCATCGTGCTCACGCCGGACAAACACGATTTCGGCTCGATCCGCCTGTTGCTCGATGCCATCAACAAAGCGGAGACGCGGCCATGAACCGCCGGGGGATTCCTGCCGGTTTGTCGTTTCATCTCACATGAACTACCGTGATTTTGAAGATCTGCTGGGGGAATTCCGCCGGCGCGATGTGCCGGCGCTCCCCGGATCCTTTCCGTCGGATATCCTGCGGGAAATCCGCCGGCGGACCGCCGCGGGCCGCGAGGCCGGCTGGTTGCCGTTGCTTCTCTCCTTGTTCCGGCCAAGCCTGCTGGCTGCCGGCCTGAGTGTGGCCATCGCGGTGGGCGTGGTGATGCCGGGGATCGTCCGCCCCGCGGATCGCTCGCCGGTCGCCTCCGGTCCCGACCTGAACGTTTTCTCGACGGACTCCCCCTACTTTCCCTCCGGGCTTCTCGCAAAAACCCGATGAAAAAAACCCCTTCCGTCCTGTTGTTTTTGTTGGTGGTGTCCGTGGTGGCGGCAATCGCCTCGTGCCTTTCCCTCATGCTTTACAGCAAGATGAATGGCGCCCCGAGCCCCAATACCCATGAGTGGGTTCACACGCAATTGGGCCTGACGCCGGAACAGAAAAAGGCCCTGGCGCCCATCGAGAAGATCTACGGGGAGAAACGGGGCGCCCTGGAACACCAGATGCTGCTGGCCAACCGCGAACTGGCGGAGGCGATCCTCGCGGACGGAAAAGATTCCGAGCGGGTCCATGCCGCCATCGAAAAGATTCATGACAGGATGGGAGAATTGCAAAAGGTCACCATCGGCCACGTTTTCGAGATGAGAAAAGTGCTGTCGCCCGGGCAATACAGGAAGTTGTTGGATCGCACCGCCCATGCGCTTTACAACCTCGACTCCCAGCATGGAGGAGAATGACGGGGCCGGGGATTGGGATCTTGCCCGACGGGCGGGCGGTGGAGACGAACATGCCTACGCCGTCTTGATCGAACGCCACAAAGGGCCGATTCATGGCTTCATTTTCCGCTCGGTCGGAGAGGAGGAGACAGCCAAAGACCTGACCCAGGAAGTGTTCGTCAAAGCGTGGTTCGCGCTCGGTCGTGTCCAGGAACGCGCCCGCTTCTCGACATGGCTTTTCCAAATTGCGGCCAATCTCTGCCGCGACCATGCCAAGTCGAAAGCCACACGCAATGCCCGCATGACGAATTCCATGGTCCGCGAAAAGGACGATGGGAGCGCGGAAGAAAGGGATTTCGCTCATCCGGCCCCGTCTCCGGACAGCCAGGTCCGGCTGAATGAGACGATGGCGGCCCTCCAGCGCGCCATAACCGCCCTCCCTGTTGAACTGCGCGAGGTTTTCATCCTGGGAGCCATCGACCAACTCCCCCACAAGGAAATTTCCTCCCGTCTCGGCATTTCGCCCAAGGCGGTCGAGGCGCGCATCTACCGGGCGAGGAAAGTCCTCGTCGAGCGGCTCGCCGGCGAAGGCATCGTGGCGTCGTGAGTTGCGCCGCTGCCCGTCCGGCGCCGGCCAGCCTCATTGTTCTACCGGAGGAACTTTTCGGAGCCGTCAAAAATTCATCCGACACCGTCACCAGCGCGGGGACGCCCGCTCCCCTCTGGACTCTGCACCTTTCGGCGATGCGCCCAATAATCACGCCCTGATGCGATCCGGCTTGCGCAGGCGGGCCGTAATTTGGGATGGATGGTATGCACATGAATGTCCGTCTCCTGGCACCCGAGCTTCGACCGATTGCGGAGAAAGTCCGCTCCGGCGATCGAATTTCCAATGAGGACGCGATGACCCTCTATGCCAGCCGGGATCTCAACGGGATCGGCCAGATTGCGAATGTGGTGCGGGAGAGGATCAACGGCAACGTGGCCACGTTCATCCACAACCGCTACATCAATTACTCGAATGTCTGCCTGCTCTCCTGCCAATTCTGCGCATTCGGGGCGAAGAGGCGCGACGAACACGCCTTTGAAATGGCGGTCCCGGAGATCGTCGCCTCCGTTCGGGAGGCCATGAAACTGGGGATCACGGAGATCCACATGGTGGGCGGCCTGCATCCGACCCTTCCGCGGGAGTGGTATTTGGATTTGCTCCGCGATCTCCGGGTGCTGGATCCGGCGCTGGTCATCAAGGCCTTCACGGCGGTGGAGATCCGGCACCTGGCCGACCGGGTTTTCAAAATGCCACTGCGCGAAACGCTCGTCCTTTTGAAGGAAAACGGCCTCGGCGCGATCACCGGGGGCGGAGCGGAAATTTTCGCGCAGGAAATCCGCGACAAGATCTGCAAGGGCAAAGAGACAGCCGGAGAATGGGCGGAAGTCCACCGCGTCTGGCACCAGCTCGGCGGACGGAGCACCTGCACCATGCTCTACGGGCACATTGAAACGGACGCCCACCGGGTGGACCACCTGCGGCGGCTGCGCGAACTGCAGGACGAGACCGGGGGGTTCACGGGCTTCATTCCCTTTGCCTTCGAACCGGACGGCGCCCGCCCGGCCCTCAAGGGCATCCCCCACGCAACGGCGCACGAAGAACTGAGAAACCTGGCCATCAGCCGGATCTACCTCGACAACATCGAGCACATCACCGGTTACTGGATCAGCCTCGGACTTCCGCTCACACAGGTGTCCCTGAACTTCGGGGTCGACGATCTCCACGGCACGATCATCGAGGAGAAAATTTTCCATATGGCCGGCGCCCTGACCCCGCAGCAACAGACGATCGCCAACCTGGAAAAAGCCATCCGCGAAGCGGGACGGATTCCGATGCAGCGGGACAGTTTTTACAGGCGGATCGCCGGCGCACAAACCGCCGGACTTGCCGCGTGAGGGCTCCGCGTCTCGGCAGCGTTCCCTATTTGAACGCCCGCCCGCTCATTCATGGGCTCGAAGCCACGCTGGAAGTTCCGGCGGTTTTGTCGCGGCGATTCCGCGCGGGCGACTTCGACGCGGCGCTCCTGCCGGTCTACGAGACGCTGCGCCTGCCGGATCCGCGGATCGTGGACGGTTTTGGGATCTGCTCGGTGGGAGCGGTTCACAGCGTCATCGTCGCCCATCGTCGTCCCTTGGGGCAGACGCCTGAGATCGTGTCGGACCCATCGTCGAGAACGTCGGTTCACCTGCTTCAAATCCTGCTCTCGGACCACTTGAAAATTCCCATTCGCCTGGTCGAAAAATCGGATGACCCGCAGGCGGCCCGCCTGATCATCGGCGATCCCGCAATCCGCTTCCAGGAGCACATGGATCCGGCCTGGCAAATCTTCGATCTTGGCCGTTCCTGGCACGAGTGGACGGGACTGCCGTTCGTCTTTGCCGCATGGACACTGGCGGAGAGCGCCCCGCCCGGCACCGCCGACCTTCTCAGACAGGCCGCCTGCCGCGGCCTCGTCGCCCGTCCGGCCATCGCGGCCAACGAACCCGACCCGGTCGCCGCGTTCGACTACCTCACGCATTCGATCCATTACCCGATCGGTGATCCGGAGCGGGAGGGGATTCTGGAATTTCGGAGCGCGCTGATCTCCTCCGGGATGCTCGATCCGGCCACTCCGCCTCCGACATTTGTCTGACTGTGATTTTTCACGCGTTTGCCCGACGATATTCCTGATTGCCATTCCCCCGGATCTTGATTGAAATCGGCCGATCCCATGGGGCAAAAATCTGAAAAGCCAACACTCGAGTCCGCGATGCAGCGGATCACCGAGATCGTCTCGGAGATGGAAGCGGGCAGCCTGCCTCTGGAAACACTGATCATCCGCTACGAGGAAGGGGTCGGATTGGTGAAGCTCTGCCAGGAGAAGCTGGATGCGGCCGAGAAGAAGATCCAGATCATCTCGCGCGATGCGCGGGGAACCGTGGAATTGAAAGACTTCGAGGAGCAGGATGCCTGACAGCATGTTGCCCGGCAGAGAATATCGACCTGACGGCGTTTCGACGGCTGCCGGCAGGGGCCTCCTGCCCATGCGTGAAAATCCGGAGGGACATGGGCGGGAGGCCCGTGCCACGGGTTGATTTCCGGGAGCAAAACCATGCCGATGCGCCAAACCACCTCGATTCTCAGCGGGATTTCCTCTCCCGCCGATGTCAAAGCCCTCCCGGCGGAGGCCATGCCCCAGCTGGCCTTGGAAATCCGCGGGGAACTGATCCGCGTGCTTTCGACCACCGGCGGGCATCTCGGACCGAATCTCGGGGTGGTGGAATTGACGATTGCGCTTCACCGGGTCTTCGAGACGCCGAAGGATAAAATTCTTTTCGACGTGAGCCACCAGGGCTATGTCCACAAGCTGCTGACCGGACGTCGGGAGCGGTTTTCCTCGATCCGCCAATACGAGGGGTTGAACGGGTTTCTCCTCCGCAGCGAAAGCGAGCACGACTGCTACGGGGCCGGGCATGCCGGAACCGCCCTCTCCGCCGCGCTCGGAATGGCGGCCGCGCGGGACATGCTGGGCGGCGACGAACATGTGGTCTGCGTGGCCGGCGACGCGGCCCTCACCTGCGGGGTCAGCTTCGAGGCCTTGAACAACGTGGCCTCGGGGACCAGACGCCTGATCATCGTCCTCAACGACAACGAGTGGTCGATCGCCAAAAATGTCGGGGCCGTCGCGGAGTATCTCAACCGCCTGGTGACGAATCCGGCCTACGCCCACCTTCATGACAAGGCCGCCAAATTCGTCGAGTGGATCGCCGGAAAAGGCGCCCGGAAGCTTGCGCACAAGGCCGAGGTCAGCTTGAAAAACCTCCTTTCCCCGAGCGTGATCTTCGAGGATCTCGGCATCCGATACTACGGCCCGATTGACGGCCATGACACCGCCCTCCTGACGGAGACATTTCAATTCCTCAAGACCCAGAACGATCCGGTCATCCTCCACATCCTGACCCAGAAAGGCAAAGGCTACGCGCCGGCGCTTGAGAAGCCCGACAAGTTCCACGGGCTGGGAAAATTCCATCTCGACACCGGCGAGACCGTCGCCTCGCCCACGCCGACCTATTCCGAGTTGCTCGGCACGTCCCTCGCCAATTTTGCCGACCACAACAACAAGATCGCCGCCATCACCGCCGCCATGCCGACGGGCACGGGGCTCGTGGGGTTCGCCAAGCGGCATCCGGGCCGCTTTTTCGACGTGGGCATCGCCGAGGAGCACGCCGCCCTTTTTGCCTGCGGTCTGGCCGTGCGGGGAATGAAACCGTTTCTCGCGATCTACAGCACGTTCATGCAGCGCGCCTACGACATGGTCATCCACGATCTGGCCCTGCAGAATCTCGATGTGGCGATCTGCATGGACCGGGCCGGGCTCTCCGGGGACGACGGCCCCACCCACCACGGGCTGTTCGATATCGGCTATTTGCGTCCCGTTCCGGGCCTGATCCACATGCAGCCGAAGGACGAGGACGAGTTCGTGGACATGCTCTGGACGATGGCCAATTACCATGAAGGCCCCACCGCCATCCGCTATCCCCGCGGAGCGGGCACCGGCGTGGCTCCCAAGAAAAAACCCCAGATCCTCGAAATCGGAAAATCCGAAGTCCTCCGCCACGGCTCGCGCGCGGCGATCATCGCCCTGGGAAACATGTGCGAACTGGCCCTCGAGGCGGCCGCGTCGCTCGAGCAGGCGGGCATTTCCACGGCCGTCATCAACGCGCGTTGGATCAAGCCGCTCGACACCGCGATGATCGAATTTTTCGCGCGCGGCTGCGAGGTCGTCTGCACGATGGAAGACCATGTGCTCCACAACGGATTCGGATGCGCGGTCATCGAGCATCTCTCGGAACAAAAAATCACGACTTCCGTCGTCCGCGTGGGCTGGCCCGACCAGTTCATCGAGCACGGCAGCGTTCCCGTCCTCCGCGCCAAGCACGGCATCACATCCGCTGCGGCGGTGGAGAAGATCCTCGCTGTTCTGCCCGCCCGCAAAGCGGCCGGAATTCAACCGGCGGCCTGATCGGCAGGTCTCCGGATGCATTCCTCTCCGCCTTTATTCGCCCCTTCATCTCAAAGCCATCCGGCATAAGGAGCCGTCCCCTTGAGACCATGCAGCGTAAGTCTCTTTTTCCGGGGAGCGTTTTTTCCCCATTACCTGGGTATGCACTTTATTCCCCCGGCCGCAACATCTTGTGGCGTCCGGTCGTCGCAGGCTCATTCGGTGCAAAATCTGCGCCAAGGGGAATAAAGTGCATACCCAGATTCCATTATTATTGAACTTGTTTAATAGGAAAATCGAGGTGCCGCTGACGCGACAGGCAGAGATTTGCCCTGCATCCTGCGATATGTGACAGCCAACCCCGCAATCAGCCAAACAAGAGGCCATGTGCGGATCGTGTCATGGATAAAGATTCCCTGAAGCAAATAAGTGCCAATGCTGGCGCGAAACCCCCATGCCCGCAGGTTCCCGCTTCCTCCGGCAGGCGGTGTTGTGCAAAACCACAAAAAAAGAAGATATGCCGCGAGCCCGGGAAGGCCGATTGTGAGCGCGTATTCAAAATAGATTGAGTGCGCCTTGTCGGTCGGCGCTTGACCGCTCTCCGGCCTCGGAAGCAGTTCGTAGGTATCGAGGCCTGACCCAAGGAAGACGTGAGCGGGCAGATTTTCGATGGCGAATTTCCAGAAGGCAAAACGGTGGGACCCCGTGGAGGGGGAAAAGTTTTTGGCGCTCCCAATCTCGGAGTCGAGCGTTGCCAAGCGGCTGGAGATCTTCCCGTTCCCAGACCAGACCAGTGCCACCGTGATCACCACGAAGAGAAGAAGAAGGCGAAGAGTTTTTCCCCGGCACGAGCGCTGCCGGATAAAAAGCCAGAGCATAAAGACACTGAATGCAACCCACGCCCCGCGGGTTTGACATACCACAAGCGCGGCGTAGAGGAGACCGCTCAATGCGGCAAAGCAGAAGCGTCCGACTGTCTTGGTTGATGTAAAAAGCTCGATAATGGCAAGCGGCAGCAACAGGCAGAGATAAGTCCCGAACCAATTGGCCTGCCCCATTGTCCCAATTGCACGCGGGTCTCGCTGAAGTTCGGGAAACCAGCGGCTCATTGCCTGCCAGGGATCATAAAACTGAAGAACGCCAAGCACCCCGATCACCCCGCCCCCAATCAAAAGAGCGCGCCCGACATTCTTATGGGTCTTATGGGATTTCTCATCCTGCAAAAAGAGCACTGTGGTGAAAAAAATGACAACACAACAAAAAAATGTCACCAGACCGGTTCTCCTGAAAAAACTTCCCGGGATGGATGTGTGCTGGAAAAATGTCAGCAGACAGGCGGTCAAAACAACGGGTATCAAGGCACTCAGCGACTGGCGAACAGGTTTCCCGCACAAGTCTTCCAGCAGGTTTTGTCTGAACAACAGGGCGAGGATGGCAGCCCATGTTACGGCCAGCGGGAGGAGGTAGAATTGCATCCCATAGGTTGCAATAATCAAAAAGCTCACGTAGAAAAATATCGCTACACTGAGAAAGGTCGCCACGCGAACTGTCGATCCGACCGCGGTGATTCTATTTGGCGATATGCTTGTCCAGATGAAAAATCCGAAGCAAATCCCCGAGATACAGAGGGCTGTAAAAGCCACTGCATTACCCGGCTCTTCGCGTCGCGCGGTGATGGTGATGAACGGATACAGAAACGCGAATACCGCGAGCCCCATCCGGCCCACTCCTCCTGTGTTCATTGCGCGCATATTCCAAAAGCTCGCGCAGCAAACAAATTGCGCTCTGATGACCGTTACTCTGAGCGAGAGTTGCTGCCCCATCAACGAAACAAGCTCTTGAATTACCAAGAGCTTGTTCGCTAATTAACCGCGATTAAGTCGTAATACCAGCTTCCCTAGCTCGAACGAGGCAGGTAAACAAGCTGGAGATCCGCGCCGGTGCCGGTATTATTAATATAGGCCTCGGCGGCAGTTTGATCCGCGTCTGACATGTTCATCCCGCCAACGGTCATACCTGTGGTCATTCCGTTCCCGCCAGTTCCAGTGCCCGTGCCTGTGATTACTGCCGAGCCTGCAACCGCATCAACCGCAGCGGCTTTGTCGGCATATGATGTATTAAGCCCTGCTGCACGAGCTGCAGAAAACGCCGAAACGATATTCTGAGCATTTCGTTGGTTTTTCGCTGTTGTAGCGGAGCCGGTAATGCCCGCGATGTTGGGAATGGCAATGGCCGCAATGACCGCGATCACCGCAATCACAACGAGTAATTCAACCAAGCTGAACGCCGATTGAAACGATAGTCTGCCTGTTGGTTTTTTCATAGCGTGGGCAATAGTCGCCCTGAGCTTGCACGCCTGCAACGTTGCGCATCGTGCATTCTTTGTCAGGGAAAACCTGTAGATCACTCACGCAACGTTGCGCGAATTTGGCTGTGGCAGAAAGGAAAAATTCCTCCTCGCGCCGTTGGGCGTGGGCTGCTAGATACGGTGGGGATGATCCAAGATTACGTTCCGGTTCTGCTGCATGTCATCGTGGCGGTGGGTTTTGCGACGGTGGCGCTTCTTGCCAATCTGGTCCTTGGTCGCGCGGGCACGAACAACCCCACGAAGAATACCGCCTATGAGTGCGGGATCTCCCCGATCCCCGGCCCCCAGCCGAGGTTCAGCGTCAAGTTTTACCTGGTGGCCATGCTCTTCATCCTTTTCGACATCGAAATCGTCTTCATGTATCCGTGGGCCGTTGTGTTCCAGGATTTCATCGCCCGGTTCGGGAATGTCATCCTTTGGAGCATGCTCAGCTTCGTGATCATCCTGATGGTCGGCTATATCTACGCGATCAAAAAAGGCGCTCTGGACTGGTCGAGGTAGGTTCCGATGATCGAGCATGTGGTTCTTTTCAAGCTCAGGCCCGGGCTTGATGACGTGAAGATCGAATGGATGCTCCGTGAAGCCAGGATCCAGCTTCTCAAGATTCCACTCGTCCGGGGCCTGCGGTGCGGATACCGGATCGATGCGGGGACGGAGTGGCCGTTTTTCCTGTTGATCGAATTGGATTCCCCGGAAAAGCTCGCTTCCTACATGAAGGACCCGGCGCATATCCGGTTTGTCAACGAGGTGATCAAGCCGAACATCACCGGCCGGATCGCGCTGGATTATCGGAGCGATCCCGGCGGGGACCCTCTGCTGAGCTAAAACAACAGCGTGGCCGGGGTTTCCAGGCTCTTCCTGAGGGAGGCGAGAAATTCCGCTCCCGCGGTACCGTCCACCACGCGGTGGTCGCCGCTCAGGGCCAGCGTCATCCGTTGGCCGGCGACGACTTCGTCCCGCGAATTCACCACGGGTTTCTTCACGATGGTTCCGACCGCGAGAATTGCCGCCTGCGGCGGATTGATGATCGCGTAGAAGCTTTCGATCCCGAAAGCTCCGAGGTTCGAAACCGTGACCGTGCCGCCCTGGTATTCCTCGGGTTTGAGTTTTTTCGCGCGGGCCCGCGCGGCCAGGTCCTTCACCGCGGAGCTGATCTCCCGCAGGGTGAGCTTCTGGGCATCGCGGATCACCGGGGTGATCAGGCCGTCCTCGACGGCGATGGCGACCGAGAGGTTGACCGTCCCGTATTCGACAACCGCGTCTCCCGCGAATGCGGAGTTGATTTTCTGGTGCAGCGCCGCCGCGCGCGCGGTGGCGAGCAGGACGAAATCATTCACGGTCACTTTCGGGGTGCCGGAAGCCTCCGCGGCGGCATTGATGTCTTTCCGCAGCGCGACGAGCGGCGCGGCGTCGATCTCCAGCGAAAGATAAAAATGGGGGATCTGGGTCTTGCTGGCCAGGAGCCGCTCCGCGATCGTGCGGCGCATTCCGGTGAGCGGAACCCGCTTGTCGGCGGCTGACGAGAGAACCTCGATCTTGGCGGCGGGCGAGGGAGGAGTGAAGGATCGCGCGGCAGGGGCGGAGCCTTTCTCCGGAACGTCCGCTGCCACGATGCGTCCTCCGGGGCCTGTTCCGGTGGTTCCGGCGAGATCGATGCCGCGCTCCGCGGCGATTTTTTTCGCCAGCGGCGAGGCCTTGACGCGGACACCGCTGACATTCGTGATCGTCCGGGGCTTCGGTGTCGCAGGGGCCACGGATTTCGGGGCCGCTTTTGGTGCCGGCGCGGGCGCCGGCTTCCCGGCGGAGCCCGAGGCTGCGGGTTTGTCCGACGATGGCCCGCCATCGAGAACAGCCAGGCGCTCGCCGACTTTGACCGCCCCCCCCTCGGGAACGGTGATTTCCACGAGGGTGCCCTCGTCAAATGCCTCCATTTCCATCGTGGCCTTGTCGGTTTCCACTTCCGCGAGGATGTCGCCAATTTCGATCTTGTCGCCGGCTTTTTTCAACCATTTGACGAGCGTTCCCTCGGTCATGGTGTCGCTCAGTTTCGGCATGGTGATATCTGGCATAGTGAATAGGGGATGGTGAAGTTTGCTCAGCAAATATCCAGCGCTTTTGTCACAACCCGCTCCGGAGTGGGCAGCTGGATGGGTTCGAGGGCGGGCGAATAGACCGAGGGCGCATCAAGGGAACAGACCCGCTGCACGGGGGCGTCCAGTTCGTCGAACGCCTGCTCCTGGATCGTGGCCGCAATCTGGGCGGAGACCCCGCAGAACGGCTTGTTCTCATCCACCAGCACCGCCCGGTGGGTTTTCCGGACGGAGTCGAGAATGGCTTCCTCGTCGAGCGGACGGATCGATCTCAAATCGAGGACTTCGGCCCGGATGCCGTGTTCGGCTTCGAGAATTTCCGCGGCCTTGAGGGCGGTGAGGACGGCCCGCCCGTGTGCGATGAGCGAAATGTCCGGGCCCTCGCGCTTGATGTCCGCCACACCGAGCGGGATCACATATTCCTCTTCGGGAACCTCCCATGTCTCGCCGTAGAGGAGGGTGTTTTCCATGAAGCAAACGGGATCGTTGTCGCGAATGGCCGCCTTCAGGAGACCTTTCGCGTCGTAGGCGGTGGCCGGACAGACGACCTTCAGGCCGGGCGTGTTGGCGATGAAGTTTTCCGGCGTGTGCGAGTGGGTGGCCCCGACATTCGTGCCTCCGTTCGCCGGTCCGCGGATGACGATCGGGCAGTTGATGAGTCCGCCGCTCATATAGCGGACCTGTCCCGCGTTGTTGATGATCTGGTCCCAGGCCACGTAGGCGAAACTCCAGAACATGAGTTCCATGACCGGGCGGATGCCGAGCATCGAGGCGCCGATGCCCATCCCGATAAAGCCCGCTTCGCTGATCGGCGCATCCACCACGCGCTTGTCGCCGAAGCGTTCCCAAAGCCCCTCGGTGACCTTGTAGGCCCCGTTGTATTGGGCGACTTCCTCGCCGATGATGACGACGTTCTCGTCGCGGAGGATCTCCTCGGCGAGGGCCTGGTTCAGCGCGGTGCGGTAGGTGGTCAGCATAAGAAAATGCGAAATGTGGAATTGGGAATTTGGAATGGAAGGAATCCCGCGCGGAGCGCGACACGGGGCCGCCGTGCGGCCCATTTCCGGTTTCTGATTTCCGGTTTCATCTTTTCTTCAATCTCCAAAGAAATGGCGGCCGCTTGGGCCGGCCCCGGTTTGTTCGTCCACCTCCCAATACACGTCCTCGAAGAGGCTTTCCGGAGCGGGGTCTTCGCTCTCGAGGGCAAACTGGGCGGCCTCGGCGACTTCCTGCTTGACGGTGGCGTCGAGTTCATCGGCGGCTTCCTCGGTGAGGACCTTTTCCCCGACGAGGCGCTTGCGCCAGAGACGGATCGGGTCGTGATGGGTTTTGTAGCGCTCGATCTCATCCGCGCTGCGGTATTTTTTTGCATTCGCATCCGCCACCGAGTGGCCGTAGTAGCGGTAGGTGTCGACTTCCAGGACAAAGGGAAGCGATTCGTCCCGGGCCCGCCGGATGGCGTTCCATGTCTTGGCGCGAACTTCGTAAAAATCTTCCCCATTGGCGGCATCCCAGGCGATCCCATATCCCTCCGCCCGCTCGGCGAGGCAGTTTTTGATCGCCGAAGACCGTTCCATGCTCGTTCCCATCGAATACTGGTTGTTTTCGATGACATATATCACCGGAAGCTTCCAGAGGGCGGCCAGGTTGAGCGACTCGTGGTAAGAGCCCTGGTTGACAGCCCCGTCGCCCAGAAAGCAGAGGCAGCAACCTTTGAGGCCCTGATACTTCAAGGCATACGCGAGGCCGAGGCCCAGAGGAGTCTGGCCGGCAACAATCCCGTGCCCTCCCCAGTAATTTCTCTCCGGCGCGAAGAAATGCATCGAGCCGCCCTTGCCACGCGAGCACCCGGTCGCCTTGCCGAGAAGTTCCGCCATGCAGGATTTCATGTCCATGCCCACCGCCAACGCGTGACCGTGATCCCGGTAGGCCGTGATCACATGGTCGTTCTTTCCCATCAACGAGACCGTTCCCAAAGCGACCGCTTCCTGGCCGATGTAGAGGTGGAGGAAGCCCCCCATCTTGCCCTGGTTGTAATACTTCAGGGCTGTCTGCTCGAATCGGCGTATCCGCAACATCTCCGCGAGAAAGCGGATTTTTTCATCGGCTCCAAGGGCTGCGTTGATCTCCGCCCCCGCATAGTCCGCCGGCTCATCTTTGGTTTCGCTCATGAAAACTTGGTTCGAAATGGTCCTCTTCAGGTTCGCCCGGGGCGCAGCCGGACGGAAAACGGCACAGGTTCCTTCAGATCCGCCCGCGTTGCAATGAGGAAATTCATGGGTTTTTTCATTTGCCGGGGGGTGTCTTTGGGTGGATAATACCCCTTCCAGCGCATGACGAAACGACGATTGACAGTCACAATTCTGGCGGGGTTGGCCTTGATGCCTCTTTGCGTCCGGGGTGCCAGCGGTCCAGATTTTCAAAAATATGCGATGGTGTTGAGGGAAAATGCCATTCTCAAGGTCGAGCCCCAGGTTGTCGCCCCCACGAATTTTCGGTCCGGTTTCAACCGCTTTCCCTGGAAGACGAATATCGTGACGACGGTCTTCTGGGTGGGAGAAAGGCCGACCCCCCGCAATCCCGTCCCGAATTACAAGAGTTCCTGGGATGCCAGGTGGGCGGCGAATTACGGCGGCTACGACAACCCGGACCCCGCCTCGCGGAAAAACTTCGTTCCCAAGGGGTTCATCCCCCGGCAAAATCCGTTCTATGTCGCGCTGCCCTACAACGATGTGACGCGCGGAACGACGAAACCGGAGTCGCGCAAAGCCATTCCCTGGTTCAAACAGGCCTTCGAGCGTCCGGGAAAATCGGTTTGCAAGGGAAGATGGCTGGCCATCCGCTTCCGGAACCGCATCGCCTACGCCCAGTGGGAAGACTGCGGGCCGTTCCGGACCGACCACTGGCAGTATGTTTTTGCCAATGCAAGGCCCCTCCCGAACCTCAACCAGGGTGCCGGCCTCGACGTTTCGCCCGCCGTGCGCGACTATCTGGGCATGGGCAGCAAGGATGTGACGGATTGGAAATTTGTGGAAGCGCGGGATGTCCCCCCTGGTCCCTGGACGAAATTCGGGGACAACAACACATTCGTTCTCCAGCGCCGCGGGGCGGATCTTTTCGTCGTGGATCGCAACAACGCTTACGGCGCCCGCAAGTAATCTTCGAAAATTCGGTTGACGCCGGCACGCGCAAGTGTTCATATGGACACTATGCCTCTCACTGACAAGCAATCGGCGGTTCTGGAGTATATCCGGGAACGGAGGACGGAGGGCTTTGCGATGCCCACCGTGCGCGAGATCCAGCAGCGATTTGGGTTTTCGAGCCCGTTCGCCGCAACCCGTCACATCATGGCGCTTGAAAGAAAGGGGTTTTTGAACCGGGCTGGCGGACGCGCCCGGTCCATGATCCTCAACGACGCGCCTACTCCGCGCTGGCTGAACATCCCCCTGCTTGGAGCCATCCCGGCCGGCCTGCCTGTCGATGCGGTCGAGCAATCGGACCGTTTCCTCACCGTCGATGCCGACAGCCTCCGCCTTCCCAAAAACTCGCGCCCGTTCGCCCTGGAAGTGCGGGGAGATTCCATGATCGATGGCGGCATCCTCGACCGGGACATCGTCATTCTCGAACTCGCCGAGCCCCGCCACCGGGACATCGTCGCCGCGCTCATCGATGGAGAGTCAACGCTCAAACGATATCTCGTCCAAAACGACCGACCCTTCCTCCGGGCGGAGAATCCGAAATATCCGGACCTCATTCCCGCACACGAACTCGTGATCCAGGGCGTCTTCCGCGCCCTGATCCGCATCAACCATCAAAATTAAAATGAAAACGACCGCGCGCAGGAGAAAGACGAAGGAAACCGGCGAGGACCTCTGGGCATGGGCCGAACGCAGGGATTTTCCGGTCATCCGTGAGGAACCGTCCGAACCGGCCCACCCCGGATGGTGCCGCGGGTTGCTCAAAAAAATTTCCGGCCAGAAAGACGGTTTGTAGGGAACCCGGTTGCCCCCATGCTGTTCACTTAACCTGGATCCAGCGATCAAAGAATTTAAGGGCTGTCCATCTGAGTGCGGCAGAATCAAGATGAAGTGATGTCTCAGCCAGGAAGAGAATCGGGAAACACAACTGGCAGGGGCTGCCGCACTCAGATGGACAGCCCTTAAGAATTTTTGACAGGATTATCCCCAAACCATGTTTACGAAACACGTTCCGTGTTCCGTTACAGAAAACGCTGCTTTTGGGATTATCAGGAAAGAGTTATGGAGGTTTCCGTCTGCCTCAAATGATCCCTCTGCACCTCGCGGCGGGTGGCCTGACGGGATTTTTCCGGGGTAGCCCGCCAGGGTTCCCACACCATCGGACGTGCGGTTTTCTGCATCCGGCGGTCGAACAAGGCGGCTGTCATTGTTTATGGGGTTTTCTTCCTGACTCGTTCATGCCCATGCCGGGCACACGAGGGACAGACCTCTGGGCTGTCCGGAAAGACCCTTCGCGGCGGGCCGGGACGTCCCGCCCTATCAGGGGAACTTTCCCGTGATGCACCCTTCGCGAAAACCGACGACGAAAAGCCCTTTCCATCCGCGCCCGGACGCGTAGATTCGTCCCCCAATGTTCAGCCGGCTTTCAGACAAACTTCAGGACGTTTTCAAAGATCTTCGCGGTCACGGAAAAATCAGCGAGGCCAACGTGACCGACTCCCTGCGCGGAGTGCGCATGGCCTTGCTGGATGCGGATGTGCATTTTCAGGTCGCGAAAGACTTCATCGCGCGGGTCAAGGAAAAGGCCCTTGGCGAGGAAGTCCTCCGCAGCGTCACGCCCGGACAGCAGATCGTCAAAATCTTCCATGAGGAACTCTGCGCCCTCCTTGGCGGCGATGCGTCTCCCCTCAACCTCGACAAGCCCGCCAGGATCCTCATGGTCGGCCTCAATGGTGCCGGAAAGACCACCTCGTCGGCAAAACTCGCCCGCTGGCTGAAGTCCCAGGGCCGCTCCCCCCTTCTCATCGCTGCCGATCTTTACCGACCGGCCGCCATCGAACAACTCGCCGTCCTCGGCGAACAGGTCTCCGTGCCGGTCTTCCGTCCGGAAGCCGAGGAAACAGATGTCCTTCGCTCCTCGAAGCAAGCTTTGACCTGGTGCGAACAAACCGGCGGAAACGTCCAGATCTTCGATACCGCCGGACGCCAGGAAATCGATGAGACGCTGGTCAGGGAACTCCAGCGGCTCCGCGATTTCCTCCAGCCGCAGGAGATCTTGCTCGTGTGCGACGCCGCCACCGGCCAGCAGGCGGTCAGCGTGGCCGAGCACTTCCACTCGGCACTCGGCCTCACCGGGATCGTCCTCACCAAGCTCGACGGCGACGCCCGGGGCGGTGCCGCCCTCTCGCTGCGGGCGGTCACCGGCCGCCCGATCAAATTCGCCGGCGTCGGGGAAAAACTGGGCCAGTTCGAACCCTTCCACCCGGACCGGCTTGCCGGACGCATCCTCGGCATGGGGGATGTCGTCGGCCTCGTCGAAAAAGCCGCCGAGGCCATCAACGAGGCGGATGCCCTCCGGATGGAACAAAAGCTCCGCACGGCCAGCTTCGATCTGGAGGACTTCCTCCAGCAGTTCAAAATGCTCAAGCGCATGGGTCCCCTCGAAAATATCCTTGGCATGATCCCCGGAATGGATAAGCTGAAAGATTCCTCGATTGACGAGAAGCAACTGAAGCGGGTGGAAGCGATTGTCCTTTCCATGACGCCGCAGGAGCGGGCGCGACCGGACATCCTGAACGCGCGCCGCCGCCAGCGGGTCGCCCGGGGCAGCGGCACGACCGTCACCGAGGTGAACAATCTTCTCCTGCGCTTCTCCCAGATGCGCAAGATGATGAAAAAAACGGGGCAGATGAAAAAATTGATGTCCCGTGCCGGGAAAAATTTCGGCCTGCAGGTCCCCGGGGGACTCTGAGGCAGAAGTCGATCCTGGGGAGGGCACTCCCTCAACTGAAAACTGAACACTGAAAACCGAAAACTTTATTCCATGGCCGTAGCAATCCGACTCCGCCGCGAAGGCGCCAAGAACAGTCCCTATTACAAGATCGTCGTCGCCGACCAACGCCGGGCGCGCGATGGCAAATTCATCGAAATCATCGGCACGTATGATCCGAGGAAAGAGGGGGAAAATTTTTCCATCCAACTCGAACGCGCCGACTATTGGGTCGGTGTCGGGGCCCGTCCGTCCCAGACGGTCGGCAGCATCATGACAAAAGCCCGCAAAAAAACCGCAGCCTGATCGGATTCCGGCATGGAAGAGTTTCTGCGTTATGTGATCTGCAACCTCGTGGAATTTCCCGAAGAGGTGGTCTTCACAAAAACCGAGACGCCGGAGCGCACAATCTTCCACGTGGCGATGAGGAAAACCGACCTTCCCAAAATCATCGGCAAAGGCGGAAACACCATCCAATCCCTTCGCACTCTCCTGAATGCCGCCGCCCACAAGCGCGGCACCAAAGCCTCCTTGGAGATTGTCGAATGATAAAAAACCTCCTGTCCTTCCTGGCCCTCGCCGCCATCCTCGCCGGATCCGGCTGCGAGCAACACCCGGCCTCCCAGACCGTTCCTGGCGACAATGAACAGCAGGCCCGGAAGCAGGCGCTTCAGGACAAAGAAGCCCGGACCCCGATCACGATCAACCCGGACGCCCCGAAATTTTTCCCTCCGAAAAGCGAGCGATAGCACAAAGGGGAAATCGGAAGAAGTTGCTGGGGTCGCGCCCTTCTTTTCAGCCAGAAAAACGGGGCTTGCGAAACACGAGGAGCCGCGGGCGCGCGCCGACCGGCGGTATGTCCTACAACTTCGCTGAACCTGAAAACAGGTTTTAGACAGGATTCACAAGATTGGCAGGATTCACGGGAAGGAACTTGCAGCGAAGTGCAGAGAGATTATTTGAGGCAGACGGAAACCTCCATAACTCTTTCCTGATAATCCTGTCATCCTGTCAAAAATTCTTTGATCGCCGGATCCGGGCTGAAACCGCCCGGTCGTCGCCTGGCGAAAGGTCGGGACGTTTTGTGCGCGTGGCTTCCGCGGCCTGGTCCCGGCGCCATCTTTCGATGGCCGCATGGTTGCCGGAGAGCAGGATTTCGGGAACCGCCCAACCCCGGTAATTTTCCGGCCGCGTATAATGGGGATGATCGAGGTGGCCCTTGACAAAAGAATCCTGCTGGGCGGACTGGAGGTCGCCGAGAACCCCCGGAACGAGCCTGACGAGGGCATCGGTAATCACCAGCGCCGGGAGGACGCCGCTCGTCAAAACATAATCCCCGATGGAAATTTCGTCGTCCACCAAGTGGTCGGACACGCGCTGGTCCACCCCCTCGTAATGGCCGCACAGAAAGATGAGGTGCGGCTCCAGGGCGAGTTCCTCCGCGATTTTGTGCGAAAACTGCCGTCCTTGGGGAGAGAGAAAAACCACCCTGGAATCCGGTTTGCGGAGCGCGCCGAGCGCCCGGTCGATGGGCTCGATTTTCATCACCATTCCCGGTCCGCCGCCGTATGGCGCGTCGTCCGTGCTCCGGTGTTTGTCCGTCGTCCAGGCGCGAAGGTCCAGAGCCTCCAGTTCCACGAGCCGCTTCTCCTGCGCGCGCTTGAGAATGCTTTCTCCAAAAACAGCGCGGCAGACCTCCGGGAAGATGGTGAGGATTTGAATTTTCAAGATGCCGCGGTTCTCAGGGCAGGATCTCCGTGCCGATGCCCGCGTCCGTGAAAATTTCCAAAAGGAGGCAGTGCTGGATTTGGCCGCCGATCAGGTGGATTTTTTCGACGCCCTTGCGCAGCGCGGCGGCGGCGGACTGGACTTTGGGGATCATCCCGCCCGCGATGACTTTTTGCTTGATGAGCGTTTCGACCTGGCCGGCGGTGACCGAGGGAATCAGGGAGCTTTTGTCATCCTGGTCGCGCATGATCCCCGGCACATCGCTCACGAAGATGAGCTTCGTGGCTTTGAGCTCGGCAGCCAGCGCGGCCGCCGCGACATCGGCATTGATGTTGAGCACCGTGCCGTCCTCGGCGGCTCCGATCGGGCTGATCACCGGGACGATCTCCTTGCGGATCGCGGCTTTGATCTCCTTCGCGTTCATCCTCGCGGCTTCCCCCACGAACCCGATTTCCACGAGTTCTCCGGCCTCGCCCGTCTGCGGGGGCAGAAACCTCGCCTGAAAAACCGCTTTGCCGGAGAACCCGGCGGCCCGTCCTCCAAATTCCTCGAGCGTCCGGACGATCGACGGGTTGATCTCGCCATCCAGCGTCTCCTCGACGATCCGGATGGCGGTGCTGTCCGTGATGCGCAGCCCGTTGACGAATTGCGCCTTGAGCCCCGCTTCCCGCATCCGGGCCGTGATCGCCTTGCCGCCGCCGTGAACGAGGACCGGGTTGATCCCGACGGCCTCGAGAAAGACGACATCCCGCAGGAACTTCTCGACAATCTGGTCATCCTCCATCGCGGCTCCGCCATACTTGAGGACGAACGTGTGGCCGCGGAATTCCTGAATGTGGGGCAACGCCTCGATCAGGCTCTCGGAACGCGCCTCGGGTGTCAGAAGAGCCCCCATTTATTCGCCCAGGTTGAAACGGACATACTCCTCCGTCAAATCCGTCGTCCAGACCACATGCGTGGCCTTGCCGAGCTTGAGATCCACCGTGACGCGAAACGCTTTCTTCGCCGCGATCCGGCGGAGTTTGTTTACCGGAGTTTTGGCCGCGACCCCGTTCACCGCGACAGGGAGCGCGTCGTAAAAAATGTCCGTCGCCGTCTCCTTGATCCTCGCCCCGCTGTAACCGACGGCATCGAGGATGCGGCCCCAGTTCGGGTCCCCTCCGGCCCAGGCACATTTGACGAGTGTCGAGTTGGCGATGGCTTCGGCCGCCTTGCGCGCATCGGCCCGGTTCGCCGCCCGGCGGACCTCCACCTCCACAAACCGCGAAACTCCCTCGCCATCCTCGACAATCATCCGTGCCAGCGCACGGGTGACCACATCGAGCGCGCTGCGGAAGATGGCCGGAGAAGGGGAAATCCCGCTTGCCCCGTTCGCCAGGAGAATCACCGTGTCATTGGTGCTCATGTCCCCGTCGATGGTGATCCGGTTGAAGGAATCCTCGACCGAATCCCGCAGCGCTTTGCGGAGGGCATCCGCCGGAACGATCGCATCCGTGGTCACCACGCAAAGCATCGTGGCCATGTTGGGATCGATCATCCCCGCCCCTTTGGCCAGGCCGCCGATCCGGAACCGCCCGTCATGGGTGGTCACCTCGAGCGCGATTTCCTTGGAGAAGGTATCGCTCGTCATGATCGCCTTCGCCGCTTTTCCGGAACCCGCGCGCGTCAGCTTGACGGAGGGGATCCCTTTCAAAATTTCCAGCACCGGCATCGGCACACCGATCCGCCCGGTCGAGCAAACCAGGACCTGCGAGCTCTTGAGGGCAAGGGACTTCGCGGTCGCCGAGGCCATCGCGCGGGCATCGGCCAGCCCGGTCGCGCCGGTGCAGGAATTGGCATTCCCGCTGTTGAGGACCACGGCGCGGACACGCCCGGCGCGCAGGTGCTCTGAGGAAATGCGCACCGGAGCCGCCTTGACCTTGTTGGTCGTGAACGTGGCCGCGGCCGTGGCGGCGGTTTCAGAAAAAACAACCGCCAGGTCATCGCGGGTGGCTTTTCCGTTTTTGATCCCGCAGCCCGTGGCCCCGGCAACGAATCCCTCCGCCGCGCAGACCCCTCCCTGGATTTTTCGCATCTTGTTCATAAAAGTCCTGTCGTCTCATCGAGGCCGGCCATCAAATTGAAATTCTGCACCGCCTGTCCGGCCGCGCCTTTGACCAGATTGTCCTCGGCGGAAAGGAGGATGAGCCGCCTCGCCCGTCCATCGTAACGAACCGAGATGTCGCAGAAATTCGTGCCGATCACATTCTTTGTGTCGGGCAGGGTCCGCGACACCCGCACGAATGGCTCGACGGCGTATGCCGAATCCAGCGCGGGAAGGACCGCCTCCGCGGTCACCCCGGGCGCGGGCCGTGTAAAAATCGTCGTGTGGATTCCCCGCGTCATCGGGGCAAGGTGCGGCACGAAGGAAATGACAACCGGACTTTTTGCGGCAAGGGAAAGCTCCTGCTCGATCTCGGAAAGATGCCGGTGCTTCGGGAGTCCATACGCCCGGAGGCTTTCGTTGCACTCCCCGTAAAGGAGCGCCGTCTCCGCCTTCCGCCCCGCCCCGCTCACCCCGCTGGCGCTTGAAACGGAGATGTCCCCCGCCTCGATCAGCCCGCCCTTCAACAAAGGCACGAGCGGAAGCAGGATGCCCGTGGGATAGCACCCCGCCGAGGCGACAAGGCCCGCCTTCCGGATCTCATCCCGATGAAGTTCCGGAAGGCCGTAAACCGCCTGCGGGAGGAGGTGCTCGGCCCCGTGGCTCTCCCCGTAAAATTCCCGATACGTCGCCGCGTCCCGCAAACGGAAATCCGCGCTCAAATCCACCACCCTCCGCCCGGCCTCAAAAAGCGGCGCGGCAAATCCCGCCGCCCGCCCGTGGGGCAACGCCAGAAAGAAAAATTCCGCGCCGGACCCGAGAAGCGCCGGAACATCCGGCTCGCTGAAAACCAATTCGGAAAAATCCCCCCGCCCCGCCAGCCGCGGCAGGATCTCCCCCACCCTCTTCCCCGCATGCTGGCGCGAGGTCACGGCCACAACGCGGACGGAGGGATGCCGCGCAAGAATCGCGCAGAGTTCCTCCCCGGAATAACCGTTGGCTCCAACGATGGCGACAGGGATCATAAAACGCCGGATTGTCTCCGCGGACCACCACCTCCGACAAGAACGAAACAAAAAAAATAGACGCCGAAACCACCGGCGAACACGCAGGTGCCGGCCCCCGCCGCCTTCACGTCATGGGCGGAGGGAGGCCGGGCGGAAATTTCTTTTTCCCAAGGCGGGGGAGCAGCGAGCGAAAGATCCGGCGGGTTTCATTGATCGGGGTCTCTTCGATGAAGTAGGCGATGGCCGCCTTGCCGATGGCATACGTGCCGGCCCCCGCGATGAAACCGGAGACGGCATTTCCCCAGATCGGCACGACGCGCACAATGGCCCTGGCTCCCTCGCGCAGCACGAGCCCGGCGCCGATGTTGAAACCGAGGGCGCCGAGAAACTCCGCCACGAGCCGGGCGCTGAAGGGACGCCCGGTCGTATGGATGATCATCCCCACCATCAGCGTCTGCAGCGTGGTGAGGATCGGCATGTCGGCCAGCGGGATCGGTTGAACCCCGATGACCCCGCAGACCGCGCTGAAGGATTTCAAAAGGGATCCGGCAATGTGGGCCTGGGCACGGCGCGCGTTGGTCAGGCGGGCGAATTCCAGTTGGGCCGGAAGCGGAAGCGCCGCGCAAATGGCTTCGCCGCAGGCGGGGTCGCTCGCGGAAAGAACGCGGGGCACCCTGTGGGCGAGGGTGTGCTCCGCGGCCAGCATCGCCTGGAGGCGGAAAGCACTTCCCGGGGTCAGCGCGATGACAGGAGATCCGACAAGGCCGCAACGGGAAACGTCCGTTTTCCACTCTGGATCACGGGCATCCGGCGACTCGAAAAAGAGAACAAGGTCCGGCTGCTGCCGGTCCAACCCGTTCCGGACATGCTCCTGCGGCACATCCTTCCGCGCGTCCAGAATCCGGACTTCACCGCGCCCGGGAATGCGATAAGAACGCCAGCCGTTGTCGTGGCCTCCGGTTTCGAGTCCCTGCGCGCCGAGGGACGCGAGAATTTCCCGGGCCGGGCTGTCGGGATTTCCAACAAGCATCAACCGGGGCGGGCGCTGCTCGAGGAACACCTGCCGGATGGGAGTCAATTCCCGGAGGATCGGCTTTTGGAGCCCGCCGGGAAGTTTCTCAATGAGGCCGGTCAGGCGGTCGTAAACAGCCAGCAGCGAGTCACGGTTCAAAATGCGCAAGATCGTTGAGCAGCGTGTCCGCATGCTCGCCTGGCTTCACTTTCCGGAAGATCGATTTGATCGTCCCGTCCGGGCGGATCACAAAAGTCGGGCGCTTTGCCACCGGGAACGAGTTCTTTGGCCATGCCGGAGACTTTTCACCAACCTTCCGCGCCGCGCAAGCCTGGAACGCCTGTGACACATTTCCGGGCGTCGCCAGATCGCCCTCAGTAGCCCATGAGCCGGATTCCCGGAATGCGGGAAAAGTGATCCAGATCCCGTGTCACAAGCGGCCAGTCGCGCTGGACCGCAGTGGCAGGCCGTTGCTCCCGATCAGCCGGCCCTGCTGCCGCAATGTCCGTGCTATCCTGGGCATATGTGTCCGCCACCGGACGAATCACAGGCAGAATCTCAAAAGGCTCCACCACCGAGAGGAAGGAGGAATCGCCCCGATCCTCGAACCCCTCCGCGTATTCCCCGTAGGCCGTGATCGGCAACCACGCGTAGGATTCCCGGTGCCGACCGAGAAACTCGTGGGCCGCTCCCGGCTCCCGGTTCCTCTCCCGCTGAAAATCAATCAGAAACGTGGTGTCGAAGGTCAGGTGAAAGGGCCGCCGAGAGCGGCTGCCCGCACATCAAGGGCAATCTGCACGCGCAGGGCATCGAGATCGGGGAATTTTTTCTCCGGGCGCAGGAAGCGAAGAAACTCGGCCTCGATGTCCTGGCCATACAGGTCACCGGAAAAATCGAGGAGGTGGACTTCGAGAAGGCGCTCTCCGGAATTTTTCACGGTGGGACGTGTTCCGATATTTGCGACGCCGGAAATGACCCGCCCGCCCAGATGGACGCGCACGGCGTAAACCCCGTCCGGCGGAAACTGTTCGTTGTGGGCCGCAAGATTGGCGGTGGGAAACCCCAGCTTTCCCCCCAATCCATCGCCCGGAATCACGGTGCCGAGCACCGAGTAGTTCCTGCCCAGAAATCGGCTGGCGGATTCCAGGTCGCCCGACTCGACGAACTGGCGGATGAGCGTGCTGCTGACCGTGACGCCATCGATTTGGACGGGGCGGACTTCGGTGGTTTCGAAATCCAGCCCGGGACCCAGGCGCCGGAGCAGATCCGCATCCCCCCGCCTTGCGCGGCCGAATCTCCAACCTGTTCCCACGCAGATTCGAACGAGGTCCCGCGCCGCCGAACTCAACTGCCGGAGAAAATCCTCCGCCTCCACCGAGGCAAAACCTTTGTCGAAAGGAATGACGAGGACGGAGGCCATTCCGAATTCCTCCATCAGGCGGAGCTTGTGGCGGGTCGATGTGAGCAACCGGGCCGCATTTTGAGGTCGCAGGATCTTCGAGGGATGCGGGTCGAATGTGAGCGCAACCGCCGTCCCTTCCGCGATCCCCGCCGCATCCAGAGCGGACTGCAGCACCACCTTGTGTCCGGGATGCATGCCGTCAAAGACGCCTGCGGCGACAACCAGCGGCCCGGGCAGCGAAGCCAAGCCGTCCATATTGCTGAAGACGTTCATTCCCAAAATCGTATTTTAACCGGTAGAGCAGGGAGGGAGGCCACGGAATGAGAGCACAAAGGCAATGGCCGCCGGCTTCCTTCCCCCTCGTCAAACCGGACGCGCAGATTTCCCGCATCCGGCTTTAGCTGGGCGTTATTGTGCGACGCGTTCACAGGTAAATGAGCCCCATCCTCGTCTTGTATATTAGCATTGAGTTTCAACACCGTTGCCCTATGGGATTTACGATCTCGGGCAGAATTCCGGATTCGTCAATGTCGGCACGGACCATGATACGAGCACATTCGCCGTGGCATCCATTCGCGGGTGGTGGCGTGCGGAAGGGCCTTGGCTCTATCCCCACGCCGAGCGTCTGCTCATTACGGCGGACGGAGGAGGAAGCAACGGCTATCGTCTCCGACTTGGAGGCAGGAAATTCGCCGGACATCATCTTTCAGCACTATCGGGAAGCCCCGCTTTTGCGGACATGAAGCGTTCGTGTTTTCGGTGACGAAAATTGCGCGATGTCGCGCGGGCTCATGGTTGAAAAAACCTTTTGTTGGGCCAGTGCGCTTTCTGGAGGCGAACAATCGACAAGCTGCCGCCCTTGGTGCGCCGGACGAAAAAAAACCAGAGCACCCGGTTCCATCAGTCTGCATGTGGCCACAATCACGCGCTGGCAGGGACAAGAATATTCGCGGAAACGGGAAGGTGACAACTCCCAATCATTGGGAGCCCAGGGCGGCACCAGCGCCTTTTCCCAAGAGCCGAACAATTCCGGGGTTCCCAACCAGCGGGCCGGGTCGTTTCTCGCACCGGAAGGATTTCGCGTCCGGGTTGACAAGTTTTCCTTCCTGTATGGAAACGAACCCATCACCCGAGACTCAGAACCATCCGCGCGATCTTTTCATTTTCCCTTTTAGGTTCATGGGCATGTGGCCAAATGACGCCAATCGAACGGTGCTTTTTGTTCAAAAAAAAACTGCAAAAAAGTTTTGGCGCCCCATTTCTCCTGATCCACCACTTGGCACGACACGTGCTACAGGGCAGTCGACACGCCGCAAGGCGTGAAAACCAGGGCAGACTTTCCGGAAGCGGGAGGGCGGCCCGATAAAAAAACAAAATGAAAATCGCCACCAAAATCGTTTCGATGGTGAGCTTGGCGGCCGTCCTCGCGGGCAGCCCGCTCCTCGCCGGAGATGCAAAAACATTCAAGGAAAAAGTCGTGGTCGAGGAACCCACCAAGTGGTATGGGGCCGCGCTCAGCACAGGCTGGGACAGTCTCTATATGTTCCGCGGGGTGGACGTGATTTCTCACGGCTCTTACGGCAACACCAGCAACTACGGCTCCGGCATCTACTGGACCGACCTCAGCTTCACTTGGAACATCACTCCAAATGACACACTGACAGTCGGATCTTGGATGGCCTTCGGCACGTCGAACACGTCCTACAAGGAACTCGATATCTATACGAGTTACACCCACACCATCGGCGACCTCGCCCTGGGTGCCGGGTATATCTTCTATTATGTGTTCCCGACCGGATCGGACCTCTACTCGCACGAACTCAACGTCAAGGCGGCCTACACCTTTGACCTTGGCCTCATGAGTGTGACCCCGTCCATCGCCTACTTCTTCAACATCGGGCCCGACCTCGATGGCGGGAACGGTACTGCCAAGGAAGCTTCAAGCTTCCTCCTCCTCCGTGTGGACGGCAGTATCCCGATCTACAAGGACATCGTGTCCCTCACACCGTGGATTGCCTATGGAACCAACTTCCAATACAATCCGAAACTCACCAGTTCCGGCACATACGACTTCTTCAACGGAGCCAACAACCTCGAGATCGGACTCGGCATGCCGGTCAAGATCAACGACGCGATCAGCGTGTACGGCTATGCCTCCTACAGCTACGCGTTCTCGAATCTCTGGGGCACCACCAGCCCCAGCACCGTCTGGGGTGGCGCGAAGGTTACCTTTGCGTTCTAGTCCGGTTTAGCGACCGCAAAACTCGACAAAAACAAGACGGCAACCATAGCACCAACGATGCCAACAAATTTGCAACAGGCGTCACGACAAGCTCCTTGAACGCGACCCGGCACAATGACGGAGTGTTGTTCTTATCTCCCGACGAGTCAATGGCTGGGCCCTCCCTCATCCGGCACAGCCGCCGGGCGCTTCTCATCGACGAGAAACACATCGGCAAAGCCGGCTTTATTACTCTGGTTCTCAACGCCCGAAGCGGCGAACTACTCCACCTTGCCGAGGGGCGCGGCAAAGAGGCACTGAAAGGATT